>Ga0272441_10011217_pt1 | contig 13352 bp, 12 predicted proteins | sample SSMProp6N_FD_193582 | JGI IMG/M metagenome (GOLD analysis project Ga0272441, IMG submission 193582) | Marine sediment archaeal communities from Little Sippewissett salt marsh, Falmouth, MA, United States - SSM-Prop-6N | ecosystem: Environmental > Aquatic > Marine > Wetlands > Sediment ... | reverse complement strand
TACCGGAAGTTTTACCGAGTAAGAGGATGAATGTGACCACGAAAAAAAGACTCCAAAAAAGAAGGCTAAATCGTTGAATCTAAAGTATAATTTCTATATGTAAATTAGCTTTTTACGAAGGAACTTCTGCTTAAAAGGTTTTATGTGGAGGTTATTATACAGTTATTCTGAATGGTTATTTTTTTGAGATTGTTCTATAGCTTTTTATGGATTGACTTCTTACCGATAAGTTCCAAAAGAATTGCATCTTTAAAAAATAAAATCTGATTTTTAACTTTTTCCCTTTGATTTTTGGCAGAACTATCGGAAAAAGAATACTTTAACAGTGTGGATATAAGTCTGAGAACAATAAGTATGGAATAAAAAATTCTGTGGAAAACTAAAGGTATAACTCCATAATGTTTTCTTATGAATTTGTGTTTCGATTCAAGATATTTAAGGACGAAGTTATCCCCCCATTTCTTTTCGCTGCTTTTATTTCCAAAGTGAATTACTTCAGCCTCAGGATAGAAAATTATCTTCCACCCTTTCTTTTTGAATCTGTAACACCAGTCGGTATCTTCGTGAAACATGAAAAAATCTTCATCGAGACCACCGACTTCTTCTATCGCTTTTCGCCTTGTTGTGAGACAGGCTCCGACAATCCAGTCCACCTCCTGAATAGTTGCATGATCTGAATATTCGTAAATGATTTTTCCACGATATTTCTTAGGGAGGAATTTAAAGAGTATATGAGACAGAGCAAGATGCCAGTTTGTAAGAAAATTTCTGCATGATGGCTGTAATGTTCCATTTTCATTGATCAGTTTTGGTCCAACGATTGCACATTCAGGATTGTTAGCCATGAAATCGACCATTTTTTGAATTGTGTCGGCTTTTACCAAACAATCAGGATTCAAAAGAGTTATGAATTCCCCTTTGCTTTCACTTAAAGCCTTGTTATTAGCACGAGCAAATCCTTCATTTGTTGAGTTTACTATCAACTTCACTTCAGGGAATTTCTTTCGGACAGCTTCAATACTACCATCGTTAGAATTGTTGTCAACGATAATCACTTCGTAAGAATAATCCTTGAGGTTTGTTTTTATCGAATCAAGGCAATTTAGAAGATATTCCTTGACGTTCCAATTAACTATTACTATTGAAACCTTAACCTTGTTCTTCTTTTTAGAATGAGCTTGATAAAAACTGTGAAAAGGATGGGTCCGGTGATAAAGGTCTTCATATATCTCGAGTGTTTGTTGAGCTGTCTGTTCCCAACTGAACTTCTTCGATCTTTTGAGACTCTTCTCTTTCATCTTTTTCCGAAGTTCCTCGTCACTTAATACTCGTGTTATAGCTTCGCTCAACTCTTCATATTTGTATGGATTTATCATGATTCCAGCATCTCCAACGATCTCCGGTAGAGAGGAGGAGTTTGACGTTATGACAGGTACTCCACATGCCATAGCCTCGAGTGCAGGTAAACCAAAACCTTCATAAAGAGAGGGGAATACGAAAAGATCCGCTGCACTGTAAAGATGAGGTAATTCCTCATCCTCGATATATCCTGTGAATATAACATCATCACGTAATTTAAGCCTGTCTATGGTTGTAAAGATATCGCTGAAAAGCCAGCCGAATGTCCCGCAAACAACCAGTTTGTGCTCGAGTTTTGTGTCTTTTCTGAGTTGGTGGTATGCACTTAAAAGTCTTGGTAAGTTTTTCCGGGGTTCGATTGTGCTGACGCAGAGTATATATTTCCCATCGATGTGATATTTCTTTTTTACTGCTTCAAGTTTTGAAACGTCCTTTGTCGGTTTTAGATGCTGGTTTGTAGCAAGATAGACAACTCTGATTTTTTCATTTGGTATGTTGAGAATTTTAATAAGATCTTCTTTTGTGTGGTAGGAATCAGCGACAATGATATCAGCTTTCTTGGCTCCTATACTGGTCATCTGTTTCATATACCAGAAGTACTTTTTGCTGTTTGTTTGAGGAAATGAGAAAACCACAAGATCATGTACCGTTACTACTGATCTATAACCTCCATTTATCATTGGCAAAAAATATCCGGGATCGTGAAACACATCCACTTTATTTTTATGCAATTGATGGGGTAAATAAATATTTCTCCATAAGTCACCGACTATGTGGTTCTCGATTGTGATCGGGGTAACATATTTATTGAAATTTCCGTTAATTGTTTCGACTATTTTGGTTTTTAGAGGATTAAGGATCACTGTATAATTGTTTTTTCTGTCGATTTTCTGCAAATTTTTTATCAGGTTGAATGTGTATACACCCATGCCTGCGTGTTCATCACAAATACGTCTTGCATCAATTGCTATATGCATATTTATCTCTTGATAAAATTAAATAACCGGTAGGATTGGTTAAAAACTCGACCATTTTACCCAATATCATAACAGATAAGATAATATCAAATTATAGTTTGTCCTTTTGATAAAGTCAATTATAGGATTATTATCATCTCACTTTGAGCAGATCCAGTGCTTTGTCCTCTTGCTCTTTACCGAAGATATCCATTTGAGTGTCGTAATCAAAACTGACCTTCATTGGAAAATTCCCACTCAAGCAAGCGTGACAGTAATTCTCACCCTCATTCCCATAAGGAGTTAGTAATTCATCAATCGTAAGGTATTCTAGTGTTTCCGCAGTCAGATATTGACGAATTTGTTCAATATCATGGTTTGCTGCTATTAACTGGTCTCTGGAGGGAATATCAACTCCAAAAAAACAAGGGTACCTGAAAGGGGGTGCCGGGATTCTCATATGAATTTTCTTGGCTCCGGCAGCCCGAAGCATTAAAACGATCTTACGGCAGGTGGTTCCTCTGACAATTGAATCATCTACTACGAAGATATCTTTTCCCTCTACAAGATTTTTAATTGGATTGTGTTTGATCTTGGCTCCAAAATGCCTGATGCTCTGTTTGGGTTCAATAAAAGTTCGCCCAACATAGTGATTTCTGACAAGACCTTTTTGAAAACTTATATCTGTTGTTTCTGCAAATCCAGTTGCCGCACATGAACCTGAATCAGGAACTGGAATAACCATATCTGCCGTTTCCTTTTCTCTCAAGGCGAGTCTTCGACCAAATTCTTTCCGGATGATATGAGCATTATGTCCGAAAATGTTACTATCAGGGCGTGCAAAATAAATGTGTTCGAAAATACAAAAGGAATGTTTCCTTTTAGGGAAAGGAAAATAGGAGTTGAAACCGTTTTCATTAATTACTATCATCTCTCCGGGTTCTACATCCCGAATAAACTCGGCATCAATCAAATCAAATGCGCAGGTTTCAGATGCTATTACATAAGCACCGTCCATCTTTCCAAGTGATAATGGTCTGAATCCTTTAGAATCTCTCACAGCAACAAGCATTTTGGGAGTAATCATCAACAGTGAATAAGCTCCTTCCAACTGATTGAAGGCATCAACAACAGTGTCCTCAAAATCCTTTTTCTTGGATCTTGCAACCAGATGGACAACCATTTCTGTATCACTTTCGGTTTGAAAAATGGAACCCATTTCCTCGAGATGCTCCCTGACTTCGTTGATGTTTACGAAGTTACCATTATGTGCTAAAGCTATGGGACCTTTGGAATATTCAACCATTATGGGTTGGACATTTTTCTCGGTACTTGAACCTGTTGTCGAATATCTGACATGACCTATTGCAAAATGACCCTTGAAAACTTTTAGACTCTCAGCATTAAAAACCTCGGATACAAGTCCCATTTTTTTATAAGCGTATAATTTCTTCCCATCGCATGATACAATCCCTGTACTTTCCTGTCCTCTGTGCTGAAGGGCATACAACCCAAGGTATGTCAGGTTTGCCGCTTCCGGATGTCCATAAATTCCAAAAACACCGCATTCTTCACCAATTTTCCTAAAATACATATTAACCTTCCATCATGAATTCATTATTTCTGGGATTGTATCCTCCCATGATTTTTTCAAATCAGAGTTAATCCTGTTGTAAATCTTTTTTCCTTTATATTCTATTGAAACGCATCCTGATACAACTTCTCCTATTGACTCGAAATGATAGGAATGTTTTATACAAAACTCTTGCAATTTACTTAAATTATCAGATTTTATTGTAACGAGAATACGTCCTTGAGATTCGCTAAATAGAAAAATATTTGGGCTCCTATCAGGATCTTTTATCTTTAATTCAAATCCGAGATTATTATCGGATGCAAAGGATGATTCTAATGCTGCAATCAGCAATCCACCTTCAGAAATATCGTGTGCGGATTCAATTAATTTTTTTTCGGTTAAATCCATCACAAGATCAATAAGTCTTTTTTCCTTTTCGAGATCTATTGCAGGAATGGGTAGAGCAGCGATATTGTGTATTAGTTTGAGGTAAAAACTACCACCAAGTTCTGGTTTCGTTTTACCGAGAACAATAATCAAATCACCAGGATTTTTGAATGATATAGAATTTAATTTGTTAGAAGATTTTGATATTCCAACCATACCGATAACAGGCGTCGGAAATATACCTTCACCTTTTGTTTCGTTGTAAAAACTTACATTTCCTCCAGTAACGGGTGTGTCAAATATCCTGCATGCTTCAGCGATACTATCAACTGAATTTATGAATTGCCACATGACCTCAGGATCCTCCGGATTGCCAAAATTGAGGCAATTTGTGATCGCCAGAGGTTTAAATCCGGATGTTGCTAAATTTCTCGCACATTCTGCAACTGCAATTTTTGCTCCCTTTTCAGGATCAAGATAACAATATATTGGATTGCAATCGACCGACATGCCGACGATCTTGTCAGTCCCTTTGATTCTGATTGCTGATGCATCATATATCCCCGGTAAAGCTACCGTGTTTGTTCTGACCATGTGGTCATACTGGCTATATACAAAGCTTTTGCTGCATATTTCAGGAGATGAAAGAAATTTGCTGACAACAGAATCAATATCATCATTGAACTCGAATTTATCTATATCGAATACTGGCAAATTGTCCAGATATAAAGGTTTTTTAGATGGACGCTGATAACTTGGAGCTTCATCTGCCATTGGAAGGGCTGGTAGATTAACGACAGACTTACCGTTCATTTTTATATTAATCAATCCATCAGCAGTTACTTTACCCATAATGACAGCATCCAATTCCCATTTCTCCAGAATATCGAATACAGCATCTTTATTGTTTTCGGATATTACTAGGAGCATTCTTTCCTGGGATTCAGATAGCATTATCTCGTATGGACTCATATTCTTTTCCCTTAGAGGGACCAAGGATATATCCACATCCATTCCCACATTTCCTCTGCTGGACATCTCACAGATAGAACAGGTCAAACCAGCAGCGCCCATGTCCTGAATTCCGATAATCAAATTTTTATCCATCAATTCAAGGCAGGCTTCCATGAGCATCTTTTCAGAAAATGGATCACCAACCTGAACAGTCGGCTTCATCTCCAATGATTTTTCATCGAATTCGGCGGATGCTAATAGACTTGCACCATGAATACCATCTTTTCCGGTTTTAGCACCTATGTAAACAACAAGATTTCCCGTTCCCGTTGCTTTTCCGTAAAATATTTTCTCGGATGGAGCAACACCCAAACAGAAAACGTTAACCAGAGGATTATATGAATAACATTCTTCGAAGTATATATCGCCTCCAATGGTCGGAATACCTATGCAATTCCCGTATCCTGCAATCCCTGAAATGACTCCGGAAAAGATATATCTGTTTTGGGGATTATTCAAAGGACCGAATTTTAATGAATCAAGAATTGCAAGAGGTCTTGCTCCCATTGTAAAAATATCCCTGATGATACCGCCAACCCCTGTTGCAGCACCCTGGTAGGGTTCAACAAATGAAGGATGGTTATGAGATTCTATTTTAAAGATCAATGCGCATCCATCCCCGATATCAATTACACCGGCATTTTCGCCAGGACCCTGTATTACACATTTTCCCGTTTGTGGGAGTTTCTTTAGGTGATATCTCGAACTCTTGTAACTGCAATGTTCCGACCACATGGACATGAACATACCGAGTTCGGTATAGGTTGGAGTACGACCTAATATATCTAAGATCAGTTTGTATTCTGAAGAAGTCAAACCTTCATCTAATGCGAGTTTTTCCGTGACTTTTATTTCATCCATTCTATCTATTCCTGATAAAGTCCACAATTGATTCGAATATAATCTTGCCATCAGAGGAACCGAGAACATCTTCCATTGCCCTTTCAGGATGAGGCATCATACCGAGAATATTTCTCTTTTCGTTACAGATTCCAGCAATATTATCAAGGGATCCATTGGGATTGGCAGAATCTATTATTTTACCGTTTTCATCGCAATACTTGAAGACGATACATCTGTTTTTCTCGAGTTTGTCCAATTCCTCGGGTGAGATAAAATAGTTACCTTCTTTATGTGCAATTGGTATTTTAAGGATTTGCCCCTCTCGAATCTTGTTTGTAAAAGGAGTTTCGGCGTTTTCAGCTTTGATATGGACGTGCTTGCATATAAACCTGAGTGTGCTGTTCATTAAAAGAGCTCCTGGTAATAATTTCAACTCGGTTAGTATCTGGAATCCGTTGCAAATGCCTACCAGCAAACCACCATTTTCAGCATAATCGCTGATGGAATTCATGACGGGTGCAAATCTTGCGATCGAACCCGTCCGCAGATAATCCCCGTAAGAGAATCCACCGGGTAAAATGATACAATCAAGATGACCAATTTTCTTCTCTTTATGCCATATAAATTCCACATCTTGTTTTATAACCGATTTTACACTGTAAAATGCATCATGATCACAGTTGGAACCGGGGAAGACAACAACACCGAATTTCAAAATCTATTCTCCCTCAATTTCAAAAAAGTAATCCTCAATAACTTCATTTGCTAAAAGTTTTTCACACATACTCTTAACTTTGTCATTCAGTTTTTGACCCGGATTCTGATCCATTACAACATCAATGTATTTTCCGATTCTCAAATCTTTGATCCCACTAAAACCAAGGGAAGTGAGAGCCTTTTTAACAACTTTACCCTGTGGATCGAGAACATCCTTCTTGGGAACGATGTATATCTTTGCACGTGTCATATCTATCCTTTTTGATTAAATGTTGTATTTAAAAAAGAATATCATCATTTTTATTTAAACCCTTTTAGTGTTATTTATTAAAATTTGATCAGGGAAGTTGGTTCTTTCTGGTATGTCAAATGAACTATATCTGAAAATTTGTCCGAACCTGTAATGTTTTCCACAGTATTAACTGCACTGGATAAAGCGAGATTTGGTAGATTGTTATTTTCACTCAAATGTGCAAGATAAACATGTTTGATGCCATCATGCCAAACGCTTTCAAGAAGTTCATTCGATTGGTTGTTCGAAAGGTGACCTTTGTTGCTCTTTATTCGTTGTTTGAGATACCAGGGATAAGGACCATCAATCAGAAGCTCTTCATCATGATTTGATTCTATGATCAGGACATCAGAATTTTTTATTTTATCTATAACTAGATTTGTTGCTACTCCAAGATCGGTAGCTAAAGACGCTTTGTTACCATTACAATGAATGCAAAATCCTACAGGTGAAACAGCGTCATGGGATACGGAAAACGGCTCGAAAATCATATCACCTACTTCAAATTCTTCGTCAGATTCGAAGTAAAAAACATCTTTCAATTTACCAAGTCTTTTATGTGAATTTTCTTTTACCTCTGGATGAAGGTAGATAGGGACGTTGTATCTTCTTGAAAAGATTCCGGCACCTGACAGGTGATCCGAATGTTCATGAGTTATAACGATATGACCTATACTTTCGGGTGATACACCGATTCTATTGAGTCTCGATGATATTTCCTGACCACTCAAGCCGACATCAATAAGAACACTGGTTTCAGATGATTCCAAATAAACTGCATTTCCGGAACTCCCGCTTGCCAGTATAGATAATCTCATGCCTTCAACCTGCACATCCGGTATGACCAAATCCTCCTGAACCACGCATAGTTTCAGGTAGTTCATCAGATTGAACAAATAAACATTTTTCCACTTTCTGAATTACAAGTTGAGCAATCCTGTCGTTTCGATTTATTATGAAAGTTTTTTTACCGAAGTTAGCTAAAATAATTCCTATCTCTCCCCGGTAATCGGAATCAATTGTTCCAGGTGAATTCAATATAGATATTCCGTGATGTAAGGCCAAACCGCTTCTGGGTCTAACCTGTATTTCATGTCCTCGGGGGACTGCCATGTATAAACCTGTTGGTATCAAAGATATAGCACCGGGTTCAAGATTGATAGCCTGATCCACCGCAGCTCTGATATCCATGCCAGATGCATGTTCAGAGGCATAATCTGGTAATGATATATCTTCGCATCCTTCTTTTCTCTTGACTAATATTTTGACCGGATCCATATCAACCGAAATTGAATCGATTAACGGTTTACACCCACTTTTCTCAATTTTAAACGACCCTGGGAATCAATATCAATCAGGACAACATCAATTTCTTCACCTTCTTTAAGGACATCTTCAACCCTGCGAATTCTCTCGTTTGATAGCTGTGAGATATGAACCAATCCGTCTATACCAGGTATGATCTCTACAAAAGCTCCAAAATCGGTTATTTTCTTGACCTTACCTTTATATGTCATACCAATTTCAGGCTCCTGAGTGATTTCTTTGATAATATCGAGAGCTTTATTTGCTGAATTAACATCAGGAGATGCGATCTGGATTGTACCGGTATCATCGATCTCAATCTTGCATCCTGTCTGTTCTGTAATACCCCTAATTACTTTTCCACCGGGTCCAATTACATCTTTTATTTTATCGGTTTTTACTTTATAAGTTAATATTCTGGGTGCATAGAGGGACATTTCGCTTCGGTATTCAGGAAGCTCTTCAAGCATTTTATGCAATATGAACAAGCGTCCTTCTTTTGCCTGAGCGAGAGCTTGTTTCATGATTTCTTGTGTTATTCCTGTGATTTTAATATCCATCTGCAGAGCAGTTATACCTTTTGTTGTTCCGGTAACCTTGAAATCCATGTCTCCAAGATGATCTTCGGAGCCCAGGATGTCTGAAAGTATAATAACTCTGTCACCTTCTTTTACCAAACCCATAGCTATTCCAGCGACAGGTGCCATTATGGGAATCCCGGCATCCATCATTGCAAGTGTTCCACCGCATACTGTTGCCATTGAAGATGAACCGTTCGATTCCAAAATGTCTGATACTATTCTCAATGTATATGGGAATTTATCATCGTCCGGGAGTACTGCCTTTAATGCTCGTTCGGCTAAAGCTCCATGTCCTATTTCGCGTCTTCCCGGATTTCTCAGCGGGGATACTTCTCCCACACAAAAGGGTGGAAAATTATAATGAAGCATGAAAGACTTGAAAGTTTCTCCATCAAGGTCATCAATTTTCTGCTCGTCTGACCATGTTCCCAATGTACAGCTAACCAGAGCCTGCGTCTCTCCCCTTGTAAATAATGAAGAACCATGCGCACGAGGCAATACACCAACGATTGGTGTTATCTTTCTGATTTCATTGAAATTTCGTCCATCAGTCCTTTTATTGTTAGTAACGATGTGATTACGAAATACTTTCTTTTCAATGTCCTCGAATGACTTGTTGACATCTGACATGACCTCTTCAGTTTCCTCTTCAAATTGAACCATCAGTTCTTTTTTGAGTTCATAAATTGCTTTGTAGCTTTCCAATTTTTCCGGTATGGTCATAGCATCGATCAGCCGGTCACCTAAGAAGTTTTTAGTTTTTTCGTAAATATTTTCGTCAATAGATTTGAAATTGACTTCCTGTTTGGAAACATTCACTGTGTTTTGAAATTCCTTTTGAACTTCAACAATTTTCTTTATGTTTTCATGGGCCAAGTTTAATGCATCTATTATTTTGTCTTCATCAAACTCATTTGCACCACATTCAACCATTAATATAGCTTCTGCTGTTCCCGCCACAACAAGGTTTAATTGACTTTCCGATAATTGCTGTGTGGTTGGATTTATTATAAATTCATCATTGATATAACCTACCCTGACGGAACCTAGGGGTCCCATGAAAGGGATGTCTGAAACGCTTAATGCTGCTGAAGCTGCGTTCATAGCTAATATATCGGGATCATTAACTTGGTCAGCGGATAATACAAGCGCAATTATTTGTACCTCATTCATATAACCATCAGGGAAAAGTGGACGGATCGGTCTATCCATGAGTCTGGAAATCAAAATCTCTTTCTCTCCTGGACGACCTTCTCTTTTAAAATAACCACCGGGTATTTTCCCAGCTGCATACGCTTTTTCTCGATAGTCAACTGTTAAAGGGAAATAATCTTTACCTACAACTGGTTCCGGTGAACTGGAAGCAGTTACAAGAACTACAGTATCTCCCTGCCGTGCTAAAATTGACCCATTTGCTTGTTTGGCAACTGTACCCGTTTCAAAGAAAAGAGTTTCGTTACCGATTTTTACTTCACATTGTGGGGGCATGAGATTTCTCCAATATTCTTTTTTACTTCCTGAGTCCAAGCTTAGACAGTATTTTCCGGTAACGGGTTATGTCTTTTCTTGCCAGGTAATTTAAATGACTTCTTCTTTTACCGACGAGTTTTAAAAGTCCTCTTCTCGAATGATGATCTTTTGAGTGAACTTTAAAATGATCCGATAAATTGTTTATACGTTTTGTCAAAATAGCTATCTGAACTTCCGGGGATCCTGTGTCGTTTTCATGAAAACGATATTCTTTGATTAATTCTGTCTTTTCTTCTGTAGTTATACTCATTTACATAGTTTCTCCTGATAAGTTTTCATTAATTTGATTTTACCATATTATTAGAATGAATAACAATTTTTGGCTGCAAAGTGAAATAATCCAGTTTATGATTGTTTAATACTGATGCTACACATATGAAATTCATGTTGGTATCCATTATTTTCATCATTCCATTTTTAGATTTTATAGCTTTAAAACTATCATTCAAAGATGCTTGAACCTGCTGACCATTGAGCATCTTATACTTTCTTGCATCATCCACAACAAGAGTATCCAGGAAGTAAAGAGCTTTCTGGATAGGCATTAAAAAATTACTTTCATTAATATCATCATGTATTTCAGGTAAATCATCAATTAAAACCGAGTCCTGAATTCTGAAATCTCCAATTGCTGTTCGCGTGAGTTTGTTTAAATGTCCATAACAACCAAGTAATTGACCAATATCATCACAAAGAGTACGGATAAAGGTTCCCTTTGAGCATGTAACACGAAAATGTACATATGGCAAAAATATTTTATCTATCGTTAATGATTTGATAAAAACCTCCCGGGATGCTCTGTCAATCTCGATTCCGTTTCTTGCATATAAGTATAAAGGTTTGCCCTTATGCTTGACTGCTGAATACATCGGTGGACACTGTTCGATAACACCCTCGAATTGCTGAAAAGCTTTTTCGATTTTTTTCGAGGTCAAATGCTCATAATTGCTTCTGTTGATAATATTTCCTTCTTTGTCTTGAGTGTCTGTCGACTCTCCAAGTTTCATAATTCCTTCATATTTTTTTTCAAGTCTCCCGATAATATCTACAAATCGAACCGCCTGTCCAAAACATACCAGCAATACTCCATCTGCCATAGGATCGAGAGTCCCGCAGTGACCTGCCTTCTTGGCTTCTATCCGCTTCCTGAAAGTATCTGCCGCTTTAAAAGAAGTGATATTGGGAGGCTTGTAAAGGTTCACAAGACCTGTTATTTCTTTTAATCCTTTTTTTCTTTTTGCCATTTTCAATTAGCTGTTTTCTCTGTTGTTAAACCATGAGCTTCAAGCTCTTTTGAAACCATTTTGATAACTTTGTCCCGAACCTGCTCAAGTGTTCCGGAGATTTTGCAACCCGATGCCCTAAAATGCCCTCCACCACCAAATATTTCAGCAACCTTTGCTACATTAATCTTACCCTTTGAGCGAAAGCTGACTTTATAAGTGTTCTCGGATAATTCCTTGAAAAGAAGGGAAACTTCAACACCAACAATCGAAAGACCATTGTTTATGAGGTTTTCGGTATCATTAAATTCTGCATTGCTCTGTATGAGCATTTGCTGAGTAACAGTCAATATGGAAATCAGGTCGTGATATGTCAACTCTATTTTGGATAGAGTCTCTCCCCAGAGCTTTATACGCCCTAAAGTTCCGATTTCGAAAAGATTTTCATTAGCCCAAGCTACATCAATTCCCTTGCTTACCAATTTTGACGCTATCATTAATGTCTCTGATGTTGTATTGGAATACCTGAAGGAACCAGTGTCTGTAACTATTGCTGTGTATATATTCAAGGCTATGTCTCGATTCAAGGGAATATCCATGTGTTTACTAAGATTGTAAACCATTTCGCCTGTTGATGAAGCCTGAGGATTAATTATATTCAAATCTCCAAAAAAATTATTACTGAGGTGATGATCCATGTTAACAAGATATCTTATCATACCCTTTTCCGATTCTGTATAATTGGTTCTTTCGAAATCACTGCTATCAAGGACAATACCAACATCATAATCTCTTTGGAAACTTTCAGCTATCTTGATATGTTCACTCCCTGGAAGAAATTTATACTGCCAGGGTAATTTATCATAGTTTAACATCTCAACACTCTTGCCTTGTTTCATCAACATAAGACCAAGAGCTAATTGGGAACCTATTGCATCGCCCTCGGGATACCTGTGAACGAGAATTACAAAAGTCTCGTTTCTCTCTACTAAATCATTTAATGCTTGGGCTTCTTCAGTTAACATTAAATACCGGCTTCTTCATTTTCAATTTTGCTAAGAAGGTTCAATACATTCATGCTCTGCTTAAAAAATTTATCATACTCGAATCGCAGTTCAGGAACATATCTCAAATCCATCTCATGACCAATTATCGATTTGATATATTTCGTTGCTTTTTGCAATCCTGCCATGGAATCTCTTTCCTCTTTTTCCGTTCCTAATACGCTGTAATAAATTTTGGCATGACGTAAATCTTCCGAAAGATCTACTTTTGTGATTGTAATTGATGATAATCTTGGATCATTTACCTTCGTTATTATAATTTCACTTATTTTCATCCTCAGTAGCTCTGCTACCCTTATCGATCTTTTATAACTCTTCATTTTTATCACCCGTAAAAATAAACTAACAATCTTATCAAAGTATATAACTATTGTCAAATTTGTTGATCCCTAAATTATGTATTAATGATTGTTAATATTGATTTCATTATTGTTTTTTCTCTAAAAAAATTTAAATCGAGAGAGTTGGATTGCAAAATAAAAAATAGAGCTTTTTAAAAAGTGGT
>Ga0272441_10011216_pt1 | contig 13353 bp, 14 predicted proteins | sample SSMProp6N_FD_193582 | JGI IMG/M metagenome (GOLD analysis project Ga0272441, IMG submission 193582) | Marine sediment archaeal communities from Little Sippewissett salt marsh, Falmouth, MA, United States - SSM-Prop-6N | ecosystem: Environmental > Aquatic > Marine > Wetlands > Sediment ... | reverse complement strand
GTGGCTGGCTGCGGCGAGGGCGCCGCTGGTCCAGACGGCGCGCAGGCAAGGAGAAGCACGGTTCGCAACGTACGGCCGATGGGACGCGGCATGGGGACCTCCGGTTGGTAACGTGGCCGCGGCGCGCCGCGGCCTACGCGTCTGCCCCGCGGCAGGTCGGGAGATTCACCCGCCGGAGGCGGGCCCGCCGCGCTCGTGCGCGGCGTGCGGCTATCGAACCACCAGGACCGGGCACGTGGCCCGGTCGATGATCTGCTGCCGCTGGCGGGCGAGGAGGTCGCGGGTAATCTTACTCGACTGAAAGCCGCCCAGCGCGATCAGGTCCACGCGGCGCTGCTGGACCTCGCGCGGCACGACGGTCTCGGTATTGCCGGTCAGGAGGACCTGGTCGGCGACCACTTTGCGGTCGGCGGCGCGGGTGGCGACCTCGGCGAGTTGCCGGCGCGAGGATTCCTCGAGTTCCTTCTCGAACTCGCCCATCTCGGCGTCGACGAGGATTTTGACCGACAGCAGTTGGCCCAACGTCTCGGTATCGACGACCGCCATGGCCGTCAGGGCGGCTCCCAGGTCGCGCGCCAAGTCGATGGCGGCATTGGCGGCGCGGTACGAGGAGTCCGTCCCGTCCACGAGGACCAGGACATGTTGGATGGAGGGTTTAGCCATGGCGCCTGCCCCCTTCGCCTTCATCGGTGAGGCGATCCTTGACCATCTTCATGATAACGAACGACTCGCGTTCGCGTTCTTCGAGGCTCGCGAGGATGTAGTCGATCGTTTCGGAATAGTCCGGGATAAAGACCTTCGACAGCGCGTTAACGCGGCGCTGGGTTTTCCGGAGTTCGCGCGCGAGGCGGAGCACCGCATTTTCGAGTTCCGCCAGTTCCCCGAGCAGGGCCAGCGTCTCGGCGAAGCGGCGCATCGCCACGTCCGTGCCCGCACCCGTGCCCACCACGCCGAACTGCGGCCCGGGCTGATCGGTGGTGACGGCCACCTCCGGCAGGCGGATGCCCATGAGCGTCTGCTCGTCGAGTTGGACGTCGTGCCCCGCGACGGCGCCGAGGGCGGCCCGGTCGATGGCGTCGGCCCCGACCTCCAGGAGCGCCTCGCGCAGGGCCGCGAACGCCCGGGCCATCGCCTCGCCCACCCGGCGTTCGGCGTCGCGGGCCCGGCCCAGGCGACTCATGAGCTCGAAAATCAGGATCTGGCGCTTCTGCTCCAACAGGTCGTACCCCTCCTGGGCGAACTCGAGGCGCCGCGAGAGGTCCAGGTAATTCGATTTCGTCGGGGCCACGTTCAGTTTGGCCATGGCACAACCTTCGTTCGCGCTAAGCGCGGTGGGTCTCCGTACCCACCGCGCGCCGGGTGCCACTGGCGGCCCGCCTCCGGCGGGTAAACGTGTCCGCCAGTGCGCCCCGCGTCTGCCATCGCGCCGCCGCTCGGGCGTATCCGGCCGCTCCCGCGGCCGTCTCGAACGGCGCCGGGTGCCACTGGCGGCCCGCCTCCGGCGGGTAAACGTGCCCGCCAGTGCGCCTCCAGCGCGGCGCCCCGTCATCATTCGGCGTTCGTCATTCCGTGTTCATCCTGGCTGTCTGCTTCTTCCGCCGCGGCTTCCTGCTGCGGCTCCTCCTCCGGTTCGGCGGCGCCGTGCCCGCGGTAATGCGCATCGAGCATGGCCTCGCTGACGCGGTGGAGTTCGTCGCGCGGCAGGATCGAGAGCATGTCCCAACCCAGGTCGAGCGTTTCCGCGATCGTGCGGTTCTCGGTTTCCTGCTGGGCGAGGAACCGCCCCTCGAACGCCTTGCCGAACTCCAGGTACGTCTTGTCCAGGAGCCCCAGTTCCTCCTCGCCGATAACGTCGGCCAGCCCGCGCACCTTTTTCACGCGGGCATAGGCGGCAAAGAGTTGGCTGGCCAGCGTGGGGTGATCCTCGCGCGTGTACCCCTTGCCCACACCGTCTTTCATGAGCCGCGACAGGCTCGGCAGCCCGGCAATCGGCGGGTAAATGCCCCGCTGGAAGAGGCCGCGTTCCAGAACGATCTGCCCCTCGGTGATGTAGCCGGTCAGGTCCGGCACAGGGTGGCTGATGTCGTCGGACGGCATGGTCAGAATGGCGACCTGGGTAATCGAGCCCTCGGACCCCTCGATGCGCCCCGCACGCTCGTACAGGCTGGCAAGGTCCGAGTACAGGTACCCGGGGTACCCCTTGCGTCCCGGAATCTCGCCGCGCGCCGTGCCCACCTCGCGGAGGCTCTCGCAGTAGTTCGTCATGTCGGTCATCAGCAGCAGGACGTGCCGCCCGAGGTCGAAGGCAAGGTGCTCGGCCAGGGTGGCGGCGGAGCGCGGCGTCATGAGCCGCTCCACGCTCGGGGCGTCGGCCAGCGACAGGAACATTGCCACCCGCGCGAGCGCCCCCGACTCCTCGAATGTCCGAATGAAGTACTGGGCCACGTCGTGCTTCACGCCCATGGCGGCGAAGACGATCGAGAACTCCGTCTGCTCGTCCAGAAGGCGGGCCTGCCGAACGATCTGGGCGGCGATGCGGTCGTGCGGCAGGCCGTTGCCCGAGAAGATCGGCAACTTCTGCCCGCGCACCAGGGCGTTCATGCCGTCGATCGCCGAGATGCCCGTCTGGATGAACTCGCGCGGGTACTGGCGCGCGTGCGGGTTAATCGGTACGCCGTTGATGTCGCGCCGGTCGCACGCCAGCGGTGGCGGGCCCCCGTCCATCGGCCGGCCCAGGCCGTCGAACACCCGGCCCAGCATCCGGACCGACACCGGCAGCCGGAAACTCTCGCCCAGAAACCGGACACGCGTCGTCTCGTTCGCCAGGCCCGTCGTGCCTTCGAGCACCTGCACGACCGCCCGCTCGTCGGAGATGTCGAGGACCCGGCCGACGCGGCGGCCGCCGTCGCCCCCCGTAATCTCGACGACCTCGTCGTACCCGACGTCGCGGACCCGTTCAACGACCACCAGCGGTCCGTTGATGGAGGCGGAGCCCACGTACTGGAGCCCGTGGTCCGGAAGGTGTGTCGTTTCGTCCGTCACAACCGGCCTTTCATGACCCCCTGCTTCCGCAGGGGGCTAGTTACGGCGCTGCCCTCGTAGCTGCTCACCCCTGCTTCCGCAGGGGGCTAGTTACGGCGCTGCCCTCGACAACAGCTCACCCCTGCTTCCGCGGGGAGCTGGTTACGGCGCTGCCCTCGACAACAGCTCACCCCTGCTTCCGCGGGGGGCTGGTTACGGCGCTGCCCTCGACAACAGCTCACCCCTGCTTCCGCGGGGGGCTGGTTACGGCGCTGCCCTCGTCATCGGCTCACCCCTGCTTCCGCGGGGGGCTGGTTACGGCGCTGCCCTCGTCACCGGCTCACCCCTGCTTGCGCAGGGGGCTGGTTACGGCGCTGCCCTCGACAACGGCTCACCCCTGCTTCCGCAGGGGGCTGGTTAACGTCATTTTTCTCGCACGTATTTCTTGCCGAAGGCGTCGAGGTCGGCGGCCACGCGGACCCCGAACGCATCGAGAGCCTCGAGTTCCTCGTTGCCGAACATGCTCTTGGCCCGGACAATCTCGGCCACGCACGGCAGGGCCCGGAGTTCGGCCAGCGGGGCGCCGGCCTGGATCAGGTCCCGGCCCCGCCGGTAAAGCGTCATGATGAGCCCGAGGAGCGCCACCTGCCGTTTCGGCGAGCAGTACATGTCTTTCTCGTCGAACGCACTCTGCGTCAGGAACCCGTCCTTGAGGATTTCGGCGACGAACAGGACCAGGCGCTGCGTGTCGGGCAACACGTCGGGCCCAACGAGTTGGACGATCTGCTGGAGGCGTTCCTCGCGCTGCAGAACCGCCATCGCCTCGGCCCGCAGTTCCTGCCATTCGGGCGCCTGGGCGTCCCACCAGGGGGCCACGTCGTCGGCGTACTCGCTGTACGAGTGGAGCCAATGGATAGACGGGTAATGCCGCGCGTTCGCCAGGCCGGTGTCCAGGGCCCAGAAGCAGCGGATGAAGCGGCGCGTGTGCTGGGTCACGGGTTCCGAGAAGTCGCCGCCGGGCGGGCTGACGGCCCCGACGATGCTGACGGACCCCTCCTCGCCCGAGAGCGTCCGGACGGCCCCGCCCCGCTCGTAAAACTGCGCGAGGCGCGTGGGCAGCGTGGCCGGGAACCCCTCCTCGGCGGGCATCTCTTCGAGGCGTGCGGCCAGTTCCCGCAGGGCCTCGGCCCACCGGCTGGTCGAGTCGGCGAAGACCGCCACGTTCCGGCCCTGGTCGCGGTAGTACTCGGCCAGGGTAATGCCGGTGTAGATGGAGACCTCGCGAGCGGCCACGGGCATGTTGCTCGTGTTGGCAATCAGGATGGTCCGTTCCATCAGGGGCCGGCCGGCCCACGGGTCCACGAGTTTCGGGAACTCGCGCAAGACGTCCGTCATCTCGTTGCCGCGCTCTCCGCACCCGATGTACACGATGATCTGGGCGTCGGACCACTTGGCCAACTGGTGCTGCGTAATGGTCTTGCCGGTGCCGAACCCGCCGGGAATCGCTGCCGTCCCGCCCTTGCCGAGCGGGAAGAACGTGTCGATGATGCGCTGTCCGGTCACGAGCGGCTGGGTCACGCGAAGGCGCTCGGCAATCGGCCGGGGCCGGCGAACCGGCCACTCCTGGACCATCGCCAGGTCGCGCGGACCCTGGGCCGTCTCGACCTTCGCCACCGGTTCCTCGATCGTGTACTCGCCCTCGTCGGCGATCCAGGCGAGGCGGCCCGCCACGTCGGGCGGCACGAGAATCCGGTGGTGCACCAGGCCCGACTCCGCCACGTCGCCGAGCACGGCGCCGGGCGCAACCTCGGCGCCCGTTTCCAGGGCGGGGGCGAACGGCCACCGGCGCTCCGTGTCGAGCGCGGGCACCTTCTCGCCGCGCGTAATCCAGGCCCCGTGCCGGGCCTGCATGCCACGCAACGGACGCTGGATGCCGTCGAAGATGTTCCCGATAAGGCCGGGGCCCAGGCGGACCGACAGCGGGGCCCCCGTCCGGCGGACGGGCGTCCCGGGCTTCAGCATCGACGTGTCCTCGTACACCTGGATGGTGGCGACGTCGGCCTCGACGCGGACGATTTCGCCCACGAGGCCCAGGTCGCCCACCTCGACAACCTCGTACATGCCGGCCCCGCGCATGCCGGTGGCCTGGACAATGGGGCCGGCCACCCGGCGAACGCACGCCGTGTTTGAGAGGATCACGGTACCCATCCGCTACAGCTCCTCGGGACGAGTGCACTCATCCGCATTCGTCTGTCCCTGTTCATCGTCGGTGGTTGTCGGTTCGAGCAGGCCGGTCGCCTCGGCGACGACCCGGCGTGCCTCCGGCCAGAGCCGCCGGATCCGGGCAGCCAGCGTGTTGTCCCAGGACTGGCGTCCCTCGGCGTCGCGGACAACGACGCCCCACTCGATGGTCGCCGGATCGGCCGACAACGCTATCTGGAGACCCTGCCGGCGGACCTGCTGGACCACGGCCCGGGGCAGGTCGGCCCCGAACGCCTCGCGGTCGGCCGCCGAGAGTTCCAGGACAAACATCGTACCGTCCATGCCGGCGACGGCCTCCGCCGCCAGCCGAACGAGCACCTCGCGGTAATCGAATCCGTCGCGGGCCTCCAGGCGTGCGCGGGCCTCGTCGCGGATACCCTCCAGGGCCTCCTCGATGCGTCGTGCCCGGAGCCGCTCCTCCTCCACCGGAACGGCCGCCAGCGTCAGTCGGCGCCGGCGGTCGGCCTCGGCCCGGGCGGCGTCGAGGCGTTTGCGGCGGTCGGCCTCGGCCTGCTGGCGGCCGTCGCGAAGGATGGCCTTGGCGTCGCGCTCGGCCTTGCGGCGGGCGCGGTCGGCCTGCCGCCCGGCGTCGGCCAGGATTTCGTCCGCCAGGACCTGCTGGCTGTCGGCGCGGCTGTCCGTCACGCCTCGTCCTCCTCCTGGCCAATGCGGATGCCGACCGCCTCCTGGACGAACTCGCGGAGGGTCTTGCGACCCGGCATGCGGCCGTCGGGCCCCGGCACCTCGACGACGAGGGGCCGGTCGCGTCCCATGCGCAGGGCATCGACCTGGTCGCGGATGCCGGCCACCACCTGGTCCGTCAGGACGACGACGCCCAGCGTGGGCCGCCCGGCCGCGCGAGCCAGGGCGTCGGCCGCCTCGGCGTCGGTCTCAACGGCCTCGCCCGGCACGCCCGCCAGACGGAACCCGCGGACGGTGTCGGCGTCGGCAATGCAGTAGAACTTCACGGCCGGCCTCCGGTCAGGCGATCTTGGCCAGAAGCATCATCGCCACGACGAAGCCGAGGACGGCCAAGCCCTCGGCCAGCGCCACGAACAGCAGGCTCCGGGTCAGGAGTTCCGGCTTTTCGGCCGCGGCCCCGAGGGCCGCCGACCCGATTTTGCCGACGGCGAACGCCGCCCCAAGGATGCTGACCGCCGTCACGAACGCGACCGACGCCGACAGGGCGATCGTTTCGGCGACATTCTTGGCGAGCCCGCCGGCGGCGGGGTCTGCCTCGGCCCCCAGAGCGCCGGCGGCCATAACCGCCATCACCCCCAGGGCTCCCATCACACGAAGTACCTTCATGGCCCGAACCTCCTCCTCTTACTCTGACGACGTATCCGGTTTGCCCGCACCCAGTCGGAACGGCTTGAAGGCCCGGCCGGTGCCGCTGAAGAACTTCCCGAAGAACTCGTAGTACTGAAGCCTAAGCGCCTGGACCGACGCGATAATGCCTTCCAGGACGATGGTCAGCAGGTTGCCGAATACGAGGATGACGACGTACAGGACACCGCCGAGCCCCGCGCCGGCCATGGTCCGCGTTTGCTCGGCCATCATGAGCGCCGCGTACAGAATGGCCGCGTGGCTCATCGCGTACGCGCCAAGACGCACGAAACTGATCGTGTTGGCCATGTACCCCAGGCATCCCTCGAACAGCTCGACGCCCGATTCAAAGAAGGCCTCGAACAGGCTTCCGCTTTCGGTCTTGCGGCCAGCCCGGGTAGCCAGAATGTACTGGACCGGCTCCTTGAGGAACATGACGACCATCGGCACAACGATGAGCAGGACGATCCAGACCGCGCTGAGTTCGTGCTTCAGGACGTAGGCCTTGATGCCCAGGGCCAGCGCCCCCCAATACAGGATGGCGCCGGCGGCCCCGAACTTGCCCATGACGCCTCCCACCACGTCGCCCCGCCGCAGCCGGTTCACGATGTTCAGGACGAGCCCCAGGCTGATGACCACCACGCCGTAGCCCATGGCCACGATCAGCAGTTCCATCGTGTCGCCGTGGAGCGGGTTGTTCCAGAGCATGAGGCTGGGAACCTCGAACCCGAACACCTCGCCGTACAGCAGGCCAAACAGGGCGCTCGCGCCGCCGGCGGCGATGAGCAGGATGCCGGCGTCGTGCACCGGCTCCTTGCCGCCCCAGACCAGCGCGCCCAGACCCACCACCGCGAGCAGGGCGCCGTGGCCCATGTCGCCGAACATCATGCCGAACATCACGAGAAACGTGATGGCGACGAACAGCGTCGGTTCCAGTTCGCGGTACCCGGGCAGCCCGTACGCCGCCACGAGCCTCTGGAACGGTCTGAGCAGCCGCGGATGCCGCAGCAGAACGGGAATCTCCTCCTCCGGCACGTCGCCGGGGTCGTCGGCCTCAACAACGCACCGCCCGGCCACGAGGTCCTGGAGCCGCCGACGAACGGCCGCCACGTCTGTGGCCGGTATCCACCCGGTAATCAGCACCGTCGTGTCGGTGCGGGGGAAGTGCTGCTCGGCGTCCAGGATTTTGCGTTCGACCTCGACAACGGCCTGGAAGATGGCCAGCGGCCGGGCCACCTCGCTAACGAGGGCCTCAATGGCGTCGCGTGGCCGGGTGAGTTCCGCGGCGAGTTGCTCTTTTTCGCGGCGGGCCTGCTCGAGCAGATCCTGCATCGTGCCGGTGGCCGATTCGGCGAGCGCTTCGCGGCGGAACTTGGCCGCCTCCAACACCGTCTCGAGCGCGAACCGGCCCTTGCGGCTGGTGACGGCGACCAGGCGCCGGCGTCCCTCGGCCTCGCCGAGCGGCAACAGGACGACGTTGTTGCCGACGCGCTGCTCGAAGGTGGCCAGGTTCTCGGCGGGCAGGCTGCCGATGGCGAAATGCAGAAACGAGAACCGGCTGACCTGGTCGAACGACAGTTCCAGCCCCTCGTACGCCTGGACCTGGTCCAGAAGGGCCGTCACGCGGCCCCAGCGTTGCAGCGTCGCCTCCCGCTGCCGCAGGACGCCGGCGGTCCGGCCCTCGATGGTCGCGAGGCGCTGCTCGACGGCGTCGAGGGTCAGCTCGGGCACCTCGGCGCCCGTGACGTCGGGCAGACTTTCGAGTTCGAGCCCGCGTCCAACCGCCGCGATGCGGGCCAGCAGGTCATCGCACCGGGCGAGCGCCTCGCTACGGTCGGGCGGGTTCTGCGGAGCCGTGTCCGGGCCGGCACTCGTTCGGACGAGGTGCACGGCGCCCAGGTCGCCCAAGCCGCGCAGCACGGTCCGCTCGTCCCGTTCGAGGACGACGACGTTGAGCCGTTTCATCTCGGCTGCGCTAAACACGTTGCGACTCCCTTGCCGGGCGCCTCTCATTTTCCGCGCGGCGGGCCCGCCTGAGGCGGGTAAATCTCCTGACCTACCGCGCTACCCGCAGGCAGAGCCTGCGGCTCACGGCACAAACCGCGCTACCCGCAGGCAGAGCCTGCGGCTCACGGCACAAACCGCGCTACCCGCAGGCAGAGCCTGCGGCTCACGGCACAAACCTCGCTACCCGCAGGCAGAGCCTGCGGCTCGACGGCACGAACCGTATCGCGCGCGTCTACTCGGTATCGAGGTCGCGCGGGATAAGCCGGCGGCGAATCGTCTCGGCCGGCAGGTGTGCGCGGACGCCCTCGGTCAGCGTAATCAGGTTCGCCAGTTCCATCCGCCGGATGGCCGCATACGCCACCACCGCCCCCAGCCCCATGTGGCTTCGGCGGAACGTCCGGTTGGCCAGCCGATAGAACCGGTTCCAGGCCAAGGCCTCGAGGGCGGAGGCATCGGGGTCGGCGCCGTCGGGCCGGGTGTCGATGACGAGTCCGACGGCCATGGCGGTCGCCTCGGCCAGGCTTTCGGCCCCAAGCATCTGGCGAAACAGCAGCCGGGTGATTCGCGTCCCCGGCACGTGCAGCGGCTGAAGCATCGCGGGGGCCAAGCCGTAGACGAACCGCCCGCGCGCCACCAGCGCCAAGTGAAACGTGTCGGCCTCCTGGCAGGCCATCTCGACCACGTCGGCCCGATGGGCTCGCGGCAGGGCCCGGGCCCGGGCCAGCAGTTCGGTCAGGTACCCGTGGTCGAGGCCGGCTTCCGGGAAGAACGGCCGCGGCTGCTGGTTGTACAAGTCGATGGTCTGCGCGAGGCCGGCCCTGAGCGGCTCCGGGTCCACGACGCCGGTAAACGCCTCGATCGTGCCCGCACTCGCGAGGACCTCCAGGTCCAGCGCCAGATCGTCCGGCAGGGGAACGAGGTGCGGCTGGAGGTCGGGCAGAGCCATGCCGGTGGCAAAGCCCCGGAGGAGCACCTTCAGATTCTCGACGCGGAACCGCATCCGGAGCCAACCCAGCAGGCGTCCGGACGCCCCGCCCACTTTCGACGCGATCGTCGAGAGTTCCTCGACCTGGTCGAGCACAAGGACGCGTTGCAGGTGGATGGCGGTCGCAAGGCGGGCCTCGGGAAACAGGGCTCGGGCGAGTTCCGGGAGCGTTCGGATGCGGCAGAGTTCGTCGAGCCGGTCGCCCTCGGCCAAACGGCTGCGACGGCCGTGGACGTTGGCGGCCAGGAAATCGAGGTCGGTTGCGGTTTGGGCTGCCATGGGTTCGCCCGTCGGCAACAGCCAATAATCACGGGTCGATGCCGGGATTCCGGCTTGGCCGCTTGATTATTGCTTAGTGAGCCGTGCCTGATCTTCGATGGTTAGGGTTGCTGCCTCGCCGGTTCGCCCACCACGTCGCGTACGACGCTGTCGACGGCGCGGCGTTGGTCGGCGTCGGCGAGGCACACGGTTTGCTCGACGGCCTGTTCGGCGCGGCGAAGGGCGTCCTGGCGATCCTGGTCGGCCAGTGCCTGGGCCTCCTGGACGAGGCGGTCGGCCTCGGCCCGGGCCTCGTCGCGGGCGGCCTCGGCCAGGTCGTGGACCTGGCGGCGTGCCTCGGCCCGGATGCGGTCGGCGTCGGCCTCGGCCTCGGTGACGAGCCGTTTGGCCTTGGCCTCGGCTTCGAGCATTCTCTGGATGACGTCGCGCATCGGCGGCTCCGACGAGCGGACTACTCCTCGGCTTCGAGAACGTCCAGGAGTTGCTGCGGCGTCTCGGCCTCGGTGAACTTGCGGCAGAAACCGGGCGTCTGGATGAGCCGGGCAATCTCCGCGAGCGCCCGGACGTGCGGACCCGGATCGTCCACGGGCGCCAGCAGCAGAAAGACGATGTGGACCGGCTCGCCGTCGACGGCGTCGAACTCGATGCCGTCGGGGCTCGTGCCGACGGCCGCCACCAGGCTCTGGACGGACGCATGTTTGCCGTGCGGAATCGCCACACCGTTTCCGATGCCGGTCGTGCCCTTGGCCTCGCGGTCGAGGACGGCCTCCAGCGCGCCGGCCCGCTCGCTCAGGCGGCCTGCCCGGACGAGGAGGTCGACGAGTTCCTCGAAGCACTCTTCCTTGTCGAGGCTCTCAAGCCCGACCTTGGCGACGGACCCGTCGATCAGATCGCGCAATCTCATCCGTTTACTCCTCGGTCCGGCGAAACCGGCCGGCGCCGGCCCCCATGTCGTCCAAGCCGGCCGCACGCCACCACCTAAAAAGATTCCGTATCCTAGGCGGTAGCGGCAGGGTTTGCAAGAACCACTTCCCACCGGGGTCGCCGCGCGGTAGAATAGGGCCGCTACGCGTGCTGCAAGGAGGTTTCACGGTGCAGCGCCACTTCAATATCATTGTTCCGATGGCGTGCCCACACTGCCGAACCGAACTGCTCCTGACGCTCGAACAGGTCCATGCCGAGCGTTCCATTCGGTGCTCGCTGTGCGGCACGACCATCATCCTCCGCCCGGAGGAACTCCCGGGGGCCGACCTGCCGCCCAAGGCCGATCCGCCGGACCACGCTGCGCAGTACTGACGCCGCTTCGGCAACGTCGGCCTGCCTCAACAGGGAAACTGTGCGCCCACCGCCTTGCGCCTGCCGGGGGGCGTCATCCCTTGATGACGCCGAGCGGCCTCAGGCGGCACACCTTTCGGGCCAGGCCCGCCCGCTCCACCACGTCCACGACGTGGGCCACGTCTTTGTAGGCGGCGGGCCGTTCTTCGGCCAACCCCTTGGCGCTTCGGCTGATGGCCAGGATGCCGGCATCGGCCAGGCGTTGGCGGACGGCGTCGCCGCGCACGCTCTTTCGGGCCTGGCTCCGCGACATGGCCCGCCCCGCCCCGTGGCAAACGGAGCCGAACGTCTCGTCCATGGCCCGGGGCTCGCCGACCATCAGAAACGAGTACCGGCCCATGTCGCCGGGGATGATGACCGGTTGGCCGAGGGCCCGGTACGCCGCCGGCACGTCGGGGTGCCCCGCCGGGAAGGCCCGCGTCGCGCCCTTGCGGTGGACGCACAGGCGCCGGGGGCCGGCGGCCGTGGTGTGCGTCTCCATCTTGGCGATGTTGTGGCACACGTCGTACACGAGGTCCAGGCCGAGGCGTTCGGCGGACGCGCCGACGGCGCTCGCCACGGCCTCGCGCACCAGGTGCATGATGGCCTGGCGGTTGGCCCAGGCGTAGTTGGCGGCGGCGCGCATGGCGGCGAGGTATCGGCGGCCCTCGTCGCTCTCGACCGGGGCGCAGCAGAGTTGCCGGTCGGGCAAGTCGATGCCGTACGTGGCCACCGCCTTCTGCATGACCTTCAGGGAATCATCGCACACCTGGTGCCCGAGGCCGCGGCTCCCGCAATGAATCATGAAGGTCACGGCACCCTCAGCCACGCCGAACACGTCGGCGGCGTGGGCGTCGTAGACCTCGTCAACGGCCTGGATCTCCAGGAAGTGGTTGCCGGCGCCGAGTGACCCGACCTGCCCGCGTCCGCGCTGGATGGCGCGGGCCGATAGGGCCGACGGGTCGGCCCCGTCGAGGCATCCGCCCGCCTCGGTGCGGTCGACGTCGGCCTGGCACCCCTGGCCGCGCCGGACCACGTAGGCGGCGCCTTCGCGAAGGAGTTTGCGGAGCTCGGACGGGGCGTAGGGTGTGCGGCCTCCCACGCCCACGCCGCACGGCACGGCCCGGAAGATGGCGCCGAGCAGCGTCTCGATGCGCGGGGCCACGTCGGCCCGCGCGAGGTCCGACCGCATGAGGCGTACCCCGCAGTTGATATCGTACCCCACGCCGCCGGGCGACACGACGCCGCCCTCGGCCGGGTCCGTCGCCGCCACCCCGCCAATCGGGAACCCGTACCCCCAGTGGATGTCGGGCATGGCGAGGCTGGCCCGGACGATGCCCGGCAACGTGGCGACGTTGGCCACCTGCTCGGCGGCGTTGTCGCCGCGGATGGCGTCGAGGAGAGCCGCATCGGCGTAGATGAGGCCGTCGACGCGCATGCCCGGCTTGTACGATTTCGGGATGCGCCAGCGGCACGGGCCGGCCGGTTCGAGCGGTCCGGTGAACGCCTTAGCCGGACTCATCGGTCGCCTCCGGTTCCGGTCCACCGAGGAGGTTGATCAGAATCGGCTTCATGGCCAGCCTCGCCAGCGAGAGGGCCACGATGCCGACGATCGGCACGAGCAGCGCCTGGGTGTTCCACTGGGCCAGGACGACCCCCAGCGCCAGTCCCGCCGCCGGCGGGTGCTCCGTATCGGTGATGACCATCAGGAAGATGGCCAGGCCGACCGCGGCCGCCCCGAACACCCCCTCGACCATCGCGTGGTCGACGGCCCAGTCGCCCCACGTCGGGCGGCCCACGGCCTCGGCCAAGACGTGCATCGCGATGCCGGAGAGCATCCCGCACACGTATCCGCCCACCAGGTACCGCGGCCGGGAGGCGTTTGTGTGCGGCATCGTGAACGCGATGAAGGAACTCGCGCCCAGAGAGGCGATGATGACGGCGTGCGTAATGACGTCCAGGATGAGCAGGATGACCAGCACCGCCAGCGTTGCCAGCGCGCACTGGAACAGGTACCGCCCCACGTGCTTGTGAAACTTGCGGTCGAGAATGCGCATGCGGTCCGCCCTCCGCGGTTCCCCAGCACCGCGCCCCAGCGCCCGGACGGAACCGGCGCGGCCATCCTACCTGACTTATACATCGACAATAAAACGGGCCAC
>Ga0272441_10011215_pt1 | contig 13354 bp, 9 predicted proteins | sample SSMProp6N_FD_193582 | JGI IMG/M metagenome (GOLD analysis project Ga0272441, IMG submission 193582) | Marine sediment archaeal communities from Little Sippewissett salt marsh, Falmouth, MA, United States - SSM-Prop-6N | ecosystem: Environmental > Aquatic > Marine > Wetlands > Sediment ... | reverse complement strand
CTACTGGCTGATCTGACAGTCTATTCTCTCTCGCTAGGCAATATTATAGGATCTGAAACCACTGATTCTATCAGGCAAAAAGCTTACCTTTCCTCTTTTGCTCTTGCCCTGATACTGATTATAGCAGGATTCACCAATACCATATTTCCTGTTATCAGGAGGTACAGGCTTTCCATTAACAAACCCTCCTCCAGGAAAGAGTTTAAGATAGCGGCAGTATCGGATATCCACCTGGGCAGTATTATACGCAAGAGAAGTATGCGACTGCTATCATCCAGGCTTAAAGCTATAGAGCCAGATATGGTTCTTTTTCTTGGTGATATAGTTGATGGAGAGATAAACCCGGTTTTAAGGAGCGACCTGCTGGATTCCCTTACCATACCTTCATCTGCAAGATATGTGTATGCTATCACGGGCAATCATGAATTTATCGGCAATCCCCGGAAGACCTTACCTTATATACAGGATAAAGGCATAAAGATACTTTTTGACGAGATTGTTACACTCGATGAAGGTATACAACTGGTAGGCAGGATAGACAGGGATGCTCTGCGCTATACAGGTCAGGCCAGGAAAGAACTGGATGAACTGCTGCAAGGGGTAAATAAAAACAAGCCCGTAATTGTTCTTGACCATCAGCCACCGATGAAGAATGAAGATGGACTGTCGGGGTTTGACCTGATGATGTCGGGGCATACTCATAACGGACAGATGTGGCCACTTAACTATCTTACTTCCAGCATTTATAAGATCAAATACGGACACAGTATTATTGATGGCTGCCATTATATTGTATCATCGGGTTTTGGCAGCTGGGGACCGCGGGTGAGACTGGGAAGCAGGTCAGAAATACTCGAGGTCAGCCTGGTGTTTAATACTTAGACAGAAGATACAGCATCATTCAGAGGCTCGAATTTCTTACGGTAATCTTCAAGTGATCGGTTTATTACTTCAATAGCCTCTTCAGCACCATAGGTATCTGTTATTTCAACATCAGCCACATTACCGGGCAGATCTTTGTAGGTAAGAAAATAATGCTTCAACCTGTTTATCACTACTTCGGGAAGATCACTTATATCCTTATACTGTGCATACATAGCATCATTGTACAATACACCTATGAGCTTATCATCTGCTTCATTTCCGTCGAGCATTCTGAATCCACCAATAGGTCTTGCCCTTACCAGGATATTACCATGTGTTATTCCTTTCTCTGTCAGTACGCAAATATCAACGGGATCTTTGTCTCCGATAATATTATCTCGTCCGGTTTTTTCCCTGCAGAACTCGGCCACCTTATCTCCACTGTAGGTAAGTGGAAGGAACCCGTACAAAGCCGGAACAACATTTGAATATTTCTGTGGCCTGTCTATCCGCAGGTATCCACTAACCTTATCCACCTCGTATTTAACGGTATCGGAGGGTACCATTTCGATGAAGCAGGTAACAACTTCGGGAGCATCCTTTCCAATGTCAATGCCGTGCCATGGGTGTGATTTATATCTCAAGCCCATCAACCTCAGTATCGGATCCATCAGTTTATCATACATGACTTTTGTTTTATAGTATATATTACTTACATCAAACCGTATATCTTCTCCAGCCCTATGGCTCTTGAGGCCTTAATCAGAACGAGGTTATCCCTCAGGGGATTATCGATCAGGTATTTCATCAATTGCTCGCGTGAACCGAAGGCCAGCATATTGTACTTCTCTGCTATGGAGTTGAAAATAGGACCAACGAGTATGATATTCAGGTCATTTTCAGAATTAAGTTTACGAAGTATTTCCTCATGTTCCCCGATAGCATAATCACCCAGTTCCAGCATATCTCCCAGGATAACAGTTTTACTCTCTCCGGGGTAATTCCTGAACGAATCAATTGATCTGGACATACTCACAGGATTAGCATTATAGGAATCACATATAAGTGTGTTTTTGCCCGTTTTAAAAATCTGTGAGCGGTTATTATCGGGCAGGTACAATTCAATTGCTCTTTGCATTTTCTCGGGATCGACATCAAAGTACAGACCAATGGAAAGTGCAGCGATCACGTTTTCAAGATTATACAGTCCAAATAGGTTTGTTTCAAAGGTATATCCTACACCGTCAATCTCAGCCTCTACGATCAACTGTGGCACCTGGGATATTTCAGTGACAGAGATCCTGTGGGAGCCCGGTTCTATATAAGCTACCTTTTTCACTTTGCGCATATCAAGCAAATCAGTAAGCAGCCTGTCATCCTGATTATAGAATACTGTACCTCCCGCATCTGCAAGATAGTCGTACAGCTCAGATTTAGCATCTATGATACCCTGAAAGGAGCTGAATCCTTCCAGGTGAGCCTTACCTATGTTTGTTATAAGCCCGTAACCGGGCTCAGCCACCCGGCATAAGTGACCGATCTCGGCCCTGTGATTGGCTCCCATTTCAACTATCATAAATTCGGTTCCCTGCTGGCAGGCAAGCAATGTGAGAGGCACACCGATATGGTTATTAAGGTTCCCCCGGGTATAATGAGTAGTATATTTCAGGGATAGTATCCTGGCCAGTAATTCTTTTGTTGTGGTCTTGCCGTTACTGCCTGTAATAGCCAGTACCGGTATATCAAAGCTACTACGGTATTTATTAGCCACGGCCTGCAATTCCGCCGTCACGTTATCAACAAGAATAGTATTGTCGGCTTTTACCGCCGGGTCATCAATAACTGCTGCCACAGCTCCCTTGCCAAGTGCTTCTCCTGCATACCTGTTACCATCAAAATTATCTCCTTTGAGGGCGAAGAACAGATCGCCTTCCGACACCTTCCTGGAATCGGTTGATAACCTGAAACCATTATCTTCAAGTATTTTATATATGCTATCTGTTTTCATTCAAAAAAAACCTCATTATGGTTGGCCATAATGAGGTAAGTATTTTAATGTTATTATATCTCTAAAAACCGGCCGGGCTTCCCACTCTTATCATTGCACAGCGGAACCCAAGGTCGTCGCGTGCAGCTTCCTGGTCGAGGAACCTCCTTGTAGATGGATTCAGCCAGTAAGCCCTGTCTTTCCATGAACCACCCTTAATTACTCTGGCCCTGTCATTTATCAGGGACACAAACTCCTGTTCATTAAGGATATACATTGATCCGGTTCCCCTGGTCTCATCTCCTGTCCACTCACCACTTTCTACCACGTTTGAATAATGGTCACCATCCCGGTAGTTTCTGTAATCACCTTTCTGGTAATTATACCTGTTGGCCACATCTTCAGACTGTACTGTATCGATCTGCAGGCGACCCAGCTCATCCTTGGTAAGAAGGTTGCCATTTGCATCACGACTGTAATCGGTGTATACATTACCTCTGAAGGGGTTGAAACCATCAACATCCTGAGCGCTCATTGGCCTGTATACATCCTGCACCCATTCATTTACATTTCCTGCCATGCAATAGAGGCCATAGTCGTTGGGCCAATATGATTTAACATCTACAGGAACGGTACCGTTATCATTCAGGCTTCCGGCTACACCCATAAGGTCGCCTTTACCCCTGATGAAGTTGGCCATAAACTCGCCACGGTGTCTTTTGCCGGAGTAGCGAACATTATGTCCGTCCCAGGGATATACTCTTCTTTCAAATATTCTTTCTTCGAAGGTATTACCGCGTAATGCGTAAGCTGCAAACTCCCATTCGGCCTCGGTAGGCAGCCTGTATTTTGGAAGTAGTATTCCATCATCGAGCTTAACCCTTCTTTCTTCCTGGTTTGGATCAAGGCTTGGCAGGTTCTGATTAACAACACCGTCGTACTGACCGGCGAGGTAAGCATCGGTGTTGAAGTTATTTTCATTCACCTGGTTAGGATCGTAGCTAAGTATTCCCTGGTCGATCATTATTTGCTCATTTACCCTGTCGGTACGCCACAGGCAATAGTCGTTGGCCTGCAACCAGTTAACTCCAACCACCGGGTAATTATTATACGATGGGTGACGGAAATAATACTGTACGTAGGGCTCATTATAACCCAGGGGTGATCTCCATACCAGTGTGTCGGGCAATGCCCTGATATGTACTTCAGGGTAATCGACATATACCCTCTTCAGCCACCAGAGATACATCCTGTAGTCAACATTACGTATTTCTGTCTCATCCATATAGAAAGAAGAAACCGTAACTCGGCGGATAGGATTATTCCAGTCATACATAACATCTTCCTGTATGCGTCCCATGGTAAAAGTACCTCCTTCGATAAGTACCAGACCAGGACCTGTTTCCTGTTCTGCTCCTATGACAACTTCGAAACCTCCGTTGTCAGGATCGTTATATGCCCAACCTGTTGTGGGTGAAACATTTGGATTGTCACCACGGTTACAGGAAGCAAAAAGCAGAACTGCCAGGACGACCATTAGTGAGGATGCAATTTTATACATAACACGAATAATTTTGGTCATATTAATTCAAATTCAAATATAACAAATTTTGATAAATCGGTTCTTATTTCCCAAATATAACTACATTTTGGGATATTTTATTGCCTTAATAAGGTCTCTTTTTTCAACATTGTTTAAAACCACGCCTATGTATACCTGGTTTGAAAGAGTAAATGGCAGAATTCTGTCGCTTCTGAAAGGTGCAAAGTTGTAATTATAACCCAGTTCAAGCCTTCCTGACGAATAATGAATTCCTGATTGTATAAAACTGAATTCATTACGCGGATCAAGATATGGCAACACACTTACTGACAGACTCTTATAACTCATACTTGTACCAAGTGCACATAAAAAATTATCATTCTGGATACTCATTATAAATCCTGGTTGCAGGCTCCAATCTGAATTACCCGTCATAAAAGCAGTCCCGCCATGTATTGATAGCCGCCTACCCGGGCTTGCCTCATCGATACCGCTGCCGGTCATATCAGGATTGAAAATATGGTTCACAGCCACTCCCGCATGATAATCCCTGTAACTTACTGTGAATCCAAGTCCTGCGTCAAATACTGTACGAGATTCCGAGCTAATTGTTTCACCGGAGGGCAATACAGGTCCTAAAACAGGGTCAATTTGATCGGGTAAAATGATATTATCGGCATTAAGACCCCTGTTAATAACTGATGCCAGGAAGCCTGCATTGATATACAAATCGCGGCTGACCCTGAGGTGATATGAGTATGCAGCTCCCAGCTTAAGCTCATTTAGCAGCCCGCCCAGAATATTGTCTGATATATAGACCCCATATCCTCCGTGTATCTGCTCCTGGAATGAATCATAAGAACAGTACAGTGAATGAAGGTTTAGAGAACGCCCGGGGTAGTAATCACGATAGCTAAGCCTTAGCTTGCCTGGTCCCTCCGCTCCCGCCAGAGCGGGGTTAGCAAGGACTGGATTATAATAGAACGAAAGGCTCTCGGTGTCCTGCGCGGATACATATAGGACAGAAAGCATAAAACATAAAATTAGAATACGTATTTTTAGCTGACCGAACATAAATAAAACAGGATACTGAATTAATAATACTATCGCAATATGAACCAATACGGTACGTTAATTATTGTGGCCGGGCATGACAAACTTAGAAAATAATCCTGATAATTGAAGAAGCTCATAATTATACCTGTACTGCTCGTATTGACGACGATTCCAGTCTGTTCCCAGGAATTCGCTGGTTCTTCGGTACTATCGACCGGCACCTGGTATAAAGTGAAGATAGTTAGCGAGGGCATCTACCGAATTGATTTTGAGGACCTGGCAGGGCTGGGATTAAGCCCTGGAAATGAAATAGCTCTATACAGCAATAATTACGGTTTGCTCTCTTATTATAATGATGATCCGCGACCCGATGACCTTTTGAAGACCCCTGTTTTTATGGAGCGGGGCCAGGATAATATTTTTAATGAGGGTGATTATTTACTCTTCTATGGTAATTCTACCAGCAGGTGGAAATATGACTATGACGAAGCGGAGTACAAATACAGCAGACATCATTATTCCGATACAGCGGTGTATTTTATAAGGCTGAATAGTTCACCTGATGAAATTATCACCATGCAGGATCCCGGGCCTCCCAATAATATTTCAGAGTATTCCGATTACCTGGCTATCCATGAGGTTGAAAAAACCAATATAATCAAATCAGGTAGAGAGTGGTATGAGCCTCTGCCCGAGGGAATAGATTATCACATTGATTTCGATATTGGAGAATATACGGTTAAGGAAGGAGAGAATCTTAAATACAGAATACGTGTACTTGGACGATCGGGAGACCAGAGTATCATAAGGTTGAATAAGTCCGGAGAGCCTGTTAGTTCGATACCCATACCTCCTGTGAATATTAATAATTCTGCCGGCACTTATGCGAGCCTGGTATATGAATCAGGTGATATCCCCATTGAATCAACCAATCCGGATATCTCGGTGACTTTTCATAATAACGGTAATATCACCGCAAGGGCATGGTTGGACTATTTATTGCTGGAAACACGCGTTGAGAATAGCTTTATCCAGGGCGACTACCGACATTTCATTTTACGCGACAGCGAGAGTATACAAGCTGGAAATATCACCAGATTCAAGCTTAATTCTGATATCGACAACCTTACTATCTGGGATATAAGCAATGAGCATGATATCAGGAAAATTGATGCATCTTTCAGCGAAGGTGAATATTCTTTCGTCTCTTCCACTGACAGTCTCAAAAGATTCATTGCTTTCAGGATTCAGGAAGCTTTATATCCGCTTATTGAGCAAAGTCCGATCGAGAACCAGGATCTACACGGTTCCGGTCAGTACGATATGCTAATAATAACTCATCCCCTTTTTTCGGGGTATGCAAGCGAACTGGCAGATATCCACTCTTCGCATGACTCCTACTCCAGCCTGATAGTAAGGCCTGATGAGATATATAATGAATTCTCAGGGGGTGTTCCGGACATAAGCGGCATAAGGAATTTCATAAGAATGGTATATGAACGGAACAGTTCCGGCGATCGTCCTCTTAAATACCTCCTGTTGTTTGGGGATGGATCATACGAAAATAAAACTCTTCCTCCGCACAATCCTAATTATATTCCTACCTATCAAACTCAGAATTCGAATGTAAGAATAGGCTCATTCACATCAGATGATTATTATGGTTTGCTCGATCCGGGAGAAGGCGAATATTACGGTTCTCTCGATATAGGTATTGGCAGGCTACCGGTATCTGATACCCTCCAGGCCAGGATTATAATAAACAAAATCAGGGAATACCTTGACGGTCAAAACTCCGGACCCTGGCGTAATATTATCTCCATGGTTGCTGATGATGAAGATAATAATTTACATATGAATGACTCTGACAGGCTGGCCGAGATCATTGAGGATCAGGAACCTTCATTTCAAATTGAAAAAATCTACCTCGATTCATACCGCCAGGTTACGGATATAAGTGGTCAGTCGTATCCCGGAGCTGCCCAGGCCATTACAGACAGGATCAATAACGGTTGCCTGATCTTAAATTATGCAGGCCATGGCAACGAGCTGGGTCTGGCTCATGAAAGGGTTGTAAGTGCCGGGGACATTGACTCATGGTCAAATAAGGGTAAATACCCTGCTTTTGTGACAGCCACCTGTGAATTTTCGCGTTTCGAGGACATAGATATCGATCCGGGAACCGGCCAGATCACGCAGAAGTCATCGGCAGGTGAGCTTGTACTGCTTAAGCCCGACGGAGGCGGTATTGCACTTTTCTCGACCACCAGGCTGGTTTTTGCCTCGGCTAATTTTAATCTGGCATCCAAACTCTATGAAAATGCCTTCGGTAAGGATGAGGATGGAAGAGGGCTTACCATGGGTGATATTATGATGAATGCTAAAATAAACACAGCAGGTGAGAATAAAAGAAACTTTACTCTTCTGGGTGATCCCGCCCTGAGGCTTTCCTGGCCCTGGCGGGGGAGGGTGATGACCGATTCAATAAACAGTGTAAGCATAACCGCATTCAACGATACCATAAAGGGTCTGTCAGAAGTGGTGATATCGGGACATATAGTTGATAACCAGGGTAATCTTATGCAGTCATTCAACGGTTTCTTATACCCGGCACTTTTTGACAAGGAACGGGAAGTAAGTACCCTGGCCAACGATGGTGGTCAACCATTTATTTATGAGGCTCGTGACCGGGTGCTGTTCAAAGGAAAGACAAGTGTAAACAATGGCAGGTTCAATTTTTCAATATTTATCCCGAGGGAGATTGACTATACTTACGGATTGGGTAAAATCAGCTATTACGCCTCCAATAATATGTCTGACCACACAGGTTCATATAGCAACCTTATTATAGGGGGGCTGAGCAACCCTGCAATATCCGACACCACCGGACCGGCCATAAGCCTTTATCTAAATGACACACTTTTCAGGTATGGAGGTATAACTGATCCGGATCCCGTACTGCTGGCACGCCTCAGCGACCCCTCAAGCATTAATACAACAGGATTGGGGATAGGACATGACATTCTGGCCATCCTGGATGAAGAAGTAAATAATCCTGTGGTACTGAACAGTTTCTATGAGAACGATCTTGGGACCTATAAATCAGGTAAGATTTATTATCCCCTGTCGAACCTGGAAGTTGGTGCACATACGATTACTCTCAAGGCCTGGGATAATTTCAATAACTCTTCAACCGCCACCCTGAAATTTTTCGTCAGGGATGAGGAAGGCATTGTCCTGAACAGGCTGTTTAACTACCCCAACCCCTTTGTAAACAGCACCCGAATAAGCCTGGAACACAACAGACCAGATGATGTTATTGATCTGACAATCAATATATTCAATCAGAACGGGGGGTTGGTAAGAACGATAAAGACAACAGATTCATCGGGAGGTTACAGTATTAACCCGGTTACCTGGGATGGCAGGGATAACAGGGGTGCCAGGGTTGCCCGGGGGATATATATCTACACCGTATTATTCAGGACAGGCGAAAATGAAACATCCAGCCGTAGCGGACGTATGATTATTTTATAATAATCAGCACAATAAAGAGAACGTAAATTTGTTTATATATTTGCATGTACAAACTCAAGGATTAATGAAAACAAAACTATTTATTGCCTGTATCATCCTGAGTGTGATATTTCCCGGTGTTACCAGGGCGCAGGAAACTGACGAACTAAATGCCATACAGTATGTGGTACCTTTCCTATTGATAGCACCCGATTCAAGGGCAGGTGCCATGGGAGACGCCGGCGTCGCTACCTCTCCTGATATATACAGTATGCACTGGAACCCGGCCAAATATGCCTTTATTGATGGTGAAGGAGGCGTAGGTATCTCCTATTCACCCTGGCTGCGTACGCTCGTTCCTGATATTAATATAGCTTACCTGGCCGGTTACTATCGTATTGATGATAAGCAGGTAATAAGCTCAAGCCTGCTGTATTCAAGCCTTGGAGATATACCTTTTACTGATGATTGGGGTAATGTAGAACGTAACTTCAGGCCAAATGAATTCAGTTTGGACGCAGCTTACTCAAGAAAGCTCACCAAAAATTTCTCAGGAAGTATAGCTTTCCGTTTTATTTACTCAAATCTTACCGGAGGATTTCCTGCGGGAGGAACTGAGACCAAACCGGGTACCTCAATTGCTTCGGATATATCTTTTTATTATAATAAGAATATCAGACTGGCCTCTAAAGATGCCAGCCTGTCTCTCGGAACCAATATTTCGAATATCGGAGCCAAGATGTCGTATACCGATGATGATACTGATCCTGATTTCATTCCCATGAACCTGAGGCTCGGACCCTCGCTGAATATAGAGATCGACAGGTATAATGATATAACCTTTGCAGTTGATTTCAATAAGCTTCTTGTACCCACACCACCCAAATATGATGAGATTTCAGGTGAAATAATTGCAGGCAAGGATCCGAACGTATCTGTACCGGCTGCTATTTTCCAGTCTTTTGCTGATGCCCCGGGCGGATTCAGGGAAGAGCTTAATGAAATAAGCTATTCTTTTGGTGCTGAATACTGGTATAGAAAGCAATTTGCTATCAGGGGAGGATACTTCCATGAGCATGCCAGCAAGGGTAACAGGAAGTATTTCACCGCGGGAGCTGGTTTCAGGATGAATGTTTTTTCTCTTGATTTCTCCTACCTGATGCCTCTTGTTAATAACCACCCGCTAGCGCGCACTCTCAGGTTTTCCATTTCCTTCGATTTTGATGCTTTCAGGAATATTAAACCTGCCGATTAATGGAAATCCGCACAGGCCAGGGCATAGATTTTCACATGCTTGTTGAAGAAAGACCGCTATGGCTGGGGGGTATAAATATTCCCTCCGAAAAGGGCTGTCAGGCTCATTCAGACGGTGATGTGCTGATTCATGCTATATGTGACGCTCTTCTGGGTGCGGCAGGATTAAGAGATATTGGGTTCCACTTTCCTAATACCGATAACCGTTTCAAAGATATTGACAGTAAGATTCTTCTGAGTAAAACGATAGAATTAATATCTGATAAAGGATTCAAACTTATAAATATTGACAGCACTGTTTGCCTGGAAGAGCCAAAGATATCAGTTTATATTGATGAGATGCGTCATTGTCTGGCCGATATCTGCAAAATTGATGAAAGCTGTGTCTCTGTTAAAGCTACCACCACCGAGAAAATGGGTTTTGCAGGACGGGGTGAAGGGCTGATGGCCATTGCCAATGTACTGCTGAATAGATAGTGTTAATATTTCCAATAATCCGCGTTTTATTTAACTTTGTGCCATCATTAACCGATTAATAATAATCCTGAGAAATGGAAAAAACTACCGTTGTACTGGGAGCAAGTCCCAAACCTGACCGGTTCGCTTACAAGGCTGTCAGGAGCCTGCAAAGAAGGAATATACCGGTTATTGCCATTGGAAGGAAGGATACTGACCTGGATGGAATAAAAATAAGGAAGGGAAAACCAACAGATATCGGTCCGGTGCATACTGTTACCCTTTACCTTAATCCCAGGAACCAGGAGGAATATCACGACTATATACTTTCACTCGAACCGAAGCGAATTATTTTCAACCCGGGCACCCGCCATCCCGAATTTGCTCAAAGAGCACGTGATAAAGGTATAGAGGTAGTTGAAGGCTGCATGCTTATAATGCTCAACAGCAGCAAGTTTTAATCATCAAACAGTCCGTTTATCAACCTGTCATCTGCAATATGTGGCAGGGTAATTTTCAAATCAGGTGTACGTTCCATCTCACGCACAGCGGTAAACATGGCTCCGTCATTCCTGGCCCAGCTACGCCTGGCAATACCATTATTAACATCCCAGTGAAGCATCATCCTTAATCGCCTTGCAGCCTCATCCGAGCCATCCAGCAGCATACCAAACCCTCCGTTTATCACCTCGCCCCAGCCTACTCCTCCTCCATTATGTATGCTTACCCATGTTGCCCCCCTGAATGAATCCCCTATTACGTTCTGCACAGACATGTCGGCCGTAAAGCTGGAACCATCATATATATTTGAGGTTTCCCTGTAAGGGGAATCAGTTCCCGAAACATCATGGTGATCACGGCCCAGAACTATCGGTGCACTGATCCGGCCTTCACGTATAGCATCATTAAAAGCTGAGGCAATCTCTATTCTTCCTTCAGCATCGGCATATAATATCCTTGCCTGTGAACCCACCACAAGTTTATTCCTTCCTGCTTCCCTTATCCATTTGATATTGTCAAGCATTTGCTGCTTTATCTGTTCGGGGGAACGCCCGGAGATTTCTTCAAGCACCTCGCTGGCAATGGTGTCGGTTATTTCAAGATCAGCCTCACTGTTAGAGCAGCAAACCCACCTGAAAGGCCCGAATCCATAGTCAAAGCATAATGGTCCCATAATGTCCTGGACATAACTGGGATACCTGAAATTACCGTCTTTAGTAAGTATATCAGCTCCTGCCCTCGATGCTTCCAACAGGAAAGCATTGCCATAATCAAAGAAATACATGCCCTGCGATGTATGGTGATTTATTGCTTTCACCTGTCTCCGTAATGACTGCTGCACTATTTTCTTGAACTCACCGGGATTTTCAGCCATAAGCCTGTTGGATTCATCAAAGCTTAAACCGGCAGGATAATAGCCTCCCGACCAGGGGTTATGCAGGGAGGTCTGATCAGAGCCTATATCAGCAATTATGTCATTTTCAGCCAGTTTCTCCCATACATCAACGATATTACCATAGTAAGCTATTGATACCGGCTCCCCCTTCTCTCTTGCCCGTTTAACCCTCCCGGCAAGCTTGCCAATATCCTCTATTACCTCATCTACCCATCCCTGGGAGAACCTCTTTTTTATTGCCTGCGGATTAACTTCCGCAATAACCGATATGATGCCGGCTATATTACCTGCTTTTGGTTGGGCTCCTGACATTCCACCCAGACCCGATGAAACAAATATCCTGGCCTGAGAATCCCTGTTTTCACTTTTTATGCGTCGACATGCATTTAAGATTGTTATTGTTGTACCATGCACTATACCCTGGGGTCCGATATACATATACGAACCTGCTGTCATCTGTCCGTACTGGCTAACGCCAAGAGCGTTGAATCGTTCCCAATCGTCGCTGCCTGAATAATTGGGGATAACCATACCGTTGGTAACCACCAGCCTGGGTGCATCTTTATGGGAGGGAAAGACTCCCAGGGGATGACCCGAATAAACCACCAGTGTCTGTTTATCATCCAGGGTAGCCAGGTATTTCATTATCAGCCTGTACTGTGCCCAATTCTGAAAAACAGCCCCATTACCTCCATAAGTAATAAGCTCATGGGGATGCTGGGCCACAGCCCTGTCCAGGTTATTCGATATCATAAGCATGATAGCTGCGGCCTGTTTCGATTTATGTGGAAAATCATCGATATGCCTTGCCCTGATCTCATAGTCAGGCCTGAAGCGATACATATAAATCCTGCCGTATTTTAACAGCTCTTCGGCAAACTCTGCTGCCAGTTCACCATGAAATTTCTCAGGGAAATATCGCAGTGCGTTTCTTACGGCCAGCCTCTTTTCATCTGCACTCAGTATGTCTTTGCGTACAGGTGCATGACTTATACTTTCATCATATGCTTTTTTACGGGGTAGTTCATCCGGTATACCCTCAAGTATTTGCTTATGGAATTCTTTCATAGTGCTGGTGATTGGAGTATTTATGAATTACAGCACTAAGTTAATAATAATTAGGCTAAGGCTAAGGCTAAGGCTAAGGCTCCACAACGCTGGCGCCGATCTCCAGATCGGTGCCCCGTTTTGTACTTAAAAGGATATTAAAGGCTAAGGCTAAGGCATAAATGATGGCGAGGATATGTTATCCGAGCCGATCTAGTGTTGTCGTGGGGTTCAA
>Ga0272441_10011214_pt1 | contig 13355 bp, 8 predicted proteins | sample SSMProp6N_FD_193582 | JGI IMG/M metagenome (GOLD analysis project Ga0272441, IMG submission 193582) | Marine sediment archaeal communities from Little Sippewissett salt marsh, Falmouth, MA, United States - SSM-Prop-6N | ecosystem: Environmental > Aquatic > Marine > Wetlands > Sediment ... | reverse complement strand
GATCTCCACCACCCGAGTCGACAGCTCCATCACGAACAGCACATGATACCGGACCAGGCCCCCGAGCGTCATCACCTCCACGGTGAACAGGTCCGTTGATGCGAGCACTTCCCAGTGCATCTTCAAAAACGTCCCCCACGACATGCCTTTACGTCGCTGGGGCGCCGGCTCGATGCCATGCTCCTTCAGGATCCGGGCAATCGTCGACCGGCTGACGATGTGGTCGAGGTTCTTCAGCGCCCCTTGGATCCGACCGTAGCCCCACGAGATGTTCTCCTTGGCCATCTGGACCACGAGATCCTGGATCGAAGTCTTCACCTTTGGTCTACCTGGACCGCGCTTCGCGCTGCCATCGTACTTCCTCGCGATCAACGTCCGATACCATCGCATCAAGGTCTCGGGCGTCACCAGCGTGCAGACCTCCCCGAGCACCTTACGCCCCAAGGCCTTGGCCTTTCGCGCCAAACGCCGACGCTGGTCGTCCGTGAACCGGATCCGCTTGCCCTTGAGCTGCTCGCGGAGCACGCGGTTCTCTTCGGTCAGGTACGCCACGATGTCCTGCTGCTGCTGGTTCAGCCAGCCGGCCAACGCAACCACGATGAATTGCCATGCTTGGATGATCATCGCTGGCATTCTACCGTCCCATCGGCCTCCACGACAGATCCAGCAGAGCGCTTGTGACCTTCGTCAAACCGCTTGCTGGCAAAGGACTTCGGTACGGCTGAGTTTTCGGACCATACGCGGTTGAAGAACCGACTGACGGCCTCACTGGCCAAGTACGGGCTCCGGATCGAGGGAGTCACCGACACGTTTGGCGTCGGCGCCCGCAAGCAGTGGCCGAAGGTCCTCGCGAAGCTGCCTGATCAGACCGCCTGGACATCCCAGCAACTGTTGGACCAGCTCGACTTCGTCTGTCGGCAAATCGCCGACCACGAGAAACGTCTTCAGGAACGGATTGCGCTGACGTCGGAGATGCAGTTGCTGCTGACGGTTCCGGGAATCGGGAAGATTCTGGCGCCGGCGATCTTCCTGGAGCTCGGCGACATTGGGCGATTCCCCAGCGCCGAGCACTTCGCCTCCTATGCGGGAACGACGCCTCGGGTATACGCCAGCGGCGACAAGACGCGTTACGGCAAGCTTCGTCCGGACGTGAACCGCTACCTGAAATGGGCGTTCGTGGAGGCGGCGAACTGCATCGCTCTGCACGCCCGAAGGCAGCCGAACCGCCACGCCAGCAAGCTGTACACGCGGATTCGACACCGCAAGAACCACGCCAAGGCGGTGGGGGCCGTTGCCCGACACTTGGCCGAAGCCGTTTGGTGGATGTTGACCAAGAAGGAACCGTACCGAGATCCAGCAATGACAAAGCGTCCGTCCTGACATCGAAGGCCTAAGCGCGGAGGCACCATGAGCCCTGAGAAGCTCGGAACTCGAATGCGACAGGCCTTCGAAACGATCCTCATGCCCCCTTCGAGGGCGAAGAGATGATTGGGTCAGGCCCGACGAGGACGAAGGTCTTGACAGCCGCGCTTTCAGAGATGATTGGATCAGGCCCGACGAGGACGAAGGTCTTGACAGCCGCGCTTTCAGAGATGATTGGGGCAGGCCCGACGAGGACGAAGGTCTTGACAGCCGCGCTTTCAGAGATGATTGGGTCAGGCCCGACGAGGACGAAGGTCTTGACAGCCGCGCTTTCAGAGATGATTGGGTCAGGCCCGACGGGGACGAAGGTCTTGACAGCCGCGCTTTCAGAGATGGTGCCGGCAAGCAGTCCACGGGGGGCACGACATGTCGCAGTTGTCAACGCGTGGCAGAACGGCAGGGCAAAGCGTCCGATTCCGCAACGCTTTGAGCGTGGCGAAGTTGCCAAAGCAAGACGCCAGGAGACAATGGCTGTCGTTTCCTGGCGTCGAAGCGGGCGAGGAGATTCGAACTCCCGACGTCCAGCTTGGGAAGCGGCTTGTGCGTTCCCGCAAAGGACGGCTTGAGCAAGCCTTGTGCAGATTGCCCCGTGGCAGTGACCAACTCGGTGCGGTATGGCCGGCAACTGATGCCAAGTATGGCCAGTCTGTTGATGCGGCACCGGGGCTTCCGAAGCAAGCGCCGAACTCCTTACCCAGTTGCGGCGACCCAAACCACACGTCCGGCTCGTGCGCGACGTCCAGCGGGCAGGCAACGGTTCGACGAAACCTCGAGTATCGCCCGAACCGAAGCCGTCCTGTTTCGGGCCCGGATCGGGCTCGACCAAGCCGGGCAGCGTGACCTACCCGCTCAGAAAGACCAGCGTCGCGTGGCAGAGAGCCGAAAGCAGAGCCAGGGCAGCGAAGATCTTGTGCAGCTTCAGCATAGTGCGCGGCCGGATCTTGCGCAAAGCAGCCAGGCCGACCGCGGTGACGATGAGCGACAGGGTAACGAGCCCGGTCGGCTTGATGAACGGCCAGAGGTTCACCCGACTGCCACCGCCATCGGCAAACGCCCGTCCCGCGATGCAGAGCACAACGCTAAGGACCGCAATGGCGGTGATGGCTTCCCTTGAACGAGAAGCAGTGCGGCGCTGGGGCTTCATGGAGTCGCCTCCTGCCCGACGAGGGAATCAATGTTCCGACCGCAGTGCCGGCAGGCGCCGGCCTTCCCGGGCCTTGGCAGATGCTCAGCGCTTCGGCGCGAAACGGCTCTTCGGCGAGCCGCACTTCGGGCACTTCCAGTCGTCCGGGAGGTCGGCGAATGGCTTCGCCGGATCGGAAGCGGCGGCAACGCGATGGAGATCCTGTCCTGGCTGATGGGGCTGACCAACGTGCTCGTGCGCCTGCTGGAGGCGCCGGACGTGATTCACGCTGCGATGGACCGCATCACCGCGCACTTCGAGACAGTCACGCGGCGCGTGCTGGAGCTGGCCGACGGCCGGATCGACGCGGTGTTCTGCGCCGACGACCTCGGTACGCAGCGTGGCCCGGAAGTACGGCAAGCCACGGTTCGTCCTCACCGACCATGGACCGCAGTTTCGCCAGCAGTTCCGATGCGCCGTGAGGGGCAGGGGCATTATCCCTGTGCAAGCTCGAGTCCGGGCGCCCTATCTGAATGGCAAGATCGAGAGGGTATTTCGAACCCTTCGCGTCTGGTGGCGCCTTGCCTTGACGGGCCTGACGAAGAGGAGCATCCAGCGCCGGATGTACGACTTCAGAGACTGGTTCAATGAGGTCCGCCCCCACAGCGCCCGGGGCGGGTTGACACCGCAAGAGGCCTGGGAGGGCCGTTGTCTTCCGGCACCGGTTCCGATCCGGGCGCGAGACCAACTTCAGCCGGACATCGCGATTCACCGCAGGCATCACCACGGCGACCCGCGCTTGCCGATCGTGGACTTGTCGGTGCAACTGGCAGCCTGAACTCCTGCGCCGCTCATGCCAACTGGCCGACACCCGCACTGTGCGTTTCTTCCGTTGCGTCCACTCGCTAGAGCGCTCATGACGCCCACACTCTCCTGTGTTGCACGCTCGGGCCAGTGTCACGCACACTATGAGTCTGCGTCCAGATCGCCGTCAAGCAGCCTGCACAGCCCGCTGGGCCGCTACCGGGGGGACAGGGATCGAGATGCGGCTGGACGAATGGAACTTGGGGGGCACGGGATGAGTCAGCCGATCTCCCGGCCATCCTGCTGCTCGCGGTCGCCGCAATTGGGCGGTGCAGATGGAACCTGGGAGGGAACGGCGGGCACCAAGCTTCGCGATCCACTTGAACCGTTACCGGCGCTTTTCCCGGGAACTTCGAACCGAGTCGACTTGGCCATGCCCGCCTTCTCGTAGCTCAGGTACATGTAGTCGCAGTAGAAGTACTGCTCCTCGGGAAGCTGCCCGCCGCGTCCGCCCCAGATTGGATCGAGGTTCAGGTGCGAGACGAGGTTGTCTGCCTCGGGGTCCACGACAGGCATGGGCGATTCGACGACCTTGGTGCGGTCGATCCATATGTGCAACTCCGCGTTCTTCTCGCCCGGTTCCGGTGCGCGCAGGAGGATCTCCCACTCGTGCCACTTCCCGCGTTCGAGCACCGCCGCCGACTTGTTCATGTTGGCGTAGTAGTTGGCGGATTTCAGGTTCCCCTGAGTCACGACCCGCACTTGGAGCTTCCCCCGGCCGCTGCCCCCGGCTTCGACCACTACCCCCGTGGTCCTCTTCCCTACGGCGATGAAGAACATCTTGTTGACGCCCGACGGATGTCCGACCCAGTTTTCGGATATCTTCCACCACGTATGGAGGTACATCTCTTTGGCGCGACCCGGGAAGTGGCGCGACCACATTCGCTGAGGCGATCCCTCGCCGTCGTGCTTTCCCTTGGCGTAAACCATCCGATAGACATTCGGTGGGCTATGGGGAGCGTTCTGGTCCTGCACGACGTTCGGGGCTCTATTCCGCTTGTCGGGGATGAAGCCGCCTTCCGTCTTGCTGTCGAACCTGGTCTCCAGAAACTTCGCGAGACCCTCGGGTTCGTTGGGATGGATGGTAGCCCCGTCCGCGGCGAACAGCGACTTGTCGGGTCCAGTCGATTCCGCGGAACGCCCCCCGGAGCGTGACGAGCCGGACTTGCTGTAGCTGATATACATGTGGTCGCAGCACTGGTACTGCTCCTCAGGAAGCTCCCCATGCCGACCGCCCCAGATCGGGTCGAGGTTCAGGTGTGTCCAGCGGAGATCGAGGCTCGGGTCCCTGGGCTGCATCTCGATGTCCAGCACCTTCTTCCCGTCGATCCAGATATCCAACTGGACATTGGGCTGGCCCTGTCCCGGCGCTTCCAGGAGAAGCTCCCATTCGTGCCACTTGCCCCGCTTGATGACGCCTGGAGCGCGGAAGCTGGCGCTCTTGAGGCTGCCTTGTGGGATCACGCGGACCCCAAGAGGCCCCCTCCCGCCACCGGCGATCGCCACGATGATCGAGTGCTTTCTGTCCGACAGGTAGAACACCTTGTTCACACCGGACGGATGGCCGATCCAGTTCTTGGAGACCTTCCACCAGGTATGCACGTACATCCGGCGCGCACCGCCCCGTATGCTGGGCGACCACAACCTGTTGACGCCGCCTTCCCCGTCGTGCTTGCCCTTGGTGTACGTCATTCGGTATACGTTGCCGGAACTTCGCGGGGCCGTCGGGTCCTGCACGATGGAGCCGAGCTTGTTCCTCCGGCTGGCGATGAACCCGCCTTCGGTCATCCTGCCGAAGCTCGTGTCGGCGAGCTTCGTGAACCCGTCGGGCTCATTGCGGTGCCGGTTTGCCCCGCCCGCCTCACTGACCGGCGCGTCTGCGGCCGCAGCGTCTCCACAGTGAGCGAAGGCGACCAGCAGGGCCGAAGCAAGAACACTCGATGCCATCTTCATCTGAGACTCCCCAAGCAGTCCTTGGCCGACGACCGTTGTCGGCTGCTCTGGCGAGTCTATCATGAATGCGGAGTTCCGCAAGCACGTCTATGGCTCCTGCGATCGGGCACCCGCTACCTCGGACTGCCGCCGTCCTCCGCGGCGATATCGAGAAGGTCCGCCGACTTGACCTGTCGCCTTCCGACACCGACTCGCTGCTGGGGGCGATCGCTCGCCTCTCTGGTCTACCGTCTTGCGCCTCCCCCGGGATCCATCGAATCCCCCGCTTGGCGGCGCGGCCAGGCGACCCAGCGGACATCATGCTCTGCCCTCGGGCTGCTTGCCCGCGGCGATTCTCGCAGGCGTCGGCTGTCTGGGGGCATCTTGTGGCTCATCCGGCAGGCACGGGACGTGCGGCCGTCGCGCCCCGGTTGTCAAGTCGGGTCGGGCGCACTATCTTCAGCGTCGCGTAGAAGGCAGCACATTGCCCAGACATGCACACGCGGGTCCGCAGGCAAGGTCCACAGCCGTGCGGCTGACTTCGGCCGCGGGCAGGCTGTCGCGCGAGACCGAAGCAAAGGAGTCGGACTATGCCCAGGATCATCGTCATGACCATGCTGGGGCTGTTGCTCGGCCGGATGGCTTGGGCGGCCGAGCCGATGCTCTGGATTGAAGGGGAGGAGCCCATCGAGCGGACGGTCGTGCCGAACCAGGGCCTGGACGACGTCGACACGCAGGAACTCTCCGGCGGAGCATGGCTGAGCAGCTTCGCCAACGGCCAGCAACCGACGGGCACGGCGCGGTATGCGGCCACGATCCCCGCGCCGGGCAGCTACCGGCTCTGGGTCCGCGGCACGGGCGGGCTGGCTGTTCGCGTGGGTGACGGGGCATGGAAGGCAGTGGACCGCAAGAAGGCGACGTGCCACCTCACGATCGCCGCCAACGGCAACCACGGCTACCCGACGATCGACTGGTTCGACCTTGGCGCGGTCGATCTGCCGGCCGGGCAGGTGTCGATCACCTGGCGACTCGGGCCGGCCGAGGGCAACGGACGCTATGGCTCGATCGACTGCTTTGTCCTGACGCAGAGCGCCTTCAAGCCCAACGACAAGTACAAGCCGGGCGAGTCGCCTCCGTTCATTCCCGCATTCGCCAAGGGCGCGTGCTGGGACTTCGCGCCCGGGCGAGACGCGTTCAGCGACGAGGCCGTGCTGGACCTCCGCCGGCTCAACGAGAAGGTCGCCGGCGAACACGGGTTCGTCCGGCTCGCCGTCGACGGTGAGTCGCTCGTCCGTGGCGACGGGAAGCCGCTGCGGCTGTGGTCTTCGGGAGTGCGAACGTCGCGCACAGAGCTGCCGGATCTGCGCCGCCGTGCACGGTTCCTCGCGAAGCGCGGCGTCAACGCCATGCGTGTCTTCGCGATGCTGCCGTCGAAGACGCGCGACGTGACGGCCGTCAATCCCCGGGAGTTGGACAGCGTGTTTCGCCACGTCGCTGCTGCGAAAGACGAGGGCATCTACACCATCATCGACGGCTACTGGGGCGGCTACACCAAGCGACACAAGGGCTGGGACGTGATGGGCTCGGGCAAGGACAACCTGGAGGCGCTGGTCTTCTTCGACCCGAAGACCCAGGCCGCCTACAAGGCCTGGATGAAGGCGCTGCTCACTACCCCCAACCCCTATACCGGCCTCAAGCTCGCCGAGGAACCGGCCGTCGCGATCGTCCAGCTCCAGAACGAGGACAGCCTGCTGTGGTGGGGCTTCAGCGGCCTCCGGGGCGAGGCCCTCACGACGTTGCGGAAGCGGTACCTCGACTTCCTCGTAGAGAAGTACGGCAGCGGGGCCGAGGCCCTCCAGGCATGGCAGAACTACCACACCGACGACGAAGACGATGACTTCAGGGACGGCCTGCCCGGGTTCCTGCACGTGTGGGACTTCACCAACGACGCGTGGGTCAAGAAGCACACCTGGCCGGGGTTCCTCGCGCGATCGGCGGACCAGCTCGAGTTCCAGACGATGTTGATGCGCAAGTTCAACGCAGCGATGGTCGACTACCTCCGCAACGAGCTTCACGTCAATCAGCTCATCAACGCCAACAACTGGCGGACCGTCGACCTGACCACGACGCAGGACGCCCAGTACTACGCCGACGCCGTCTGTGATGTCATGGCCCGCAACATCTACGTCGGCGGCGAGCATCGCGGCCTCCAGGTCGGCTGGCAGATCCTCCCAGGGCAGCACTACTCCGACAGATCGCTGCTCAAGCACCCCGAGCTGTTGCCCACCAACGTACGGCAGGCGGTCAGCCGGGCGTACATCCTGCCCGAGGCCCTCTGGGTGCCGCCGAACCTCTACCAGGCCGAGGCCCCCATGCTCGTCGCGGCGCAGCAATCCCTCAACGGCATCGCGGCCGTGTGCTGGTTCAGCAACCAGACCGAGGAGTGGTCGGCCTCGCCGCGCACCAAGTGGACCCACTCGACGCCGATGCAGATCGGCCAGTTCCCCGCCGCGGCCCTGATCCATAGGATGGGCTATCTCCGCCAAGCCGAGCCGGTCGTCGTCGAGCACCGATCCGGCCGCGATCTCTGGCAGCGCAAAGTGCCACTGACCAGCGAGGAGCCCGGCTGGGATGCCAATCGCGACTTGGGCAGGGAGCGCGTCGCCGGGGCCGACGCGATGGTTGATAGGCTGGCGTACCTGGTCGGGCCTGTCCGCGTGGCGTTCGACGGCCAGACTACCAAGACGAAGGTGAGGGATCTATCCCCGTACATCGACCGCCAGAAGAAGGTCGTTCGCAGCCTCACCGGCGAGATCGAGGTCGATTGGGGCACGGGGCTGTGTCGCATCAACGCCCCGAAGGCGCAGGCCGCCGCCGGCTTCCTCGGCCAAGCCGGCCCGCAGACACTCACCGATGTGAAGATCGCCTGCAGAACCCGTTACGCGTCTCTTGCCGTCGTGTCGATGGACGACAAGCCGTTGCGTGTGTCGGACAAGGTCTTGATCCAGGTCGGCACGCTGGCTCGTCCCAGCGGCTGGGTCGCCCGTCCGGCACGCCTGAAGACCGGCGATGCGTGGAAGGACGTCCTGCGCATCGTCTCGATCGGCGAGAAGCCCTGGCAGGTCGGCAACATCGACGCGATGGTGACCATCGCCAACCCGCGGCTCAAGAAGGTCGTCGCACTGGATGCCAATGGCATGATCAGCCCGATCGACGTCCGGGCCGCCTCCGCCGGCGGGAAGCTGACGGTGACCGTGCCCAACGGCACGCTGTACCTGGTGGCCTCCGGAGACGAATCGACGTGGTGAGAAGACATGCGGACCCCGGTCTGGCCATCATGGGGACCCGTCCCGATGCGCTGAAGGCTTACGGGGTCATTAGAACATCGAGCCATGCCCGTGGTCTCTGGAGAATCGCCGTTGGCAGTGTCTCTCGCGGGTCCGTACTATGTGACACGAGGTCCACATGAGCGGTCATCTGGCGGCCGGCGGGCCGGGCCGTTCCCTTGCACAGGACGGTGAGATAATGGCAGATACGAACCGGTTGGGCATGACACGCAGGCAGTTCCTCGCGGGGCTGGTGGCAGGGGCAGCGACGGCGCATCTGCGGTCTCTGGGCAAGGACTCGTCGCCGCGCCTGAACGTCCTGTTCATCTCCTCCGACGACCTGAACTGCTCGCTCGGCTGTTACGGCAACGAGGTCGTCAAGACGCCGAACATTGACCGGTTGGCCCGGCGGGGCGTCCGGTTCACCCACTGCTACGCCCAGTTTGCGTCCTGTGCCCCGTCACGGTTCAGCTTCCTCAGCGGCTGGTACCCGGAGCGAACGGGCGTCTGCACGTTTGGCCCGAAGAGTCGCGACGGAGCCCTGCGGAAGGCCATCTACCTGCCGCAGCACTTCCGGAAGAGCGGGTACACGACCATGCGGCTGGACAAGATCTTCCACATCGGCAAGGACGATGCCGCCTCGTGGGACATCACCGAGGAGCCGTACCGCGACGCCTCCGGGCAGTTCAAGGCGATCTGGACGGGCATCGAGATCAAGATGCTGGGCCTGACCGACCGCGTGCTTCGCGAGGGTCGCTACGACAAGGTCCGCGGAGAGAAGGGCCCGTACGCCGTGCTGGACGTCGAGGACGGCGACCTCTTCGACGGCCGCAACGCCACGAGGGCGGTCGAGCTGCTCGAACAGTGCGCCCGTAACGGCAAGCCCTTCTTCCTGGGGCTGGGATTCCGCCGGCCTCACCTTCCCTGGATCGCCCCGAAACGCTACTTCGACATGTACCCCCCGGAGAAGATCCCGCTGCCCCCGGCGGACCCCAACGCGGCCGGTCCGCCGCGCCTGACGAAGACCGAGCACCAGGAGATGATCGCCCACTACTACGCGGCCGTAACGTATCTGGACACCCAGGTCGGCCGCGTCCTGGACGCCTTGAACAATACGGGGCTGGCGAAGAACACCGTCGTCGTGCTGTTCGGCGACCAGGGGTACTGCCTGGGGGAGCGGAACGGGCATTTCGGGAAGGGGACGCTGTGGGAGCGTTCACTGATCGTCCCGCTGATTATCGCGGTTCCGGGGCAGGAGAACGCCGGCGGGGCCTGCGAACGCGTGGTGGAACTGCTGGACATGTACCCGACGCTCGTGGACCTCTGCGGCCTGCCGAAGCCGGGTGTCGCCCTCCAGGGCCGCAGCCTTGTGCCGCTGTTGCGGGACCCGCAAGCTGCGTGGGAGGAGCGGGCAGTCTCCGCCTGGGGACGGAAGGACGGGCAGCGCCCGGCGCTGTCGGTCCGCACAGCACGTTACCGGTACACCGAGAAGGCCGACGGCACACCCGACGAGTTGATCGACTACCGGAACGACCCCTACGAGCGGGAGAATCTCGTCGATGATCCGGACCACACCGAGGTTCGAGCGAAGCTCCGCGCGATCCTCCGCCAGGACCGCGGGTAGAGCCGCGCCGCGTCGGCGTGAAGGGGGCCGGCTTGGATCGGGGCGTTGCGTTCGGTATCGAGGGCGTCGCCGCGGAAGCGCCAGCGAAGCAATTCCACCGTGCCGTGCGTCCTGCGAAACTCCCGGGAGGCTCATGGCATTGGTCCCGTGCCGCTCCAGGTGACCAAGCTCGATCAGAGAGAGCGAGTTGAACGCGACCCCGTCTGATAAGCGCAATAAAGAGGGCTTGGCGGGGGGGACCAAGCCTTGTAGTCACCTGCCCGGAGGGGGACCCGGGCGGGTTCGGGGTCATGATGTACCTTGGAGTATAGGCATCACCTTGCAGGGCGTCAACCAGGAAATGTACGCCATATTGGGCATGTTAAGCAGGGCCGGCATCCGCAGAGCAACTCAAGGCACTGCCGCTGGAGCATTCGGATGGAACCCGTGGCTTCATGCCGTCTTGGCTTCATGCCGCCCTTGCGGCCGAACACCGTGGGCGATAGGCTCGCGGCCGTAGCAGCATCAGGTCGCACGCCCAGACGGACTTCGCGAGCGCAGGAAAGCGGTTGTCTGGCAGGAGAGTCATGGCCGGTGTGTCCCCCGTCCCCCGGAGGCCAGGTTCCCAGGCAGGCGGGATTGAGTTCTCTGTCAGCGATGAGGAGATCAATCATGAAGAGAATGCCGAGGATCGTGGTCGTCGTTGCCGTCGGGCTATGCTGCGTTTCGGAGCTTCGCGCCAAGACCCTTCACACATCCGATCTGGGCTGGAAGAAGGGCGAGGACGTCACGGCGAAGCTGACGTCTCTTCTCAGCACGCAGGGCGTCAAGGAGGGTGATGAGCTGGTCCTCGACCACTCATACCGCATCCGCGGGACGCACAAGCTGCCGGACGGCTTTGCCCTGTCGGCCAGGAAGGGGGCCGGATTCCACGTCACCGATGCGAAGGCGAACGGCAGACCGCTGCTGGAGCTCGGCGACAGGGCCACGCTGCGCAACCTCACGATCGTCTACCTGAACACGCCCGAACTGGGCGGCCGCAGCTACAAGCACGGGGTGGACTTCTTCGACAAGAAGGGGATCATCGCGTCCGGCAAGAGCGATATCCTGATCGAGAACTGCCGGCTGGAGGGCATGATCGCCCACCACATCCACATCGCCAACTGCAAGCGGCCGAAGGTCATCGGCTGTCACGTCATCGGCGGCTTCTGGGCGGTGACCATAAGCGGGACCGACCTGCTCTTCAGGAACTGCCTGTTCGAGAAATCCTGCTGCGACTGCATCAAGGGCGGCGCGGATGGGGCCTTGTTCGAGAACTGCGTCTTCCAGGACACGTGCCGCGACGGCATCGACACGACGGGCGGGCTCAACGACACGATCATCAGGAACTGCATCTTCCGCCGCCTGGGCTGTTGTGGCCTGGACCTCAAGTCTCACTACGAGGGACCTCTTGTCAGGCCGGAGAACGTGGGCATTCTCATCGAGAAGTGCCTGTTCGCCGACATGCCGAACGCCGTGGTATTGACCACGCTCGACAACAGCCGCCGCAAGATTGGGAAGGGCCAATTGACGGCCGCCAACATGAAGAAGTACGCCCCGCACGACATTGCCATCAATGACTGCGTAGTCGGGCATGTGGAGAAGCCGATGCTGCCCTCGAAGAAGGGCGGCTATGGCGTGGACTACCCGACCGAGGAGGGGGAGCACATGAGGATCATCCTGTTCAAGGACGCCTACGACATACGATACAAGGACGTCCGCCTCTTCGGCGATCGGATCATGCCCGTGCTGGTCCACACCATCGGCGGCAGCAAGGCCCTCTCCAAGGAAGCTGCCGGTGCGATCGACCGCAAAGCTACGGGCAATATCCTCAAAGAGCCGGCCGTCCCGCCGAAACGAGGGGACAAGACGGCTCCCTTCGCCTACGGACCGCAGCCGCTGGAAGCGAAGTCAGGTCGTCGAGACGACGGCGAGGGCCCTGGCCCTGGCTGATGACCAGCTACCTCCCGCCGAGCCGGAGGAGACTCGGGTGATGCGAGACCGGTCTGGGGCGTATGGTACGAATACTCGGCAGCGCTGGAAGTCTTCTCATGACGGCAGGCCGTGTACGGAAGCTACGGGGCTGATTCACGACCTGCGGCACTGGCACCGGCATCCGGCCCCCAGGCTTCCTGCTTCCCACAGGGGTCACCATGGCGGCTCGGCCGAAACATGGAACCCCAAACTCCCTGCAGTACAGGCCAAGAGGAAGTGCTTCTGTCGATCAAGCGCCTCTCCGCGGCCCCTGCCGAGGAACCGCACGATCCTCTGTGAGCCCCCGCCACCCCCAAGCAGCCTCCCCGGGCCCCTTCATCAGGCTGCTCTGCGAGATCACCAGCACCGCTCCACAGAGGTCCCGGGAGCTTCTTCCGATCCCCTGACTGCAACTAAAATGCAACTATTTCCGTGCGCATCCTGGTCATCCTGGTTATCCTGGTGAGGTAGAGGGCGAGAGCCTAAGCTCGACTTCTGCCATTTTCCGGTGGGCTGTGCCAACCGGTTGCGGCAGGTTCACTGGCGCAAAAAAGCGACTCCTGCCGATTCGTGTTGCTGACCAAAGCACGCGAAGCGGAAAGGAGTCTGCTATGCTTGCTCTCCCATCGGCGGCCGAGCCGCTTTTCATGAGCCTTTCTGTAGCCTTCACCCAGCCCACCTTCCAGCGAGCCATTCCCTTGGCCGTCGGGGCCATCCTCACGATGGGGCGCCGAACGGTCACGGCGATCCTGCGGACCATGGGGCTCTTGGCGCCGGGCGATCCCAGCACGTACCACCGTGTCTTCTCGCGCGCCGCGTGGCAGCGCGAAGCGCGGTCCAGGTAGACCAAAGGTGAAGACTTCGATCCGGGATCTCGTGGTCCAGATGGCCAAGGAGAACATCTCGTGGGGCTACGGTCGGATCCAAGGGGCGCTGAAGAACCTCCACCACATCGTCAGCCGGTCGACGATTGCCCGGATCCTGAAGGAGCATGGCATCGAGCCGGCGCCCCAGCGACGTAAAGGCATGTCGTGGGGGACGTTTTTGAAGATGCACTGGGACGTGCTCGCAT
>Ga0272441_10011213_pt1 | contig 13355 bp, 13 predicted proteins | sample SSMProp6N_FD_193582 | JGI IMG/M metagenome (GOLD analysis project Ga0272441, IMG submission 193582) | Marine sediment archaeal communities from Little Sippewissett salt marsh, Falmouth, MA, United States - SSM-Prop-6N | ecosystem: Environmental > Aquatic > Marine > Wetlands > Sediment ... | reverse complement strand
AACAGGGCTGAGTGCCTGTTGTTCATGTTAGCAGACGACGACGGGAGGAATCACGAATGCGTGCTAGACGGTATGGGCGCGTGGAACGGACAGAGGGACAGGAGGGGAACTCGGGAGAGCTGCGGCTACTCTATAGAGATGATGAACTCGTAGTGGGGCTGGCCCCCGTCGACAACCTCGACCTCGATGCTATGCACGTCACGTATGCGGCTCGCGAATTCAGAGGCCACTGCGGGGTCTACTTCCGCTCCGGTGTAGAGGGTGACAAGCTCAGAATCGGAGGTGCGCGTTGTGCGAATGGCCTCGAGCATGACTGTGCCAAGGTCGGGGCCAGTGGCCACAAGGGTCTTGTCATTCAGAATTGCGATGTACTCGCCCTTGTGAATCTTCTTGCCGTCCATCTGGGACTTGCGCACGGCCTGAGTAATCTCGACGGTGGTTACAGTGCCAAGTGCCTCGCTCATGGCGGCAGCGTTCTGCTCGGCGCCTAAGTCGTAGTTGAAAGCAAGTAGGGCAGAGATGCCCTGCGGGACGGTTCGGGTGGGGACGACGTGTACTTGCTTGGTGGAGAGCCCCTGCACCTGAGCAGCGGTCATCACGATGTTCTTGTTGTTTGGCAGAAGTATGACTTCGTCAGATGGTGCGTGCTCGACGGCTTGAAGAAGCTGCCGGACACTGGGATTCATGGTCTGGCCGCCGGGGACAACGATTGTAGCGCCGAGGCTGTTGAATACGTCGAACAGGCCGTCGCCGGAGGCTATCGTGACGATAGCCACCTCCACATGCGGCAAGCGCGAACGTTGCTCCTTGATGAATTCCTCGTACTGGTCGTCCATGTTGTGGATTTCGATCTGGTGGAGCGTCCCGAGCTTTGTTGCGTAGTCGAGTATCTCGCCTGGCTTGAACGTGTGCAGGTGGACACGCACCACGGATGCCTTCTCGTCCGAGTCCGCGCTCACAACAAGCGACTGGCCGCGGCGTTCCAGCTTGTTCCGTATCTTCTCGACCTCAAGCTCCTTGCCCTCGAGCACGAAGTTGGTACAGTAGCCGTAGGGGACCTCCACATGGCTCACGGCCTGGCTGACCGTCTGCGCAGCAGGGACATCGACCGCGACGATGTCGGGCCCGTCGGGGCCCTCCTTGTTGCGGCCGTTGATAGCCGATAGGGCACCGTCCAGCAGGACGTAGAGACCTTGTCCACCGGCATCCACAACTCCCGCCTCCTTCAAGACGGGGAGAAGGTCAGGTGTTGCGGCAACCGACTCTTTGGCTGCTGCCACTGCCTCTTCGAGCACGACCAGGAGGTCTTGCCCTTCAGCGTCGACAGAAGAACGAGCTGCCCGTGCCGCATCGCGCAACACAGTTAGAATCGTGCCTTCTATGGGATGAACGAGTCCGTCGTACGCAGTAGTCGAGGCGCTCTCAAGCGCTGCGGCCATCGCCTCTCCATCCAGGATCTCCTTGCCGTTCAGAGCGTCGGCCATGCCGCGCCAGAACTGAGAGAGGATCACACCTGAGTTGCCGCGGGCACCCATCAGAGCACCGTAGGCCATGGAGCGCGCAACATCGCCAACAGGCGCGCCGTTGATGCTGCCGGCTTCCTCAACCGCGGACCGCATGGTCAACAGCATGTTAGTGCCGGTGTCGCCATCAGGCACGGGAAAGACGTTGATTGCATTGATGTCGGGAACCGCGCGCTCCAACCAGCGCGTACCCACCGCCATCATCTTCTTGAAGGTCTTGCCGTCGGCAGACCTCGGTTGATTCGTGCTCATACGGGTGCTCTTGCCGCGAACGGCCGTTCGTGGTAACATCCTATTGTAGCTATTGTCAATACAAAGGTAAAGCAGGAACGAATAACATGAAGTGTGACATCTGTGGCAAGGGCCCCGCGTTCGGTAACAAGGTTAGTCATTCGAAGCGCCACACACGGCGCCGCTGGCTTCCTAACATACATCGCACAACTCTTGAGGTTGATGGAGTAGACCGCTCGGTCAAGGTCTGTACTCGTTGTCTTCGCACCCTTTACAAGACGAAGGCATAGTACTGTATCAGTCAATCGCCCTGGTGATTGCGAACGCCAGCCGTCGGCTGGCGTTTCTGTCGTTGTTACGACTCTCCTTCGACCTGACTTCTTGCAGCAGCTAGCGCAGCATTGACACGCGCCGGCGCCGTACCGCCATGTACGTCTCGTGCGTCTAGCGATGATTCGATGGTGACGGCCTTGACGTCTTCTTGAAACAACTCCGAGTATTCCTTCAGTTCCTCGACTGTGTAATCGAGCAGACGACGCCCCCGTGCTGCGGCATCCGTACTGACTCGTGCGGCAACGCCGTGAGCGGTGCGGAAGGGCATCCCCTTATAGACCAGGTAATCAGCAAGGTCTGTGGCGAGCACGTAGTCCTTGATTGCCTCCCTCGCCCGGGCCGCATTGACCGTGATGCTATCGAGCATAGACGCACAAATCGAGATGGTCTGCTTGACTGCGTCCACGGCATCAAAGACGTGTACCTTGTCCTCCTGGAGGTCTCTGTTGTACGAGAGCGGCAATCCCTTCATCGTCGTGAGGATAGCCATAAGGTCGCCATACACGCGACCAACCTTGCCGCGAGCGAGTTCCGCGAGATCGGGGTTCCGCTTTTGCGGCATGATGCTCGACCCTGTCGTGAAGCCCTCTCCGATGGAGATGAATCCGAACTCGGTAGAAGACCACAGGACGAGTTCCTCGCACATTCTGGAAACGTGGGTCATAAGGATGGCGGCGAACGCATTGAACTCGGCGATGAAGTCCCTGTCCGAGACTGCGTCCATGCTGTTGGCAGTGATCTTTGAGAACCCGAGTTCCTGCGCGACGTATTCTCTGTCGATAGGGTAGGTGACGCCCGCAAGGGCTCCCGCGCCGAGCGGCATGATGTCCACGCGTCTCAGACAGTCGTCGAGGCGAGCCCTGTCCCTGCCAAACATCTCGAAATAGGCCAGCATGTGGTGGGCGAAGAGCACCGGCTGCGCCTGCTGTAGATGAGTGTACCCTGCGATGACCGTATCGGCATTGCGTTCGGCGAGACCAACGAGGGACGTGCGGAGCGCCCTTAGTTCCTGCTGAATCTGGGCAATCTCGTCTTTCAGGTAGAGCCGGATATCCAGTGCCACCTGGTCATTGCGTGACCTGCCAGTATGCAGTCTGCCCGCGGTATCACCGATTAACTCGAACAAACGGCCTTCAATCGCCATGTGGATGTCTTCATCCTCGGGCTTGAAGATGAAAGACCCCGAGGATATCTCTCCCGCGATGGTGTTGAGACCTGCGACGATTTCGTTGACGTCTGTCTCGGCGATAATCCCCTGGCGGCCGAGCATGCGCGCGTGCGCCAGACTGCCGGCTATGTCCTGCCGGTACAGGCGCCGGTCGAACTGTAGTGAGCCGACGTATTCCTGTACCTGTCTACTCTTAGATTCGAGCATCAGTCCTCGCCGATCGAACCCTTCTGTGCTCGGGCTTGGAGGCGAGCAGGGAGTCCCCAGAGTCGTATGAATCCGGGCGAGTCGGACTGCTGGAAGGTATCACCCTTGTCGTATGTGGCAAGACCGAAGTCATAAAGAGAATGCGGAGACTTGCGGCCAACAATCGTGCACGTGCCCTTGGACAGTTTCATACGCACGGTGCCTGAGACGAAACGCTGAGTGTGGTCCACATAGGCCGCAAGGTCCGAACGCAGCCCGCTGAACCAGAGACCGTTGTAGATGAGATCAGCGTATTGTCCGGCTACATAAGACTTGAACCGGAGTTGATCCTTCGTCATGACAAGGTTCTGCAGGGCGGCATGGGCTTTGAGCAGGACTGTGGCCGCGGGAGCTTCGTAGATCTCCCTGGACTTGATGCCGACCAGCCTGTTCTCAACATGGTCTACTCTGCCAACACCGTGCTCGCCGGCGAGTGAATGCAGCGCCTCAACCATTGCAACGGCGTCCATTACCTTGCCGTTCAGTCCTACAGGGATACCCTTGTCGAACTCTATCTCGACGTAGGCGGGTTCATCAGGAGCCTCGGTCGGTGACTTGGTCCAGAGGTACACGTCCGCCGGAGGCTCGTTCCACGGGTCTTCGAGCACACCCGTTTCGATGCTCCTGCCGTAGAGGTTTTCATCGATGGAGTAGGGGCTCTTCTTCGTTACGGGAACGGGAATGCCGTTCGCGTCCGCGTACTTGATGAGTTCCTCGCGCGTCATACCCCATTCGCGGGCGGGCGCGATTATCTTCAGATCGGGTCCGAGTGTGCCTATGCCAACGTCCAGCCTGACCTGGTCATTGCCCTTGCCGGTGCATCCGTGCGCAACGGCGACGGCGCCTTTGTCGCGGGCAACATCCACAAGCAGCTTCGCGATGAGCGGGCGCCCGATGGCGGTTGCGAGAGAGTATTCTCCCTCGTAGAGGGCATCTGCTTTCAAAGAGGGCCAGACATAGTCAGATAGAAACTCAGCGCGGGCATCAGCAACGACGGCGTCAACGGCGCCAACATTGAGTGCCTTTTGTCGAATGGCTTCCATGTTGGCCACGTTTCCGATGTCGACAGTGAAAGTGACGACATCGTAGCCGTACCGTTCCTTCATCCACTTGACGGCAACAGAGGTATCAAGACCTCCAGAGTAAGCTAGTACTGCAAGTTCTCCCATGTTTCCTCCATCACACCGAGGCCAGGACCGACCTCAGGATTGATATTGCTTCGTCTATGTCGTCGCGGCTCGCCACAAGTGGCGGCGCGAAGCGCAACGTGTTGGCGCGGACCGGATTGATGAGAAGACCTTTCTCGAGGCACCTGGCTGAGAGGTCTCCTGCCACATCACGGTCAAACTCAAGGGCCACAAGAAGCCCGCGTCCGCGTGCCTCTCGCGCCGAAGGGTATTCAGCGACAATCTGATTCAGGTGCGCCATCAGGTGAGCGCCTACTTCCTGTACGTGACCGGGTATGTCGTTCTCCACCATGTAACGAATGACTGCGGTCCCTACGGCGCACACGAGGGGGTTGCCGGCAAATGTGGACCCGTGGTCGCCAGCCTTAAAGACGTTCGCACTGTCCTTGCAGAGGAAGGCGCCAATCGGGACGCCTGAGCCGAGGCCTTTTGCGAGCGTCATAATGTCCGGCTCGATGCCGGCAAGCTCGTAGCCGAAGAGGGCGCCAAGCCTTCCGACTCCGGTCTGCACCTCGTCAGCGATGAGCAGGATACCCCTATCATCGCAGACGTCCCTGACGCCGCGGAGGTAGTCATCCGCCGGAATGCGGACGCCTGATTCTCCCTGCACGGGCTCGAGCATCACGGCACACGTCTTGTCGGTGATTGCGTTAGCAATCACGTCGACGTCGTTCCAACCGACGTTGAGGAATCCTTCCGGGAGTGGGGTGTACGGGTCCTGGTGCTTCGGCTGAGCTGAAGCGGCGACCATGGCCAGCGTGCGGCCATGGAAAGAATCACTGGCTGTGATGACTTCATAGGCGCCGTTGAGACGCTCTTTCCCGTAGCGGCGCGCCAGCTTGACGGCCCCTTCCGTGGCTTCCGCTCCGCTGTTCTGGAAGAAGACCTTGTCCATGCAACTATGCCGAATGAGCAACTCGGCGAGTTCGAGTTGCGGAATCGTGTAGTACAGATTGGACGTGTGTATGAGCGTTGCAGCCTGCTTCTGCAGGGCCTCGACGACGACAGGGTGACAGTGACCCAGTGAGTTGACCGCAACTCCCGCTATGAAGTCCAGATACGATCGACCCTTGTCATCCCAGACTCGCAATCCTTCGCCGCGCACGAGCGTGACTGGTGCACGCTTGAACGTCGGCATATACACGCGAGCTTCGATTTCAGGCCAATTCGTCTCTGACAATAGTGGTACCTCCTGCATTCTGGTCGAACTCGCTCAGAAGAGCGTGTTCAACCGTACCGTCAATGATACGTGTCTCGCGCGTGGAACGCGAGGCTACAATACATGCGCGGGCCTTCGGTATCATTCCGCCGCGAATCGTGCCGTCCGCTATGAGGCCTTCAGCCTCCGAAACGGTCATGCGGGTGAATACATCGCCGGAGGCATTCATTATCCCGGGAACGTCGGTGAGATAGACGAGGCTGTCTGCGTTGAGCGCGCCGGCTATCTCAGCGGCAACATCGTCAGCGTTGACATTGAGGAGAGTTGCTGCGCCGTCAATCTCGCCCAGCGATATCGGAGAGACGACCGGTATGAAACCCGCATCCAGCAACGCGATCAAGGCCGCCGGTGCGACGTTGCTCACCTGTCCGACGTATCCAAGCTCGGGCTTCCCGATGCTTGCCCTGACAGTCAAGCCGTCCACGCCGGACAGTCCGACGGCTGAGCCTCCGCGTGCCTCAATCTGGCACACAAGTGTCTTGTTGACCAGACCGGCGAGAATACCGGTAACAACGGGCAACTCATCCTTCCCCGTCACGCGGAGACCATCGACGAACTGAGTGCCCAGCCCGAGACGTTTCAGCCAGCCGCTGACTTCGCTGCCACCTCCGTGCACGACGACGACGCGGAGCCCGCGCTGCTGCAGGCTCACGAGGTCGGCAAGCGAGGTGTCATTCTGTCCGAGGGTGCTGCCGCCGACTTTGACTACAACTGTCCTTGTGTTCAACGGCGTCTCTTACTACGTGGTATAGGAAGCATTAATCGTAACATAGTCCTTCGAGAGGTCGCAGCCCCACGCAGTTGCCTCATAGGCGCCTATGCCGAGGTCGACCTCGATGAAGGTCGCATTCGCCTCGAGAGACGCTCTCAGACTGTCCTCATCGAATGATACCGGCACACCATTAAGCATGACCTGGACGCTATTGAGCAGAATGCTCATGCGGTCAGGGTCGACGGTTGCGTCGCTCCGGCCCACCGCGCAGGCAACCCGGCCCCAGTTGGGGTCGGCGCCGTGTACGGCGGTCTTCACCAGAGGAGATGTCGAGATGGTACGCGCGATGGTACGTGCGTCTGACAGTGATTGGGCACCGGTGATACGAATCTCGATGAGCTTGCCAGCGCCCTCTCCGTCGGCGGCAATAGCGATTGACAGCGTTCTACACACCTCGTCGAGTGCGGCTTCGAAGAGCGAACCGTTTGAGGCATCGAAGCGTGGGTGGCCCGATGCTCCATTGGCGAGCACGACCACGGTGTCACTCGGGCTGGTATCGCCATCGATGGATACCATGTTGAATGTGCGGTCGACGACACGGTGCAAACAGTCCTGCAGGTACCCGGCATCTATGGCGGCATCTGTGGTGATGAAGACCAACAACGTCCCCATGTTGGGGTGAATCATTCCTGAGCCCTTGGCGGCTGCGCCGATGGTGAATGAACCGTCGGGGGTAGAGGCGGTCACGGCTGCCTCTTTGCGTACGGTGTCTGTGGTCATGATTGCGGAGGCGAACCGCTCTCCTCCTCCTTCTGAGAGTGGGAGCGATACAATGGAAGCCTTCACGTGGTCGACTGGTATGAACGTGCCTACCACTCCGGTGCTGGCCACGAGGACGTCGTCGGAGCTGAGGTCCAGGACCTCTCCCGCAAGGGCGCACATGGCCTCGGCATCGGCAATCCCCTGTTCCCCTGTGCACGCGTTGGCGCACCCTGAGTTGGCTACTACGGCCTGTGCCTTTCCATCCGCGACGTGAGAGCGTGACACCTGCACGGCGGCAGACTTGACGACGTTCCTCGTGAATACGCCCGCGGCGACGCAGGGTGTGTCGGACACAAGCAGGGCGAGGTCATCCCTGCCTTGGTACTTGATTCTCGCAGCAGTTGCACCGGCGCGGAACCCCCGGGCCGAGCACACACCACCGCCATTGACCGGTGTGATCGAATGCTCTGCTTTCATGACGGCTCATTGTAACTGATGCGCGTGCGTGTAGACAGCGAGTCCAGCGGGCCGCGATAGAGGAGTGCTAGCATTGTGAACTCGATGTTCTATAATGGGCGGCACTCGCTGCCCGGATTCTGCGATGCGTCTACGCGCGCCGCAGGGCGAGGAAGAACAGGAGGCAATTGATGCCGTGGCGCACTGTTAACAGTGTCCTCCCTGAAGGACGCTACTACTACACCGGGGCAGAGGCCGTCGCAGAAGGAGCTATCGCCGCAGGGTGCGGCTACTTCGCGGGCTACCCCATCACACCGACGACCGAGGTCATGGAGCACATCGCTCACCGATTTCCTGAGGTTGGTGCGGTCTTCATGCAGATGGAAGATGAGATCGCCTCAGTGTGTTCGTGCGTAGGCGCGTCATGGGCGGGACGGAAGTCTATGACGGTTACGTCCGGACCTGGATTCAGCTTGATGCAAGAGGGTTTGGGGCACGCGCTGATGACGGAGACTCCGATGGTGCTGGTTGACGGACAGCGAGCCGGCCCCAGCACGGGACAGGTTACGGTTGGAGCGGGTGACGTTATGCAGGCGCGCTGGGGCATGCATGGTGGTATGCCCACCATTGCCACGGCGCCATGGTCTGTTCAGGAGTTATACGATGGCGCGATACGCGCCTTCAACATTGCCGAGAAGTATCGGACACCGGTGCTCGTGATGGCTGAAGCCGCTACGATGCACCTCAGGGAGACGCTGGAGGTTCCAGCGCAGGTCGAGGTTTACGAGCGCGACAAGGCGCCCGGGCAGCCACCGTTTGGGTGTGCCGCGCCCGACGGCGTACCGCCGATGCCGGCTTTCGGCGAGGGCGAGAAACTGCTGGTGACCGCTTCGACCCACAATGAATGGGGCTTCAGGCGCACCGCTGATCCCGAGACCGAGCGCGTGCTGGTGAACCGCCTCTACAACAAGGTCATGATGCATGTTGACGAACTCGCCGAGGTGGAACGCTACTACCTCGATGACGCCGAGGAAGCCATTGTGGCCTACGGCTTCACCGCTCGTGCGGCACTTGCTGCGGTCGAATCGCTGCGGACAGACGGTCGAAAGGTTGGGCTTATGAGGCTTCTCACCCTGTGGCCTTTTCCTCAGAAAGCGGTCAAGGAACTGGGTAGCCGCGTGAAGCGAATCCTGGTGCCTGAGATGAACCTCGGACAGATGGTGTATGTCGTTGATGCGGCCGCGGATTGCCAGGTCGTCCCTTACACCCAGATGGATGGAACGGTGATATACCCGTCTTCAATAGTGAACGCTCTAGGGAGGGCAGCATGAGCAGCGAATGGCGAGAGTATCTGAGGCCGAACGTCACGCTTCCGTTCTGTCCCGGTTGTGGGCACAGACTGCTGCTGCGGCATATTCTTACTGCGCTTGTCGAACTTGAAGTCGACATGGACAAGACCCTCTTCGTATCCGGCATCGGCTGTGGAGGTTGGATTCCCAGTCCTTGTATCAACACGGACACGCTTCACTGTCTTCACGGCAGGGCGATTCCGTTTGCGGTTGGCGCGAAGATGGCCAACCCTGAACTGACGACGCTTGTTGTTAGTGGTGACGGTGACATAGCAGACATAGGTGGTAATCACCTTATCCACGCGGCACGCAGAAACCACGACATGACAGTCATCTGCGCCAACAACATGAACTACGGAATGACGGGCGGACAGGTTTGTTCAACCACGCCGGTGGGTGCCATCACGCATACGACTCCTTCCGGAAATGAGCGTAATCCGTTTGACCTGATCGCGCTGGTGAATGGTGCGGGCGCAAAGTACGCGGCTCGCTACCTCGTGACCGAAGGGCCTTCCCTGGTTGCGGCAATCAAACGGGCGGTACAGACAACCGGTTTCAGCTTTGTGGAGGCCATATCACCGTGCCCGACGCAGTTCGGGCGCCAGAACAAGAAAGACAGCATCAAGGATGCGTACACGTATGTCGAATCCATGGTGACGTCCAGCGACACGATCGGCATGGGACGAAGCGTTGATGCCGACGGACTGCTCGTGACAGGGGAGTATGTCCATGCCTAGCAATGGTACGAAACAGGTGATTCTTTGCGGGCTGGGTGGCCAGGGAGTGGTTCTTGCGGGCAGTCTGCTTGGGGCCGCCGGCTTTGCCGATGGTCTGCGGGTATCTGGAACCGCATCGTATGGGGCGGCCGCACGCGGTGGCGAATGCCGCTCCGAGGTTGTGCTTTCATCGGCCGATGTGCCCTTTCCATTTGTCACCAGGGCGGATGTGCTGGTAGCTTTGTCACAGTCAGCCTACGACAGGTACATAGACTGGACCTCAGAGTCGGGCGTAGTGTACTTCGACCCTGAGATGGTGAAACCGAAGGAAGGGGCGCCACAGAAACACGTCGCGATACCCGCATCGAGCAGGACGGAGGCGGCTCTCGGGACAAAGACAGGCGCGAATATCACAATGCTGGCTGCGGTCGTGGAATCGACCGGAGCAGCTTCATTCGACTCGCTAGCCGAGGTTGTGAAAACACGGTCTCCAAAGAGGTTCCTCGAACAGAATCTGAAGGCACTCGAGCTAGGCAGACTACTCGCACAGGAGGCTGTCTAGAGCTGCCCGTGCGTCTCGGGGCACTCGAAATGTTAGAATTACACGTGAGGTAAGACATGTCTGGACATTCTAAATGGTCAACCATCAAACGAGCGAAGGGCGCGGCCGATGCCAAGCGAGGCCAGCTCTTCACAAAACTGACGCGTGAGATCATGCTCTCAGTTCGCGAGGGCGGAGCTAGTCTTGATTCCAACTACTCACTTCGACTTGCGATTCAGAAGGCTAAGGACAACAACATGCCTTCGGAGAACATCGACAGGGCTATCAAGCGCGCTGCGGGAGAGGGAGGAGCTGCCAGCCTTGCCGAGTTTGCGCTCGAAGGCTATGGACCCAGCGGTGTTGCGCTGCTTATCGAGGCTCTCAGCGATAATCGGAATCGGACCGTGCAGGAGATACGAAGCATCCTGAACCGCCATGGAGGTAGTCTCGGCGAAGCCGGATGTGTGTCGTGGTTGTTTGAGACGCACGGCCTCATCACGATCGATGCGGACGCCGAGAAGGCGGACGAGATTGCGCTGCAGGCCATCGACGCCGGCGCGGACGATGTGAAGACAGAGGGCGGCTATGTCGAGGTATACACCGAGCCATCCACTCTTGAAGACGTCCGCCATGCGTTGGAATCTGACTATTCTGTAACATCGGCGGAAGTGTCCATGGTGCCCAAGACGTCAGTGATGCTGGACGACGCCAAGGCAGTTCAGATCATGAAGTTCATCGACGCGCTTGAGAACCTCGACGATGTGAAGCGCGTATATACGAACGCCGACTTCCCGGATTCCGCTCTCGACCAGATGGGGTAGACGGATACCGATGCGCGTCCTCGGCCTGGACCCCGGCTCGGTAGTGCTCGGCTATGGTCTTGTCGAGGATGGGAAGCAGGTCGGGCTCGTCCATTCGGGCGTCATTAAGGCATCGGCTCGTTTGCCTGTAGAGCAGCGACTCGCCATTCTGTTCGACGGCATCTGCAAGGTCATCGAGACATATTCACCCGACGAGGTTGCAATTGAGGAGCCGTTCGCCGGGGTGAATGTGCGGTCGGCCTTCATGATTGGTCGCGCGCAGGCCCTCGGCATGCTGGCGGCCGCGAGGTGCGGTTTACCCATCGCGTACTACTCCCCCACCGCGGTCAAACGCCAGGTCAGCGGATACGGCATGGGTGACAAGGAACAGGTGCGCGCGATGGTGTGCCTCGAACTGAACACGAGGGACCTGCCACCCGAGAACGACGCGACCGATGCTCTTGCAGTGGCCCTGTGTCATCTACATCAGCTTCGAGCGAACAAGCTTCTTGCGAGAACGAAGAGATGATTGCGTTTCTGGATGGCACTCTTTCGAGTAAGGGACAGGACTCTGTTGTCGTCAACGTTGGCGGCATCGGCTTCCTTGTGCGGGTTTCGTCTCGCACGCTCGACAGTCTGCCTCAAGTCGGAGAGAGGGTACATCTGCCGACGCATTTCATGATTCGAGATGAGGCACCGGTCCTCTTCGGCTTTTCAGGTGAACAGGAACTGGATATGTTCCTGGACCTCGTTGGAGTGTCAGGCGTAGGGCCACGACTTGCACTTGCGGTCCTGGGATTCATGGAGCCAGAGGAACTGGCTTCTGCAATTATGAGGGGAGACTCGACCCTGATTGCACGCGTTCCCGGCGTTGGCAAGAAGACTGCGGCGCGTCTCTGTGTTGACCTCTCAGGCAAGATGGAGCGATATGTCCTCGAGGGACAGTCGCTGTTGTCACGCGACGATGATGAACTCGTAGCAGCGTTGATGGCGTTGGGGTATTCTCTTCGCGATGCCGCTGACGCGGCCAGTTCTACGGCGTCTCATTCTTCCTCACCGCTCGAAGAGCGGCTCAAACTTGCCCTCCGCGCACTGACCGAGCGATAGGTCTGCTGCTTGCGTGCTACCTTGCCGCTGATGAAATCTAGTCAATTCGCACTCACAAGTGACCTTCAACTCACAGGCGACCAGCCTGCGGCGGTTGACGCGCTCGTTTCGGGACTTGAAGCGGAAAGGCGCGAGCAGACGTTGCTGGGTGTTACGGGAAGTGGCAAGACGTTCACGATGGCGAATGTCATCGCCCGTGTGCAGCGTCCTACCCTGGTGTTGTGTCACAACAAGACCCTCGCGGCACAACTTGCGGCCGAGTTCCGGGACTTTTTTCAGAAGAATGCCGTGGGCTATTTCGTGAGCTACTACGACTATTACCAGCCCGAAGCATATATACCCAGCAGGGATATCTACATAGAGAAAGAGACGGATATCAACGAAGAGATTGACAGGCTCAGGCACGCGGCCACGGTTGCGCTTTTTGAGCGACGTGATGTGGTCATCGTCGCTTCAGTCTCGTGCATCTACTCACTGGGTTCACCGGATGAATACCAGGGGTTTGCTCTTCCGCTGGTGCGCGGTCACACCGCGGGTCTGCGTAGAACGGTCAGGAAGCTGATCGGTATGCAATACGAGCGCAATGATATCGACCTGACGCGGGGACGATTCAGGTTGCGTGGGGACACGCTGGAACTGATGCCGACCTACCAGGAGACTGCAGTTCGTGTGGAGTTCTTCGGTGATGAGATTGAGCGAATCACGGAACTGGATCCCGTGACAGGCGAACTACTCGACGAGGTCGACCGGGTCGACATTTATCCGGCCAAACACTTCGTCACTCCCGAGGACAAGCTCAACGCCGCGATGGTGGATATACGCCTTGAGCTTGAAGAGCGCTTGTCTGAGCTTCGGGGACAGGGAAAGGTGCTTGAGGCTGAGCGACTCAACTCCCGGACCAACTACGACCTTGAAATGATGACTGAGCTAGGGTACTGCTCGGGTGTTGAGAACTACTCGCGGCACCTCCAGAGGCGTACTGCTGGCAGTACGCCGTGGACTCTT
>Ga0272441_10011212_pt1 | contig 13356 bp, 4 predicted proteins | sample SSMProp6N_FD_193582 | JGI IMG/M metagenome (GOLD analysis project Ga0272441, IMG submission 193582) | Marine sediment archaeal communities from Little Sippewissett salt marsh, Falmouth, MA, United States - SSM-Prop-6N | ecosystem: Environmental > Aquatic > Marine > Wetlands > Sediment ... | reverse complement strand
TCGATATTGCGGACACGACCCTGTCGGTTGGTCAGATGCAGCAGCATTTCGACGCGATCGGGCCGGATCTCACGGCGGATTTCCGGAGCAAGCTGGAAGACAGCCTGACTTCGCGGCGGAACTACATCTACGACAACGTGAATTTCGATCTGACCGCGAACGTTTCCGGAGCGACCGTCGGGTTGGTCACGATTGTGACGAGCAGCACGATTTCGCTTTCGGGCGTGGCCCCGCAGCCGCACACGCAGCGCGTCTGCGTGAACGGCGCGGACGGGACGTGGAAGCCGTATCCGAACGGGGATTGGTCGCTCAGCGGCGTGAGCGTGGAGAACGGGATGAACCGGTTGCTGATCGAAGCGCGTGACGGTTCCGATCTTGTGCGCGAGTCGCTGGCGCTCGACGTGATTCGCGCCTCGAGCTGGACCACGAAGAGCGGCACGATCAGCTCGGACACGACCTGGGGCCCGAGCCCGGCGGTCGTGAAGGTGACGGGCAACGTGCAGATCGCGTCCGGCAAGAAGCTGACCGTTGCCGCGGGCACGGTCGTGATGCTGAGCGCGGGCGTCTCCATCACGACCTCGGGCGGCACGCTCGACGTGCAGGGCGCGGAGAGCAACAAGGTCTATTTCGTGCCGGCCGACGCCGCCTCGGAGTGGGGCCGGCTTTCCGCAGCCGGCGCGTCGGGCTCGCTGTTGATCCGGCACGCCGAACTGGCGGGCGGCCGGCTGTTCACGACCAACTCCGCTGTGCTCACGGTCGAAGACTCGCGGTTGCGCGACTACAGCGGCAACATCATCGAGTCGCATAACGCGGGGCTGGCCACGATCCGGCGCTGTCATTTGAGCAATTTCAACGAGACGCATTTCCGGAACACCCCGCTTCTGGCGGAATACTCGTTGTTCGAGGATTACAGCGGCGATGCGATCGATTGCGCGGACACCGGCGTCAAGACGCACACGATCCGGCGTTGCACGGCGCGCAACGCGCACGGCACTTCGGCGGACGGCATCGATTTCGAACCGGTCCGTCACGCGGTGATCGAGGATTGCCTCATCCACGATCTGGACGACCGCGGCCTTTCGATCAGCGGTTCGACGAACGTGACGGTCCGCGGCACGGTCGTCTACCGCGCGGTCGACGGCATGGGCATCAAGGACGGTTCGCACGTGGTGCTGACGAACTGTACCGTTGTGAACTGCGACCGCGGGCTGCATCTGGAGGAAGACCTCGCCGGCGGGCCCGGCTACGCGGTTGGGCACAACAACATCGTCTGGGAGAACGAGACGGAGATCCTGCTCGAGGACGGGGCCGCGATCGACCTGACCTACAGCGACGTGCTGATGACGACCGGCCTCTATCCGGGCACGAGCAACATCAGTGCGTATCCGCTCTTTGCCAAGACGGTACCCGACGACTACCGGCTGCAGGCGCAGTCGCCGTGCATCGGGCGCGGCAAGGCGGGCGGCACGATCGGCGCGCTGTATCCGGTCGGCGCCGCACCGGCCACGCCGGACGGGCTGGCGCTGCGCAACATCACGACAAACCAGATCGCGGTGAGCTGGCGCGACAACAGCATGACGGAGACGCGGTTCGAGATCGAGCGGGCTTTGGACGGCACGAACTGGTTGCTTGTCGGGAGCTCGGCGGCCGACACGACGAACTACGTGGATACGACGGTCGCGCTGGCGCAGACCTACCACTATCGGGTTCGCGCCGCGAACCCGCGCGGCGTCTCTTTCTACACCGCAAGCGCGAGCATCACGGCCGCGTTCTCGTTGAACACGCAGCACATGATCGACGCGTTGCGGATCACGGAGATTATGTACCACCCGCGCGACGGTGTGTTGGACGGCGACGAATACGAGTTTCTCGAGCTCAAGAACACGGGCGTGCTGACACTGGATCTTTCGGGCGTCTACTTCAGCAAGGGCATCGACTACACGTTCGAGCCGGGCACCACGCTGGCGGCCGGTCAATTCTTCGTGTTGGCGCGCAACCCGACCGCATTCGCCACGCGTTATCCGAGCGTGTCGGTGGACGGCACGTACACAAACAGCGCATTGAGCAACGGCGGCGAGACGATTCGACTGAAAGACGCGGACAAGAACACGATTTTCGCCGTCGATCCCTACGACGACAGCCCGCCGTGGTATCCGACCACCGACGGCGAGGGCTACTCGTTGGTGCTGGTCGATCCCGACTGGGATCCGGACGATCCGGGCACGTGGCGTGCCAGCACGAATCTGGACGGTTCCCCGGGCGCGGACGACCCGGCCCCGCCGTACAGTGTTGTGTACGTGAACGAAGTGCTGGCCCACACCGATCTGCCGTTGGAGGACGCGATCGAGTTGGTCAACGCGAGCACGTCGACGGCGGTCGATGTGAGCGGGTGGTACCTGAGCGACAGCGGCAACGACGTGGCCAAGTACCAGATTCCCGCAAGCACGATCATCGGGCCCGGCGGGTTCGCGGTATTCTACGAGTACCAGTTCAACTACGACACGAACGACCCGAGCTGTTTCGGGCTCTCGGAGCACGGCGAGCAGGTTTATCTTTCCTCGGCGACCACGAACGGGCAGCTCACGAGCTATCGGACCCGGGCGAAGTTCGGGGCCAGTCCGCGGGGTTCGTCGTTCGGCCGCTATTGCCGCAGCGACGGCGAGGTCGATTTCGTTGCGATGAGCAGCCGCACCTTCGGCGAGGACGATCCGGGCAGCGTGGCCGAGTTCCGGTTGGGCACGGGGTTGTCGAACGCGTATCCGCGTGTCGGGCCCATTGTGATCAACGAGATCATGTACCATCCGCTGGTGGACGGCAGCGACGAGTTCATCGAGCTCTACAACATCACCGGCAGCAATGTGCCGCTTTATGACGTGAGCTATCCGTCGAATACCTGGAAGCTGTCCGCGGCCTGCGATTTCGTTTTCCCGACCGGGACCGTCCTGGCGGCCGGCGGCTACCTGCTGGTCACGCGCAGCGATCCCGAGTTGTTCCGGAGCGAGTTCCAGATCCCGCAGAGCATTCCGATCTTCGGGCCGTGGGACGGCAAGCTGAGCAACGACGGCGAGAGCGTGAAGCTCTATCGGCCGGGCACCCCGGACCCGGGCGGCCTGTTTTCGTACATCCGGATGGACCGTGTGAAGTACAACGATGCCGCGCCGTGGCCGGAAGCAGCCGACGGGACAGGCCCTTCGTTGGAACGGCGCGTTGCGACGCAGTACGGCAACGACCCGACCAACTGGGTTGCGGCGACACCGGGCGGCACGCCGGGCCAGGCGAACAACGTGAACGCCGAGGCGCTGGTCGCCTTTGCCGACGCTGTCTCGTTCGGCAAGGAATCGGTCGCGCAGGCGAGCATCCCGGTGCTGCTCTCCAAGATTGCGGCCGGCACGGTGACGGTCGACTACCAGATCACGGGCGGCACGGCGGTGAACGGCGTCGACTATACGCTGAATGACGGGACGCTGACCTTCCTTTCGGGCGAGACGAACCGGCCGATCGTGGTGAGTGTCACGAGTGATTCGATCGTCGAGAATCTCGAGACCGTCGAGCTTACGTTGAGCGGCGCCTCCGGCGCGTGGGCGGGCCCGATCCAGCAGCATGTTTTCACCATTGCGGACGTGGATTTCGCGTTCAGCGCATACAACGATTTCTGTTGGGCCAGCGGTCAGACCTCGGCGAATATCACGCTCTACACGATCGGGCAGTCCGGTGCGCTTGTGGACCACGACACCGGCCAGCAGACCGACGTTTCGCTGGCCGTTTCCGGCGGCAGCGGCCCGATGACGGACCAGGGCGCGTCTGCGAACCCCGGCACGGACGCCTACGACGTGTTTGGCGGCATTGTCGACGGCAAGGGCGTGATCAGCTACTCGAGCACCAGCGAAGTGCGGCTGGACTTTACGGGCATGAACCCGCAGCTCACCTACGAGATCGCGGTGTTCGGCAACCGCAACCAACCTTCGTATACGAGCCGGACAACGAAGTGCATCATCACGGGCGCGCCCAGCTTCGTGAACGACAGCACGCCCGGTGCGAGCGTTTCGACCACCTACACGACGGGCGATTCCACGACGAGCGTGAACGGCTACAATACGCAGAACGGGTACGTGGCCCGCTACAGCCAGGTGGAGTCGGGCGGCGACGGCGCGATGCGCATCACGGTGCCGGCCTGGTCCGGCAGCGGCGAGGCGGGCCGCTACTATCTGAACGCCGTAATGGTGCGCGCCGGCGGCAGTTCGCTGGTGCTCGCGCCGCCGACGATCAGCCCGAACGGTGCGTCGTTTGCCGACACGATATCGGTCACGCTCGCGACGCCGGAGCCGGCGGCCATGATCTTTTACACGACCGACGGCACGACGCCGACGGTCGATTCGTTGCTGTATTCCGCGCCGATCGTTCTGAACCAGTGCGCGAAAGTCAAGGCGCGCACGTTCCGGGCCGGCTACCAGGCAAGCGAGATTGCGAGCGCGATCTTCACGCGCATTTTGCGGACCGTCTCGTTCGCACAGGCCTCTTCCAGCGGCAGCGAGTCCGTCACGCTCGTGAACCTGCCGGTGGACCTGGATCCGGTCGCCGGCTCGCAGGTCACGGTCGACTACGCGGTCACGGGCGGGACCGCCTCGAACGGCGTGGACTTCACGCTTCAGGCGGGAACCCTCACGTTCGGCGCGGGCGCTTCGACGGCGAACATCGCGTTCAGCGTCGCCGACGACGGCCTGGAGGAGAGCGACGAGACGCTCACCGTCTGGCTGTCGGACCCGGCGAACACGCTGATCGGCGCCGTGCCCGGTCACACCTACACGATAGTCGACAACGACCTCTACATCAAGGGCACGGTCACCGAGAACGGGGGCGGCCCGCTCGTGGGCGCGACCGTCGAGTATGCGGGCCCGACGAGCGGCTCGGTGCAGACCGACGGGAACGGGCGCTACACGATTTTGGCGGTGCCCGGCCAGTACGACGTTCTGGCCAAGGCCCCGGGCTACCAGGCCAGCGCGATCCAGGAGGCGACCGTCCCGCCGAGCGTCGTGAACCACGATTTCGAACTCTATCCGAGCGCACTGTACACGGAGCCGACCGCCGTTGCCGCGACGCTGGCAGAGGGCCAGAGCGACACGCGTACGCTGCATCTCGTCAATTCGACCGGCGCCACGGTCGCCTGGTCGCTGTCGACCGGCCTGACCGGCGAGTACACCCTGTCGGATTCGGACACGGCCGGCGGGCCGACGTATTCCTGGATCGAGATCGCGTCGTCCGGCACGCGCGTGAACGGGCTGGGCGACGACAGCAACGTGGGCGTCAATATGGGGGCCGGCTTCCTTTTCCCGTTCTACGGCAACACCTTCACGAACCTGCGCGTCTGCAGCAACGGGTTCCTGAGCTTCACGTATACCGGCGCGCCGTACAACAACCTGTCGTTGCCGCACGCGTCGGGGCCCGAGAACCTGCTGGCGGTGCTCTGGGACGATCTGAACCTGAGCGCCGGCGGCTCCGTGTATTACCAGCAGGTCGATGCGAACACCTTCGTGATCGAGTATACCGACGTGCGCTACTACGGCTACGACAGTGTCGCCACGTTCGAGGTGATCCTGAAGGCCGACGGTACGATCCTTTATCAGTACAAACGCGTGGATCGGACGTCTGCCTGCACGGTCGGTATCCAGAACGCGGACCGGGACAACGGGATCCTGGTCGCCTACAACGAGTCCTATCTGCATGCGGACCTCGCCGTCCGGTTCCAGCCGGGCGGCTGGCTGACGGCCGATCCGACCTCGGGTTCCCTAGTCACCGGCCGGATTCACCCGATCACGCTGACGTTGGACGCCGCGAAGCTGGGCGCGGGCACGCACCAGGCCACGCTGCACTTCACGACCGACGACGTGAACACGCCGACCATGGACGTGCCCGTCACATTGACGGTGACGCCCGCGGACAATCTCTGGTTCATCGCCTACAACGACCTGTGCTGGAGCAGCGGCCAGATCAGCCAGAACATCACGACCTTCACGACCACCAACGGGACCACGGGCTATGCGCACAGCGGCCCGCTCGTCGACTACCGGACCGGCTTGACCAACGGAGTGCGTGTCGAGGTCCAGGGCGGAAGCGGGCTCAACACGGGGGGCGGCGTCCATCCCGCGAACGGAACGGACGCGCACAATGTGTTCGACACCAAAGTGAACTGCAACGGGACCATGTCCTATGGGACAACGGACCTGACGCTGCGTTTTACGGGCTTGGATCCGACGCTCAAGTACGAGTTCGTGCTCTACGCCGATCGGGGCGACCCGGCCTACAGCGGGGCCTCCTCGCGCGATCTGTGCGCCACGCTGCTTGGCGCCGACGCGCTCGAGAACGACAGCACGACCGGCACGACCATCACGACCGATACGCTGCCGAACGACACGACCCTCTACAATGCCGGCTACAACTACCCGTACGGGCTCGTGGCCCGCTTCATCGACGTCGATCCCGGCGCGGACGGCCAATTTACCGTCCGCGTCAAACGCGATGCCGGCCTCGACTACTACACCTATGCGAACGCGTTCATGATCCGCGCGTTCCATGAGGCCAGAGAGCCCGTCACGCGCATTGCGAAGGGCGCGACCTGGCAGTATCTGCGGGGCAGCACGGAAGCTTCCCAGCCGCCCAGCGCTTGGCGCGGCGTTGCGTTCGACGACAGTGCCTGGTCGAACGGGCCGGCCGCGTTCGGGTTCGGCGGGTTGACCTACGGCACCGACCTGAGCGACATGAAGAGCACCTGTGCGTGTTTCTTCCTGCGCAAGCGGTTCGTCGTGGATGTGCCCTCGCTGGTGAGCGAAGCCCGGTTCCGGGCCGATTTCGACGACGGCTTCATCCTGTGGCTCAACGGCGAGGAGATCGCACGGCGCAACGTGCCGGGCGCGCCGGGTGCGTTCAATGCCTATGACAGCCTCGCGTCCTTTCTGCTGGTCGGCGACTCCGAATGGGTCGAGTCCCTGAGCGGCGCGTCGCTGCCCGTGTTCCTGGAGGGCACAAACGTGCTGGCCGTGCAGGTGTTCAACACGTTTGTCGGCAATTACGACATGCTCATGGATTTTGAGCTGTCGCTTATCGAAGGCAGTGCGTTGCCTCAGAGCAAGGACGCGGACCGCGACGGGATGGCCGACGGCTGGGAATTGATCTGCTTCGGGAGCACGAACCACACGGCGTCGGCCGACTTCGACCTGGACGGGATTTCGAACATGGGCGAGTACATCTCGGGCACGCACCCGACGAATCCCGTGAGCACGTTTGTCGTGGACGTCGGATTCGCGGGCGGCGACACGTTGCAGATCAGCTTCGACACGCACGCCGCGAGCGGGCCGCAGTACAACGGGTTTGACAGGTTCTATACGCTTCAGAAACGTGACGACCTGACTCTGGCCGGCGCGCTCTGGCGCGATATCGAAGGGTTCACCGACATTCTCGGCCAGGGCCAGACCGTCGCCTACGGCGTGCCGACCAACGAATGGCTCTTCATCTATCGCGTCAAGGCCCGCCTCCAATAGCCCCGAAAGCACGCCGGGCCTTGCGGCTTCCTACCCCGGATCGGGGAATAGCGCTTGCTCATCGGCAAGCGCCTCGCTAGAATCGCCCGACTGCCCGTGTCCCAACACAGCGTGACGCGGGATCGCCCGGAACATCGGCAATGGGGGAGGAATAGACATGATCGGACAGCATGCGAAACAGACGGCAGCTCTCGGTGTATTGACGGCGCTCTGCGCCGGCCTCGTGTGGACGCGTGCCCAGCAGGCGCCGCCCGATCCGGCGGCCGTGAAGGCGCGCTACGAGATTGTCGCGCAGCATCTCGATACGGGCGGCGATCTGTATATCGTTGCCGATGTGGACGGCGCCGTCGAGCAGGCGGTCAACGGCATGATTGCCACCGTTTCCGCCATGGCCGCTTCGGACCCGAGCGGCGCGGAGACCCGTGCGATGCTGACCAAGCTGCAGGGCTTCCTGAGCCGGAACGGCTTCTATGCGGTACGCGGCTTCGGCATGAGTGTCGTGCCTCGGCCCGACGGACTCAATCGTTTCAAGAGCTTCGTGAGCCTGGACCCGGCAGCCCGGGATCTGCCCTTGTGGCGCGCGATGCTGGGCGGTGCGCCGCGCACGCTGAAGATCCTGGATTTCGTGCCCGGCGATGCCGCCTTCGTGCGGGCGAGTACCGGCGACGCCGCACGCCTCTGGCAGATGGTTCGGGCCGGTGTCAACGAGATTGCCGACGCGAAGACGGCCACTTCCTTCCAGCAGGGCCTGGACGTGGCGGCGGCGACGCTTGGCGTCACGCTCGACGATTTGTTCGGCTCGCTCGGCGAGGAGGGGCTCTTTTCTATCCAGCTCTCGCGTGAGGCGAAGGTGACTTTTCCCCTGCAGCCGGGCAGCGTGCTGAGCATTCCCGAACCGTCCCTGCTCATCGGGTTGGGCATCAAGGACAAGACGCTGGAGAACCTGATCACGCAACAGTTGACCTCCTCCGGCATGCCCGTGGTCGAGAGTGTGGTGGGCGACGCCGTGCTCAAATCGCTCTCGTTGCCGATCCCCTCGCCGGTCCCCATTCAGCCGACCTTTGCGACGGTGGGCGACTTCTTCCTGTTCGGGACGACCACGAAATGCGTTGCCGACGCGGTGCAGGCGGCGTCGAAGAAGGACGGGTTGACCGCCTCGGCGGAGTTCAAGCAGGCGTTCGACGGGCTGCCGATGGTGAACAACGGCGTCACGTACATGAGCGCGCGGTTCGGGAAGGCACTGACGGATATCCAGGCGCAAGTCTTCAAAGCGACACCGATGCCGACGGACGAGGGCGAGGCCGTGGCACGGGCGATGATCCGCATGTTGCAGGCCCAGGGCGACCAGTCTTCGTCGATGGTTGTGGGCCTGGGCGCCGAGGGCATATGGTCCAAGGGCGTCAGCACCTCGGGCGGGCGCCAGGTGATTGCGAGCCTGGCCGCTGCGCCGATCGGGCTGCTTGGCGCGATTGCGATCCCGAGCTTCGTGAAGGCGCGCGAGACTTCACAGCGCAACGCGTGCATCAACAATCTGCGCCAGATCGACGGGGCCAAGGAACAGTGGGCGATGGCGGAGAACCAGCCGGCGACGGCTACGCCGAGGCCGGAAGACATTACCGACTACATCAAGGGCGGCTGGGCGAATTTGAGATGCCCGGCGGGCGGCACCTACACGATCAATCGGCTCGGTGTAGACCCGACCTGCAGCCATCCCCGCCATTCGCTGGGCGGGCCTTCGGCTGCCGTGCCGGCCGCGCCGGCACCGGCCCAGTTGTCTGCCGCGCAACGCAGGAGCATCTGCATCAACCACCTGCGCCAGATCGATGGGGCCAAGGAGCAGTGGGCGATGGCGGAGAATATGCCGGCCGACGCTGTGCCGACTCCCGAGGACATCTCGCCGTACATCAAAGGCGGGTTCCACAGCCTCAAGTGTCCAGACGGCGGCAAGTACAGGATCTTCCCGCTCGGCGTGGATCCGACCTGCAGCCATCCGGGCCACGAGCTGTAAGTTGCGGCATGGCCGCTTCGACAATCTCAAAGACAGCCTCTCGAGTGTATACCGGCCGCGGCCGCCGAGCGGCGCGGATGGGTATAACGGAATTCCTGAGAATTCGGAGGGTGTTGCGTGACAACGCAACTGAGCGGAAACATTGTGGAGAAGAAAGTCCTGATCGTCGACGATGACGACGACGTGCGGCTGGCTTTTCGAACGATCATCACGGCCGCAGGCTTCACTGTGCTGGATACCGCGAGCCCGCTCGAGGCGCTCGAGATTCTCAAGCGCGAGGCGATCCCCGTGATTTTTCTGGACCTCGAGATGCCGGAAATGGACGGGGTCGAGTTGTGCCGCCAGATCAGGAAGTTCCGCGCCATGGACTGCATCTATGCACTGACCGCGTATTCTTCGATCTACGACGTGGTCCGCTGCCGGGAGGCGGGGTTCGACGACTACTTTCTGAAGCCGTTCGACGCCGACACGATTATCGGGATCACGAAGAACGCTTTTGCCAGACTCGAACGCTGGCATCAGTCGCTGCGGCGGTAGGGGGGCGGTCGGAAGTCGGAAGGCGGAAGGCGGAAGAGGGAGTCGAGAGTCGTCCTCCATCGACTTCTGTTGGTCACAGACCGTTCGTTGGACGAGGCAGACCTGCCCTTCTGTCTTGCTTCTGCCTTCCGCTCACTCGTCCGGATGCCGGCCGGCGAGCGTAACGCCGCGGGCCGCACGTTCGATGTGCCCGACCACGCGTGGCCGGGCCTTGTGCCGCGTGAGCAGTTCGCAGGCCTGCCGGGCGTCTTTGCGTCGCACGATGACGGCCATCCCGATGCCCATGTTGAAAACGCGGTACATCTCGGTGCGGTCGACGTTCCCGTGTTCCTGAAGGAACCGGAAGAGTCTGGGCACACGCCATTCGGCACAGTCGAACACGGCGTTGGCATCATTCGGCAGGATCCGAGGGACGTTGTCGAGCAGTCCGCCTCCCGTGATGTGGGCGAGGCCGCGAACCTTGACGTGCCGGAGCAGCGCGCTCACGGGCCGGTAGTAGCTGCGATGTACGGCCAGCAGCACGTCGCCGACAGTCTGTTTCGTGCCCGGAAACGTGTCGCGCACGGTCAGTCCGGCGGATTCGAAGATGGCCTTGCGGGCCAGCGAGTAGCCGTTCGTGTGCAGGCCGTTGGCGGGCAGTCCGATGATTGCGTCGCCCGGCCGGATGGTTTGGCCGGTCACAATCCGCCTGCGCTTGACGGCGCCCACGATGGTGCCGACCAGGTCGTATTCGTTGGGCGGATAGAGACCGGGCATCTCCGCGGTTTCGCCGCCGAGCAGCGCGCAGCCGTTCTCACGGCACGCCTTTGTAAGGCCTTTGACGATGCCGTGCAACACGGCGGCCTTGAGTTTCGAGGTTCCGAGATAGTCGAGAAAGAACAGGGGGCGCGCGCCTTGCGTGAGGATGTCGTTGACGCAGTGGTTTACGATGTCCTGGCCGACGGTGTCGTGACGGTTCGCCATGACGGCGACTTTCAGTTTTGTGCCGACCCCGTCGGTACTCGCGACGAGCAACTCGTCGGTGCCCGGCGCCGCGAACAGGCCGCCGAAGCTGCCGATGTCGCTGCAGACGCCTTTGGTCGCCGTTCCCTTGATCAGCCGTTTCGCGCGCCGCAGCGCCACGTTCATTTCGTCAATGTCCACGCCCGCCTGCGCATACGCCGACTTTCGCTTGGCCATAGGAAACTCCTTGGAAGACAGAGCGCTGAACCCCGGATTCACGCGGATTGCCGCGAATGGTCTGTTCATCCGCGTACATCGACGTTCGTCCGCGGGTCCTCTCTCCTTTCATTGCTTCGCGTGCGTCACCGGCTCATGAATGGCTTCTTCGAGAAAAGACTGTAAGCCCGGCAGTCTAGCAGACGGCCCCGTCGCCTGTCAAAGGCCCCGCTGGGTCCCAAATCCGCGAGTAAGGATTCGCGGGAGGCGTTGATGATGCAAGAGGGACTCGAAGAGGGTAACAACCGAGGGGCGTGTGATGGCGTGGGTGCTGATGGAGGCCCAGAGGCTTCGAGAGCAGGGCAAAGAGCGAACGGAAGGCACAGTTCGACCGTAATCACGGAGGGCAGAGCAAGGATGGCTGCTAGCCTGTGGAGCGAGTGATTAGCGGGAAGGATTGGAAGAAACGAACGAGTCTTCTGATCCACGTTTTGGAGGCAGCCAGGCGCAGACTGATCTTACGGCGATCTCGGGTGATCCTGCCCGTGACCGAGAAGATCTCGAAGCGCAGTCGCTTGAGTTTCGCCGTCCTGAGGGATTCGTCGGGCCAGTTGCGTCGCAAGGCTTCCACGAGATTGAAGATCAAACAGCTCAGACGGAACCACGCAGCATTCGCGCCGAACTTGGCGCTGGGCAACCGCCCGGCTGCGAGGCCGTTCTTCAGTTCGTCGTGCACATGTTCTATTGTTCCGGCTTTCAGACGCTGCCATCGAAGGATGGTTTCTGCCGATTCGGTTCGGTTTGTTAGCACGGCAAAATGTTTCTTCTTCTCTCCGTCGGCAAACAGATCGCCTTGAGCCTTGACGAGTCGCAACCCGATATAGCGTAGGGGGCTGCTATCCTTACGCTCAGTGCGATCAGCAGGGACGAAGTCGATCTCGGCCCACTGCCTAACGGTCCCGTCCCTATCCTGATCAAAGGTTTTCCAGCCGCGTTCAGAAACCTTCCTCAGCGCTTTTGCCAGATCTTCACTCAGCCGTGCGCTGATGGCAAAACCGATGAATCCTTTGGGCCCGTCCTCGCGCTGGGGATCATTTAGCCATTCGATGAGGTTGTGTTCATGGCAGGCACTGTCGCCACGGAAGTAGTACTCCTGGATATGTGAGGGCAGAGCGTTGAATGCTCTGCGCGCGCAATTCAGCGGCTCCATGTTCGCTGGTACATTGCCGTTGCGAAACTCATCGGCCACAATCAGACCACTTTCGGCCCATACCGCGACCATCGGCTGGTATCCGCGTCGCCCATCATACGTCGGTTCGGCGGTGTGCTTGTAGCTCTCTATGATCGTGGCATCTTCATCGATGGTAGCCGAGGACGGATACTCCCCCTGTCGGTTGATCGCTGCAACCGTTCCGCTCAACACACGCCCCAAGCCCGACAACGCTTCGTTCTCTTCGGGGATGAACGCTAGCCGCCGTTGTCTTTCGGCCTTGGCCTTGCCTCGCTCTAGACGATCAGGATCATGGAACTTCTCAAGGAAGTCACCTAGTGATCGAGCGCTCGGTGGCTGATAGCCCAGGATCTTCTCCAGCCCCTGATCGCCCCGAAGCTTCTCCATATCCTCCTTGCACTCGCCTCCCGCAATCTGAAGAAGACTGAGGCACTCGATATACTGCGCCGGACTCAACCCCCGATCCCGCTGCTTCAACGGCAGATTCGCCTCAATCTGCCCTGGAATCTTCAGACTGCGAAATGCGCGGCTGACGCCTGCCAAACCAGCGAACGGCGTCAGGGCTCCATCCAAAGGACGTGAATCGATTGCGAACGGTGTCTTTGCCAGAAGAGGTGTTGCTGGTCTCATAATGCAACACTTCTATCAAGAACCTCTTGATTTCACAAGAGAAAAATGAACTTTCTCCTTCCCCCCGTCACTCTTACCCCAATCTCGTCACGACGTCCCTCCCGCGAATCCTTACTCGCGGATTTGGGTGGGTCCCCGATCCGCGGATAAGAATCCGCGAATCGGGATAGTGGATGGTGGATTGTGAGTAGTGAATGGTGTTGGAGGCGCTCTGGAAGATCCTCCGTTCAATCAAGCGATGCATGTCGTTTCACGACGCT
>Ga0272441_10011211_pt1 | contig 13357 bp, 16 predicted proteins | sample SSMProp6N_FD_193582 | JGI IMG/M metagenome (GOLD analysis project Ga0272441, IMG submission 193582) | Marine sediment archaeal communities from Little Sippewissett salt marsh, Falmouth, MA, United States - SSM-Prop-6N | ecosystem: Environmental > Aquatic > Marine > Wetlands > Sediment ... | reverse complement strand
ATGCAGTTCCAACAAGATAACGGACCATTATAAGTGTTCCAGGATTATCTGGTCTATAATATTTTTTAACTGAGCGGAGTACATCCAACATATAATATATTGATGCTAGTAATTTGTTTATTTTACCTTTACCAGTCAATGCTTTCTTTGCTTTTCTGCCAAAAAAATTATCGATTGTTGGATGAGATCGAATAAAAACTTCTTCTCCCAAATTTTTATATCTATCGTAGATCAATTGTGCATGGGTATCCTTTCCCACTGCGTCTAATCCGTCCACTATTATCAATCTCATATTCCTTTCACGCTATTATAAAAAACCAATACAAAAAGGATATAACAAATGGAACTGTAAGATTATCAAGTCCCCTAGGAGTAATTCCCTCTATTACCGCACCAACAAATGCTATAAGAGAAAGAAACATGAAATGCTGAAATGTCAAAGAAATTTCATAAAACAAAACAGCAACTATCATTGTAATTAAAGTGAAAACAAACATTGAAAATGATCCCACATAGCTCTTCTCATCACCGAATATATTGAATTTTCGTTTGCCAAATTTAGTTCCGATAATAGATGCAAATCCATCCCCATATGACATTGCAAGTATTCCTATTGCAATAACAACCATATTATCAAAAAACACATAAGCAAGAACAGTCCAAGTTATTGAATAATACACAAGACCCATACTATGACCAGCAGCAGAAGTTTTTCCTCTGATAGATTTAATTGGAGTATGCGGACTCATTAGAAATGTAAAAATAATAAACGGTCCTGCTGCTAGAAATGCCATAACTTCCTTTGTTTGAAAAATAGGTAATAAAAAAGCAACATTTCCTACCATAATATGAAGAACTTTCCTACTGACAGATGGATATTTGTGTAATATCTTTTCAGTAACAATTAGCATAACTGCTACATAGATATAAACAATAGCAACACCAGCCAAATCGTTTTGTATCATCAAATTCAAACCTTCCTAAATATCATTTATCACACAAAAGCCCCCAGTAAAAAGGCTATAAGACCAATAAATATCGCAATTAATGTTGTTTTTCTATGAAGCTTCATATTTATATCCTTTTTAAAGAATAACTGTAAAGATACAACAAGAAGAGTTATATCAGTAATAAGAACAACAATGAGATAAAAATAATTATAATAATACATCTCAAATCTTCTCATAAAAAAAGGTAATAGACTTAAGACAATAGCAACAATGTAAAAACAGGCAGAAACAATATTTGATTTACGAATACCAATATAACGAGGAAATGATTTTACGCCTTCGTCCTTATCCCCTGTAAAATCCATAACATCCTTCATAATTTCTCTTCCAGATCCTGTAAGAAAAGCAATTAATGCTATTATGAAAATTACTTGTGGAATCTCTATTGAAAAATTAATACCTTCTAACACTGCAGCCCCGCCAAAAATAAAAGGTATAGCCATAACAAAGGCTATATAAAAATTTCCTAGTAATTTTATTTTTTTAAGTTTTACATCATATAATATTGCAAATATTGCAGTTATAAGAGCGATTACAAAACAAGTGTAATTGACAAAATATGAACATATTATACCTAGTGGAAAAAATATAAAAAATAAATATAATGCTGTCTTTGGAGAAAGATCTCCTCTTACTAATGGCCTATCATCTCTCTTGTTTTTTCTATCAATCTCAAGGTCGTAATAATCATTAAGTGCAAAAGTACTAGACTCCAGAAATAAAGCTGTAAAAAAAGTTAAAACAAGTTTGTCAACTGGTGGAAATCCAGTAATATCAAGTGTCTTCTGTGCTATGATAGAACCAATTAGAATTGCAATAAAAATCATGACTCCATGTTCTAATCGTACGAGTTGCCAAACAGCTTTAAGTTTTTTCATATTGCATGAAAACAAGATAAATAATTATAAACTTTCGATTTAACCTACTGATATTTCTATGGTTCTAAAATTACCTTAATAGATTCCTTAGCTTCATCTACTAATTTAAAACCCTTTGCCGCTTCTGATAGTAAAAGCCTATGAGAAATCATATCGCTGACCTCAACTTTTTTAGAACTGATTAGTTCAATCGCCTTTTTTATATCATCAGGAGCACCAGCATATGTCGAAAACATTTTGACTTCCTTATTCCACAAATCAAACAATGGAAATGGAACATTTACACCAGGTTCAGTCGGTGCAAAAAACATAATAGTTCCTCCGAAATCAACCAAATTGATTGCTTGTTTTACTGCAGGTAATGCTCCTGTACATAGGAAAACAAAATCTGTAGGTTTTCCATCATTATGTTTTTTTACTTCTTTAGAAACGTCTTCTTTAGCATTTATAACTAATTTAGCACCCATTTCTTTTGCTTTTTTTAATCGATAATCATTGATATCGGTTGCAATGATATTTTTAGAACCTAATGCCTTTAAAAGTTTTATATGAAGTAAACCTGCAATTCCACTACCAATAATAAGTACACTTTTTTCGGGTTTAATTTCTACCTTTCGTATTCCCCTAACAACACAGGCTAAAGGTTCAATAAATACTCCTTCTTCGTATGTCATCTCTTTGGGTAAAACAAACGTACCTCGATCAACATTTATTTCTGGAACCTTTAAATATTCTGCAAAGCCACCTGGGTAAAAATTTGTAGAATGAAGAGTGCTGCAAAGAGTGTGCTTGTCATCAAGACAAAAATGGCATGTATTACAAGGTACATGATGAGAAATAAACACCCTATCCCCCACCTTATATTTTTTAACGTTTTTTCCAATCTCTACAATATCTCCAGTAATTTCATGTCCTAGAACAATGGGTGCCTTTTTAATTCGGTACCACTCCATAACATCACTACCGCAAATTCCACTTGCTTTCACTTTCACAAGAAGTTCATTACTATTTATCTCTGGGATAGGCATCTCTTCAATACGAATATCATTATTATTGTAATACATTGCAACCTTCATTGTTTTCATATAATAACACAGCCTCAGTTATTTATAATAAATTAATAGATTTTAAGACTATTCTTATCTCATAAAAATTTAATATTAACATTTATCTCTGATAGCAAAAGTTATTTGTTTTAATGAAAAAGGAAATGAAAGACAAAGGAAAAATTTAGATTTATAAAGTAAATAATGTTAAAATAAATCTTACATTGATCTCAATCTTCTAATTCTCTCATCAATTGGAGGGTGTGTAGCCCAAATTGAGCCTTTTGATGAACCTGATCTCTTAAATGGATTTGCTATATAAAGAGGTGCTACGGTCTTTGATCCTTTTGGCTTTTCGCTGGGAAGATCTGTCTTTATTTTCTCAAGAGCCTTTGCAAGTCCTTCAGGATTTCTTGTTAGATATGCACCGTTTGAATCGGCAAGATATTCCCTGCGCCGTGAGATCATCAAATATGTAAGTCTAGAAAAAATTGGTGCCAATATTATAAGGAGAATAGCAAGGACTAAGAGTATTGCATTACCTTCGCTTTTTCTTCCTCTCCCTGCACCTCCCCAGAATAACGAATAGAATAATATTTCAGAAATAAGAGCAATTGTACCAACAACTGCAATTGTCACTGTTGCAATAAGAATATCATAATTTTTAATATGGCTCATCTCATGACCCATTACACCTTCAAGTTCATCTGTTTTTAATTTATTAAGTGCTCCAGTTGTAACACAAATAATCGATTTTTCAGGTTTTTTCCCTGTTGCAAACGCATTAATATTTTCAGAATCCTGTACGTATACCTTTGGTGTTGGAAGTCCTGCAGCAATTGCCATTTCTTCAACTTTATATATCAATAATTTCTCTTCACGAATTCTAGGATTTGCTGGTCGAGCTTTTGCTGCGGACAAAACAGTTTGTACCGAAAACGAATAAGTAATTCCAACATACACAAGTGCAATAGGAAGACCAAAGGCAAGAGCAATATAAATATTATTAAAAAAGATATAACCAAAGGCAAAAACAACTGCAATAAATAAAAGTGCCATAAAAGTACAAATTATTATTGTTAATTGCTTATTTCTCCGTATTTGATCTTCAATAAGTATTCGTTTTCCCATGGTATCAAAATTTTATATTTATTAAAATGATACTTTAGGTAGTTCCTTTGATGCCTCTGGAATCTCCAACATCTCTTTTGTTTTCCGGTTCATCCTCTTTGCAAACCAGAGTCCAGGAAATGTTTCAATGGTGTTATTATATGACAAAACTGAATCGTTATAGTGTTGTCTAGAGTATGCTATCTTATCTTCAGTGTGAGTTAATTCATCCTGTAGATTTAAAAAGTTCTGATTTGCCTTGAGATCAGGATAATTTTCTGAAACTGCAAATAAGGATTTTAGCGCGCCAGTGAGCATATTATCTGCATTAATATTTTCCTGTGGCGTTTTTGCACTCATTAAAGCAGAACGTGCTTTGGTAACATTTTCAAGAACTTCCCTTTCATGTTTCATATATCCCTTAACAGTTTCCATCAGATTAGGTATCAGATCAGCTCTTCTCCTAAGCTGTACATCAATCTGTGCCCATGAATTGTCTATTCGATTTTCGGTTCTAATTATTTTGTTGTAAAATCCCCAGTAAATTAATGCAAAGAATGCTATAATTATTACTACAATTATTCCTATCCATAACAACATTTCAACACCTCTATCTTTTTTAGATGGTTAATAATATCTTTTATTTAAATCTATTGAACAAAAATCCACCTATAAAAAATTTCATTAATATATATGACTTAAATCGAGAAATAAAAATTAGGAGATAAAAAATGTTATAAGTTATTAGAATATGATGAAATTGTGGTGAAGGATGGCTGAATATATTAGTTTGTTACTAAATATTAATTTGTTGTTTTTTTCTTTTAGTTATGCATTAGCTATTAGTAAAATTTCTGGAAATGATTTTAAATTTAGACAAAGAATTAAGGCATTAGAGAGTATCTTTTCTCTATTTAAGTCAGTTAAAAAAAGTGAAAATAAAATTGATGAAAACAAAAGGAAATTTATTGAATCTATTAGTTTTTTTATTATATTGATATCTTTTACAATTTTAACAGTTTTTTATTTTCTTATGTTTTATGATTTTATTTTGAATAACTATGATGATAGGTTTTGGTATGTATTTAGATTGATATTTACTCCTTTTGTATTTTTAATTATACCTTTGTTTTTACCTTCAATATTAGAGAATTTACTTTATGGTTTTTTTAAATATGAATTTGGTAAATCAAATACAGCGAATCCTAAGTTATATAGATACAGTTTTGCTTTTGATTGGATCTGGGTCTTAGTAATATTGACAATATTATCATTATTTGTAAGTTGGGAAGTAGATATTGTATGGCTTAGTTTATTGATTTTAGAATTGATTTTATTAATTATTATTGCAAAAATCTTTAGTTCCAAGAAATCAAAGTTAATTTGATTTAAATATTTTATATGCCTCATCTGGCGTTTTTTTCTTATGTACAATTGCATTTGCTGCTTTAATCATACCAATGGGACTTGAACTCTGAAATATATTTCTCCCCATGTCAACTCCTATTGCTCCAGCTTGAAGAGCATCATAAGCCATCTGCAACGCATCTTTTTCTGGTATCTTTTTACCACCTGCAATAACTATTGGAACAGGGCATGTATCAACAACTCTTTCGAAATCTTCACAATAATATGTCTTTACTATACTTGCTCCAAGTTCTGCAGCCATTCTAGATGCAAGTGAAAGATATTTTGCATCTTTTCCAAGACCTCTACCAACAGCAGTTACCGCAAGAACAGGAATACCGTATCGATTTGCTTCATCTATCACCTGAGTAAATCCAAGAATTGTATCTCTTTCAAACGGTTGACCTACAAGTATTGAAAAGGCAACAGCAGAAACATTGAGTCGAATAGCATCTTCAATAGATACCACAATACCTTCATGAAGTAGATTTTCTTTATTAAGAATGCTTGTACCTCCAGATACTCTCAAGCAGATTGGAACGTTAGTTTCAGGTGGTACATAATTTCTTAAACCTCCTCTTGTAGGCATAAGAACATCTGCATATGGAAGTAGTGGCTTGATCGTTTCATCAAGTTTCTCAAGTCCAGTTGTAGCACCCATAAAATATCCATGATCAACAGCAAGCATTACAGTATGTCCATCTTTTGGATTAATTATTCTTGATAATCGGTTTTTCATTCCCCAATCCATAAATAAATCGCCTCTGATTTCTTAGTAAATAAATAGATATTATATAAATTATTTCAAAACACCTTTGGCAAATTTTTTATTTAATGTCGTATTACCAGCTTTCAATATAGGGGATTTAATATGTCAGTTATAGGAAAATTTGAGCCAAAGCTACTATGGAAACATTTTGATGAAATAAGAAAAATACCGCATTGTTCAAAACATGAAGAGAAAATAAGGGAATACATACTTGACTTTGCAAAAAATCATAATTTAAAATCAAAAACAGATAAAACAGGAAACGTCGTTGTTTATAAACCAGCAAGTCAAGGAATGGAAGATAAACCTGTTACAATCCTGCAGGGACATATGGATATGGTATGCGAAAAAAACAGCGATGTTGATCATGACTTTGATAAGGATCCGATTAAACTAAAAATTGATGGTGATATCTTAACTGCTGACGGAACTACTTTAGGTGCTGACAATAGTATTGGAGTTGCAACTGGTCTTGCGATTCTTGACGATGATAATTTAAAACTTGGTTCCATTGAGGCATTGTTTACAGTTGATGAAGAAACAGGTCTTACAGGTGCATTTGCATTGGAGTCAGACATGATAACTGGAAAGATAATGCTTAACCTTGATAGTGAAGATTTTGGTGTGGTAACTGTAGGATGTGCAGGTGGTGGAGATTCAAATATCAAACTGCCAATAAAAACACGGTCTATAAATGGAAATAAACAAAACCTATTAATTAAAGTATCAGGTTTGAGAGGTGGACATTCTGGTGTAGATGCTCATGAACAAAGAGGAAATGCAATAAAAATATTGGCTCGTTTAATTTGGAAAACTTCAAAGAAATACAATATTTACATAACAGATATAAAAGGTGGGGATAAACATAATGCAATACCAAGAGAAGCTTTTGCCAAAATTTCAGTAGATAAAGCAGATAAAAAAAGTATAATATCCGATTTAAAATCCGAAGAGAAAGACATACTTGAAGAGATAAAACCAATTGATCCTAAATTCAAAATCGATATAGAAGACTCAGAGAAAATTGAATATACACTAAATGAGGATTCAAATAAATCACTAATAAATCTATTACATGGTCTTCCACATGGTGTTGAAAAAATGAGTTACGATATAGATGGCCTTGTGGAAACATCCACTAACCTTGCAACGGTTATTATTAAAGATAATAATGCAATAATTGGTATGAGTTCAAGAAGTTCAATTGCATCTGCCCTTCAAGATTTACGTGATCGAATAAATGCAATTGCAACACTAGCTGGCGCAAAAGTAAAAGAAGAAGAATCATATCCTGGATGGAAACCAAATCTTGATTCAAAAATACTTGACCTATCAAAGAAAATCTTTAAAGACATGTACAAAAAAGAACCTATAGTAGAAGCAATACATGCAGGCTTAGAATGCGGAATTATCGGAGAAAAATTCCCAGGGATGGACATGATATCAATAGGACCGACTATAAAATATCCGCATTCACCAGAAGAACAAGTACAAATTAGCACGGTAGATAAATTCTACAAGTATGTCCTTGAAATTCTTAAAAATGTATAAAACCATAGATTTAATTGATTTCATTTAAAATACAAAAAAAGAGGTTTTATTATTATAAAAATCAATTTCTTCAACATCATTAAATAGTTATTTACATATCGGGTTATTCAAATAGTACAGTTGAGATTTTAAGAGGTGAATGAAATGGTCGATAAAACAATAATGTGCCCTAATTGTAAAAAACATCTTACAATTCAAGGGCAACCAGGGGAGAAAATCTATATTACTTGCCCTAAATGCGATACAAAGGGTAAATTTACATTTCCGGGTAAAACATCATATAAAACAACAGATGAATCATATGCATTAAATATTGAAGGTCTAACAAAAACCTTCAACGGCTTCAAAGCAGTAGATAATATATCATTTTCTGTAAAAAAAGGAGAAATATTTGGATTCTTAGGACCCAACGGAGCTGGAAAAACAACAACAATAAAATCTATACTTGGATTACTTCGCGCAGATTCTGGTAATATTAAAATCAATGGATATGATATAAAAAAGAATGAAATAGAAGCAAAAAGAAGTATTGGATATCTACCAGAACGTGTTGCCTTCTATGACAATCTTACACCTGTTCAAACTTTGAATTTCTTCTGTGAATTACAAGGTGCAGATAAATCAATTATTAGCGGATTATTAAATGATGTTGGACTAAGTGATACATTAGATAGAAAAGTTGGAGGGTTTTCTAAGGGAATGCTACAATTGTTAGGAATTGCCCAGACTATGATAGGAAAAACACCAGTTTACATCCTTGATGAGCCCATGGGTGGATTAGATCCTAGATGGGTCAAGATAATTAGGGATAAAATTATTAAATTAAACGAACAAGGCGCAACAATAATATTTTCATCACACATACTTTCAGAAGTACAAACTTTATGTGATGAAGTTGTTATAATAAATAAAGGTAAGATAATTGCAAAAGATACTGTTGAAAATCTAAATAAATATTTGAAGATTAAACCGCGTCTTGAAATTACAATAACTGGATTAAATGGGAAAATACCTGAAATTATTAAGAAAATTGATGGAATTGAATCTATCGATATAAAAAATGATGTTCTTTTTATAACCTGTGATTCAGTAGCAAGAATAAATATAATCTCTGAAATAAAGGATAAAGGATTCGATGTTAAAGACATTAAAACAATCGAGCCGTCTCTAGAAGAAGCATTTATGAAAATTGTTACTAAAGATGACGAGGGGGTTGCATAATGGCAATAATTAATCCAAAATCAATTTATTCAGTTGCAAAAAAAGAGTTTATGGATAATCTAAGAAATAAATGGATTATTGCAATGATGATTATTTTTTTGCTTCTTACAATTTTAGCGTCATATCTAGCGGGTGGACAAGCAGGGGGCGAGGAGGCCTTTGGTGGTATGGAGGAAACTGTTGTCTCACTTCTTAGTATTTCTTCTCTTCTAATTCCTATAATTGCAATTATGTTGGGATACTCAACTATATCAGGAGAAGCAGAAAATGGTTCTCTCTCTATTGTTCTCACTTATCCTGTTAAGAGAATCGAAGTGTTAATAGGTAAATTATTTGGACTTGGATCAGTTTTGATTTTTTCTATAGTGGTAGGATTCGGAGCAGGCGGTCTTATAATTGCAGCAACTGTTGGAGCTTCCGAAAGTTTAGCATATTTGTCGTTCATAGCACTTACAATAATGCTTGGATTTATGTATTTAAGCTTGTCAATTTGTATTTCATCCTTTTGTAAAAAACGTGTAACATCAATTGCTGGTGGAATTGTAATATTTTTCTGGGCAATGATTTATGGTATGATAATTTTTGGAATATTACTTGCAAGTGGAACAAGTTATGAAGATTTTCTTACTCCAGGCTTTACTTATCCTGATTGGTTATTTACCTCTGTTTTCTTTAGCCCAGGAGATACCTATCAAATGGCAGTTATGCAAGCATTTGGTCTCTCGCAAGCATTTGGTTTTGCAATTGAAGCTCCTGAATATATGAGCCTGGGTCTACTTGTTTTTGCTCAATTCATTTGGTTAATAATTCCTCTGATTTTAGCGTACCGGTTCTTTAAAAGAAGAGATATTTAATTGCTAATTGTAATATATTTTACAGCAAATTACTAAAATAAAAATTGTATTTTAATCCATATCAAAGCGGATATGATCTAGCGGTTAGATGGGTGCATTTATTCGCCGATTCTCATCACTTTTCTCGTCAAGAATCTCCGCGTTATTTTCCACGGACTCAATAAAAACCATCTTTTTTTCTTTTTAAAAATATAACGAAGGAATGAGATTTGAACTCGGTTTTAACGGTAAAGAATATTTATTTTTGTTAAAAAGTACTTTTCAACGAAAAGTATATAATTGCTAAGGTACATAACATTATTTGGTGTTATTATATGGCAGAAAAAACGGATCTGGCAAAAATAGAAAAGAAAATTTTCAGCTCCATGTTCAATGACGGAACATTGGACATACTTGGAGCTCTATGGTTATTGGGATTAGGATTTTCAATGTTGCTTGAAGATTTAGGTTTTGGGATTTCTGAAGAAATAATGCTTTATACGATCATCCCCGCCTTCGTGATATACTTCGCTTTGATGTTTTTTGTAACAACCCCTAAAAAAGGTGTCGTTAAATTGCCGGAAAAAGTAAAAAGGAGTAAAACCAAATTCCTAACAATACAGATGATCTGGTTGGTTCTGGCTTTAATTGTTGGACTATATTTTTCCATGCAACCAGTTAGTTCAGGCGTATGGAACGATATATCTAGTTCGTTGTTCTGGATAGCAGGTTCAATAATATTATGCAGCCTTGCAGCTTTTTCTATTAAAATAGACCGATTATATGTATACGGATTATTGTTAGCCATTCCGTTTCCATTCAGGATATTTACGAAGAAGATTTTCTTTGATATCAGCACCAGCATGTTCTTTGTTGTAGCAATAATAATACTTGTTTGGGGCATTATAATTCTGATACGATTCATAAAAAATACTCCTAAAACTGATATATTATGAAAAAATTAAACAGTAATAAAAAAATGGATATTCCAATTGAAGAAATTGATAAGGTAATTCATGAGCCAGCAAGAATGAAAATCATGGCTAATCTGTATTTTGTAGAAAGCATGGATGCAATTTTTTTACTACGACAAACGAATCTTACCTGGGGGAACCTTGCCACACATACAAAAAAATTGGAAGCAGCGGGTTATATTGAAGTGAAAAAAGAATTCATTAAGAGGAAGCCCCATACAATGTTTATATTAACAAAGAAAGGAAGAGATGCATTTGAAGCATATACAAAAAAGATGAGACATTTATTTGAGGGTTTTTCATGAAAATCCTAAAAAAATAAAGGAATCCCCATGCAATTTTGCTTTCCTAACATCCTCTGCAGCAACACTGAGTTTTAAAGCAATTGCATCAGCAATCTTTTTTTTAGATCCTTTCCTTGAAAAATATATTACTTGATATGACATAAATATCCCTCAATATCTTTGATAAAATTTATTGCTCCTTTTTCTATTTGTTTTGTTAATTCATCTAAGTTACTAAAATCAGGATTATTTACAAGATTGTATTCTAAAATAGAGTCAGTTCCTTTACCAGGTTTAACTACACGATACTTATCCCAATTTCTATCTTTTATTAAATTCCAATAATCTGTTAAAACATTTTTATTAACTGCTGAAAGCCAAACTTCAAAACCAAATGTTTCATAATTAAAAACTATAGCTATTTTCAATTTTTTTTGTTTTAACGATTCTGGATTAACAGAAAAATATGTCATGTCCATGTATCCATAATAAATACTGCCAGATACAAAATAATCAGGGTATTTCTTACTAAGATACGTTTTCAAACCCAAGATATATTCCATCAACCCTCTGTATGCTTTTTGAATGTGCCCTTTCTTCAACTGTTGTTTATATTCATCAATATATTCATAAAAATTATCCATATATTATACCTCAGTTTTCAACACACTTTGATTTTTTATCAACCATCTTTATCAGTAGGACAAGTTTCTTCTCATCAATATCATCCAATGAATGAATCTTAATATGTCTCATGGTTTTACCATTTCCCTCAAACAATTTTATTTCCTCCTGTGAAAGACCATTAATTGAAAAACCAACATGCACACGAGTTTTCATTGCAGCAATATAAAACTTATTATCACGAAAGACCACAACACCCCATGTCATTTTTTCCTTGCAATCAGGTAATGTTTTAATAAAAATCTCTCTAACCTTTAATAATATCTCTTTTTGAGGTGATGGTTGTTTTTCGATATATTCTTTAACTTTTTTATCCAATTAATATCACACCCTTTAAATCTTATCACTAATCATCTTTAGAACTCTTACAAGAGTAACATATTCCATTATGGACACAAATGACTCCACCACATACTGGACATCGATATTTTTTCTCCTGTCGCTTGAGAAAATCATCCATTCCATTATCACGAATGTATTCAAGATTCTCTATCATGCTCATATTGTATCGTTCACGATACCCCTTGTCTATTTTTTCTAAATGAGAACAGGGAAAATCAGAGCATTCATAGCAATAGTCTACTTCTTTTTTTGTAAGCATTTTGCAATATTTTTTCAGAAATGCACAACTTTTGTCTCTTGGTTTGCAACCAATACACTTCATTTTTCTTCTTTTTCCACTTGCAGTATATCCAAAATAACCAAGACAAATCCTACAGTTCATCCCACAAGGAGCAATCAATTCTTCAGTAAATTTATCATTTTTTACACTATCAATCGTACCTATAACATCCAAAACAATTTCAACAGGCATTAGAGATTTTTTTACAATTTGATTATGTGTTAAACCTTCATCATAAAGTCTTTCTATTACAAGGGTCATCGGTTCCGCAAATTCAATAATGTGATTATCAGGGTCATATATCCTAAAACATCTCTGTCCCCATGGTTGCTCAATAATATCATGTACAAATTCAGTTTTTTCATTTTTTAATTGAACATATAACGAATCTATATCTTCAATTTCAAAATAGAGTTCTGCATCCTTTTTATTGGTTGAAATATCTTCATCTGTTAAACCCATCATCTTATGAGCATAACCTCTATCCCAAATTGAAAAACCACCAATAAAAATAACACATCTACCAAAATCAGACTCGATTTTTTGACCTAAAACATCAGTAAAAAATTTTTTTGATATTTCAACATCTGATACAAAAAATACAGAACTATGATACTTTGGAAAAATCTGTTTATTCATATTTCAACACTTATTTTTTCTTAATAGGAACATGTATCGTGGTTGATAGTATCATTTGACCATTGACCATCTTAGGTTTTTTTGAACAAACCTCATAACTTGGACCATTCCAATCATATCCATATTCATCCATCCACTCACCAATCACTCTATAGGCATCTTGGTATTCACTATTAGGTCCTTTAAATTTCATTGTTGCAACTTCCATCTCAGGAATCTCTTCAATCTTGACCTCATCATCAGAAATTGCATTCCCTTTAATTGGTATACCAATCCAACATTTACATTCTGAAGGATTTATTTTCTCTGAGTCATCATGGAATACATTT
>Ga0272441_10011209_pt1 | contig 13358 bp, 13 predicted proteins | sample SSMProp6N_FD_193582 | JGI IMG/M metagenome (GOLD analysis project Ga0272441, IMG submission 193582) | Marine sediment archaeal communities from Little Sippewissett salt marsh, Falmouth, MA, United States - SSM-Prop-6N | ecosystem: Environmental > Aquatic > Marine > Wetlands > Sediment ... | reverse complement strand
CCCGCAGTTTCTTGTGAGCTCTCCAGAAGCGTACCGACACGTTGATCAGGACGCCCTGGCAGGAGAGCACGTCCAGCAGATCGTTCTTCGGCATGGTGCATGTCCTTTCTGTAGGGTTGCAGTACTGGCTCGAAACGGCGAAATCGCTTGCCGCGTATCTGCATGCGGCGTAGGGTCTCCCCGTGCGGGTGAACGACACCCGTACGGCAGTCAGGGGGGGGGGCAGTTATCGAGGAGTACCCGGATCTGAATACACAGATTTCTGCGATATCGCAGCGTTCGTCGCTCCAGAAACCGCCAGATTCGAAGACCAGACGAATGGACGCATGCGGGATCGCGCCCGGTTGTGGGCGCGGCTTCTCGCTTTGCGTTCGTCTGGTGGGCCTGGCGGTCCCCTGGAGCGGCGTGAACAGGAGTTCGCGCCCTTTTTCTTTAGACGGGATGGGCGTGACCCGATTTGGGGCAGAAGGAATCTGCTGCATAGAGTGACGAAGTGAATCGAGGGCTCCTGCGTCCCAAACCAGCAGTAATGAGAACCGCACACGAAACAAGGCAACCCATCGGGCGATGGCCGTCAACACTGTCGGTTGTTTGCCTGCTCTTGCTTTTCGGTTCCCCGGCGTCCGCGCATCGCCTGACCAACAGGTTCGACAACGTCGTCATGCTCAACGGCGAGAGGTTCACTAACGTGCGGTTCAAGTACATCGTTGGCGATGAGGTCGGTTTCACACACTCTCGGGGGGCGACCACGCTACCGTGGACTGCATTTCCCGACGAGATCTTGGCGCAGTTGGGAGTGCGCACGAGAGAAGAGCGTGCTGAGGCGCGTCGTCTGCGAGACGCGGAACTCGCCAGACAGGCCGCAGAACGTGCGAGACAGGAAACCGAAAGGGAGAAGCAATGGGCGAAGACGCGGGAGCAAGTATCACACTCTGTCAGCAGGATTCGCAGATGGAAGACAATGGAGCATACGCGGAGCCATGCACTGCGATCGAGACCACTCCAAGCGACATCCATACGTACTCGCGAATCCATCCAACAGACATTGGGAACCCCGATTTCCGAAGTGTGGGAGATGCTGTCGACGAGCTTGGTGAGCAACGGCCTCGTAGGCAGGGCTCGACTCATACTTGGTGGCAATTCGCCAGCACTGATGGGGCTGCTGCTTGAAGTTGGCGATGAGGCCGCATTTATCGCTGTGGGTGATCCAATCTCCTTTTCAGAGGCGGCCAGTGCCCAGTATATGGGACGCCGCGCGCGACAACCTACCGGCCCCTTTCAAGAACAGCTCGGCATCATGGTTTCTCAAGTTATCGTTAGGTCAGAAGGTACCGGCTGGACCATCCTTGAATTCAGGGTTGCCATGTGGTTGGAGTGGAAGCCCTTGCTGGCATCCGAGCGTGAGATATCTCCGATATGCGAGATGCAGTACCACTACGTGCGAACTGGGAGAGAGGCGAAGGGAACGGTCAAAGGTATCTCGGTGCTCGGTCGCGCCATTTCCAAGGAGGATGCGGACTCAATTGAAGCCCCAGCCCTTCTGAGAATCTACTAGGGGTGCTGCGCGGGCGAGACGGCCACACTCACCAAGTAAAAACAACGGGGTGGGGGGAGAAGAGATGAATGACCTCAGTTTCGACTGCCCACATTGCGGACAGCCCCTGGAGGCCGATGCGGCTCTCGCGGGCACGACAATCACTTGTCCTACATGCTCTCAGGGAATAGTTCTCCCAGCAGCAGGGAATTCGAAAGTCGGGAGAAAGAGAGCTACACGGGCAGTAGTCGCCTCCGTCGTCTTCGTCATTGTCGGCCTCGCCATTTGGATTCCCTTGGCGTTTCTGATCACCCGAACGACGCAGCCCCGGGAAACGCCGTCGGGGCCAGCCACACCCGTCAAGGAAGCAGGTGCTGAAACATGGAGGAAGGAGGAAGAAGCCAGGAGGCTGGCGGCCATCCAGAAGAAGCGCCAAGAGGAGGCAGCGCTGGCAAGAGCTCGTGCTGCGACGCTGGCCGCGTGGCGAAGCTTGCAGTCAGCAGACTACAATTCGACTACGCGACGCCAGCTTCCCGGGAGCCGACAGTACGAGCAGCTTGCATATGAGTTGTCGCAGATCGGACTTGTTGGTGTAGACCCACTTCTTCAGAAGCACATCGGCGAACGCGTTGAGTTCTGTCGGCAAACGGCGCGGTTGGAGAAGGCAATCGAGGAAGAAAGAGCCAAGATAGCTGCAGAAAAAGAAGCGATCGTCGGCTTCGGGTCTCTGCTCGGCGCTGCTTCGGGTGACGGCCGCAACCCCAAACTGGATGCCATGGCAGGAGCTGCCATCTTGTCACTAATCGACACCGCTCTCAGCCCGCCCGAAGAAGAGCGGCTCAAACCTTATGCACCCTGTATCAACTCCGCCAATAAGGAACTGACGCGTCTCAGAAAACAGGAAAGCCAAGTCGCCAGCGCCCTTTCACGCAAATACGATGTCTCCTTCATTGACGCGTTCTAGTTGGGTCAACGTTTTGCACAATCGGGTTTGGGAACTAGCGCAGGCGCCCATGCGAAGTGGCACCGCTGATGAGGGTCCCGCCCGGGGCCGGCTCGTCAGTTAGGTTCCCCACGTTGCGATAGTAGCAGTGAAGAGACAAGCAACCATAAGTTCATGAGCACTTGCGGGTACGAAAGATGGTTGTTCCACGCCGGTGTGGTGGCACTTTCCAGTGCGCTAGTCTCCAGTTGCCGCAACATGCCATCGGCCTCCGTACGCAGCGTCACTGCTGGCACCTCGGGCCCTGTGTCCCAGCAAGTCGCATCGATCACGGCCGCCGTGGGTACCGACCCGAATGAAATCACCGCCGACCGGCAGTATCCCCGAGCGGAGGTCCCGCAAGATCATGAGTTCCTGAAGTTCGGCAACATCTCCGTCCACTTCGGAAATGGCCGCCTCACCGTCAAGGGCCCGGCAGGGGTCTCCCAGTACCAGAACGACATAGGTTCCCTCAAGTACGCCTACATCCTTCGGACGCACCGCGCGAAACTCAACGGTTCGGATGGCGTGGTCGTGCCCGGCGTAGACGTATTACCGATTCCCACGGACCGTCTCCTGTCGCCAAAGGACCTCCCTCGGTTCTCGTTCTTCTCCGCCAAACCCACAACAATCGGGTTCCTGCTGGGTTCGGCGGGCGCATCGGGAGGCAGCACACAGCAGATGATCCTGCTCGACACCGTCACCGGCATGCAAGCGGTCATTCATCTCGACGATATGTGGCCGCCGGTGTGGCTTGACGACCGGTTCCCACCATCCTACGCAGAAACCACGACCAGCATAGCGCTTGGAGGTCATGCCACTTCGCTTGGCCGCTCGCCACGGATAGGGCGTGCCTATGTGTTTCGTGACGGTCGGTATGTACGCGACTCGGAAGCAGAATCGCGCATATACCAGCAGAAATGCCGCAACGTCAGGTTGACCGCGGACGATCTCGCCGAACTGCGCAGACACGATCTGACGAAGATCAACCGGGCATCCGGCACACGGTTCCTGGACTACCTGTACTACGGAACACTGAGCGGCCACACCAACAGCGTGCAGGCATTGCTCAAAGGAGTGTCCGATACGGTGAGGGAGGAAGCTCTGTGGATCCTTCCGTATGTGGCGGGGCCGGCACACCGCTGACCCCGCCCGTGTCTTCTACGTCCCGAACTCGGCAATCCCCTCCTCCCGCATCGACACGTACTGTCTGGGTCCACCGAGGACCACGTGATCGAGCACGTTGATCCCCAGGATCCGCCCCGCCTCGATCAACTGCTTCGTGATCCGGATGTCTTCGGCACTCGGCGTCGGATCCCGCGACGGATGATTGTGTACGAGGCACACTCCCGCCGCGTTGGCCAAGAGTGCCGCTTTGAAGACACCTGCCGGATCGATCAAAGAGGCATCGATCGTGCCCACGGTTGCGATATGCAGGCCGATCGCCTGGTTCTTCGCGTCGAGCAGCACGACCGCGAACGCCTCCCGGTCCATGTCCCGCAACTCGTCGGCGTATCGTGAGATGTCAGCCGGGGTACGCAATCTGTCGGGTACGGGATTGCCCTCCTCGCGCACCATGGTCACCCGGATCCGCACCGGCCCCCGGAGAAGGGGCAACTGTGTGTTCTTGCCGGTCATCTGCCCCTCCTTTCTCATGCCGCGAGCGTGATGGCAAACCGGCTCCGTTCCCGGTGCCAGCGGGCACAGGCGTCCTGGTACCCGCAGGTCGGACAGGTGAACGAGTGATGGTTCGGCCAGAAAACCTCCGGCCCGATTTCTGTAAGCTGGCTCACTATTTTGATGAGTTCGACGAATCTTACCGTAGACTCGTCGTCCCGCTCGGTGTACGCCTGTTGCAGAACCGGTGTTTTGTTGCGGATCGCGATGTCGTAGCGGAACCGCAACCGCTCGCCATGCAGTTGCTCATACCCGTACACGTACGCCGCGGGCTGCAGCTCACGGTCCGCCTTGTCAGCCGGCCAGCGCGCCTTCGCACTCTTCCAGTCGACGATCAGCTTCTCGCCCTCGCGTGTGCGCGCGACCAGGTCGATCTCGAAGATCAGCGGATCGGGGAGGACATCGCCCTCCCCGTCCACCAAGGGCACGGCCGCGGCCTCGCTCAAGGCCACGATCTCCTCGGCGGGGTCCACGTTGTCGTGAAAGCATTCTGCGATAGCTACACCGGATAGGCGGGTGCTTTCGATGTCCTCGCCCTCGCCGAAGAGGATCTCCCGGGCCTCCTCACGGACCTGGCGGCACCAGATCGTGCTGAAGAGTTCGGCAACGTCCTCACGCGAGAGGGGGTGTCCTTCGGCCCGCATGCTCGTTGCCATCTCCTGGCAGCGGTGGACGGCCGAACCCAGGCAGATCGCGACGGGCACGAACTCCGGCTCCTTGTGCAGGATGTACCGGAACGCATAAGCCAGGGGACAGCGGACGAACGCGTCGATCCGGCTCGCACTCCAGTACTTCTCGCGCTCACGGCGCAGGTCCATGATGCTGTTACCCATGTCGCACCACCCCTTTCAGGCCGCCTTCTTCGTGCCGGCCTTGAGCGAGTCGAGCAGTGCCGACGCCTGCTTTTTCGTGAGATCGTACAGACTCTCGACCCCGTAGAGCTGCCGGCAGCGGGCGTTGAGTTCGGCGATCTCGATCCCCTTCTGACGGGCGAGGTCGACGATGTACTTGACCTGCCGGTTCGTGGCCTTGTCGTGACCGCGCGGAGCGGGCACGTTGTTCGACCCCGGATCGCCGGGTCCCGTGGGTTGCTCGGCCCCGCCGTTGCTGCCGGCGGATGCCAGTTCGTTCTCAACGGTCGTCTTCACGAGCTCGAACGTCTCGTGGATCTGCGCCCGGACCTCGTCCTGGCGCAGGCTGTCGGGCAGCTCGGTCTCCAGCGACAGGTGATAGCTCTGGCTGGAGAACTCCTGGCCCGGTACGGGCACCTTCTTGCTATAGCTCAGGATGGCTTTGAGCATGGGTGACTCTCCTTCTTTGTTGGTGTTCGAAATGGGCTCCCTACGCGGCGAAGATCTCCGCCGCCTCCCGCGTGATCGGCGTCACGCGCATGGCATGTGAGTACTCGGACGGGGCATCGAGCTCCGTATCGAGCAACGTCTCCGCCGATATGCCGGCCGTCAGCGGATCCGGCGCCAGGCAGTCCAGAATCACGCGCCGGCCCGTATCCCGGGCCACGCGGTCGATCCCCAGCAGAACCTCGTACAACATGGTGTGATGCTCTCCTTCATTCTCCCGCACCCCGCTTGACAATGCGGGCCGCCCGGGGTTGTGCCCGGACGGCCCGTCGCGTCGCCCTGCGGTGCGTTCTCCGTTCGGTCAGATTTCCAAGGCTTTGAGCTTCGCCAGCGTGGTTCGTGCGGCGTCCAACTCCTTGCCGCGTGCCTTCTCCTCCCGGACCGCCTCGCGGACGGCCACCGAGACCGCACTGGTTGCGGTGTTGGCTTCCTTGAGTGTCGCCCGCAGCGTCTAACACGCCTCGGCGAGCTTCTCGAGTGCGCCCTTCTCGTTGTTGTTCCCGTTCTGGTCTCCCTTCGGCATGGTTTTCCGCTCTCCTTTCCCGCCGCGCTTGCGGCGTTTCTGCACGGTCTTGCTGTTCTCAGTACCGGGCTCGGGCGTTGTGGGGGCCGGCGGTCCCTGCCTCTCTTCCGCCGGTGCCGGCGTATCCTGCCCGGGCTGTCGGCTGTCGGATGCCGGCTGCTCTGTCTCCACGGGCTCGAAGTTGAGCCGGATCGGCATCAGGACATGGATGCCGCCGTGGCCGTCATCGGCACGAAGAGGCGACAGCTCGTCGGCGGTCCTGAACATGCGGAATCCCGCATCCAGTGCCTCCAGCAGGTAGTGTGGGTTCACGCCCACTCCGGGCATCCCGCCCTCGAACCGACTTCCGCCCGTCAGTTCCAGCGTGGTGGGCTGCTCGTCGTCCGGGCTCCGGCCGCTGACAACCAGCTTGTCCTCGGGGCCGGGTTGGAGTCCGATGGCCGCATTGTCCGTTCCCGTGCCGGGGAAACCCGGCAGGATCTTCTTGAGTGCCTCGACATCCTCGTGGGTGAACGTGATGCGGTTGGCGCCCGCATCCGCGGGCGGCAGCACCTGACGCCAGTTCGGATAGGTTCCGTCCACGAGGCGTACGTCGTAGGTCCAGGGGCCGGCCTGGAGCACCAGGCCCAGGATCCGGATCTCCTTCTTGTCGCGCTCGGTGCGCAGGGCGATTGCCTCCTCGCCCTCGAGCCCGGTCCAGGCCAGGAACTTGGTGGTCGGTACGATCACCGAGTGGGAGAGCGGGAGGTCGAGCGTGTTCCACAGGCTCAGGCGCCTGCCGTCGGTCGCGATCATGGTGACCGGATGCTCGCCCTTCTCGGCTACTTCACAGTGGACGCTGTTGAGCACGTAGCGCGTGGTGTCCTTCGAGGCGAAGGGCACAAGCCGGCGGTAGGTATCCAGGAACCCGGGCGCGGGCCGTGTCTCGACGCGTGCCGGACAGGCCGGCCAGTCATCCGGATCCATGCCGTGCATGGGCTGGCGTACGGCGTGGCCGCTGACGTGGTTGGTGACCGCCACCGTCAGTTCCGTACCGGTCTCGAACTCGATCTCTTCGCTCTGCTTGCCCTTGGCCAGCTCTTTCAGGTTGGTCAGCGGCAGGACGAAGGCGCCGCTGCCGCGGGATGTCGCGTTCTCGAAGCGGAACCGGGCGGTCTGGTCCAGGTTCGTCGCCTGGGCGACAACACCGTCGGCGCCCGTATCGAAACGGATGCAGCCGAGAATGGGCAGTGTCGAGCTGCGGTCGATGACCTTGCCCAGTCCGGCCAATGCGATCTTGAGCTGCCGGCGTTCAATCGTGGCTTTCATATGTGGTCGATCTCCTGTGGTTGGGGTTCGTTTTGATGAGGGGGGGTGTGTGGGTGTGTGAGTCAGGCGGCCAGTCGCTCTGTGGGCGAAGGCTGCGCGCCTGTTTTCTCGGTCGTGCCGTACACTTCGCGTACGGCGCGGGCGACGAGCTGCGTAATCGGCACACGCGGACGTGAAGCTTCGCGGGCGTGGTACAAGAGGGCCATATCCTCGACCGTGAGAGCCGAGGCGGGCCAGGGGTATCCGTTGAGCAACATGATGGTCTTACTCCTCCTGCCCGGACTCCTCGGCCTTGCGTTCAGCCAGTCGCCGGGTGATTTCGAATTCCAGTTCGTCGATCGGCGCCATGATGTGCGTGAGCATGTCGGCGCGGATCTCGTTGATGTACTCCTCCAGGTTCCGGCGGACGATCGGGCGGGCACGCGTGACGGTGATGTGGTGGTCCAAGAGATCCCAGCCGATGACGATCGCGATGATCGCCGGGCCGAGCATGCGGCCGGCCAGCTTGCCGAGCAGCTTCGCTCCCGTCTTGCCGGCAATGCGGCCCGTCCAGCGTTGGACGAGGCGGCGCAGGACGTGTGCTGCGACCTCGATCGAAATCACGGTCCCCAGTCCCAAGGGTACGGCCGCGAGCTTGCACAGGACCGGTATGCCGCGGTTGCCATCCACGTCGCGGACGACGAGGCCCAGTCGGGTCGTGTACTCGTCCCATGCCAGGGCCGGAACGTTATAGCGGACCGGAATCTGGTCCATGTCCTGTAGTAGTACACTGCCATAGATGTCCAGCGTCTCGCGGCCGATTCGTTCCATACGGGCACCGCCGATCTCCGGGTGCATGACGCGCTGCATGATCTCGCGCTGCAGGCGCTGCTGGAGCACGTTCTCGGCCGTGGGGCGGCTCGGAAACAGGGCGTGCAGAGCCTTCTCGTGGGCGTAGTGCAGCAGCAGTTCCTGTTGTACGAAGTAGTTGAAGAACCACGGCAGGAAATCCTGATCGACATGGTCCATGGTCTCGGTGGCCCACTGGTCCAGTTCAGCGGTCACGTGGGCTTCGGCCTGTGCACGGGCCTGTTGCATGGCCCGGGCGACCTCCTCGTCGATCTCATCCCAGGGAATGACGTGGACGGTGGCCTGCGCCGCCGGCATGGGTTCTGGCCCGGGAGTCTGACGGATGTCGCGGCGGGCGCAGGTGAGCCAGATGCCGGCGATGACGACGAGGGCCACGACGAGCCAGCCGAGGCTCGTGGCGGCTCGAAGCAGCAGGCTCCAGGCCTCGATGCGGCGGGGCTGGGAATCGGGCGGATGGGGCGGGTGTCGGTGCATGGGCGGGCTCCTTGCGTTGGGGTGGCGCTGTAAAAACGAGCACGCCCGCTTCCGAATTCAGCATGGTGAATATGCTGCTCGGAAACGGGCGTGTGCGGGGTGAGAGCGGTCGAGACCGGATGTCTACAGGACCGTCATATTATTATGCCGCGCTGAAGGGCGATTATTAAGCAGGTGAGGATGGGCGGCTGGTGCGAGGCAAGCGCTGCACTCACAGGGGATCGTGTCCCCGTCGTCTCCGAGCCTCTTTGTCGGCTTTCTTCTGCTTCTTCTCCTCGACCATCTGCTCGATCGACCGGACATTGTCGGGGCGTTCACGCCCAAAACGTTCGCAGTACAGTTCCTCGATGAACTCGGACAGCGGGACTTTCCACGGCTCCTGCTTGTGGTTCGCCTTGCCGCCCAGTTTCTTCGGATTCATGCCGAGCTCGCGTGCCATCTGGACATGGGCGTGAGAGAGGTGAAAGCGCTCCCGCGCATCAACCCACGGCTGGTACTTTGTCGACGGATTCCTTCTCCGTTTCGCCATGATCGTCGTTCGTCAGCGTTGAGGCGCTTCGGTGAGCCTGTCCGCGGCCTTCCCGGAGTCTCCGACGCTTTGTTGTGCCCGGTGTTTCTCTTTCGCTTTGGACCTGAACCACTCGGCGATCGCGAGGCCGGCCTCATTCGTTCCGGCAAGAGTCGTCACGATGTCACCTGCCGCCGTCAGAGCGTCCCGTCGCGCAGAGTCTGCCCGCCGCCACGCTTCGACAACCTTCTCATCCGGAATGGCATCGTCAACCTTCTGCTGCAGGTCCGCGACTTCGGTGCGAATAGCGGTGACGTCCCGGGATATCTGCCCGGCTGTGGCCGACACCTGCGTGAGGTCGTCTGACATTCTTACGAGGCTTTGATCGAGGTGGGCGACGAAGATCGCCAGCCGAACCGCTAGGACAATGCATGCGAGAAGCAGACACGCTGTCAGGACTCTGTTCACGAGCGACAGCCGTGGATGCGGCTTGGGGGGTTGCGTCATTCTCTTTGTCTCCTCTGGCAAACGAATCTGAATAACTACCTTCCGGGACCGATAGTCCCGCTGGCAAGACGGGAAGTCAAGTTATCGGTTAGGCCGGGATCGGCGGGGACTTGTAAGAAACAAGGTGAATGCTGATGGCGTAGATGGGATCCAGAGTAGACGCGAGGCGGGCACGTGTGCCTGCCCGGTTGCCGCGATATGGCCGCCATGCTACGGTTGGGTACGAACGACAGTATCCCAATGAAAGGAAAACCATGCCGAACATCGCTGCAGTCCTGAAGGGGGAGATTACCCGACTCGCACGCAAGGAAGTTCGTATCCAGACGGGATCCACGAAGAAAGCGTCGGCACAGTACCGGCGCGATATCGCCACGCTGAAACGGGAGGTCGCCAAGCTCACGAAGCAGGTGGCGCTGCTGGAAGCTCAGGTCCTGAAGAACGCACCGACACTGCCGTCTGGCAAGCAGAGGACGGCCGTACGATTCACGGCCAAGGGATTGCGCTCGCAGCGCAAGCGCCTGGGGCTTTCGATCCCCGCCTACGCGAAGCTGGCGGGCGTATCGCCGCAGTCGATCTACAACTGGGAGCACGGGGTGGCCCGCCCGCGCAAGGAGCACGTGGTCACGCTCGCCGCTCTGCGGGGGATGAGCAAGGTCGAAGCCGGGGCGCGGTTGCGGCAGCTCGGGAAGTAACCGAAGGACACCGTGTCTTCACTGCCACTAGCGGCCCAAGGAGTAGACCCCGCAGAGCAGCCTTGTCCGGACGGCACAGCGATCGACAACTGCAGCGATGGACTGCTGATTCAGACGCCTCCCCCTGATTGAGACGAACACGGCACGGCAATGTGCCCGTCGCCGGCGTGCATTCAGGTAGGACCGCAGGAACGAAATGACATCATCGCTCAGAGTGGAGGAGGAGCCTCGACCATGAAGATTTCTTCCGCCTTCATCCCCCAAGGCGGCAGCATCTTCCCCTTTGTTTGCAGCATTTTCCAACGAACAGAGAAGATGTCTTGCGTCGAGAGAAGAGGCTTGGGGCCAGGGAGAAGGTCATGGCGAGGCGTCGCTGTCCTGTTGCGGGAGATCGCTCTCGATGGCGTGGATATACAAGTGTTCGGACCTCCACCCCACCAGCACGCTTCCCTCGCCGCCGAGTGCGACTCCCCGAAGGGCTACTGGCAGCCAGGCGACCCGTCGGCCTGATTCAGCATCCTCAATCACGGTCTCCCCACGGGTCACCTGGACTCGCAGGCGGGGCGGTCCCATGGAGACAGCCGGGCAGCTACCCGTTGCGTCCAGCGTATCCACGCAGACACATCGTCTTCCATCCCAAGTCCAGACGCGCTGAATCAGCACGTCACAGTCGCGGAGATGGGTAGGGTACCAGCAGCGGGGTTGTTCATCGTCGACTGCGAGGCCATCGGCCGAAAGATCAATCGTGCTGAGGCATTGTCCGTTCGCCACCTCCCACATGCGGAGCCTCGTCGACGAACGGCCCGCTACCCGCGCCCCATCGGGAGTGAAGGCCACGCTCAGATACCGCGTGCCGCGGGGAGGCAACTCGCACACCGGTCTGCCGGTTTCGGTGTCCCACATCCGGACAGCTCCATCCCGTCCAGCAGTGACAAGACGTTCACCGTCGGGGGAGAAGCCGACACTGTCCACTTGGCCTTCGTGTCCGATGATTTCGGCCGTTGTCGCGAAGGATCGCGAATCCCATACCCGGACCGTGCCGTCGGCATTCCCCGCAGCGATGCGGGTCCCGTCCGGAGCACAGGCGACGCTTCTTGCACAGGCAGTGCGGCCACTCGGGGGATGCCACACGCATGTGCCTAAGCCGTACCCGCAAAGGACTACTTGCCCCTCGCCCGGGGAGAAACAGATGGTGCCCGGCATCTGCACGCATTGATCGAGGAGCGCAAGCTGGTTCCCTGTTGTCGCATCCCAAGTCCGGACGGTCGCGTCGCATCCCCAACTCGCCAGCCGAGCGCTATCGGGCGAGAAGGCCATCGCGCGGACGAAACCACCATGTCCGTGCATGAACACGGATTCCCCGTCCCGGGATATGAACCAGACCTTCACCTCGCCTCCTGCACCACAGCTTGCCACCAGGCGTCCGTCGGGAGACCAGCTCACGTGGCCTACCCGGCCGCGGTGCGCTTCCAGGACTCGAACGTCGACGCCGGCATCAATGTCCGTAATGTGCACAGCCCCGTCATACCGGCCAGTGGCCAACTGCCGTCCGTCGGGAGAGAAGCACATCGATGTCACCCACCCCGAGTTCGTTGTCGGAAGATCAAGCGGATCGTCCTGCTTGTACAAGATGCGCACGCTGCCATCGCTGCATCCAACGGCAAGCGTTCGAGCACCGGCCAGCCATCGCAGCGCGGTGACGGAGGAGTCGTGGATGTGGAACTCGCCGCGCGCTCGATGGTCGCGTGGGGCCCAGACAGACACACGGCCATCGCGATCGCCACTCACAATGGATCGTCCGTTCTCGGCAAAGCCGATCGGACCGTTCTCTTCTCGAGGGAGCGATTCGAGGTCCTCTCCGCTCTCCGTGCTCCACAGCCGGGCTTGCTGGCCGATGATTCCCGTGACGAACTCCCGTCCGTCATCCGACACGACCAAGCTGCGTACGCACGCTTCTCTACTCCCGATGATCTTCTTCACCGTCAATGTCACCCAATCCCATACCCTGGCCGTGCAATCCTCCGCCAGGCTGACCAAGGAGTCGCCACTGGGAGAGAACGCCAGCTTGACGACAGCTCCGGCATGTCCCTTCAGTATGGCCTTTTCTGCGCCGCTGACGGCGTCGGAGACCTTTACTGTCTCGTCTCCAAACCATCCCCCGCTGGCCACAAGAGCGCCGTCTGGCGAGAAACACACGGCCGCCACGCTGGCGTCGTGTTTCGTGATGGCCGCAGCTCCCGCGGCCGAGGTCACATCCCACGTCCATACCGTGCCGTCGTTGGCTCCAAAGGCGAGCTTGCGAGAGACGGGGGAAAAGGCAATGCACAGGATGCCGCTCCCGGCATTGCGGGACGATGCGAGTTCAACACCATTGGCTGCATCCCATAATCGCACGTGCCCATCTCGCCCGCCGGTAGCGATCAGGGCGCAGTCAGATGACACGCAGAAACAGCAGATGTCGCCTGCGGGGCCGAGAGGCTGCGTCTGCCCCCCTCCTCCACGCAGGACCGCCCGCTCAGTTCCATTCGAGAGGTCCCAGATTCGCACTACTCCTCCCGTCACGGGCGTATCGGCCTCATGGCAGAGAATGAAGCGTCCGTCAGCGACAGTCTCTATCCGGCGAACCGGCGCTCCCTGACCGCGCAGAAACAGCCGATGGCCCAGCTTCAGCGCCAGCGGCGGCGGATGCAGCGAACGGAGCCAAGGCGATTTGGCAGGCATCCCCTTCTCGCTACGCGAGTTCTCGACAAAACCAGAGATTTCAGCCAGCAGACGCGACAGCTTCTTGGACTCCTCCGGAGAGGAAGACACCCGCGCTCGTTTGCTCTCCCACCAGCAGGTGTTCCACAGGCACTGGAAGAGCGTGGTCGGGTGGCGGTCGAGGAAATGGATGTCGCGGCGGATGGCTTCTTCGAGCAGTTCCAGCATGCGATGCTTGGCGTGCTC
>Ga0272441_10011208_pt1 | contig 13358 bp, 7 predicted proteins | sample SSMProp6N_FD_193582 | JGI IMG/M metagenome (GOLD analysis project Ga0272441, IMG submission 193582) | Marine sediment archaeal communities from Little Sippewissett salt marsh, Falmouth, MA, United States - SSM-Prop-6N | ecosystem: Environmental > Aquatic > Marine > Wetlands > Sediment ... | reverse complement strand
CGCTGGCAGGCCCTCCGGGAGGGTCTCGGGCCAAAGCAAGAAGAGGTGATCGTCGCCATTGTCGATTCCGGCGTGGATGTCAACCACGAGGATCTGGCCGGCAACATCTGGACCAACGCCGTCGAGGCAACGGGCCTCCCCGGCGTGGACGACGACGGCAACGGCTACGTGGACGACGTGCGGGGGTGGGACTTCACAGACGCCCCGGACCTGCCGGGCAAAGGCGACTACCTCATCCCGGACAACGACCCGGCGGACGAATCCGGCCACGGCACGCGCGTGGCGGGCATCGTCGGGGCCGTTGCAGACAACGGCATCGGCATCGCAGGGGTGGCCGACTGCCGCTTAATGGCCCTCCGGGCGGGTGCCGTCCTCCAGGCCGGCGACACCTTCCTGGAGGAGGATGATCTGGCCGCCGCCCTCCTCTACGCGGCGGACAACGGCGCGCACATCATCAACATGAGTTGGGGCAGCCCGGAGCGCACCTTTCTCATCGAAGACGCCGTCCGCTACGCCGCCAACAGCGGCTGCATTCTCGTGGCCGCAGCGGGAAATTCCCGTCTGCCCAGGCTCTCGTCCCCGGCGGTCCAGGACGAAACCATCGCCGTATCCGCCACCGACACCAACGACAACCCGGCGGGGTTCAACAACACGGGCGTCCCCCTGGATCTGTCCGCGCCGGGCGTCAACGTGCTCAGCACGCTGCCCGGAGACACCTACGCCTCAAGCTCCGGCACTTCCTTTGCCGCGCCCCACGTGGCCGGCCTTGCGGCCCTCCTGCGCGCCAGACGCCCGGACCTGACGTCCGAACAAGTCCGCGCCCTCCTGGCCCTCGGCAGCGTGGACCTCGGCGCGCGGGGCTGGGACGGCGCCTACGGCGCCGGGCGCGCAGACGGCGTGGCCCTCCTGGCGTCCCTGACCTGGCCGGGCACGCCGCCGGCCGTACGGATCATTGCCCCGCACACCGACGCCGCAGCAGAAATCGACTTTCAGATTGCCGCACAGGCCGCCGGGACGGGCGTGACCGCCTACCGCCTCTCCTGGGGCGCCGGCGCCAGCCCCCGCACCTGGACCCCGCTCGGCAGCGGCGCCCCGGCGCTGGACATCCGCCACACCTGGAACGTCTCGACCCTTCCGGACACCGTTGCCGTCATCCGCCTGGAGGCGGATGTCGGAAGCGGCCGTACCCTCGAAGACCGCGTCCTGGTCTCGGTCCGTCCGGCGCCCCCTGTCTTCACCTTCCAGGATATCCGTCGCGTCCTCATCGGCCCGGATGCGGCCTGCCAGTTCCGCTGGACCACGGACCGCGCTGCGGCGGGATACCTCCTGCGCCGCACCCCCGGTACCACACGGGAAGACACGGTCGCGTCGGGGGTAATCGACCGCTACCAACGGGTCACCCTGTCCCGGGATCTGCCCGGCGGCCTCCTGGAATACCGCTTCCTCGCCCGCGACGAACTCGGACAGGTCTCGGTCAGCGCTTCCGACACCGTCCGCATCGCCCCCTTCCGTATCCCGCAGGAGGGCTTTGCCGAAATCGCCACGCTTCCGGATGGCTTTCTCTCGGATCGCACGACCGACCTCAACGGAAACGGCCGGCCGGAGATCGCCCTCATGCCTTATATCGAAGGACAGCCCTTCAGCCGCGTGCAGATCCACGAATGGCAGGACGGCGGCGGCTTTCAGCAAATCTTCCGGACGGACCAGGACTTCCTCCCCTGGAGCACCGGCGACGCGGACAACAACGGCAGTCTGGACCTGCTGGGCTCCCGGTATACCACGCTCAGCGTCTTTTCAGGCGCCTTCTATCCGTCGCATCCGATCTACACCCGGGCGCAGACCTGGGGCGGCGAAATCCTCGACATAGACGGCGACGGCAAGAACGAAATCCTCGCCCGGTCCGCCGGCGAACAGGGCCTCGTCCTCTTGCGCCGCAACACCGACGGCATCTTTGAGGAAGCCGCTTTTCTGTCCAACCCCACGCAGGGCGCAAACAACCTCGGTCCCCGGTTCGTCGCAGCCGACTTCGACGGGGACGGCCGCAGTGAAATTGTCTCCGGCGATGCCGACGGCGACCTCTGGGCCTACGAAGACAACGGCTACGGCGGGTTCGCCTCAATCTGGCAACTCAAAGGCGACGACGCCACCGATGCCCGCTGGTTGGGCGGGGCACAGGATCTCGACGGCGACGGCGCCCTCGAATTTGCCGTCGCGCGCGCAACCGGGGACGACAACGACGTCTTCAACGGCTACTGGGATCTGGAAATCTACAGCGCGTCCGGCCCGAACGCCTTCGCCCTGGAATGGACCGCCCGGATGATCGGCGTCATCTCCACCGGCAACGGGATGGCGACCGGCGATCTGGACGGCGATGGCGCGCCGGACCTGGCCGTCTGCCTTCGGCCCGACCTCTACCTGTTCCGGGCGGACGGCCCGGACAGCTACCGTCCCATCTGGCACACCGACATCGGCCTCACCCACCGGCCCGTCATCGCGGACGTGGACGGCGACGGGCGCCCCGAAATCCTCCTCAACCGGGATGGCGCCGTCCGCGTCCTCGAGCGAAACGCCCCCCCGGTCGACGAGACCCTCCCCCAGATGCTGCGGGCGCGTCCCCTCGGCCCGGATACGGTCGAACTCGCCTGGATGCAAACGCCCGGCGCCTTGGCCTACCGCCTCCTCCGGGGCGCCGATCCCGAAACGCTCGATATCGTGGCAGACAGCCTGACGCAAACCGCCTACCAGGACACCGCCCTCACGGAAAACCGCACCTACCACTACGCGGTGACCGCCCGCCTGCCGGACGGCCGCACCTTCCGGTCCGCCACCGTCGCCATCCGGCCCAACCGCCCGCCCCAGCTCCTCCGATTGGAGCCGCTTGTATCCGGACTGGTCCGGCTCACCTTCAACGAGCCGATGGCGCCGGCCGACCCCGACGGCTACCGCCTTTCCCCCGGCGGTCGCCCCACCTCCGCCGTGCGAGACCGACAGGACCGGCGCGTCGTCCTCACCTTCCCGACCGCCTTCGATGCCGCAACGACCTACACCCTGGCCCTCGCCGTCCCGGACACCTCCGGCGTCCCGCTCGATCCCGCCTTCCGCAGCGTCACCTTCACCCTCGCCGGCGGTGACCCCTTCCTGCCCCGCAGGGCGGACTTCGACGGCAGCGGCGCTGTGGACTTTGCCGACTTCCTCCGGTTCGCCAAAGCCTACGGCTCCACCGACCCCGCTTTTGACCTGAACGCCGACGGCACGGTCGCCTTTGCCGATTTCCTTCTGTTCGCCAGCGTCTTCGGAAAACCCGTCACCACCCGTATTGATTGACAAGCCCTTTCGTATTCCCTAAATTCCCGTAGCCGAAAGGCCGGGGCAGGGATGGGAGCGATCCGGTGAATCGCCGGGGGGGCAGCGCGGGTCCTCGTCTGACCGACCGCCGGGAGACATGAAGGGTTCGGGGCAAACCGGCCAGCCAGCACAAGACAGCCGCACTGCCAAAGGTGAAACGCCTTGGTGTGTGCGGTTTTTCTTTTTCAGCGCAAAGGAGGTGTTGAAGCTTTATGGGATAAACTCGACTGGGGCCGCGAGATATCCCACCGTTACGCCGATTCGGACCAGGATCTTGAAAGATTTCGCAGTTACGACAGTATTGTCCTGGAGGAATAGCGCTTCAGGTCTCATATAAGGAGAAGAGCAATGGACATCACAACGTATACAGGAGCGCAAAATGAGATCTCTTGATGTGCTTGAATCTCACCCTCTGCCTGAGGTGATTGAGAGTGCTGCCGAACTGGAAGACCTTCTCTCCACACCCACAGCGGGCCTGGTGGAGGATTTCGCCCGTTTGGAAGGCGACATACTGGTCCTGGGTGTCGGTGGAAAGGTGGGGCCGACTCTGGCCAGGATGGCCAAACGCGCCGCTCCCGAGAAACAGGTGATTGGCGTGGCGCGCTTCTCTGAGCCCAAAATAAAGCAGCAGTTGGGAGATTACGGAGTAGAGACCATCACTGCGGATCTCCTGGACCGTAGCGCTGTTCAGGCTCTTCCGCGCGTGGAAAATATCGTCTATATGGCGGGAAGAAAATTCGACACAGCCGGATCTGAACCCGACACCTGGGCCATGAATGCCGTGGTCCCTGCCCATGTCGGTGAGATTCTACAAAGAACGCGTTTTGTGGCCTTTTCCACCTTATGTGTGTATCCCTTTGCCGAGGTAAATGGTCCCGGCAGTGCGCCAGCAACTCACCCACCCGAACCCCTTGGGGAATACCCGAATTCCTGCGTGGCTCGGGAACGTATTTTTCAATATTACGCCAAGCAAAGCAACAGCCCCGGCCGGTTGGTGCGCTTGAACTATGCCATTGATTTGCGCTATGGTGTGCTTCAGGATGTCGCCCTGAAAGTTCTCAATAAGCAACCCATTGATATCCGGACGGGTGTGGCCAACGTAATCTGGCAGGGGGATTCCACTGCCCAGATCCTGCGTTGCCTGCTCCACGGTACTGTCCCTGCAACCGCCATCAATATCGGCGCTGAAAAGCCGGCAGAAATCAGACATGTGGCCCAGCGTTTCGGAGACATATTTGGTATTGAGCCCATCTTTGAGGGTGAAGAAGCTGATACGGCCTGGCACAGCGATACTTCAGAAGCCAAAGGGCTGTTCGGCTCTGCCGCTGTGGATCTCGACACCATGATCCGCTGGAACGCCCACTGGCTTCAGAAAGGTGGAGAGCTCTATCACAAGCCAACACATTACGACCAGCGTCGCGGCAGATTCTAATGGTGGGATGGAACCCGAGAAGAAGTCCATCGAGAGTGATATGACGTGTGTGGCGGTGCTCAAGCGAGAGGTTCTGAGGCGACAATGATCGGCCAAACGGTTTCCCATTACAAAATCCTCGAAAAGCTCGGCGAAGGCGGTATGGGCGTTGTCTACAAAGCCGAGGACACCAGACTCGGACGCACGGTTGCCCTCACGTTCCTGCCGCCGGAGTTGACGCGCAATCCAGAGGCAAAGGAGCGCTTTGTGCACGAAGCGAGAGCCGCCTCTGCGCTTGACCACCCCAACATCGGCGTCATCTACGAGATTGACGAAAACGATGGAAATTCCTTCATCGCTATGGCGTACTACGAGGGGGAGACCCTGAAGGACAAGATCGAGTCCTGCGCGGCGGGGCTGGCCATCGATGAAGCGGTCGATATGGCCATCCAGATTGCAGAGGGACTCGCCAGGGCGCATTCGGAAGCCATGACATGACGTGTGTGATGGTGAGGGTAATCGAGGCACTTTGAAGAGTGATCCAATGAGGCGAAAAATGCAAAACGGGAACCGATTTTTGCTATGCGCCAGGAAGCTGGTAAAGGACGTCATTTTTGCCGCACGGGTCTGCCTCATGGTGGGCCTTGTCATGGCCGAGTGCTGGGCCGTTCGCCCTTACGAACCTGTGCATCCCGATCCCCTGCTGGAGCCGTGGCGCTGGCGGTCCTTCCCCGAACTGAACGGAATGGGCCTGCGGTGTATGGCCGAAGACACCGGTGGGAATATGTGGTTTGGGGTAGACGACGGGGTAGTGCGCTATGATGGGCTGAAGTGGACCCCTTATACCGAACGGGACGGCCTCTTGAGCGTGCCGGTGTTCGCGCTCTGTGCAACGCGGGGTGGGCGCATATATGCGGCTACAGAGATGGGCATCAGCCGGTTCAGTGGTGGCGCGTGGCGCCGGGTATTCCCGCCGGAGGCGGGCATGCCCTGGTCCACTTACGATCTGGTAGAAGCATCGGATGGGAGCCTGTGGGCGGGGACGGTGTGGGGTGCGCTGCACATCCAGGAGGAAAAGACGGTTCTCTATACGTCGGAGGACATGGGGAATGCATTGCGGGAGATGGCCCCCTGGGCGCATCTCGTTATCGTGCCGGAAGCGGTTGTCCGGAAATTTGGCTGGGTAGAAGGAATCGGCGTGCGGATTGCTGCCGAAGAATGGGGGGAACAACGTGGACGCGGCCCCTGGGTGATCTGGGCCGTGGCCCCCGGCAGTTCGGCAGAAGCCGCGGAACTGAAGGTCGGAGATCGCATCCTCAGCGTGGATGGCATTCAGCCCTCCATTCCCAGCGCAGCGTTACAGGGTCGTGAGGGTACCCCTGTGACATTGAAGGTGCAGCGGAAGGGCCAGATCGACCCCTTTGATCTCACGATCGTTCGGGAACGGATCTGCGGGACAATGTGGTATAAATCCGGCAGCCATCCCCACCACTATGAGACAGGTATCGACACGACCGTATCCCACGAAGGCAGGGCCAGCGGCTACATCAGATCCAGGACCGACGCGGAGGGATTTGGGATCTTGCGGCACATGTTTGGAGCAGACGATTTCCGGGGCAAGCGCCTTCGGATGTCCGGATACGTCAAAACGGACGAGGACGTCGGAAGCTGGGCGGCGCTTACGGCGGAAATATACGGCCCGGACGCGAGGCTGCGTTTTGATGAAAGCCGGCCGGAGGGCGCCGGGGATTGGGAAAGACTCGAAATCGCTCTGGATGTACCGGAAAACAGCAGCAGCATCCAATTCGGCATCCGCCTGGAGACCGAAGGCCAGGTCTGGATGGACGACGTGCGGTTTGAAGTCGTAGCCGAAAATGACCCGGAAGCAGCCCCTCTCGGAAATACGGAGCGGGGTTCTCCCAGGACTTCTCTGCACTATAATTTTGAGGAGGATCTGACAAAGGGAGACTATGGCGATTTTTCAGTTTCCAGCATCTATGAAGACCGGCAGGGATCCGTCTGGTTCGGGCTGGACTGGGGTGGGATTGTCTGTTTCGACCCCGGCAAACATCGGTCGGGCGCCACGGCATGGCGCCTCTACGGCGAGCGCGACGGTTTGACTATAGGCGCCACGCCACGGGTTTACCAGACACGGGACACGGCCATTTGGGTGGTCTACAGCGATGCCAGTAGCGGCGTGGACCGGTTTGATGGAGAGGCCTGGACGCATTTCAACATGACCGATGTGGGGGGAAGCAACACCAATCTGTGTATTCTGCAGACACAGGATAGGACGCTCTGGGTAAGCGGATACGGTACACTCTATGCATACCGGAACGGGGTATGGACGGCATACAAGTCATCTGATTTGCCAATCCCTGCAGTCAGGATCGCAGACCTCCTGGAGTCCTCGGACGGCGCCCTGTGGCTTGCGGGTTTGGGGCAGGAGGCCGTCCGGCTGGACTATGGCACATCCCGATGGACAACCTGCGAGGGTCTAAAATTCCAGTGCGAAACCCCCGATGGGGCGCAGTGGTTCATCTCCGAAGACAGTACGGCTGTGCGTTACGACGGGAATACGTGGATGCGCTACGACGCAGAAGATGGGCTCATGGATGTCCCTGCCAGGCTCATTGTAGACCGGGATGGGGTGGTTTGGGCCGCGGGAAGCCATGTGACGCCGTCGAAGGATTTCTTCAGGGCGACTGGGGGGATTCTACCCTCGACTGCGGCGACTGCCAGGTTCGATGGGCCGATGTGGTCCCTGCAGGCGCATCCCCGCCTGTCCGCAGACATCGGCGAGAGATCGGTCTACGAGTCTTCGGACGGGAGTCTCTGGTTCGGAACCGCTTCGGGCTACTGGACGGGTCAATCCGGTGGCGTGCTCCGTTTTGACGGTGAAACATGGATGCACTACACCTCCCAGGATGGGGCGCCGTTGTCCTATATCTACGGCATCGGTCAGACATCCGATGGTGTGCTCTGGTTTGGAGGGACGTTTGGCCTGCGCTGCTTTGATCGAAATACCTGGACGACCGTTGTGAAGCCGGAAGAATTCACAGAGACCCCCATCGATGCCGTATACGCCACGCCGGAAGGCGCCCTTTGGATAGGCGCCCGGGCCTACGGTGCGTTTCAGTATGACGGCAAGGCGTGGACGCGCTACGACGTGCAAGCTGGACTGCCGGGCAACCACATCAAAGATATCCTTCAAACAGGCGACGGCACGGTCTGGGTCACCACAGAGAAGGGAATCAGCCGCTTTGACGGGCGGACCTGGACGACGCCTGCCTTCCCTTCAGGCCTGACACTCGGGCATAACGTGGTGTTGCGGCAATCTCGGCATCGTGCCCTGTGGATCAACGACGTCTACGAGACCCCGGTGCCCGATTCCAGCGCACAGGGTGAGAAGCGTTATCGATTACGGACGACTCGCTACGAAATGGACACGTCGCCACCGGAGACGGAGATTACCGTGGAGATAGACCGGGTCTCCCAACCGGGGAATACGGTGATGTCATGGACAGGGATTGACGCCTGGAATGTGACCCCGGATGAAGGCCTTCAATACGCCCATCGGCTTGATGGGGCCGCGTGGACGCCGTTTTCGCCTGAGAAGAGCCAGGTCTTCTTTGCCCTGGCCAGCAGCGGCCACACCTTTGAGGTAAAAACACGAGACCGCGATTTCAATGAAGACCCTACGCCCGCCGTGGTGCATTTCTCCGTGGTGCCCCCAATCTGGCGGCAGGCATGGTTTATCGGCGTGATGGTTGCTTTCGTGGGAACAACCGGGTTCCTGATTTCGCGGATCGTGGTCCGGACGCGGGATCGGGATCGAACTCAGCGGGAGTTGATTCGAACCCAGGCCAGGCTTGTTGCGGAGGCGGAGAAGGAACTCCAGACAGCCCACGACCTGCAGATGGGCCTGATGCCGAAGCAGAGTCCACAGATCGAGGGGTTCGACATCGCAGGCCGGTGCATCTCCGCCAACCATGTGGGCGGAGACTTTTTCCAGTACTTTGATCGGGACGGCAAATTGGCCATGGCTGTGGCCGACGTGACAGGTCACGCAATGGAAGCGGCCATCCCCGTCGTGATGTTCAGCGGCATCCTGGACAGTCAGATCGAAATCGGCGGCGGCCTGGAAGACCTCTTCGGCCGGCTGAACCGCTCGCTCTACCGCAATCTCGACCGCCAGACGTTCGTCTGTTTCACCATGGCGGAACTCGATCCGCCTACCTGCGTCTTCAGCCTCTGCGACGCGGGTTGCCCCTACCCCTATCACTTTGTGGCCGAGACGGGCGAGGTCCTGGAACTACAGGTGGACACGTACCCCCTGGGTGTACGCCCGCAGACGAACTACGAGATGCTTCAGACCCAACTCCATCCAGGAGACCGGGTCGTGTTCTGCTCGGATGGGATTATTGAAGCCGACAATGCAGGCGGCGATCAGTTCGGATTTGAACGAACGGCAGAGGTCATTCGGCAGGCGTGCGAGGAAGATCTGTCTGCAGAAGAGACCATTGAGCGCATACTGGAGGCCGTGAAGATATTCAAGGGAGACGCACCCCAGTCGGACGATATGACGTGTGTGGTCACGCGCGTTGAGTAGAAAGCCAGGTGCGTCTATACCTGGCCTATTCCACTTTCTTGAGCTCCAACTTGGTGTATACTTTTACCTTGGTCCCCCTGGGCTCCGGTTCTGTGTCGCCCACAATTGTCGATTGGGACTCAAGTTCCTGCTTCACCTCGTACTTACAGGTTAGACCCCGCTCATAGTCAAAGAGCCATTTGCCGTCGGCCTTCCCGGAACCCTTGCTAACAATCTCCAGATCGCCGACGACCTCAGCCACATGGATAGTAAAATCTGCCTCCTGCTTAATTTCGAAACACCAGGTTCCCTTGTTTTTTTTCGCCTTCTGGATCCGGAACGTACTGGATATCGTGAGACTGCCTTCCTCAAAAGTGGCATTAAACCCCAGCGTTTCATAGTCGTATTGAATCTTGGACTGCCTTTCCGATGTCCAGGAATCACCTATCTTGACGGGGTGCTCCGGGAATTGCATGGTACTGGACATATACTCGAGTTCGAGGTTGGCAACCAGTAGCATCATCGCCTTTTCCTGGCTCAGAGGCACACCTTCATAAGAAGGCGGGACAAAATCTGTGGGCTCGCCCCTCGGCGTCAGCCCACATTCAAAGGGTTTTCCCTCCAGCATCGCCTGCTCTGCCTGTGGAACCAATTTGCTGCCGATAAGCACAGACTCTTGGAGATCTGAGAACACCACGGAGATTCTCATTTCTCCGCCTTCCAGGGTTTCTACCAATGTCTCGGTGACCTTGCGATCGGACAGGCTTTGGATAGATAACCCTTGTCGGCTCATATTGACGGAACTCTTGCTCTGGTAGATGAGCTTCTTACCCTCTGGATAGCGATACCTTAACAGGACGGGTTGCTGACCCTCTGCGAAGAGGAGTTCCGGAAGCAGAAGGCAAAACAAGAGCAGGATGAGAAGTCTGGCGCGCATGGGATACCTCCTGAGATTGGGACTTTCTTTCTGCCGTCGAGGCCATTCAATGCGATGGTTTGCATCTCCCAGATAGCGAAATATGCCACCACCCAACACCAGCGTCAAGCACAAATTAAGAATCTCATCAGAATACCTAATCATATCCTGGTGAGGCCACCCAACCCTGCGCTTCCACCGCGGCTATCTGTGAAGCGCCGGCGCTGCGGATCTGCAATGATAGTACCCGATGCACGGCGCCCGGCCCTCCCACAAGGCCAAATTCAAAAATCCCCCAAATCTCCTCCCCTCCGCCGTTTTCCAGTTGACACCTCTCCGTTCGGCATGTACCATGGACCTACACACCTCAGCAAAGGGAGAGAACTCAAATGGCTGCTGAAAGTAACGGCGAGATTCCAGAGATCCCCGAAGACACCGCGCTCACCGAAAAGAACTTCCATCACGACACGGCGGACATAGCCTTCGACCGGAGCGAAATCGCCTTCGTCATGGTGGACCTCTGGAACACCGGCTACGGCCCTCGCCCGCTTTCACACCTGGGCTGGGAGGCCGAATACAACGCCGGCAAGAGCTTCTGCGACCGCGCCGGCGAAATCGAAATAACGAAGATCCTCCCGATGCTGACCGCGTGCCGGGAGCATGGCATCACCGTGGTCCACGCCCCCACCCGCGACATCGCGGTCAAGCACCGACAGTGGGAAGCCCTCGCCACGGAGGCGGAGAAGAACCCGCCAAAACCGGCCTCGCCGCCTGCGACCCCGGACTGGCCGCCGCCGGACTGGGTGCGGCAGTGGCAGATGAAGCACTATTACCGCTTCCGTAGCAAGTCGTGGATCAACAACTACTACACGCACGTCCGCCCGAACCAGAACATCCCGGCGCCGCTTCAGCCGGTCGATGGCGATCTGGTCATCTCCTCCGGAGACATGATGCACCGGCTGCTGCGCGAGCGCGGCATCCGCGTGCTCTTCTACTGCGGCTTTGCCACCAATATGTGCTTCATAGACAAACCCGGCGCCATCCGCGACATGCACGGCCGGGGCTACATGCCCATTGCCATCCGCGACGCCACAACCGGCACCGAAAACGCCGAAACCGTTGATGGCCTGTGGCTCACGCGCGCCTTCATCGACCAGATCGAAATGCTGTGGGGATATACCGTTACGGCGGACGAATTCTTGAGCGCAGTCCAGGGTGGCGGGGAGATCGAAGTGCCCTGCCGCTACATTCGGATGTACAAACCTATGGAGTAGACCGTGGCCGAAGACGCATATGCCATTCAGAAAGCGGGCCGTCAGTTCACCTTCTACAATGCGGATTGCATCTCTGGAATGCCGGAGAAACTGCCTCAGGGATCGATCGACGTCGTCGTCACCTCCCCACCCTATAACCTGGGTACGAGTTACAAGGCCTACGACGATAGCATTCCGCGCCGGGACTACCTGGACTGGATGGAGGCATGGGCGAGCGCGGTCAAGGACATCCTGCACGACGACGGCTCCGTATTCCTCAACATCGGCGGCAAACCCGCCGATCCTGCCGTCCCCTTTGAAGTCCTCGCCCGCATGCAGAAACATTTCCAGCTTCAGAACGTCATCCACTGGATCAAATCCATTGCCATCCAGCAAGAGGACATGGGCCATTATCCGGGCATTACGCGAAACATTGCCGTCGGCCACTTCAAGCCCATCAACAGCCCGCGTTTCCTCAACAACTGCCACGAATACATCTTTCACCTCACCAAGGCCCGGGACGTCAAGCTCGACCGGCTGTCCATAGGTGTGGAATACCAGGACAAATCCAACATCACCCGGTGGCGCTCCGCCGGCAGGGACCGACGGTGCCGGGGCAACACCTGGTTCGTCCCCTACAAAACCATCCGAAGTCGGGAACAGCAGCGCCCGCATCCGGCCATCTTCCCGGTCAAAATCCCGCAGATGTGCATCCAGCTCCACGGCGTTGAGCCAACCACAAAGGTCCTTGATCCCTTCATCGGCATCGGTCAGACCGCCCTCGCCTGCATCGATCTGGGCGTGGACTGCATCGGCTTCGAAATCGACCCGGCCTACTTCCAAGAAGCCTGCCGCGCCGTAGAAACCTATGACGCTAACCCTCCGGAGCAACCCCGATGATCCTCGACAAATTCTCTCTCAAGGACCGCGTCGGCATCGTCACCGGCGGCGGCCAGGGCCTGGGCAAGGCATTCTGCCAGGGCTTTGCCGAAGCCGGCGCCCACATCGTCGTGGCCGAACTGAACCCGGAAACCGGTCCGCAGACCGTCTCCCAAATCGAATCCCTCGGCCGCCGCGCGGTGTTCGTGGAAACCGACGTCACGGACCGGGACAGCGTCGGCCGGATGGTGGAAAACACCCTGTCGGCCTTCGGCCGGATTGACTTCATCATGAACAACGCCGGCATCGTCCACTGGGAAGAAGCGGAAAAGGTGGCCGCCGCCGACTGGCAGAAGGTCATCGACGTCAACCTCAACGGCGTCTTCTACTGCTGCCAGGCCGTGGCTGGGCCAATGATCGAACGCGGTCAGGGCAGCATCATCAACATCGCCTCCATGTCCGGGTACATCGTCAACACCCCGCAAAACCAGGCGTCCTACAATGCCTCCAAGGCGGCCGTCATCCACCTCACCCGGTCCCTTGCCGCCGAGTGGGCGCCCCACAACGTCCGCGTCAACGCCATCGCCCCCGGCTATATGAAAACCGCCATGACGCAGGATTTTCTGGACAATCCCGATTACGGCGGCATCTGGCTCAAAGCCGTACCCATGAAACGTCCCGGCCTGCCCGACGAACTCACGCCCGCAGCCGTCTACCTGGCCTCCGACGCGTCCAGCTACATGACCGGCGCCACCCTCACCATAGACGGCGGCTACACCACGTGGTAATGCTGTGTAGGGGACGAAATGAAGCCGGGGCCAATTTCACCGTAAAATAAACCCTGGCTCTATTCCGACCACAAGTTGACAAGGCCGGGAGGATGTCATGAAATGGGTCGCAAAGCTTCTGTTTTTGGCGGCGGTCGTACTGACCTTATTCTTGATCTCCGGAACGCCCTCCTCT
>Ga0272441_10011207_pt1 | contig 13358 bp, 9 predicted proteins | sample SSMProp6N_FD_193582 | JGI IMG/M metagenome (GOLD analysis project Ga0272441, IMG submission 193582) | Marine sediment archaeal communities from Little Sippewissett salt marsh, Falmouth, MA, United States - SSM-Prop-6N | ecosystem: Environmental > Aquatic > Marine > Wetlands > Sediment ... | reverse complement strand
CCCCAGGATCGACCACCTCGTCGCTCATCATGCCGAACAGGACCATTCCGGAACCCAGTTGCAAGTGCTTGCCAAATATCCTGAGGCCAGGCTGATCTCCACCCCAAAAGCCAGGGGCATGCTGATCGACCTGTTGAACATACCGGAGAAATTTTTCGTTCCCGTTAAAGATGGAGAAACACTGTCCCTCGGCAAAAAAACCTGAAATTCATCCATACGCCCTGGGTTCACTGGCCCGAGACCATGGTGACCTATCTGGAAGAAGACAAGGTATTGTTCAGCTGCGATTTCTGGCCAATGCCCTGCGGCCCAACACCCGATTCCTGTCGGTTATCGGCTCCTATGGGTGGGGCGGCAAGGCCGTGGAAACCCTCGCAGGCATGATTCCCAACCTCAAGGTGGACGTCATCGATCCCGTCCTGTAAAAAGGCGTGCCCTCGGAGGATGCCTTCAACGCCTTGGATCATTTGGCAACTGCAATTGCCCAGAAACACGGCATAGGCTGCCCTCGGATACGGTAATCCTCACCGCCGGTTGTGTAACGTACCGCTACAACAAGCTGACGCCAGGACGCCGCTGCACAACCAGCGCGCCCTGGCCGTGATCGTGATGCTGACCCAAGTGGCCTATGGATTGGCACAGAAAAGGGCGAAGCAAACCCAAAAAGCCATCGGTGTGTGGACATTACCGGTCATGTGGTTGAAGCAGACAGCCTTTGATCTCGACCGCACCCTGTCGGCTGAAAAGGGTATTTCGGAAGTTCCGTGGATGGATCGCAGCGGGAGAGTCATCTTTCCGTCACCCTCCGGGAACAGCAGCAAGAAGAATGGATGCAAGCGGGTACTTTTTCATGGCTGCTTCCCGTTGGGTTTTTTCACTCTACTCCCGTGCGGATGGCCTCTGAGTACAGTTGCCATGCCTTCTGACTGTGTCGAACCAGATCGAATTCACCATTGCTGAGATTCCAGATGATGGCAGCCGGTTGAATCATGCCGATGAAGGAAACGGCAATGTTTTCCGGAGGCAAATCCTTTCTTATCGATCCTTTTTCTTGTCCTTCGATTACGATCTCGGATACATTCCGGAGGACATCCTGAACAATGCCGTATAGCTGCTGCTGTTTTTCCGGCATCCCACCGAGAACCTCCTCAGAAAAAAGGATCCGGGGAATCGCATTATTATTGCTGATCAGCTCAATGTGTCTGTTCAACAACAAGTGTAGCTTTTCGACGGGCTCCAGATCCAGATTGACAACACCCTGAAAATGAGCATTGAGACGTGTCTGTAGCAATTGGAGAACCGCGCTGACGATTTGACCCTTGTTTTCAAAATGCCGGTACACAGCAGATGGAACAATCCCTACTTTTTCAGCGACGGCGGCAACGTTCAACGCTCTGAGTCCGTCCTTACGAACGATATCAAGCGCAGCCTCGGCGATCTGGTCTTGACGAATTTCTGTGACGTATCGTTTTTTTTTCATTGTGTAAAAAACACTATGTGAATATTTATGCACACAATAGAGAATAGAGTGGATGCCAATTTACGTTCGATTCCCAACTATACCTACATGTCTTCGCTTTTTCAAAGAAATCGTAACAGCAAACCGTAACAATGAAAAGTAGCTTCAATGGTATGATCTTTTCTGCATTTAGCCGCTTCAAGGGCTCGGGACTGTACTGAACACTCTCTTTCGATAGATCGGACTGCGCGCTCAGATCAGTTCACCAAGGCAACGGGATCGATATCAAGGCTCCGATTGCGATAGAATCACCGGTTGGCCTCCTGGAGCCTGGATAAATCGACGTTTTAGCAAAGATCCGTCCTGTCTGTAAAGGTTGGTAAGTGCTTGGAGATAACTCGCCAAGGCCTGTACCTCGGCGATTCTGCTCACTAAAAGGTCTCGCTGCGCCTGGGCCACGAGAAAACTGGTCGACTTGCCCACCCGCAGTTTTTCGGTCTCAATGCGTAGCTTTTCTTCGTCGAACTGGCGGGTGACAGAAGAAGCGTCGATTTGCTGTTTGGTTCGTTCAACCTCAATGTAAGCAGTCCGGACATCAACCTCCACGATCTGTGAAAGATTCTCAAGCGCCGCCCAGAACTGATCCCGATCCAGCTGTGCCCTACGATGCAGGGCATTGGCATTGCGATTAACAAACGGGTACTGAAATGATAGCCCCACCTCGGCGTCGTAGCCGCCACTGTCGATTGACGAAACAGATCGGCCAAAGGCGTTTGCGTAACCACTTTTTCCCAGCGTGATGAAAAGATCCAGCAAGGGTAAGAGGCCGTTACGAGTTCGTATCAGTTCCAGATCACCGCGTTGAATTCTCAAACGGGCTTCGTTTAGGACTGGGCTCATGCGTTTTGCAACGGCGACGTGCTGTTCCACTTCTTCCAACTGTGCTTTTGGTATTGACGGCTGGTGAACCAGGTCAATCTCGGTTCCCCATAGATTCGTGCCCAAAGGATTTAACAAACGTAGCAGCAGGAGTCGAGTGGCCTCCTTGTTGGCACGTGCTTCTATCAACGCCTGCTCCTGGGCTGCGACTTCGGCCTGAACAGCTGCCAGCTCAGCCTTGGCCAGTCGCCCAACCACAATCAGTTCCCGGGTTTCGTCGAGCTGCTGGCGAGCAACTTTCAGCGATTCTTGAACGATCTCGATCTGGCGCTTGGCCAAGGCGTAGTCCCAGTAGGTCTGTTCAACCTCTGCCACCAGAAACGCCGTAAACCCTCGCAGCTCGTATTCCGAGATACGCGTATCCAGCCTGGCCTGCCGCAAGCGTGCAAGGTTGGTATCCGTACCATAACCCCTGAGCAGTGCTTGGGATACGGTCATGCCCAGCCGCGTCTCGTAGAAACGGTCATCGTAAAGGGAGGAATCCTCCATTTCAGCGTCGGCCTCCAGAAATAGGGTTGTGCCACTGGGAAAGTACTGTTCAAGTACAATGCGGCTGTCAGCTTGGTTGGTGGTATAGGCTTCAGTCTCCGATCCGGATCGAGCCAACCGCTCTGCATCTGTACTTCCGGTGGATATCGTCGCGCCAATTTCTGGATCGAAAACAGAACGCTCCTGTTCCTCGAAGGTTTGCTGAACCGAGGGCGTCAACCGTTGCACCAACAGGGACCGGTTGTTTTCAAGGCTCAATAGGATCGCATCGGTAACGGTGACCCTCAGCAACGCTGATCCTGACGTCTGCGGCGAAGATTCGATTGAATGGCGGACGATATCACCTTCAGTGACAAACACCGCCGTATCGGCTGCTGTTTCGGGAAGTCCGGCCGAGTGGTCGACCCACCGTGAGACTGGCGAGCACGCTACCGCCCCAAACAGTACAATAACGGTCAAAGCCCACTGCAATAAGCGACGATTCATTCTGGCGGGTATCATTTCGTATCCTCACTGATGTAGTTGACAACGCTTTACCATTGCAATTCCATCAGGAAAAGGTCAATCTTTGGTTCGTCATGGCATGGAGTAACCAGAAGATGTCGCTGTGTCCACAGCGAATTGGCCAAACAACATGAGGGAATACAGTGCGTATGAACTTGAGGGCTGCCAAAAAAGTCATCTTGGTGATGAGTATCATCGTCGTGGCGATAGGTTTTGGCCTATCGCTCTTGAGCCGCTATCAGGATCGGGGTAATTCGAACCGAGGAGCCATAAAAAATCAACCCGTTCCAGTCGAAACAGCTCTGATCGAACGGGGTACGATCACCCTGCGGCGCACTTTCAGCGGTGAGTTGGAGGCGTTGGCATCGTTTGTGGTCGCACCAAAGGTTGGCGGAAGAGTCGAGCGTATGCGGGTCAACATTTCTGACATCGTGAAAAGGGGCCAAGTGGTGGCCGAGCTGGATAATGGCGAATATGTTCAAGCCATTAACAGGGCCCGAGCGGATCTCGAAGTGGCCAAGGCCAAGCAGATCGAGGCTGAAAGCGCTTTTGAAATCGCCAAACGTGAATTCGAACGGACCTCTTCGTTGCGCAAGCGCGATATTGCCTCGGATTCTGAATTTGATGCCGCCAGACAAAACCAATTGGCCAAACAGGCCCAACTGAAGGTGGCCGACGCCCATGTCGCCAGGGCCGCGTCGTCACTGGAAACCGCCAAAATCCATCTTGGCTATACCAAAGTGACGGCCGGCTGGACGGGTGGTGACGAACACCGTATCGTGGCGGAACGCTTTGTTGACGAGGGGCAGACCGTTGCGGCGAACGCGCCACTGATCTCCATCGTGGAGATCGACCCCATTGTGGGGATCTTTTTCGTTACCGAGGTCGACTACGCACACCTTGAAACGGGACAAGCCGTTTCCTTGACAACCGACGCTTACCCGGAACGACGGTTTTCCGGCCGCATTGACCGGATTGCGCCAATTTTTCAGAAGTCTACGCGCCAGGCAAGGGTTGAAATGACCATCGACAATCCGCGGCATCAGCTTAAACCCGGTATGTTCATAAGGGCTTCGGTAGTGTTGGATCGCGTTTCGGATGCCATCATCGTACCGGAACAGGCGCTGACCCAACGGAATGACCGCAATGGCGTATTCGTCTTGAAAGAGGACGGACAATCCGTTGCCTGGCGCGAAGTGCAGGTGGGCATTCGGGAAGGAGAGCGAGTACAAGTAAAAGGAAATCATCTTTCAGGGCGTGTCGTCACGTTGGGGCTACAACAATTAGATGACGGATCGTTGATTCGCATTCCCCCAACGCTGAAAGTAGAATCCGAAATACGGGGAGACGCCAAGCAATGAACCTTGCTGATTTCAGCGTCAGGCGCCCTATATTGACGACAATGGTTACCCTGATTCTTGCAACCTTGGGCGCTTTTTCACTGAGTCGGCTGCAGGTCGACATGCTACCGGACATCGAATTGCCGACCTTGAGCATCCGCACCGACTATGATGGCGCCAGCCCGGAGGTGATGGAGCGGCTTGTAACGCAGATCATCGAGGAGATCGTCGCCACGGTTCCCGGTGTGGAGGAGATTACGTCGACCTCCACGGAGGGCCGCAGTCAGATTAACGTTCGTTTCGTTTGGGGAACAGACATCGACACAGCCGCAATTGACGTCCAGGGAAAGCTGGAAGATGAAATCAATGAATTGCCGGACGACATCGTTCGGCCCCGAATCCGTAAATTCGATATTGCCAGTTTCCCGGTTGTGTTGTTGGGCATTTCCAGCAACCTGGATCCAGTCGAACTTACGGAACTGATTGAAGTACAGATCCGAAATCGTTTCGCGCGCATTCCAGGGGTCGCCCAAGTGGACGTTTGGGGCGGATTTAACCGCGAGGTGAGGATCGAGATTGAACCGGAGCGGATTCAGGCCATCGGCTTGTCGATGAACCAGGTGTTGGATGCAGTTCGGGACGCCAACCTTGACCTTCCGGCGGGAAGGATCGAACAAGGGCGCTACGAAGTCACCCTTCGGGCCCCCGCGGAATTCACGACCCTCGACCAGATTCGTGACACGGTCATCGCCCATCGCGGTGGGGCGGCAGTGACATTGAACCAGGTAGCGGATGTTGTCGACGCCTACGAAAAACGGACGCGCATCATTCGTGTCAATGGGGGTCGAGGGGTGCGGGTGGCGATCCGCAAGCAGGCCAACGAAAATACGGTGGAGGTCTCTAAACGAATCCTGTCAGAAGTGGCAGCGACGAACCGGGACTTTCCGCAGATCAAAGTGGTTCCGGTCATCAACCAGGGCAATTTTATTGAACGCTCCATCGTGAATGTCGCGCGCTCTGTGCTCTATGGGGGCGTGCTGGCGATCCTTTTTCTCCTTTTTTTTCTGCGCAGCCTGCGAAGCACGATGATCATCTCCCTGTCGATTCCACTATCGATTGTGGCGACGTTTGCACTCATCTACCTCGGTGGCTTCACGATAAACCTGATGACCCTCGGTGGTCTGGCCTTGGGGGTAGGAATGATGGTTGACAGCTCCATCGTCGTTTTGGAAAATATTTACCGACGCCGAAACGAGAATGGTGAAGCACCAAAGGATGCTTCGGTCGCAGGCACCAGTGAGGTGGGTACGGCAATCATCGCCAGCACCATAACCACGCTGGTTATCTTTTTGCCGCTTGTTTTCGTAAGGGGCGTTTCCGGCATCCTGTTTAAGGAGTTGGCCTACGTGATTATTTTTGCGCTGGGCTGTTCGATGATTGTTTCGATGAGCCTGGTGCCCATGCTGGCATCCAAGCTATTGGCAATCGATGCCCCTCAGATCAATTCGCAACTCTCGCGGGCTACCTATGTGGCTGCCGCAGCCGGGACCGTCTATGTGGGACTGCAAAAAGCCTACATCCGTCTGCTTCGCGGGGTCCTGCAACATCGTCTGCTCACGATCGTCGCGGCCGCTGCTGTACTGGGGGCAAGCTTGCTTCTTCTTCCGCTGATCGGCAGCGAGTTCATGCCCCCCAGCGACGAGGGAGAGGTCCGTATTTCAGGAAGGATGGAGGTTGGAACCCGGCTTGAGCTGGTCAACCGCCAGACCCGGTTGATGGAGAAGATTGTGATGCCGGCCGTGCCTGAAACAGTGGCCTCGGTAGTGAGTGTCGGCGCCTCTGGCTGGCGGCCTGACGCAGGTGCCGAGGGCCAGATAAGAATGTCTCTGGTGCCGGCCGGCAAACGCGACCGCAGTAACACAGCCATTGCCAGTGACCTTCGCCGTCAATTGAACGGTAACATACCCGGGATGGAGATTCGGGTGCGAGCGCCCCAGGGTCAATTTCTGATTGAGCGTGTCCTGGGCAGCGACGAGGGCTTTTCGGTCGAGATCCGCGGCTGGGATTTGGCAACCCTGGACACATTGGCCGCCCAGACAGCTGAGCAACTAAGGGACGTGCCTGGAATTGCCGATGTGGAGACCAGTCTTCGGGCCGGCATTCCCCAACAAGAGATTCGAATCAACCGCGCCAAGATTGCCGATCTCGGCCTGAGCGTACGGGATGTCACTGAGCTGCTACAGACTGCAATGGCCGGTTCCAAGGCCGGGGAGTTTCGATCGGGCGGTACTTCCTATCGCATTCTGGTCCAACTCAAAGACGCCGAAAAACGCTCCCTAGACGAAATTCTCAACTTACCCCTGACAACAGTGAGCGGTGACAAGGTTGCCCTGCGGAATGTCGTCACTCACGAAAGGAGCCGCGGACCAGTGTTGATCGACCGAAAAGACCAACAGCGGCGCGTCATTGTTAGCGCTACTGTGGCTGGCCGCGATTCCGGCTCGCTGGCTTCCGAAGTGCAGGTGCTGCTCACCAGGATTCCACGTCCGGTGGGATATGAGCTGACCGTTGCAGGGGAATTCGAAGAGCAGCAACAGGCTTCCCGCGAGCTGATGGTCTCGCTCTCACTTGCGCTACTTCTGGTGTATATGGTGCTGGCTTGCCAGTACGAATCGTTTCGCGACCCAATCATTGTAATGTGCTCTGTACCCGTGGCAGCGGTAGGGGTGCTGGTAACCCTTTTTCTCACCAACTCGACGCTAAACGTTCAATCCTACATCGGCTGCATCATGCTGGGCGGGATTGTGGTTAACAATGCGATTTTACTGGTGGACCAGACTGGCCGGCTGATCAGAGAAGGGCTCTGCACCCACGATGCGCTAATTGAGGCCGGCCGGCGACGGCTGCGACCTATTTTAATGACGACCCTGACAACGATCTTCGGTTTGCTTCCGCTGGCTTTCGGTATCGGTGAGGGTGCCGACGCCCAGGCACCGCTCGCCAGAGCGGTTGTCGGGGGGCTCACCGGGTCGACGGTAATCACACTGGTGTTGATCCCGGCAGTGTACTCGCTGTTTCATTCTGACACGGTAACACCGCAGGCGTAATCGACCCGTTTGTTTGCGGTTCTTTTTGAGAAAACGTATTGAAAACAGCTTTCGTTGTGATGTGAACAAACAATACGGAAGACTACTTCAACCCCAGTTCCGCCAGGTAGCGTTGAGCACCCGGGTGGATGCGGTCCGGATTACCGGCTGCTTTCCAGGTGTTTTCGGGCAACGTGTCTCGCCCCTGCGTCAGACGCTCGGCCAATTTGGGTTGGGCCTCGTGGATCGCTTTGGTCAGGCGATAGGCCAACTCTTCGGGCAGGCCAGGCCGAGCCAGCAAAAAGCTGAAGGAACCGACGGTTTGCAGCGGTTCCGCCTGGCCAGGGTAGGATCCCGCCGGGATGGTCAGGGGCTGCAGGAAGGGATACGTGGTGTTGATCTTTTTGATCTGATCATCGCTCAACCCTACAAGCCGCCCGCCGGCCTGCATGATCTTGGTGAAATTGGGCCAACCCACACCGCCTCCCCATTGTGCCGCCACCTCGCCGTTCAGGACCATGGGAGCGCCGTCGCCGGCTCGCTTCAGATAAACCGCGTCAAAATCCCTGTCACGATTCAATCCCAGCGCATCGGTTACATATTGCCCGAGCAAGGTCAGGCCTGAAGACTTGGTGCCCCAGGCGACCTTCTGGCCGACCAGATCGGAGAATGTCTTCGCCGGGCTGTCCCTCCTGACAGCGAAGGCGCCGAAGGTGGGGTATATTGCGGTGATGATCTTGAGCAGGGTTGGCGCATCGCGCCCGATTCCCTCGAAAGCTTCGCGGGCCGGAAGGCTGGCGACCAGCGCCACATCCAAAGTGCCCTGCTCCAACAAGGGGATGTTCTGGCGGCTGCCACGCGTGTTCCGGGTTACCACATTGAGCGAGGCATCTGTGCTGTTGATCACCTCAGCAAGTGCCCCACCATAGAGTTCGAAGCCACCGCCGGGCGTGGCCGTACCCATGATTACCGGCGTGCGTTCCGTTGCCTGAGAAGGGTTCACCCAGCAGCCGCACATCAACGCCAAGGCCAAAGCCATAAATCCGACCAATCGCTTCATGCCAAACCTCCTAAACGATTCTTTCAGTGTAACCACCTTGTTTGTAAAGCAATGTATAGATATATAACTTTACATTGACATTTACATTTTACCCTTTATAATAAACTAAGGCATTTCGCCGGAAAGCTCAAGCTACCCTTTGGTTTGGCTTGACTGGCCAACAAAAAAGAGGTTTGAAAATGGCCGCCAAACTGACGCAAAGACAACAACAGCTTTTCGACCACCTGAAAACCGCCATCCAGCGCACCGGCACCGCACCCAGTTTACGCCAGATCGCAGGTGATCTGGGGATCAGCCACGCCGCCGTTTCCCAGAGCCTGAAACGGCTGGAACAAAAAGGGGTGGTCAAACGTCAGGGTCGCTACAGCCGCACCCTTCACCTGATCACTACCGCCGGAGAAACGGATGCAGCCCAAAGGTGGATCGAAATTCCGGTGGTGGGCCGGGTTACCGCCGGTCTCCCTTTGTACGCCCAGCAGGAGTGGGAAGGGAGTCTGGTTCTGGACGGCAACGTGTACAAAAATCGGCACCTTTTCGCCCTTCGAGTGCGTGGAGACTCAATGAAAAACGCGGGAATCCTGGACAATGACATGGCCGTTTGCACCCCGCGTCAGTATGCCGAAAATGGTGAAATCATCGTCGCCCTGATTCACGGTGAAGAGGCTACGGTAAAGCGTTTTTTTCTCCATCGGAATCACGTGGAGCTGCGGCCGGAGAACCCCGACTATCCGGTTCTGCACTACGGCTTCGACGAGGTGTTGGTGCAGGGGAAAGTCATCGGAATCCAGCGGGTTTTATAGGCATTACGAGAATGTTTTGGACTGCGTTATCGATCGTCACGGTATAACTGCATACAACTTCCAAACCTTGAATTTTGTCTTCTGTTTGAGGTTTGAGTATTGGAATTTGGAGTTTATTTGAAATTTGTGGTTTGGGAATTGTGATTTACCTGCAGGATTGAAATATTTACGCTGGTCACCATGGCAGAAAAAAACAACAAAAAATCACCCCAAATCCTGGTTGGGACCAGCGGATATGCCTACAGCGAATGGGTCGATGCCGGATTCTATCCGCCCGGTACCGGTACAGCGCAGATGCTGGCTCACTACACGCGCATCTTTCCCGTCACCGAACTCAACTACACCTGGTATCAAATGCCCAGGGCATCGGCCATAGACCGCATGTGCCGAAAAGTTCCGGAAAGGTTTCGTTTTGCCGTCAAGCTCACCCGTACCCTGACCCACGAGGTTGACGCCGGCAACTGGCCGGCCCAGGCCGCTCTGTACAGGGAAGGAATCGCCCCGCTGGTGCAGGCCGGTCAGCTCTTGGCGGTGCTGGTGCAACTGCCGCCCTCTTTCCGACGGACACCAGAAAACCGACGCTACCTATCTCGTCTCCTGGAGACCCTCGACGGATTGCCGCTGGCCGTCGAATTTCGGCATGCATCCTGGGCCGTAGACCGTGTATTTGACGGATTTCGGGAACGCAACGTAACCCTGGTAGGTGTGGACGCACCTTCCATCCCCCACCTCTTTCCGCCCCTTGACATCGTTACCAGCCCGACGCTCTTTTACCTTCGCTTCCACGGCAGAAACGCAAAAGGTTGGCGGTCGGGCAACATGCAGCATCAGTTCAACTACGACTACAGCCATGAGGAGCTGGCCGAATGGACCCGATCGCGCATTCCCGAAATGGCCGAACAGGCCGAAACCGGCATCATCTTTTTCAACAATCATGTCCGCGGCCAGGCGCCGAAGAATGCGCAGATGCTGATGGAGCAGTTATAAGTGGAGAGATCCATTATCCATATCAACGTCGCCGACTTCGCCGTGGCCGTGGAGCGGGCCCTGGACCGCCGGCTCTGCGAGCGCCCTGTCATTGTCGCACCCGAGGGGGCCGCCCGAGCTGCGGTGTACGACATGAGCGAAGAGGCGTTTCAAACCGGGGTAAGAAAACACATGCCCCTTGGCCGAGCCCTTGGTCGCTGCCGGGACGCCCGCGTACTGCCACCGCGCCCGGAACGGTATACGGCTGCCATGGCCCGGATACTCAAAGCGGCCCTGCCCTACTCCCCGCTCATCGAACCCGGTGACGGAGACGGTCACCTGTTTGTGGAAGTTACCGGCAGCAGTCGTCTGCTGGGGCCACCGGCAGATGTGGCCTGGCGCCTGGGCAAACGGATTCAGGAAGAGGTAAACTTGTCTCCCATCTGGTCGGTGGCCGCCAACAAATTAATCGCCAAAACCGCCTCGCGGCTGGTGAAGCCGTTGGGTGAATATATCGTCGAGCCTGGAGACGAAAAGAGCTTCTTGTCCCCCTTGCCGCTCTTTTTGATACCGGGCATCGAATCCAGTGATCTGGCCCTATGGCATGACTTCAACATCACCAAGGTATCGCAGGCTGCGGCCTTTACCGCCGATCAAATGCAAACGCTCTTCGGCAGTCGGGGCGCCTTTATCCGGGAAAGGCTGAACGGCATCGATCCGTCGCCCGTCCGTCCCTTGAAAAAACCGCCGCCGACGGTTGTCCAGTCCCATGAATTCGGAAACGACAGCAACGACCGGGAGCGAGTGGAACGCTCTCTTTTTAGAGTAACGGAAAAAGCGGGGCGATGGCTGAGGCGTCAGGGGCTGGCCGCCCGGCGGATCGGTCTGCTGCTGGAACATACGGACGGGGTTCGCCGAACCCGCCAGGTGAAAGCGGAACCGGCCACGGCCAACGACTTCACCCTTTTTTCCCACACCCGGCGCGTTCTCCGCCTTGCCTGGAGGCGGCGGGTGCGACTGCGACGCATGACCCTGACATTCGATCGCTTGACCTATCCACCGGCCCAGCGCCTTTTGTTTCCTTCGGAACGCAGCAAGACCGAAAAAGAGGAACGGCTGCTGGCAGCCATGGACAACATCCGCAATCGATTTGGCAATGAAATGCTGAAAGTAGGTGCGTAGGCCGAAGACTCATGATTCCCTTGGTTACACACTCTCATTACTCTCTCATGCAGGGAACCGCTTCACCGGCTTCCATCTGCCGGGCAGCACGAAAGTTGGGCTACGACCGCCTGGCCCTCACCGACACGAACAATCTTTACGGATTGTGGACGTTTCTCCGCGCCTGCAAGGAAGAAGTGCTGACCCCCATCGTCGGGGCCGACCTCACCGATCCGAAGAACAAGGATCGCGCCGTTTGTCTTGTCAAAAGCGACACCGGCTATGCCAACCTCTGCCGCCTGATTACCCAACGCCACCGAGACCCGGCTTTCGAACTGGCCAAGGCTATCCCCCAAAAGGCCGACGGCCTGGTGATTCTGACATCCCATGTTGACCTTCTGGTCCAGTGGCACCGAGTCGGGGTTCACACGGCAGCAGCTCTTCTCCGACGACCGCCTTCTCCCTTCCACCCGCTGATTCAAACGGCACGAAAGCGGGCCATCCCCCTTGTCGCCACCCCGGACAGCTTTTTCACGAAATCGGACGGTTTCGCTGTCCACCGCCTGCTGCGGGCCATCGACGGCAACACCTCCCTTTCCCGGCTTGATGCCGACGGTATGGCCACCCCCGATGCCTGGCTGGCCCCGCCGAGCAGGTATCGGCGACGATTCGCCCCTATCCCCGAAGCCGTGAAAGCCACAACGGCCCTCAGTGATGAATTGACGTACACGGGACCGGATTTCGGCCTGGTGATGCCTCCCTGGAAAGGAAAAGAAGGCCAAAGCGCCGATCTCTGCCTGCGAAAGGCCGCTTATGCCGGCGCCAAAAGGCGGTACGGAAACGAACTGGGCGAGGCCGTGGTGGAACGGCTGGAGCATGAATTGACCACCATCGCCGGCATGGGGTTTTCGTCCTACTTTCTGGTGGTCCAGGAAATCGTCTCTCGAAGTCCCCGGACCTGTGGCCGCGGGTCCGGAGCCGCCTCCCTGGTGGCCTATTGCCTCGGCATCACCAATGTCTGCCCGGTCAAGCACAATCTCTACTTCGGCCGTTTTCTCAATCCCGGGCGAACGGATCCACCGGATATCGATGTGGATTTTGCCTGGGATGAACGGGATTCGGTCATCGACACGGTCCTGGAACACTTTGCCGGACGCTCCGCCATGGTCGCCAGCCATATTCTTTTCCAGCCGCGTATGGCCCTGCGGGAAACGGCAAAGGTCTTCGGCATGCCCGACGCCGAAATCGGAAAGATTACCCGTCGTCTGCCCTGGTTCTGGCATCGGGGGGAACTCGATGCAGGCCTGCTGAAAAACCTTAGAGACCGTCCGGAAACCCGTCATCTCGATTTTGTTGCCCCTTGGCCCCAAATCATGGACCTGGCACAGCGAATCATCGGGATTCCGCGGTACCTGTCCGTACACCCCGGCGGTGTCGTGGTGACGCCGGATGCCATTGACGGATACGTGCCCCTTGAAGATGCCCCCAAAGGCGTTCCCATCCTCCAATGGGACAAGGACGGTGCCGAAGATGCAGGGTTGGTGAAGATCGATC
>Ga0272441_10011206_pt1 | contig 13358 bp, 12 predicted proteins | sample SSMProp6N_FD_193582 | JGI IMG/M metagenome (GOLD analysis project Ga0272441, IMG submission 193582) | Marine sediment archaeal communities from Little Sippewissett salt marsh, Falmouth, MA, United States - SSM-Prop-6N | ecosystem: Environmental > Aquatic > Marine > Wetlands > Sediment ... | reverse complement strand
ACGCTTCGACTCAGTGGCTCGCACGATCAGATCGACGTGACGGACCTGGAGATTCCGGAGCCCTCGCCACTTGATGTGTCCCGCGGATACATCGAGATCGAACATGCCGTGCGTCTTCACGTGGTCAGCAATACGTCGTGGAAGCTACAGATCACCGGACCCGATCTCACGGAATCGATGGCATCCCTGATAAGGATTCGGCGTCACGGCGATGCATACGACACCGTTTCCGATCAACCTCGTGTGCTTGCTTCGGGTACCCACGGAGCCTTCGAGATCAGCATCGACGTCCGAATCTGGGCGGACTCCGACGGCATCTTCCCCACGGGAAGCCCCGTCAACGTCGTCTACACGCTGATGTCGAACTAGGACGCGCGGTTGCTTGATGACGGCCGGCGGACAAGGCGAATCACCCTCTCCGATCCCGACCAAGGCGCCTGGACGCTTGGAGAGGCGGTGTGCTAAGGTGAACGGATGAACGCGCGCAACCGGTGGATCTTGTGGCTTGTCGCTGCGGTGGTCGCGATTCTGGCAATCGTCGGATTCGTGGCCCTGCGGGGGCTATGGGCGGATCGCATCCCCGAAGGCGCCGTGGTCGTCCCGCGGGATGCCGCCACGCTCGAGGACGCACTGGCCGATGCATCCCCGGGGAGCGTGATCGTCATCCAGGGGGCACAGGCGCCGCTGCAGGGTCCGATACGGATTACGACGGATCACATCACGCTGAGCGCGATCGGAGAACGTGTCGAACTCAACGGAATCGGCGCTGAGCCGGCGTTGACCATTGCGGCCGACGGGGTCTCCGTGCAGGGGTTCGACGTGATGTCGGAGAGCGTCGGGGTTCGCGTCCAGGCCAGCGACTGCCGACTGAGCGATCTCGACATTCGCGACACGCCCATTGCTGTCCAAGTGGCGGCAGCCGCGCGATGCGAGCTTCACGCGATCACAATTGCCGGAGGCGATATTGGCTTGGACATCGCGGAGTCCAGAAACATCGACGTGCGTTCGGTTGCCATCTCGGGAGCGTCGCAATACGGCATCCGTCTACGCGGGGTGCGCACCGGCGTACTCGAAGATGTCGAGCTCGACGGCAACGACGTCGCGATTGCGCTCGAAGACGGGTCCACGGACAACCTCATTGTCGCTTGCGTGATCCGCAACAGCACAGTAGCCGGGATCGAGATCCGAGGATCGAATGACAATACGGTCAGAGAGACAACGCTCCGCGGTTGTCGTGTCGGTGTTCTTCTCGACGGCGTGACCGGGATCGGCATCGAGCAATGCGTCGCGGAAGGCAGCGGCCTGTCCGGCATCATGCTTCAGCAGGCAATCCAGAATCGCGTGGTCGAGACCCGAATCGACGAGAGTGGTGCGAACGGCATACAGCTCTCGCAGAGTCACGAGAATTCCTTGCTTCACAACCACATCCGAGACAGCGCGGAGAACGGCATCTACGTAGTCGCAAGCGGAAAGAACTTGATTCTCGGGAACCGGATCGAGCGATGCGCCGTCGGACTCATTGCAGACGGATGCGACGATCTGCGCATTCTGCGAAATGAGGTGATCTCGTCCACGATGTGCGGCATGCTCGTCTCAGAGAGCCAGTCCGGGCGTGTGTTCGACAACGAGTTCGTCGGCGGGCGCTTCGGCGTCGTGCTGACCGCATGCGAGGGGACGAAGGTGCTTCGCAACACGATCGCGTCCGCCGCCACCGCGGCCCTGTCGTCAATCGACTCGTGGGGTGGGAATCAACTGACGGAGAACGTCGTTCGGAGATCGGGTTGGGGAGCATTGATCGCAGGCTCTGCACAGGATCTCTGGGCGTACAACGTCATCAGCGCAAACGACGTCGGCTGTTGGCTGGCCGGCATTGGGGACGGCTTGCGCATCGAGGGAAACACGTTCGCTAACAACGGAATCGCGCTGGGATTCCGGTCCAACGGAGCGTGGTTGAACGATGCTTTGAACGGGTTGGATCTTTCCGTCTCGACGGACGGGGAGGCCTCGCTTCCGCTGCTCGCCAACAATGTCTTTCTCGGAAGCGCGGAAGCGGACATTCGCAACGAGGGAACCGTGACGCTACTTGCCGCCGGGAACTGGTGGGGAAGCGACGTCGATCGGGATCCATCTTTGGCAAAGACGTTCGGAAGCGTCGCCCTCGATGTATCCGCGTGGAAAGGAACGATTGCCGTGGGAAGCGGTACGGATGATGTCAGCCTGGTATTGGGTCGCATCCTCCAACAGGTGCTCGAGGGTGCCGGATACCGAGTCATCGATCTGATCGGACTGGGGGTGTCCGATCGGCTACGACAGGCGCTGCTTGATGAGGATGTCGATCTGATCTGGTGGGATGGAATCGCGGCGGAAGATCCGACGCTCCCGGCGTTGGGCGCCGCCGCTTCGGTCGTGTCGACACGTGCGTCCAATGGATGGCGAATCGTCGTCTCCGCTCAACTTGCGGAACAGCTCGCCGAGTCGACGGTTTCCGGGTTGGCATCGTGGACGCAAGCTACGGGTGGGTTGCTTCGGTTCACGTCAACGACCTCTCTGCACGACGAAGCGTTCGATGCGTTCGCGGCGGCCTACGCACTGCGAGATTCCGTTCGTTCGTTCACACCCGCGGAATCGTTGAGTGAAGTTGAAGCGCTGTTGAAGTTCGGCGCCGTCGATGTTGCCATCGTGCGCAGCTTGGAGGAAACGTTAACCCTGTCAGGGTTTATAGCATTGAGCGACGATCGGGACGCTCTCGAACAACGAGAGATCTCCATGATCGTGAAGTCGAGCATCGTGGACGAGTTTCCCGAGGTTCTCAATGTCCTCGATTCACTGGGGGAACGGCTTACGGAACGCGTTCTGCACGACCTCGTCAGTCGCGTTCGACTCCTTCGCAAGGAGCCCGCAGACGTCGCCAGAGGATTCCTGACGTCGGAGGATGACTGAGTTTCGGAAAAGGAGAAGCGGATGGATGCGAGGAACGGGATCGAGGGGCGAGGCGAGCGACCGCCCGGCCTGATCTTGCGGTTGAGATCCGGAATTCGGTACGGAACGAGCCTTCGGAGCAAACTTGTCGTGCTCGTGTTGGCGATCACGTTGCTCGTTGTCGGAGCCCTATTCTGGTTCTCGCTGAGTTCGTTGCGGACCTCGATTGCCGCGATCTACGAGTCACGAGCCCGCAGCGTCGCCGCCGTGATCTCGAAATCCATTCAGGAGAAGGACTACATCCTCTACTACTCGAACGAGTTCGATGCCGACATCGATCGATTGCTCGAGCGTTACGAAGCGGTGACCGGAATCACAGTGTTCGGTCAAAGCGCCCGCGGGTTCCTCGTCGTTGCCAGTACGGATCCGACGTTGGTGATGATGCTGGCGAGCGAGGAATGGCAGGCGGACTTCGAGCGTCTCAGCGCTGTGGAGGTCGCGCGGGTGAGTGCAGGCGGCGTTTCCTTCCTGCGGGCGTTTCACCCGATCTTTGCTGGAGGGGATCTCATCGGCGTGATCCAGGTAGACATGTCGTTGGAGGAGCAAGCGCGCTACATTTCGACGCTGTCGTGGCAGTACGGAATCGCCGCATTGGTCGGCTTTCTCGTCCTGGGCGGGCTGCTGGTCCTCGCGCTGCGGGGAATCGTCAGCAAACCGGTCGAGCGTCTCGCGGAGGCGACGCGCGCAATGGCGGCTCGGAAATACGATGTTGAAGTTCCGGTTCCATTCCAGAGGATCCCGGGGACGCAGCAACGTGACGAGGTCAGCCAACTGATCGACGGATTCAATCTGATGACCAAGGTGATTCACTCTCACGAGCAAGAGCTCTTGAAACTCGTTGTGCTCGACGAACTCACCGGCACGTACACGATCGATCATCTTCGTTCGGAGCTCGAACGCGAGCTTCACAAGACGAGACGCTACAAGCATCCAACGTCGATTCTCGTCATCGACCTTCAGCTGCCCCAGGATTGTGCTCCTGAAACGGCGGACGACGCGCTCGTTCGAACCGCGAGCTTCCTCGTCGGAAATCTTCGCAACGTCGACGTGTTGTTCCGCATTGGCGAATTCCGTTTCGCGTCACTGCTTCCGGAGACGCCGGCGGCAGGTGCTGCGGTCGCGGCCACCCGGCTACGAGAGAGGACTCCTGACTTGACCCATCGGACCGACGTTGCGATGCATCTAACGATCGCGTCTCTGGGTTGGGGGGAGGAAGGTGCGCCGACGATCGAGGATGTGCTTCGTGTGATTGCCGGACCCATCGCCGACCTGAGTGAATGAGCCGACCGCGGCGGGCGCTCTGGACGATTCCGATTCTCCTGCTTGCGATCGGGTTGCCCGCAACCGCGCAGACGCCGTCCAGCGACTGGATCTCCGAAATCGATGTACGCGGCCTGACGCCGTTTGAGGCGTCCTTTCGGTTGAGGAACGATACGACGTCCTCGATCCGGGGGATCAACGGACAGGCGGTTCTTTCCGATCAATTCGGACAGGCTATCGAAGCGCTTCCGATTACCACCTTCTCCGTCGACCCCGGTACGTCGCCCACCGTCTCCGTATCGAGCCGCTGGGACTTCCAACAGACGGGCATCTACCTGTTGGAGATCGTCTTGGATCTGGGCAATGGTCGGTTGATCTCCAACGCGCTCGCGTTTCGCATTCTGCCGATCCAGCTGCCGCTTGCGGCTCCCGTCTCGGCGTTCGGAGAAGGACTGAGGACGCTGTATCAGCAGCCCGTCAACTGGGGGTTGTCCCGCATCGATGCTGAGGATGCTTGGACGGTCACGCACGGGGTCAGCGACGTTGTCATTGCCGTGATCGATTCCGGAATCGACGGTTCGATCCCGCAGCTTGCAGGCGCCCTCTGGGTCAATCCCGGCGAGATTCCGGACAACGGCCTCGACGACGACGGGAACGGCTACGTCGATGACGTCCACGGATGGGATTTCCGTGACGGAGACAACAGCTCGTTGAGTGGATCGGCGATTCACTGGCACGGAACGTTCGTTGCCGGCATTCTCGCAGCGCAGCCCGGCGAACTTCCGATCGTCGGCGTCGCGCCCGGCGCTCGGCTGATGGACGTCCGATTCCTCGATGCTCAGAACGAGTTCTCCTCACGTGACTGGAACCTGTTTGCCGACGCCGTCGACTACGCCGTCGCCAATGGCGCCGACATCATCAATCTCAGCATCTACGCCAACGGACACCCTCCCAGCGTGTTGGAGCGAGCGATCCAGCGTGCCGCGAAGGCAGGTATCGTCATCGTAGGGATCTCGGGAAACACGCACGAAAGCGGCGTCCTGTATCCGGGTAAATACGACGACGTCCTTGCGGTCGCCGCCACGACGGAGGACGACATGCGTGCCGACTTCAGCGCCTGGGGACCGGAAGTTGCGCTGAGCGCACCTGGCGAAGGGATCACGTCGTTTCTTCCCGGAGGGCGGACGGCGACGCGATCCGGCACCTCGTTCGCCGCGCCGCACGTGTCGGGAACGCTGGCGCTGATCCTCTCATCGCACCGCTCCCTGTCGGCAGCACAGGCGATCGATCTCCTGATGAACAACGTCGTCGATCTCGGACCACGAGGTGCAGATGAGAGCTTCGGGCTCGGCCTGATCAACGCGTGGGCCGCCGTCCGATAGCGGCTCCGCTGAGTGCATCGGCGTGTTCACGGACAAACGCCCCACGATTTCGTAGCCTATGCGTTCTTGAACCGCGCGGACGCCGCTCGCATACTGGCAACGCAAGGTGAGAGGTGGGGGATGAGACAGTTTGTCGTATTGGTTGGCCTGCCGGGATCCGGCAAGACCGCCTATCAGCAGAAGAAATCGAAATGGGCCGTCGTGTCCAGAGACAACATTCGTCGGAGCATCTTCGGCTACACGTACGAACCCGCGGTGGAAGACGCGGTCGAGCGGATCTTCTCCACCGCGGTCATCGAGGCTGCGGAATCCTCAGTGGATACGGTTTGCGTTGACGATCTCAATCTCCTGCGCAACGAACGTTCGGCGTACGTCGAGCTGGCGCGCATCACCGGCCGAGAGCCGGTGGCCGTCGCGTTCCCTTGCGACCCGGTCGATGAACTGTATCGACTGGTGCGACGTGAGCTGGAGGGATTGAAGGCGTCGAGGTCGAGACTGCACGTGTCCGCGTTTCCTCGGGATCGCTTCGATGCCATGCTGCGATGCTACGAAGCAGTGCATCCCGACGAGGGATTCGTGCGGATTCTGAAGGAAGATGCACTTCCGATCGTGAGCGGGATCACCGCCCCCGAGCCCGCGCCGCGCAAGGAGCGGAAGCGGCGTCAGGAGAAACAACATCCGATTCCGTTGTTTGCAGGATAGACCGCAGCCGACGGGCTCGGCTGCGGTCCTTCGGATTCGCTACTGAATGTTGAGCAACGAGTCGATGCGTCCGCGGTCGAACCCAACGATGATCTCGCCATCGATGTCGATCACGGGAACGCCGTACTGTCCACTCTTTTCGACCATCTCTCTCGCGCGAGACATGTCTACGGAGACATCGATATCATCGAACGAGATGCCGTGACTCTGCAGATGATCCTTGGCCAGTTGACACCACGAGCACGTCGGCGTGCTATAGACGGTTACGGTGTGATCCATGTTTCCTTACCCTCCTGAGTCATCCATCGGACAAGAGCCGAGACACCCTTCTGGAGTCGATAGCAGTTGCGGGTTCCGTGCCGCTCTTTCTGAAGCACTCCCGCTTGTTCCAGCTTCGACAGATGGTACGAAATCGCGGGCTGGCTCAACTGAAGTCTCGATTGGATCTCCTGACATTGAACGGTTCCTTGGGAGAGCAACTCCACGATCTGCAGACGCGGCTCGCTGGCCAGAGCGGAGAACACACTCGCCCAGACAAGCCTTCGCGTACGTTCGTCCATGGATTGTCCCCTTCCTTTATTCTTCGATGGCGGAATGATATAGTGTCCCGACCGGGTTTTCAAGTATTTAAATATTTGGATGATTGAAAGGATGAATCATGGCACAGACAGTGATCGATTTCGAAGGCGGTATGACGTTCGTCGGTCGAGGGGCGAGCGGACACGACGTACGAATGGACGCGGCGGAAACCGTCGGCGGATCGGATTCCGCCGCGCGTCCGGTGGAGGTTCTTCTCAGTTCACTGGGCGGGTGTACGGGAATGGATGTCATCTCGATCCTGAGAAAAATGAAGACCGAGCCTCGCGAGCTGACGATTGAGATCCATGATGAACGCGCACCCGACTACCCCAAGGTGCTGACGACGATTCACCTCACCTATCGGGTCGCCGGCGACGTGCCGGAGGAGAACCTCGTCAAAGCGATCGAGCTCTCCCTGACCAAGTACTGCCCGATTGTCAACACGCTGAGCGGTGTTGCGGACATCAGCTATGAATACGTCGTGACGTCGGACTAGCGATCGGCGGCCTTCTCGAGAATGCGACCGACGTCGATATTCGTTCGAACGTAGTCAACGGCGTAATCCAGCGCAGGCCCCGGCCGGATCCACGTTCGGTGGAGCATCTCCTCGCACAGCGTTGCGGTGACCATCGTGTTCTGTCCTGCGAGGACAATCGGTACTCCACGCTCATTGGCGAGATCGATCACTGCGCGGGTCGGCCGATGAATCCCGGTGACGATCAAGCACCGCAGACTCTGTACCTCGAATGCGGCCCGATGAATGTCCTCGCGGTCCCCGCCGGTGATTACGGCCATCTCCGGCGTGCGGCGGAACAGCCGCAACGACTCTTCCGGTCCCATCGCGCTGATGACGAAGTGGCGAATCTCCCGTTCGATTTGCGGATTCGTCAACAATCGTCCGCCGAGCCGTTTCACGATCTCTTCAGAGCTCACGGACTGCAGATTATGGTCGTAGGGGATGATGCCCAAGACTTCTGCACCGCGACTTGCGAGGAATGAGACCAGTACTTCAGACAGCCGGCTGAACGACCGGTCCATCGGAACATCCTTCAAGATGACGCCCATGATCTGCGGGCCCTCGAACATGCGTAGTGCGCAGACGATCCGATCGATCGCTTCTTCACCGTCGTAGTGCGTAATCAGCAGCACATCGGCGTCGAGCAACTCGGCGAGATCGGGATCGCTCAACCCGGCACTGGCGCCGAGTCCGAGGTAGTTCCGTCCTTCGATCAGGACGATGTCCCGATCGATTGACAATCGGGCAAGTGCATCCCGGATTCGTTGACGGAACCCGCGATCTCCGGATTCGATCGTCTCACGAAGGAAGCTTCCCTCCAACGGGACCGGAGCCACGTCGCGAAGTGCATCATCCAACCTCAACTGCGAGCGAATGGCATCGGCGTCGCGATCGACGGGTTCTCCCGTTGCGTAGGACACTTCGAAGCTGATCGGCTTCATGTACGCCAGCCGAACGCCGCGGTCGTGCAGCGACTTGCCCAGCGCGAGCGACAGCAGACTCTTGCCCGTATGCTCCTCGGTCGAGACGATGAGTATCCGTTTCATGATGATGGTGTCCTTTGCGACGATGAGACCGGTTCGACGTGTTCATGGTAGTGGGCCACAGTACGGAAAGCAATCGGCTTTCCGTGGGTCTCCTCGAAATCTTCACGAAGTCCCTGCAAGTTCTTCACGCGGCTTCCGGAGACTGTACGTCGGAGGATGGCGGCCGTGGTTCGAATCCGCGGGGCATTGGGCCTTTGCACCTTCGGAACCTGGAACCTGCTATACTAGATCAACGATGAAGCGCATCCTGATTGTCGACGACGAGGAGATGATCGTTCGAACGGTCAAGGCATACTTGGATCGAGAAGGATTCAAGACCTACACCGCGTTCGACGGCGAAGAGGCGCTCCGCGCATTCGAGGACAAAGGGCCGGATCTGATCGTCCTCGACCTGATGCTGCCGAAGGTCAGCGGCATCGAGGTATGCCGATCGATCCGAACGAAGTCCGCGGTTCCCATCATCATGCTGACCGCAAAGGCGGCGGAGGCCGATCGCGTGGTCGGACTCGAATTGGGCGCCGACGACTACGTCGTCAAGCCGTTCAGCCCACGGGAACTGGTCGCACGCATTCGCGCGGTCCTTCGGCGGTTCGAGGGCGAGGGCGCCGAGGTCGAGCGCATCGTCGCCGGCGGCCTGGAGATCGATCTGAAAACGCGGGAACTGAAGGTCGACGGGAACGAGATCGAACTGACGCCGACGGAGTTCGATCTCCTCGCCTACCTCGCGCGCCATCCCGGCCAGGTGTTCACCCGCCTGCAGCTGCTTCGTGAAGTGCAAGGGTACACGTACGACTCGTTCGCGCGCACGATCGACACGCACGTCAAGAACCTTCGCCGCAAAATCGAGGCCGATCCGAAGAACCCCAAGTACATCCTCACCGTTCACGGCGTCGGCTACCGCTTTGCCCGGGAGTCGTAGATGCGGCGGCAGATTCCCCTTGCCGCCAAGCTCGGCGTTTCGTTCGTTCTCGTCATTCTCCTTGCGGTCGCCCTCGTCTACGGGCTGAACATGTGGTCGCTGAAACAGCGATTCGACGAGTATCAGCGCCTGTCGCAGGAACGGTTCGGCGAACAGCTTGCGATGCAGTTCGCCAATTACTACGAGGACGAAGGGACCTGGACTGGCGTTGCGGAAGCCATGCTCACCCGCCCGTATGTCGTGGAGCTAGGGGCGGAGAGCCTGGTGGGAAGCATCCAGATCTTCGATGTCGAATACACGCTGGTGGATCCGGAGAAAGCCACGGATACCCATCCGGGCGGCGTGATCGTGACATCCAACGCGTGGGACTGGCTCGCGCGCCAGCAACCCGTGTACGTTGACGGCACGTATCATACGTACCTGGACTTCGACGATCCCCCTTCCGACAAGAGCATTCCCATCGTCGTAGATGGCGAGTCCGTTGGGATCTTGTACGTGGGAGAGATCGAGAATCCGACGTCCGCTGAAGCCGATTTCCTTTCGACCGTGGCGGACTCCGCTCTCATTGGAGGTGGAATCGCGATCGCGCTGGCTCTTGTGCTCTCCACTATTCTGATCGTCCAAATCCTCCGGCCGCTTCGCGCGCTGTCCCGCGCGACGGAGAGGATCGCCGAAGGCGATATGCCGGAACGCGTGACGTTGCGGACGCACGACGAACTGGGCCGGTTGGGCGACTCGTTCAACCAGATGTTGAACAGCTTGCGACGCTCCGAGACCGTTCGCCAGACGATGACGGCCGACATCGCCCACGAGCTTCGCACGCCGGTGACGATCATCCAGGGGACGCTGGAAGCGATTCTCGACGGGATCTACGACGCGTCCGAGGAGTCGATCGCGCCGATCTACGAAGAGACCCTCCACCTCGGGCGTCTGATCGACGATCTCCGCGATCTCGCGCTGGCCGAAGCCGGTGAGTTGCGATTGGAGAAGGAACCGATCGATCTCGCCGAGCTGGTCCGCCAAGTCGCCGAGACGGCATTCTTGTCGAGAGAGGATGCGCCGCAACTCCACCTAGACCTGCCCAAACACCTACCCAACGTCTCGTTGGACAGCAAGCGGTTCCGCCAGGTGATTGCGAACCTGCTGAGCAATGCGGTTCGCCATACCCCGAGCGACGGCGACGTGTTCGTTCGTGTGCGGCGACTGGATGATGAAGTCGAGGTGAGTGTCGCGGATACCGGCTCCGGGATCCGCGACGGGGATCTTCCGCACCTGTTCGAGCGCTTCTATCGAGCGGATCCGGCACGCGGACGCTCAGCCGGCAGCGGTCTCGGGTTGGCCATCGTCAAGCAATGGGTCGAAGCACACGACGGGACGATCACCGCCGGCAACCGGAAGAGCGGCGGTGCACGATTCGTGATTCACCTTCCGTTGGGTTGATTCGACGCCTCGCCGTCCGCTACGATGGGGCATGCTCGATCAGATGTTCCAGAATCCACATCAAGGAGAGATGACGTTCGATGAGGTGATGGGCACCATCGTCTCGGCGATGGAAGGCCATCCGAAAGAACGGTTCGAACTGCTGATCGGCACGGATTCGTCATCGACCAACGCGCACATCGATCTGGTCAGTGCGATCGTCCTCCACAACGTCGGCCATGGCGGACGGTACTTCTGGACACGGCGGCGGGAACGACGCACGCCTTCCCTACGCCATCAGATCTGGCGCGAGGCATGGCTGTCGTTCGAATTGGCACAGCACGTAATTCGCCGCCTCGAAGCGGCCTCGTTGTTGCAGTTCAATCTGGAGATTCACGTCGATATCGGCGAGAACGGACGGACCAAGACCCTCATCGACGAAGTCGTCGGCATGATCATCGGCAATGGGTTGGCCGTTCGTATCAAGCCACATGCGTACGCGGCGTCAGCGGTTGCGGACAAGCACACCTAGTTCTCGTTTGCATCCTCCGAAGATTCGTGAACCATGCGATAGGCATCGTTTCGAGGAACGTCGAGCGCCTCAGTCAGAATCCGCGCGATCGAGCGGTTGGCGACGCCTTCGGCACGGAGCGCGGCGATGAGCCGGCAGTACGTCTCTTGATCCGACCTCGGCGACGGCGGAGATCCCTCAACGACGACGACGAACTCCCCGCGGCGGCGCTCGGACGCCGACAGCGCGTCGAGCAAATCGACTGCGCTGCCGCGCAGGAACTCTTCATGCACCTTGGTCAACTCGCGGGCGACGACAATCCGACGTGACGGCAGGATCTCCGCCAATAGCCGGAGTGTGTCGACGATCCGATGCGCAGACTCGTAGAACACCGTGGTGCGAACCCGATCCGAGATCTCCGCCAGCAGCGCAAGCCGCGCCCCGCGTGCTCGTGGCAGCGCCCCCTCGAACACGAACCGATCGACCGGCAATCCGGACGCGATCAGGGCGGCGAGGGCCGCGGACGCGCCCGGGACCGGGACGACCGTGTGGCCGGCCTCGATGGCGGCACGGACCAATGGGAATCCCGGATCGGAGATCAACGGCGTGCCGGCATCCGAAATCAGCGCCAACTGCTTCCCGTCGTCGAGCAACGACAACATCGCGGGAATCCTTTGACGCTCCGCTCCTTGGTAGATGGAGGAGTAGAACGGCGTGGAGATTGCGTATCGGCGCAGCAACCGACGGGACGTCCGCGTGTCCTCCGCCACAATGAAGTCGACGGATCGCAGAACCTCAACTGCACGATGGGTCATGTCCCCCAGATTCCCGATCGGGGTGGCTACGAGATACAGACAACCCTTCATGATTCCCTCTTCCACGTCCTCGTGAGCATTCCGGACGAATACCAGGCTTCGACCGGACTCTAGTGGATCGACGAGCACAGATCAACACACGGACGTTAGCACAGATGGGCACGACAAATGCGGGTTCGCGGCACGACAAGGGTATTGCCTCGGCCCGGGGGTACGGAGTAGCCTGAGTGACGAAGAACGGCTGATCGACACGATCGGCCGGGCAATCGTTTGAAACGGAGGCGGGAATCATGACGAACGGCGGATCGGCGATTTGGATCCTCGTAGGAATCGGCGCGGTCCTGCTCGCGCTGCTTCTCCTCTCGGGGCCGGCCTCGGAGCCCGATGTGCAAGCAACCGTCATCCCCGTAGCGTCGACGACGAGTCAAGGATCTCGGACCGTCGCTGCAAGCGGGTCCACATCCGTTCCGGTCGTGCATGCCGGTCTGGACCGGACGGCCGGCGAGCGTGAGACGATTCAGCTGTCGGGTGAAGGATACGATCCCAGCGGACTTCCGGTGACGTATCAGTGGAGCATGGAGGGGGGACTCGGTGTCTTCGCCGATCCCCACTCGCCGACGACGGCGTTTGTCACGCCGTCGGCATGCACCTGCGAGGATTGTGTGATCCTGACCTTGACCGTGACGAACTCCGCCGGGCGGAGCGCGTCCGATCGGATGATCGTCACCGTGCGCGATCCGATTGCTTGCCCGACGCAAACGTACGCGGCCAGCGGGTACTACATGCTCGAACCGTGCGATCCTTGCACCGTCGACGACTCCGCGACGTGTCCGGCAACGCCGTCGGAACCGTGCGCATCTCCGTGCATCACCGAGGCGCCCGTCGATGCCGGCTGTCCTGTTGCCCCGGTGGCGTGTCCGTGCGCCGTAGAGAGCGAGTGCATGCAGTCGTGGCAAACGGGATGGCCGTTCGATGATGAACCAACGCTTCCGAAGGATCGTGCCAAACCGTCGATCGCTCGACAGTTCCCTGCGACGATGGCGGAGAACAGCGCTGTCGTCCTTCGCGGCACCATTCGGAACCCCGCGTGTCAAACGGTGTGCTACGTGTGGTCTGCGAGCAAGGGATGGTTCGAGAACGCCGATACACTGACGCCGATCTATCATGCGCCCTCCTCCGACCGGCGCGATGGCGAAACGGTGACGATCAGCCTGACGGTCTACGACACG
>Ga0272441_10011205_pt1 | contig 13358 bp, 11 predicted proteins | sample SSMProp6N_FD_193582 | JGI IMG/M metagenome (GOLD analysis project Ga0272441, IMG submission 193582) | Marine sediment archaeal communities from Little Sippewissett salt marsh, Falmouth, MA, United States - SSM-Prop-6N | ecosystem: Environmental > Aquatic > Marine > Wetlands > Sediment ... | reverse complement strand
GCTGATAGTTCTTCTATTGCAATTTGTAATGATGGTATTCTCTATATAGGTCTTGAAATTGGTGATGGATCTGGTGGAGAGATATTAGCAGTAAATCCAGATGGTACTGAACGATGGCGGAAGAGAATTGGCAGCAGTTGGGTTGAATCCTCACCAGCTATTGGTGAAGATGGAACAATATATATCTGCTCATCATCTTTTTATGATTCACAACCCTGGGGACATCTTTATGCTTTTGGCGATGGAGAATTAAGATCGGACGCGCATGGTCCTTATGTTGGAATTAAAAATGAGCCTGTAACATTTACAGGATCAGTAAATGCAGGTCATCCACCATACAGTTATTATTGGGACTTTGGAGATACTGAAACATCAGATGAACAAAACCCTACTCATATCTATGAAATTGCTGGAAACCATACCGTAACATTTACAGTTACCGACGATAATGAATCTGTTGCGGTTGATACAACATGGGCGTTGATACGTGAATCAAATGATCCTCCGGAAATACCATCTATTGAAGGTGAAACAGAAGGACATTACGATGAAATATATGAATATACATTTAATACAACTGATGTAGATGGGGATGACATTATGTATTATGTTGAATGGGGTGATGGCATTAACAGTGGATGGAGTGAGCTAGTAAGCTCAGGTCAAGAAATCATCTTAAGTCACATCTGGCGTGATAAAGATACCTTCACCATTAGAGCAAAAGCCAAAGATTACTTTGGTTTAGAATCAGACTGGGCATATCTTGAAGTAACAATGCCAGTAAACCAACCACCTCAATTTCCAATTATCAGTTGGTTGTTGGAACGATTTCCAAACATGTTTCCAATACTACGTCATACATTGCAGAACTGGGGAGTCTTCGTATGAGTATGAAAAAGATAGATGTTGGTATTATATTGTTGTTACTTGCTATATCTATTAGTCCTCTTGTTATAGGTGATACCAGTCTACAATCAACAAAACCTGCGTTGGATGATGAGTTGGATCAGGAGCTTGATAATCTAAGGTATCTGTGTAATTCTCCATCTGGTTTTGATGAAACCAAATATGTACATTTGAAAAATGAGTTACTTAAGGATTCCAATAGGGAGGATACTTCTTCTTTCAAATCTTTTAGTCCTGTGGCTTATGAGAACCCATCGGTTTCGATGGATGGTCCTATGGATTCTCCTTGGCCAATGTTTGGTCATGACGTCAGGCATACCGGACAAAGTCCTTATAGTACGGCTGACAACCCTGGAATTGAAAAATGGCGGTTTGAATGTGATTGGGTAGAAGATGCCCCTATCATCGATAGTGATGGTATAATATATCTTGGAGGAGGTTATGGTGGTCTTCCTTGGTATATTTTTGCTATCTATGCAAATGGCAGTTTGAGCTGGAGATATAAAACAGATGGTTTGATATTGGGTTCTTCTCCAGCTATTGATGAAAACGGTACGATTTATATTGGGTCTTGGGACTGTAAATTATATGCAATTAACCCTAATGGCACCAATAAATGGACAGTTGGTACTGGAGGTTCAATATCTTCTTCTCCAGCGATTGCAGATGATGGAACTATTTATATTGGGAATCTGGGAAATCATATATGTGCCATTAATCCAAATGGTACGATGAAATGGCAGTACACGACGGGTTATAAGGTAACTTCTGATCCAGCAATCGGAGAGGATGGAACGGTATATATTGGTTCTGGAGACTCTTATTTGTATGCAATGTATCCTAATGGAACATTGCGTTGGAGGTTTAATACAGGAGATGAAATACATGGCCATCCTTCGATTGCTGAGGATGGGACAATCTACATCGGTTCCTGGGATGATTATCTCTATGCACTCTATCCTAATGGGACATTGAAATGGAGCTTTCATACAGAATGGGGAACAAGCAATAATCAAGCTATCGGTAATGATGGCACGATCTATGTTGGAACTGATAAACTCTATGCTCTTTATCCAAATGGAACGATGAGATGGGAATTTAATTTGGGATCTAACAGATGGATAGGAAAATCTTCACCAGCGATTTCTGCAGATGGAACTATCTATATTGGTACACAAATTGGCGATGGTGCAGGTGGAGAGATTATCGCAGTAAATCCTAATGGGACTGAGAAATGGCGGAAAAGGATTGCTGATTATTGGGTTGATTCATCACCATCTATAGGTGAGGATGGCACGGTATACATTGGATCAGCGTATGATATGAGTGGTGGTTATCTTCATGCATTTGGCGATGGGGAACTTATTTGTGATGCAGGTGGACCTTACTATGGTTCAGCGGGAAGTCCTATTCAATTTATTTCCACTGTATTTGGCGGTAGTCCACCATATAGTTACCTTTGGTATTTTGGTGATGGAGAAACGTCTGAAGAAGCAAACCCATCTTATAGTTATGACAATCAGGGAATATACAACATAACTTTAGAAGTAACAGATAGTGAATTCAATACTTCATCAGATGCATCATGGACGTTAGTGAATGATCCACCTAGTAAACCAAGTATCTCTGGAGAAATGAATGGTGGAATAAATCATCCCTATGAGTATACATTTGTCTCTGCTGATCCTGATGGAGATAACGTTTATTACACAATAACTTGGGGAGACGGGCATATCACAGACTGGTTTGGTCCTTTTGCTTCTGGTGAAGATGTCATTGTTAGTCATGAATGGAGCGAAATGGGGACATATAAGATACGTGCTAGAGCAATAGATACGTATGATGCAATGAGTGAATGGGGATGGATCGAAGTCAGGATGCCTATCAACCAACCAGTACAGTTTCCTTTTATCAGTTGGTTGCTGGAACGTTTTCCAAATATGTTTCCAATACTACGACAACTATTGGAATTGTAATCTTATCCTTTAATCAAGAGATTATGATTAAAACCTGTCAGGTATAACACAGGATTTCTCAATTTTCTTTTCTAAGAATTTCATTTAATTTATTATATCTGTTATTGTTAAATAATTGAAGATATTTAAGTAAATGATAAGTCCACTTGTACGAATTATTATATAAATGTAAAAATATAACATCATATCCATTCTCGTTGTATGTTATTTGCCTATATTCATAATCAAAATCTTCTGATCCGCAAACCTCAACATAAATACTAAATTGTGCCAGAAAAAAATCAGGAGTCCAAACCCGTGGTCTTTTATCTCTGTCCCATACATATATTGGTTTTTCATATGACCAAAAGATTCCAAGATCTTTCAAAAATTGAGCAACAATTTTTTCTGATCTAGTCATGTGATCATATATAGATTTCTGTTTCATATTAACACCTCAAAAAATGTGACAAAAAAAGAAAGAAAAAGTTTAAAGTGCGGTTCAATAACCACCTTAAGAATAAATAACAAAAAAATGATTTTTATTCGTTCCAAATAACAGGAGAGAAAACCTCGCATACCCGTGGGTCCGTATTTATATCTACGGTTTATTGTTCTGGATGGTTTTGGAAATCTTCACCATTCCAGCAATAAAGACAGAGTTTTTCTTTCGGCAGACCAATTGCTTTTATCATATCATCCAACCGCTGATATCTCAGGGTTGTTGATCCGAGATCTTCATTTATCCAATCAATCATGTTTTTATACTCTTCAGATTTAGGATTAATATATTTTGAAACATCTTCGATATCTTTCCCTTCTAAAGCTCGTATTGCTTTTCGAGCTGCTAATTCTTTGGTGCTTCTCGTTGACAAATTATAGATACAAGGAAACATCAACGGAGGACAAGCAGGTCGGATATGGATTTCTCTCGCCCCAGCATCTTTTAATTTATTGATAGTAAAATTTTTCAGCTGCGTTCCCCGAACAATAGAATCTTCACATAACACTATTCTGTTATCTTTAATAATATCTTCATTAGCAATCAGTTTCATTAATGCAACATGATCTCGTATCTCCTGAGATAAAGGGGTATAACTCCTTCCATATCCTGGTGTGTATTTTACAAGAACACGACGGTAAGGTTTGCCTGATTCCATTGCATAACCAATAGCATGACCCGTGCCTGAGTCGGGAACTCCTGCTACTAAATCTATCTTCACATTATCTCGCCTGGCTAACAACCTTCCACTGTTTTCACGCACTTCTTCAACATTTATTCCTTCATATTTTGAGGCAGGAAAACCTGTATAAATCCAAAGAAAAGCACAAATTTTATTTTCATTGGTCCCTTCTTTAACCTCTTCAATTCCTTTATGACTGATAAACACAATTTCCCCTGGATCAATAAATTTTTTTATGGTAAAACCCATGTTATTAAACGAACAAGTTTCACTCGCAACGGCAACTTCACCTTCTCTATCCCCAACAACTAATGGAGTAATGCCATGTTGATCTCTGCTGCAATAAATGCCCTTGTTGGTTAACAACAATAAAGATATCGATCCCTGTATTTTTTCATGCATCTTTTCAATACCATCAATGATGTCTTTACCTTGATTGATCAGATGAGCGATAAGTTCAATGGTGTTAACCTCGCCACGATCTAATTCACTAAAAGCAACTCCCTTTTTTATTAAGGTTTCAGCAAGTTCTTCTTTGTTTGTCACAAGACCTGCGCACACAATGGCAAACGGTCCAAATTTACTTTGAAAACTCAAGGGTTGCGGATCTTTATCTGAAATAACGCCTATCCCAAGATTACTTTGTATTTTATCAGATCCTTCATAAAATTTAGTTTTAAATTGAGAATTTCCAATATCTCGAATTTTTTTTACCGGCATATCGTTGTCATCAATAAATGCAATACCGCCATATTCAGTTCCCAAATGACTGTGATAATCGGTTCCATAATACAAACTAGAAATACAGTTTTCACTACTTACAATGCCAAATAAACCACTCATAATTCTCCCAGTTAAAGGTAACCAAAGAGATATATATAAGTATTATTAAAAATTACAATATTTAAAAAATAAGTACATTATCTCTATCCTGTTTATTGGTTTTTTATCGATGGTAATTATATAGTTGGTTGTTGTTTCTCTTGCTGACTTTGGCGATGGTATTAAAAATAGGATTAGTTGTAAACCCGATAGCAGGAATGGGTGGAAGAGTAGGATTAAAAGGAACCGATGGAGTAATCACAAAAGCAAGAGAGCTTGGAGCACAACCCGTGGCGTTTCATAAAACAGAAAAAATGTTAACAGAATTTCTAATGAAACAATCAATAAAGCATTCTCTGCAATGGTTTACCAGTAAAGGAGAAATGGGTGGCTTGGAATTAACAAGTGTTGGTATTACAGATATAAAAACTATCTATGAGCCATCAACACAGAATACGAATTCAGATGATACGAAAAATCTTTGTAAGCAATTTTTAACCTTAAATCTTGATTTAATCGTTTTCTGTGGTGGGGACGGAACTGCCCGGGACATTTTTGAAATTGTTGGAAACAGCATCCCACTTCTAGGTATTCCTTCAGGGGTAAAAATGCATTCTGCAGTGTTTGGTATCACAGTATCTGCAACAGCAAAGATGCTTCATGAGTTCATTGAAGGAACGCTTACGATTGGTGATGCTGAGATAATGGATCTTGATGAAGATCGGTATCGAAAAGGAGAGTGGAATATACGGTTGTTTGGAGTTGCTAAAGGTATTGTAGAGCCAACCTATATACAGGTAGGAAAATCAAGCTTTGAATCCGTATCAGATACAGCTATCAAAGATGAATTAACCGAACATATAGAAGATGAGATGGATGAGCATAAAGACTATTTGTATCTTTTTGGTTCAGGAGGTACAATTGATTATATCGCCAACAAATTAGGGATTAAGAATACCTTGCTTGGAATCGATGCAGTCTTTCAGAAAAAACTTATAGGCACAGATCTTAATGAAAAACAACTTTTACACCTGTTAAAAACCTATCAAAAAGTGAAAGTTATCTTAAGTCCGATTGGTGCACAAGGATTTATTCTAGGGAGAGGAAATTTACAGTTAAGCCCAGCGGTCATAAAAAAAATAGGCATCGAAAACATACTTGTTATTTCTACCCCATCAAAACTGGTACATACTCCTGTTATACGGGTTGATACCGGTGATAAAACACTAGATAAAAAATTTTCAGACCTAGGGTTTATGATGGTTGTAGTTGGTTATCGTCTGAGCAGGGTTGTCAAAATTTAGTTTTTATTTTTTATATTCTTTCATATGTCCTAAGACAGATTTCCAATCTAAAATCTCTCTGCATTTCCCACAAAATCCATTATGCATTTCAAAATCAATTTTATGCATCTTTTCTCCACAATATCTACATTTATATTCAACAGGCTTAGATTTCTTCATAACGTATACGAGTATGAAACCGATACACTATTTATAAAGTCTTTTTCTTAAAATAGGTTGTAGCAATACTCTTAGGTTTTATAATATTTCATGGTATCTGAATTTTTAATTGCCGATATAAATATACAAGCAATATTCTTTGTTTTTGCATTGATCCTGATTATAAAAAAAAGATACAGACCAACACCTTTTAATATTACAATATGTTTCCCCAAAATCCTATCATTCATGGAGGAATTTATATATGGACCAAAATCCAACAGCATTTCTAAAAGAAGAATATGATGAACTTGTAAAAAATGGATTTGACTGGAAATTAAGAGAATTACAGGGAGCATCCACACCAAAGGTAACCGTCGATGGTAAAGAAATGATTATGCTTTGTTCAAATAATTATTTGAATTTATCAAACCATCCTAAGTTAATAGAAGCATCAATTAATGCAACAAAAACACATGGTGCAGGTTCTGGAAGTGTCAGAGCAATTGCAGGAACAATGGATCTTCATTTAAAACTTGAAGAAGTAATTGCACGATTTAAACATACCGAAGCAGCATTATATTATCAAACTGGTTTTGCAACAAATGCAGGATTAATTCCGCAACTGGCTCCTGCAAAAGAGGATCTAATAATATCTGATGAACTCAATCATGGTTCAATTATTGATGGAGTTCGACTCTCTAAAGCACAACGTGCAGTATATGCCCATTGTGATGTTGGGGAGCTTGAGAAGGTGTTAAAAGCATCAGAAAAGAAAAACCCAAGAAGAACATTAATTATCACCGATGGTGTGTTTTCAATGGATGGCGATATTGCCCCAATGGGTGACATTGTTAAACTTGCCAATGAATACGGAGCACTTACCTATTGTGATGATTGTCATGGAGAAGGTGTTATTGGTAAAGAAGGACGCGGAATAGGATCTCATTTTGGTATTGAAGGAAAAATTGATGTTGAGATGGGTACGTTTTCCAAAGCACTCGGCGTTGTTGGAGGAATGATTGCTGGAAGCAGAGACCTCGTTAATTTTGCTTTAAATAAATCAAGAACATGGCTTCTCTCAGGAAGTGCACCACCTGCAACAACTGCGGCTTGTACTGCTGCAATTCAGGTTCTTGAAACCGAACCTCAACATGTAAATACACTCTGGGATAATATTAAATATTTCAAAAAAGAGCTTATCTCGATGGGTTTTGACTGCGGTCACTCTGAAACAGCAATCACGCCAGTAATTGTTGGTGAGAGTCATTTAGCAAAACAATTATCTGATGAACTGATGAAAGAAGGAGTGTTTGCTCTTCCAATCGTGTTTCCAATGGTTGCTCGAGATAAAGCCCGTATTCGGACAATGATGAATGCTGGACTGACAAAAGATAATCTAGACTTTGCATTGGAGAAATTTGAGAAACTTGGTAAAAAACTAGATATCATTTCATAAAAAGATACAGAGTAGTATACAACATTTATTTCTCTTATCTTTGCACAAAGTATTTATAAAAGATGGGGGATTCGTACTCTATATTTTTCCAAAATTTAGTGGAGTAGTGATTATGACAGAAGATGTAAAGAAGACAGGTACAACAATACTTGGAATGGTCTGTAAAGACGGAGTAGTAGTTGCTACAGAGCATCGGGCTACAATGGGTACGTTAATAGCTCATAAAAAGACAAAGAAATTGTATAAAATTGATAACCATTTAGCGTTATGCACGGCAGGTCTTGTCGGCGATCTGCAAGTTCTTTCTCGTTATCTTAGTGCAGAAGTTAACCTTTATCGACTGAAAAGAGATATGCAGATGCCAGTCAATAGTGCAGCAACGCTTATGTCAAATATCTTAAATCAGCGGAAATTCTATCCATATTATGTTCAATTGATCCTTGGCGGTTGGGATAGTGAAGGTGGACATGTTTATTCCTTAGATGCCGCAGGCGGGGCAATACCTGATAACTATACTGCAGGGGGATCTGGTTCACCTTATGTTTTTGGTGTTCTTGAAGATCAGTATCAGGAAGATATGACTGTTGATGAAGGCATTGATCTTGCAGCACGGGCAATAAATGCTGCTATGGGTAGAGATTCAGCATCTGGAAATGGTGCTGCTATTGCTGTAATTAACGAAAAAGAATTCAGAATGATTTCAGAAGATGAAATCAATTCCCGTTTAGAAAAAATGGGTAAATAAAGAATATCTCTTTGATTACATACTAAAAAAAATATTTGCATATATGCAACTTGTTATCTAAGTTTTACAAGGCTATAAAAATGACAGTAGATGATGTTTTACGGGAAATAAGGGGAAAGATTAGAGGCTCAGTTCCTCCTAGTATTGACATATCAGATGTTGAATTTGAAGGAGCGCTTCTTGTCATTTATACAAAGACGCCAGATCGGTTTGCTAAAAGTAAAGATCTTGTGAAAAATCTTGCTAAATCGTTGCAGAAACGTATTGTTGTTCGTCCTGATCCTTCAGTGCTTACTGATATCGATCTTGCAGAGAAAAAGATACGAGCGATTATTCCCAAAGATGCAGAAATTGTCGATATCTTTTTTCAACCTGATGTAGGGGAAGTTACTATTGAGGCTTTGCGTCCTGGTGCAGCTATTGGAAAAGAAGGAATGCTTCTTAATGAGATACGTAAACGTATTAACTGGACACCGAAAATTATTCGGGCGCCTCCTATTCAGTCCAAGACGGTGAAAGAAATTCGAGGGTATCTTCGGACGATGAGTGATGAGCGAAAACAGATATTGCAGAAGATGGGTAAAAAGCTTCATCGTGGTGTGTCTGATGGTGAAAAGTTTGTCCGGGTTATTGCTCTTGGTGGTTTTCGTCAAGTTGGCCGGTCCTGTAGTTTGCTTCATACTCAGGATAGTAAGGTGATGATTGATTGCGGTATTGATGTTTCTTCTGATAATAATAGTTCACCGTATATTCACCTTCCCGAGGTTTTGCCGTTTGAAACCATTGATGCTGTTGTTATCACCCATGCTCATCTTGATCATTCGGGTCTTGTTCCGTTGTTGTATAAATATGGCTATGATGGTCCTGTTTTTTGTACACCGCCGACACGTGATATGATGACGCTTCTTCAGATGGATTATTTGAAAGTGGCGGCTGCGGATGCAAAAAAAGTTCCGTATTCATCAGAAAATATACGAAGTGTCATAACGCATTGTGTGCCTATTGGATATGGAGATACGACCGATATTACTCCTGATATTAGACTCACGTTTCATAATGCTGGTCATATTCTAGGTTCTTCTATCTGTCATTTTCATGTTGGAGAGGGGCTGTATAATATTGCGTTTACTGGCGATATTAAATATGAACGGACCTGGTTGTTTAATCCTGCGGTTAATCATTTTCCACGAATAGAATCTGTTGTTGTTGAATCGACCTATGGAGGGCGAGATGATTATCAACCGACTCGAAAGGAGGCAACAGAGCATCTGAAAGATGTCATTGTTGCCTCAATGAAAAAGAAGGGGAAAGTACTAGTTCCCGTGTTTGCTGTTGGTCGTAGTCAGGAAGTAATGATTGTTCTTGAAAATCTTGTGCGAACCAAAGAGATTGCAGCAGTTCCAGTGTATCTTGATGGGATGATATGGGAGGCAACAGCTATTCATACAGCGTATCCTGAATACCTAAATAATAAATTACGAAGTCAGATCTTTCAGAAGGGAGATAACCCGCTTCTTTCTGATATCTTTAAACGTGTTGACAGCATGGAGATGAGAGAAAAAATCATTGGTGATATAGGATCCTGTGTTGTCCTTGCTACAAGTGGTATGATGAATGGTGGTCCGGTGATGGAATATCTGAAATCATGGTCTGGAGATAAAAAAAATACCATTGTGTTTGTAGGATATCAAGCTGAGGGAACCACAGGTCGTAAAATCCAACGAGGTATGAAAGAAATTCCTTTAAATGTTGGTGGAAAGGTTGTCAATCTTGAGATGAATATGAATGTAGATACTTGTGATGGGTTTTCGGGTCATAGTGATCGACGGCAACTTACTGGTTTTATTAGTAATATGTCGCCTCGTCCTGAACGGGTTATCTTTGGTCATGGTGAAGAATCAAAATGTCTTGAACTTTCCTCTGCGATACATAAACGATTTAATATCAATACCAGTGCACCAATGAATCTGGAAACCATTCGTTTTGTCTAACATGCAGGATAGTGATTATGGGAGATTAAGAATAAATTGTTTAATTTCTTCAAAACTTTCCTCAGATCTTTTTATCGCTTCAGTTTTTCCAATAGGCTCATGGAGTTCTTTTTCACCAGTTGCATCGAGCCCTGAGACGATATATTCCCCATTTCGTTCATAGATTGCGGCATGATCTTTCCATGCTTTTTCATAATGTAGTATGGGGCCAAAAAATCTCCATCCTTGCTGTTGCATACGTTTTCCAATCTCTTCTACCTGAGCTCTCTTATCCATGGGTATCATCCAATATTTTTTTCTATATAATACTTGCTATTCGTCGTGCTATCATAAACACTGCTACATATTTTGGGACATCTACTTGTCCTGGTTCTAATCGAAAATCATGATGATTCATTGTTATGCTAAATGGGGTGTGTACAGTAACGGTAAGTGGTTCGTCATCAAATGCTATTGCATCGCATAACGGATCAAAATCTTTCAGCTCATCAATTGGGATATGTACCACTTTCAACCCTGTTTTTCCATGCAGTGAAGACGGTAATCTGATAAGTCGTTTGATATCACAGGTCACAGGTTCATCTGTTTCTCCAGCACCAAAGCTAACTGCTGTTTTACGAAGAGCGGAATTCAAAAAGAATTTTCGAATTGTTTTTGACTGATCAAGCATGCCTTCTCGTATTCGTTTCACTCTTCCATCAGATAACTCATGTGTTAACCGTACCGCTTCTTTTTTACTGACTCCATATTCCATCAGTTTTTGTTCAGGATCATTGCTTTGTTTAATATCATTAACAATTTCAATAATTCCTTGACTAATCCTCCCTTTCCATCCTTTTTCATCCGGAGTTGGCATCTTAAGACTTTTTCCACTGGGATAGATATGACTTCCATATTGTTTTCTCCCAGTGGCCTGCTCACGAAAAATCACAGAATCTTGTAAATCTCTGCCGGTGATATAGTCAACAATTTCTCTTCGCTCATTGCTATCAAAATCAAAAACTGAAGGATCTTTGACATGGCAGTGGTATCCTCGTCCTCCACTGAAATAAAGATCAAGATATTTTTCATCAAATCCAAAATCATCTAATAAAAACTCTTTAACAAGTTTTATAAATTCTTTTTTCACCGCAGCCAGTTGTTGACTATACGTCATAGTTTCTGCATGGGGGAGATGATCAGAATCTAAATCAAAAATGAGTTCTGCGCCCATCCATTTTTTATCCTGCATAGTTGAAGCATCAGGTATATGATAATATGCTGAGGAATAATAAGCGTGTTGCGGGGCTCGATCTGCTAAAAAATTCATAAGACTTTTTTTCTTATCAAAAGAAATATGCCGCATCATTCCTTTTCCGCCAAAGACAACAAAGGCAAATTCTCTTCTCCCGAATCTATCAGGTAGTTCAAAGTTATTTTTTTTGTAATAGTCTTGAAACCTATTTTTGAGAAATTCCAACGATTTTTGAGACGAATTATCCTTTGGCATTCTTACAACCTCAAATGTGATTAGTATGTATAATCTTTATCCAAAAATAGAGATAAAGTTTAATTACATTTGACTATTACGTCGTACTATGAGGGATATTATAGAGGATGAACTGTCTTCATCATCAGTTATTAAGGATCTTCATGCATTAGATTTTGACTTTATTCCAGAGGAACTTCCTCATAGAACAGAGCAACTTCGAAAGCTTGCCTTAATGTTTAAACCTGTATTGCGGGGTATATCACAAAATGGAGTGATACGAGGTCCTGTTGGAACCGGTAAAACTGTTATGACTAAGAAATTCTGTACTTCACTTGTTACCATAGCTCGTAAACAAGCCAAAAGACTTGAATATGTTCATATCAACTGTCGGAAACGATCTACTGATTCTATGGTTTTGATTGGTATTTTAAACCATTTTGATAAACGCTTTCCAGATAGAGGGTTTTCTGTTCAAGAAATGTTACAGATTCTCTATAAACAATTACAGCGACATGAAGCACAACTGGTACTTGTTCTTGATGAAGCAGATGCGTTGTTGAAAAAAAGCGGATCTGATCTTCTCTATAATCTTACCCGGTTTACCGATGAAACAATGAATGCAGATAACCCTGTCTCAATTATTATGATTTCTCAAAAAGATGTCCTTTTAGAATTGGATTCATCAGCACTTTCCAGCTTTAAACGAAGTAATACTATTTTGTTAAATAAATATACTCGTGAAGAACTCTACGATATTATTTCCCAACGCACTAATCTTGCCTTTCATACTGCTACGGTCTCTGAAGAAAGTATCGATCTTATTGCGGATATTGCCTGTGAATGGGGTGATGCACGATTTGCAATTGAACTGCTGTGGAAATCAGGGATGTATGCTGATGAAAAACATGTAAAACTTGTTGTTCCAGAACATGTACGAGCAGCCAAAGCAGAAACATATTCTGTTGTTACAGAAACAAAACTACAACATCTTGAAAAACATCAAATTTTAACTCTTCTTTCCATTGCAAAACGATTACACAAAGACGACAGTGCCTATGCAATTACCAGTGAGGTTGAAAAAACCTATGCGATAACTTGTGAAGAATACCATGAGAAACCTCGAGCACATACCATGTTTTGGAATTATCTTAAAGAAATTGAGCATGCTGGATTTATCAACATAAAATTATCTGGAAAAGGTCAGCTAGGTACTACTCAAATGATTTCTCTTCCCGATATTCCTGCTGAAGTATTAAAAAATAAACTTGAAGGATTTTTACAATAACGCTGCCTTGCATTCATTGTTAACAGGACAATGGGCACAATGAGGTTTTGTTTTACAATACTGCTTTGCCAATTCAACTAGTAGGGCATGAAACTGTT
>Ga0272441_10011203_pt1 | contig 13358 bp, 8 predicted proteins | sample SSMProp6N_FD_193582 | JGI IMG/M metagenome (GOLD analysis project Ga0272441, IMG submission 193582) | Marine sediment archaeal communities from Little Sippewissett salt marsh, Falmouth, MA, United States - SSM-Prop-6N | ecosystem: Environmental > Aquatic > Marine > Wetlands > Sediment ... | reverse complement strand
CAGTACTTATGTTAATTTTAATTTGGGTTGGGATTGTTATTTTTTCAGAAGTAAAAATATATCATTTTTTAATTCTAATACTTATTTTTTGTTTAATCTCTTTATTTTTATGGAACTTTGCTTTAAAAGATTATCAAAAGCAAAGAATTATTACTTTTTTAAATCCCAATATAGACAAAACTGGAGCCTCTTGGAATACTAACCAGTCAAGGATTGCTATTGGTTCGGGAGGATTATTCGGCAAGGGGATTGGTAAAGGGTCTCAAGCTCAATATGGTTTCTTGCCTGAAGCCCAAACAGATTTTATTTTTTCAGCTATTGCTGAAGAAACAGGATTTATAGGAATTTCTATATTTTTTTTAATATTTCTTTTTCTTATCTCTAGGATTGTCAGAATAGCCTTAACTGCTAAAAATAATTTTGCTCGGCTTTTTTCATCTGGTTTTGCTTTTCTTTTATTTTCGCAAGTATTTATAAATATTGGAATGACTCTGGGGGTTCTCCCTATTATTGGAATTCCTTTGCCTTTTATTTCTTATGGTGGTTCTCAACTTTTGGCTTTTTATTTAGGGATAGGTATTTTACAGAATATAAAGATTCATAGCTCTTGACTTATTTTTTAAAAAAGAATATAATTTAAATCGTTATCTTATCAATATCTAATTTTTATATTAGACACATCATTTATAAATAAAACCTCATAGGAACCTTTCTTGAAGGTTATTTTTGTTTTTTTAATATTAAAGATATGGTAAAAATAAAAAGTTTTTCAAAGTCTAAAATTTCTTTTTCTCTTCCTTCATTAATCTCTGCCCAAAAGGAAAGTTGGAAATGGTTTTGGGAATATAGTTTAAAAGAACTTTTTGAAGAGATATTTCCTATTTATGATTATACAAAAAAACAGTTTGAAATTAGTTTCAAAGATTATAAACTTGGAAAATCAAAATATAAAAATGGTCTGGAAGCAAGAATAAACAATGATTCTTATGAAGCTCCAGTAAGAGTTAATGTTGTTTTGCGTAATTTAAAGACTAATGAAAAAAGAGAACAAGAACTTTTTTTAGCTGATTTCCCTTTAATGACAGAAAAAGGGACATTTATTGTTAATGGAGTAGAAAGAGTAGTAATCTCTCAGTTGATCAGATCACCGGGAGTTTTTTTTACATTAAAAAATAGCCAAGGAAAAAAATGTTTTGGAGCTAAAATAATTCCTTCTAGGGGAGCTTGGTTGGAGTTTGAGACAGAATCTTCTGGGTTTATTGGGGTTAGGATAAATAGAGAAAGAAAAGTAGCAGCTACTACTTTACTAAGAGCTTTTGGGGTTAAAGGAGACAAAGAAATTAAGAAAATATTTTCTGATATTGATCAAGGAGAAGAAGGATATATTGAAAAAACCTTGAAAAGAGATATTACCCATAATGAATCAGAAGCTTTTGTTGAAATTTATAAAAAATTAAGACCAGGAGATTTGGCTGGACCAGATGCTGCTAAAGAATTAATTCTAAATATGTTCTGTAATTTTCAGAGATATGACATAAGCAGAGTTGGTAGATGGAAAATTCGTCAAAGATTGTCTGAATTAAGAAAATCACCCAAAAACAAAGCAGAAGAAGAAATAAAGAGAGAAGACAGAATATTAAAACAAGAAGACTTAATAGCCGTAATTAGAGAAATTATTCGTTTAAACAATGATCCTTCTTCTATCCCTGATCAAATAGATCATTTAGGTAATAGAAGAGTGAAAATGGTCCATGAGATTTTACAAAATAGAGTCAGAATAGGTTTAATGAGAATGGAAAGGATAATTAGGGACAAAATGTCCACCTTAGAATCTGCTACTCTGACTCCTTCTCAAGTAATAAACTCTCGACCAGTAATGGCAGTAATTCAAGAATTTTTTGGTTCTTCTCAATTATCTCAATTTATGGATAATGAAAATCCTTTAGCAGAGCTAGAGCATAAAAGACGTCTGACAGCTACTGGTCCTGGAGGATTAACTAGAGAAAGAGCTGGATTTGAAGTAAGAGATGTCCAACCTTCTCATTATGGAAGAATATGTCCAATTCAGACACCAGAAGGTCAAAATGTAGGATTAATAAATCATTTATCTTGTTTTGCCAAGGTTAACCATTATGGTTTTTTAGAAACACCATATTTTAAAGTTAAAAACGGTAAAGTCACTAAAGAAGTTCATTATTTAACCGCGGATGAGGAGGAAAAATATTGTATTACCCATGGGGGTATAAATATAGATAATAATGGCAATATTTTAGACAAGGAAGTTGAGGTTAGAAAGAAAACTGAACCAGTAATGGTTGCTAGAAAAGAAGTTGACTTTATAGACGTATCTTCAAAGCAGATTATTAGTGTTGCTACTTCCTTGATCCCATTTTTACAAAATGATGATGCTAACAGAGCCTTAATGGGTTCAAATATGCAACGTCAATCAGTTCCTTTGATTAAACCACAGGCTCCTTTGGTTGGAACTGGAGTGGAAAGAAATGTTGCTCGTGATTCAGGAGAAGAAATATTGGCTCCGGATGACGGGAAAATTATTTCAGTTGATGCTTCCCATGTAAAAATAAAAACAAAAAAAGAAGAAAAAATTTATAAACTTAGAACATTTGTGAGAGGAAATCAATATACTTGTTTTCATCAAAGACCAATAGTAAACAAAGGACAAAAAGTGAAAAAAGGAGATGTTTTAGTTGATGGCACTTCTGCTGATAAAGGAAGATTAGCCTTGGGAAGGAATGTTTTAATTGCCTTTTTACCCTTAAGAGGAGGAAATTTTGAAGATGCGATTTGTTTTTCAGAAAGATTACTTAAAAAAGATGCCTTTACCTCACTTCATATTGAAGATCTCACTTGTGATGTAAGAGAAACAAAATTAGGCCCGGAAATAACCACCTATGATATTCCTAACGTTGGAGAAGAGAAATTAAAGGATCTGGACGAAGAAGGAGTTATTAGGATTGGAGCAGAAGTAGGTCCAGGTGATATTTTAGTTGGAAAAATTTCTCCTAAGGGAGAATCAGGGCTTACAGCAGAAGAAAGATTGTTAAGAGCTATTTTTGGCGAAAAAGCAAAAGATATCAAAGATAGTTCTTTAAGAATGGAGCATGGAAAAAGAGGAAGAGTTATATCAGTAAAAGTATTTTCCAGAGAAAAAGGAGATAAATTAAAACCAGGAATATTAAAAAGAATTAGAGTAGAGGTCGCTCAAATTAGAAAGATTAAAGTAGGGGACAAATTATCAGGAAGACATGGAAATAAAGGAGTTGTATCTAAAATTTTACCAGAAGAAGAAATGCCATTTTTAGAAGATGGAACTCCAATTGATATTGTATTAAATCCAATGGGTGTTGTTTCTAGAATGAATTTAGGACAGATTCTTGAAACTCATCTTGGATTTGCAGCAAAAAAACTAGGATATTTAGCCATTACGCCAGCATTATTAGGAGCTGACGAAAAAGACATAAAGAGAGAGTTGAAATCTGCTGGCTTGCCAGAATCAGGTCAGGTAGATTTGTATGATGGCAAAACAGGAGAAAAACTTCCTAGAAAAGTAACTGTTGGCTATATGTATATAATGAAACTTATACATATGGTTGAAGACAAGATCCATATGAGAAGTATTGGCCCGTATTCCTTAATAACTCAACAACCATTAGGAGGAAAAGCTCAGTTTGGAGGACAGAGATTTGGAGAAATGGAAGTTTGGAGTTTAGAAGGATATGGAGCAGCTTATACTCTTCAGGAAATGTTAACTATTAAATCTGATGATATTCAGGGTAGAGCTACGGCGTATGAATCAATTTTAAAAGGTGAACCAATAAAAAACCTTAATATTCCGGCTTCTTTTAATTTATTAGTTTTAGAATTAAAAGCATTGGGTATGGGTATTGAAATTAAGGAAAAAGAAATAACTGATAAATAATTATTAATTAATTATATGCGAATTTCTAATTTAGAATCAATAAGAATCAAACTTGCTTCGTCCGAGGATATTTTAAATTGGTCTCACGGTGAAGTAATAAAGCCAGAAACAATAAATTATCGTACTCAAAAACCAGAAAAAGATGGTTTGTTTTGTGAAAAGATTTTTGGACCAACAAAAGATTATGAATGTTATTGTGGAAAATATAAAGGAATTAGATACAAAGGAATTATTTGTGACAGATGTGGGGTTGAAGTTACCAAGAGTTCGGTTAGGCGTAATAGAATGGGACATATAAAACTAGCGACTCCTTGCTCTCATATTTGGTTTTTAAGAGGGGTTCCTTCTAAAATAGGATTAGTCTTGAATATTCCTATGCAGAAATTAGAAAAAGTTATTTATTTTGCAGCGTATATTATTACTAATGTTAACGAAGAAGCTAAAAAAAGAATAATTCAAGAAATTGATCAGGAATATAAAGAAAAAACAAAAGATAAAAAATTTGACAAGGAAGAGTTAAAACAAGCTCGGGATACAGCTAAACAAGAAGTTTCAGAAATAAAAAAATTAAAAGTTTTGTCAGAAACAAGTTATGAAAATTTATCATTAAAATATGGAGAGATTTTTGAAGCAGGAACAGGAGCAGAGACATTAAAAAAAATATTTGAAGAAATTGATATTAAAAAAACAATTTCTATTTTGAAAAAAGAATTAGAAAAATTATCTTCTATTATTAGAATTAAAGTTTTAAAAAGATTAAAGTTTTTTCAATCTTTAGAAAAAGCGAAAGTTAGACCAGAATGGATGTTTCTAGAAGTTATACCCGTCTTGCCTCCTGAATTAAGACCAATGGTTCAATTAGATGGTGGCAGATATGCATCTTCGGATTTAAATGACTTATATCGTAGAGTTATTAATAGAAATAACAGACTTAAATATCTTATTGAGCTTTCAGCTCCAGAAGTTATTATAAGAAATGAAAAAAGAATGCTCCAAGAGGCAGTGGATGCTCTGTTGGACAATGGTATGCGTAAGGGACAGACAACTATTGCTACAACTGGAGGGAGAAGACTTTTAAAATCATTAGCTGACACATTAAAAGGAAAACAAGGGAGATTTAGAAAAAATCTTCTTGGAAAAAGAGTAGATTATTCTGGTAGATCTGTTATAGCAGTCGGTCCAGAAATTAAATTGTCTCAATGTGGACTTCCTAAAAAAATGGCCTTAGAGCTTTTCCGTCCATTTGTAATCAAGCAAATAATTGATAAAGAATTAGCTTATAACATTAGAGGAGCCTCAAAATTAATAGAAGATGGCATAGACGAAGTATGGGAATCTTTGGAAGAAGTGGTTAAGGACAAATTAGTATTATTAAATCGTGCTCCTACTCTTCACAGATTAGGTATCCAGGCTTTTCAACCAATTCTCATAGAAGGAGAAGCTATTAAACTTCATCCTTTAGTATGTAAGGCATTTAATGCTGATTTTGATGGAGATCAAATGGCAGTCCACTTACCTCTTTCTAAAGAAGCTCAAGAAGAAGCAAGAGAATTAATGTGGTCTGTTAAAAATTTACTTAAACCATCTACAGGATTGCCTGTTGTAAGTCCTTCTCAAGATATTGTCTTAGGTTGTTATTTTTTAACTGAAGAAAAAGAAGGGGCTAAGGGGCAAGGGAGAGCATTCTCAAGCCCAGAAGAAGTTATTTTAGCTTATGAATTAAAACAAATTAATGTCCAAGCTAAAATTAAGATATTAAAATCTTCTTTAGACAAAAAATTAGAGAAAAAAGATTCAAATTCTTTATTGGAAACTACTTGTGGTAGAATCATTTTTAACCAAGTATTGCCAAAAGATTATCTTTATCTTAATAAAAATATAAGTTCTAAGGTTCTTTCAGCTATTGTTGCCGATGTTATCTCAAAATATGAATGGCAAGAAATAGAAGAGATATTAGATAAAATTAAAAAATTAGGTTTTGAATATTCTACATTATCAGGAATAAGTTGGGGGATGGATGATTTACTTGTTCCCAAAGAAAAGAAAGCTTTGATTGAAGAAGCTGATAAAAAAGTAAAGATGGTTGAAGGACATTATGAAAAAGGACTTTTAAGTACTGAAGAGAAAGAAGCAAAAGAAATAGAGATTTGGCATAAGACAAAAGAAGATATTGAAAAATTAGTAATTGAAACACTACCTAAAGATGGTCCGGTTATCTCTATTGTTGGTTCTGGAGCCAGGGGGTCATGGGCCCAACCAGTGCAAATGGCAGGGATGAAAGGATTAGTTACTAATCCTTCAGGAAAAATAATAGGACTTCCTATAAAAAATTCCTTTAAAGAAGGACTTGATACTTTGGAATACTTTCTTTCTACACATGGAGCCAGAAAAGGAACTGCTGATACTGCTTTAAGGACATCAGCAGGTGGTTACCTTACCAGACGTCTTATAGATGTTTGTCATGAAGTGATTGTTACGGAAAAAGATTGTGGGGATAAAGAAGGAATATTATTGCTTAGAAAAGATTCAGAAGACATTGGACAAAAATTTGCATTTGAGATTATAGGAAGAACAGCATTAAATAATATTATTGACCCTAAATCAAAAAAGATAATATTAAAATCAGGAGAAATTATAGACACTGAAAAAGCAAAGGAGATTGAAAATTCTTCAATCCAAGAAATAGGAGTTCGTTCAGTTTTAAGTTGTAAAACTACGAGAGGTGTTTGCCAAAAATGTTATGGCTGGGAAATGGGAAGAAATAAATTAGTAAAAATCGGAGATGCAGTAGGAATTATAGCTGCTCAATCTATAGGTGAGCCAGGCACACAATTAACATTAAGAACATTTCATTTAGGTGGAGTAGCCGGGGCAGGAGATATTACCCAAGGTTTACCAAGAGTAGAAGAAATTTTTGAATTGAGAGAACCAAAAGGAGAAGCAATTATTTCCGAAGTATCAGGAACAATTAAAAAGATAAAACATAAAGAAAGAATCATAAGCATTATGCCTGATGAAGAAATTAAAAAGAAAGGTAAAAAAACAGAACTTATAGAATACAAAATTCCATTTGGCAGAGCATTCTGGGTTGAAGAAAAAGAAAAAGTTGCCAAAGGAACTCAACTTTGTGAAGGTAGTTTAAATCTTAAGAAAGTTTTAAAATTAAGGGGAATTAAAGAAACTCAAAGATATGTTACTCGTGAAGTTAAAAGGATTTATACTTCAGAAGGAGTTAATATTCATAGTAAACATATTGAAACAATAACTAAGCAGATGTTTTCCAGGGTTAAAATTAAAGATGAAGGAGATAGTAATTGGCTCCCTGGCCAAGTAATAACTTCAGCTGAATTTAATGAAGTAAAAGAAGAGTTAAAAAGCAAAGGCAAGGTTATTCCTAAGGCGGTTCCAGTATTTTTAGGTATTTCAAAAGTTGCCTTAAGTTCAGACAGTTTCCTTTCTGCTGCTTCGTTTCAAGAAACATCTAGGGTATTAATTGATAGTTGCTCAGAGGCAAGAGTGGACAAATTGCATGGGCTAAAAGAGAATGTTATAATAGGTAAATTAATACCTGCTGGGACAGGAATCAAAAAAATAAATGGCGAAAAAAAGGAGGAATAAAAAAGATTTTAAGAAAAGAAACAATCAATTTGAAAAAAGCAGTGAATATCCGATTTTGACTTCAAAATTAAGAAAAAAAGTCAATGTAATTTTAATTTTTTTAATAGCTGTCATCATTGGATTGTCTTTTTTTGATAAATCAGGGGTTGGAGGAAAGTTTTTATTCAATTCTATTTATTTTTTAATAGGAAAAACAATATTTTTCGTTCCGTTATTTCTTGGAATTACTTCTCTAATATTTTTAACTTCTCATAAAAAAAGATTAACAGCTCCTGTATTTTTAGCAGTGGCTCTTTTAATATTGGGTGTTTCAGGAATATTTTCTATGCAAGATTTGCCGGATAAACAAGGAGGATGGATAGGATATCTTATCTCCTATCCTTTTATGCATTATTTCGGTGTATGGGTGACATTTATAATTTTAATGGTTTTTGTATTAATAAGTTTATTAATATTCTGGGAGTTTTTACCATATAAAGATTTTTTAACCAAAAAGAAAATTGCCTCTCAAAATTTAGAGCCTGAAAAAATTGAGAAAAAAGAAGTTAAGTTTGAGATGGAGAAAGTAGACACTCCACCAATAAATAAAAAAGAAATTAAAAAAATAGTTAATATTGAACCAAAACAATCTGATTTTGTTGTAAAGGACTCGGCTTTGTATAAATTTCCTCCTATCAGCTTATTGGAGACTAATGGAGAAAAAGCCGTAAGCATGGGAGATATTGAATCAAATTCTCTAGTAATTAAAAAAACATTGCAGAATTTTGGTATTATGTCTGAAATATCAGAAGTTAATGTTGGACCAACTGTTACTCAATATGCTTTAAGGCCGGCTGAAGGAGTAAAACTATCTAGAATTACGGCTTTGATAAGTAATTTGTCTTTAGCTTTGGCTTCCCACCCTTTAAGAATAGAAGCACCTATTCCAGGCAGGTCATTAGTTGGTGTTGAAGTTCCTAATAAAGCTAGGGCAGTGGTTAGATTGCGTGAATTAGTGGCTTCCTCTACTTTTCAAGATTCAGAGTCTTCTCTTTTACTTTGTCTGGGAAAAGATGTTTCAGGAAAAACAACTTTTGCTGATTTAGCAAAAATGCCTCATCTTCTTGTTGCTGGTTCTACTGGTTCAGGAAAAACAATTTGTTTAAATTCTTTAATACTTAGTTTGATATATCATAATTCCCCTCAAACCTTAAAACTAATTTTAGTTGATCCGAAAAGAGTAGAATTTCCTGTCTATGAAAATTTACCACATCTTTTATGTCCTATTATATTTAATGCTCAAAAAACAGTTAATGCTCTTACCTGGTTAGTTAGTGAGATGGAAAGAAGATTTGGAGTTCTGTCAGCGGCAAAGGCAAGAGATATAGATAGCTATAATGATCAAATTAAGAAGAATAATAAAAATAAATCTAAAGATGAGGACAAGGAAGACATAGAGATTATGCCTTATATTGTTTTGATTATTGATGAATTAGCAGATTTGATGGCGACTAAAGGAAAAGAAATTGAAGCAAGCATAGTTAGACTATCTCAAATGGCAAGAGCAGTGGGGATTCATCTAATTGTTGCTACCCAGAGACCTTCGGTTGAGGTAATTACCGGATTGATTAAAGCAAATATTAATTCTAGAATTGCATTTCAAGTTGCCTCTCAGATTGATTCTAGAACAATTTTAGACTCTGCAGGAGCAGAATCACTTTTAGGCGCTGGAGATATGCTTTTTATATCCTCTCAATTGTCCAAACCTAAAAGGGTTCAGGGAGTTTATATTTTAAGTAAAGAAGTTAGAAAAGTTATTTCTTTTTATAAAAAAGAAGATTTTATAGCTGAACAAGAAAAAAGAGAAGATCTTGAACAAAGTTTAGAAAAAAGCTTGGAAGAACCAGTAGTTTCTTCTAATGTCTCTACCCATGAACAAGATCCATTATATGAACAAGCAAAACAAACAGTGATTGAATCCAAGAAAGCATCTGCTTCTTTATTGCAAAGAAGATTAAGTATTGGATATGCAAGAGCAGCCCGGCTTTTGGATATATTAGAAGACAGGGGAGTTGTGGGTCCTGGAGATGGAGCAAAGCCAAGAAAGGTATATATTCAAGAACCAGGAGTCAAAGATGAGAATGGATGGGAAAAAGTTTAACAAACAAAAATATGTCTAAAAAAAGAGAAAAAGAAAACTTAGGACTTGAAGATGCTTTAGAGGAAATAAAGCAAAGATTTGGAGAGAGTGCAGTAATGAAATTGGACGATGTAAAACGTGTTCATGTTGATTCAGTATCTACTGGCTCTGTATCTTTGGATTGGGCTTTAGGTGTTGGTGGAGTACCCAGGGGGAGAGTAGTGGAAATATTTGGAGCGGAAAGTTCTGGGAAAACTACTTTGGCCTTGCATATTATAGCAGAGGCCCAAAAAAAAGGAGGGACATGTGCATTCATAGATGCTGAACATGCCTTAGATCCTGAATATGCAAAGAAGATTGGTGTAAATATTAATAATCTCTTAATTTCTCAGCCTGATTCAGGAGAACAAGCATTGGAAATTGTAGAAACGTTAGTACGCTCAAAAGAAATAGCAGTTATTGTTGTCGATTCTGTTGCTGCTCTTACTCCTAAAACAGAGATTGAAGGAGAAATGGGAGATCAACAAATCGGTCTTCAAGCTCGTTTAATGTCTAAAGCATTAAGAAAATTATCAGGAATTGTTTCCAAAACAGGAACAATAGTTGTGTTTTTAAATCAAACTAGGATGAAGATAGGAGTTATGTTTGGAGATCCTACTACTACTCCAGGAGGAATGGCTTTAAAGTTTTATTCTTCTGTTAGGATAAGATTAACCAGAATCGCTCAAATTAAAAGAAAAGATGAAATTATTGGTTCTAGGGTTAGAGCGAAAGTTGTCAAAAATAAAACAGCTGCCCCTTTTAGGACAGTTGAACTTGATATCTATTATAATGAAGGTATTTCCAGAATGGCAGATATTATTAGTATTGGATTGAAAAACGATATTATTAAAAAACGTGGTTCTTGGTATGAATATAAGGAAAATAAAATAGGCCAAGGGTTAGAAGGCGCTAAGGAATTTATGAAAGAAAACAAAAAAATAATGAAAGAACTGGAAAAAGAAGTTGGCAAACAGATTTAAATTATTTTTTAGTATAAGATAATAGGGCAAGCTGTCTTGCTCTTTTAATTGCTCGGGCTACTTGTTTTTGATGATAAGCACAAAGCCCAGTTTTTTTTCTGCTTTTTATTTTACCCAATAGGGAAATAAACCTTTTTAATGTTTCGGTATCTTTAAAGTCTATTTTTTTTGTGTTGTGTCTACAAAAATAACAATACATAATTATATTAATCTTTACTTAAAATGGTATATCACTTACATCTATTTCTTTATCATTTTTATCATTAATAGAATCTTCCTCTATTATTGGTATTTCACTCTCTTGATTTTTTGATGATGGTTCAAAATCTTGTTTTGTTGCTTGTCCTGCTCTTGGTCCAAGTTGTAAGGTCTCTCCTATTATTTCGGTTCGATAATGCTTATTTTCAGATGCATCTGTCCAATTTCTAGTCTTTATTCTCCCTTCTATTAGAACCAATGATCCTTTTTTAAGATATTGAGAAGCTATTTCGGCCAATCTTCCAAAAAGAACAATATTATGAAATTCAACCTCTTGTTTTTTCTCTTCGTTTTGTTTATAAAAACGATTAGTTGCAATTCCAAAAGATGCTACTGCTTGTCCAGAAGGCAATTTTTTTTGTTCTGGGTCTCGGGTTACATTGCCCAAGACAAATACTTTGTTTAGATTCATATTTTTAGGTTTAATTTAATATTTCATCTAATTTCTCTCCAATTTCTTCTAAATTAGCTTTTTGTTTAGTTTGTTTTATTTCTTTTTCTTCAATGTCTTTTAAAATTGGCTTAGGTTCTAATATTGGATTTCGGGATTTCTTCTTAATCTTGATATTCTTTTTTTCGGTTAACATAATACGAATAATTTCTTTTTCTTTTTGAATTTCTTTCTTAAAATCATTTATCTTATCTGGCTCAAAATTAAATTCTATCTGGTTCAAAAAAACAACATCCTGTTTTTTAATAGGATAAGCTAAATTTTTTTTATCTGGAGGAATAGATCCCATTATTTCTCCATTTTTTAAAATTAAAGAATTTATTTTTTTTAGTAAAGTTTCCATTTGTTCCGGATTCAATTCTGAAGAAACAAGATATGTTAATTCGTATGATTTCATAATAATTTTTTGGTTCTTAGTTTATACCTCATATTACCAAAATCTTTTATAATGTCAAATTTTTTTGTATAATTGAACTATATTAATTTATAAAAAAATGAATCCAAATATTTTCAAGGCTTATGATATCCGTGGTATTTATCCAAGTGAAATTAATAAATATGATGGAGAAAAAATAGGAAAAGCATTTGTTATATTTCTCAAGAGAAAAAATAAAAATAAACTAAATATTATTATCGGACAAGACAATCGAATTTCTTCTCCAGCTTTATCAAAATATTTGAAACAAGGAATATTAAAACAAAAAGGAGTAAATATAATAGATATTGGACTAACCAGTACCCCCATGTTTTATTTTGCTGCAAAATTATATAATTGTGATGGTGGTTTAATAGTTACGGCAAGCCATAATCCTCCTGAATATAATGGTTTTAAAATAATTGGCACAGAAGTAAGCCCAATTGGTAAAAATAGTGGGCTAAAAGAGATTAAAAAAATAGTTTCAGAATTAGATAAATATTCAGAAAATAAAAAAAATATAGATAGGAAGAACATAAAGAGAAGAGATGTGCTAAAAAAATATTTAGATTTTAATTTTTCAGTTTCAGAATTAGATTTCAAAAAAATTAAAAAAGCTAAATTAAAAATTGGTATTGATACTGCTAATGCCGTATCAGGTATTTTAATTGATCGTCTTAAAAAAATTCTTCCTTGTAAAATTTATCATCTTTTCCCAAAACTTGATGGTAGATTTCCCAATCATTTAGCTAATCCATTAAAAGAGGAAAATATTAAAGATTTAAAAGAATTAGTAAAAGAGAAAAAACTTGATTTAGGAATAGGGTTTGATGGAGACGGAGATAGAATTATTTTTGTTAGCGAAAAGGGCGAAACAATTCCTGCTGATTTTATTACTTGTTTAATGTCTAAAATCATTTTAAAGAATAAAAAGAAAGCGAAAATCCTATATAATGTTTGTTCCAGTAATATAATTAAAGATGTTGTCCAAGAAAATAAAGGAATAGCTTTAGCAGGGAAAATAGGACACACTTTTATCAAAAAAAGAATGAAAAAAGATAAAATAACATTTGCTGGAGAATTTTCAGGACATTATTTTTTAGGTTCTCCTTATTTTTTTGAAGCTCCTTTATTCGTTATATTCAAAATCCTAAATGAAGTTGTTGATACCCAAAAAACTATTTCTCAGCTTGTTAAGGAATTTGTAAAATATCATAACTCTGGGCAAGTAAATCTTAAGGCTGATGACAAAAAAGGTAAAATTAGAGATCTTGAAAAAGAATTCAAAAACGGAAAAGTTTCCCATTTAGATGGATTAAGAATAGATTTTAAGGATTGGTGGTTTAGTGCCAGACCCTCAAACACAGAAAATCTTTTAAGAATTATTGTGGAAGCAAAAACAAAATCTCTTGTACAAGGGAAATTGAAAAGGATAAAAAAGATAATTACTAATTAATTCCTTTATACTTCAATTATAACAGGGAGGACCATTGGTCTTCTCTTTGTTTTTGAGTAAAGAAAGTGCCCAATTTTAT
>Ga0272441_10011202_pt1 | contig 13358 bp, 8 predicted proteins | sample SSMProp6N_FD_193582 | JGI IMG/M metagenome (GOLD analysis project Ga0272441, IMG submission 193582) | Marine sediment archaeal communities from Little Sippewissett salt marsh, Falmouth, MA, United States - SSM-Prop-6N | ecosystem: Environmental > Aquatic > Marine > Wetlands > Sediment ... | reverse complement strand
ATCCGGCCTCTATTACTACCGAGCGAGGATGTACTCACCGAAGCTGGGGCGGTTCCTCCAGGTAGACCCGGTCGGGTATAGCGCAGGGGACATGAATTTGTATCGATACGTGGGGAATAATCCAGTTAATGCAACAGACCCACTAGGCCTCGAAGAGGAAAAAGACGACGGCAGAAAAAGGCCCGATGAGAGCTGGGATGACTACTGGAAAAGGAAGAGAAGGGAAAGAGATAAAGAATGGAATAAAAAGAAAAAGCCTCGAAATTTATCAGACGACGATATACTTGGTGAGTTAGGAGAAATGGCAGAAAAAGAAAAACAAGGATTAACTCCTCAAGAAAGAAAAAGAAGAAACGACCTTATTGGAGAATATGAACGCAGAAAATATGAAAATGCCGGAAGTGGTCTTAAAAGAGGTGCGGAAGCGATATTTGATTATTTCACTGGCGGCGTAAGATATCTTTACGAAGGATATCAGGGAGCAAAAACAATCCAAGGACTCGATTAAACACTAACAAATTAACAAACAACCTATTTTTAATAGTTTAAAAATACAGATTTCGATAATCCGATATGAATAAGAAAATTTTAGCATGTATTAAAATCTTTGGAATTTTTTATATAATAAGCGGAATTGTACCATTTGCAAACATCATCGTAAATTTGTTTACCCCTATTACTGAAAACACAATGAATATCAATATATACTCTCCCTTGGTGAGTATACTGGGTATTTTTATAGGTTATGGACTTTTAAAAAGAAAACAATGGGCACGTACGGCAGCGATAATATTTTCTTATCTAGCTATTTTCGCAGGTATCTTTTTATTCTTTTTCAATGCGTACATCATTAGGTTTGGTGTAGTTTTTATGCTCGGCATAATACAGATATATTTTTTAAGTCGGCAATCAGTAAAAGAACAATTTCAATACTAGAAAACGCCCCAAGGTAATCAGCAAGGTAATCAGACGCTTTGTGCAAGTCATTGCTATATAGTATGTTGTGTAACAAATGCAGAAATAGATATCAAAAAGAGTTTCTGCATTTGTTTTTGTAACAAAGTGTTAATCCTTGAGTAGCGCAAAGCGTCTGAAAAGTCTGACCCACTAGGCCTCGAAGAGGAAAAAGACGACGGCAGAAAAAGGCCCGATGAGAGCTGGGATGACTACTGGAAAAGGAAGAGGGCCGAACGAGCAAAGAGGCTTTTAGATAAGGGAATGCCCGGCGCGGCTGCACTGGCACTTTTTGGTGGTAGTTTGAATACTGCTGGTCTAGTTGGTGGAATTGCAGCTTTTTTTACAGGGAATCCTTCCTTAGCCGCTTTGGCATTAAGCTTAAGTGCACATGGAACAACCTTAAGTGATAGTAACCCATTAAGTTTAGCTTTGGGTGCGGGTGGTATACTTGTGGGGGGAATAGGATTTTTTACAGGTGATCCATTTTTAGTTGCATTAGGTTTGAGTTTGAGTGCACATGGTGTGCTTATTGATTTACCTGGACCATCGCCTAAATCTACAACCAATGCTCTTGCACCTAATTGTTATTAATGGAAAGATAAACTATATTATCTGACGAAAAGGCAAAAATGATTAATTATGCTTGGCTATTAATAACAATCCCATTATTAGCTGTCGTATTATATTATGCCGCAAAGAAAATTACTCCCAGGAATAAAACAAAAAATATGACAGGTATTTCTATTTCGGCTCTACTATTTGGTGTTTTACTAATATATCTAGCAGTCGCAAAGTATAAGACGGTAAAAGTTTCATATTTGATATTTGGAATTACATGGGTATTTTTAGGTGCAGGCAGGCTTTTGCGTGATTATAAAAAATAGCTCCAGATAACAGAACGTTAAAAGGTAACCAGACGCTTTGTGCAGGTCATTGCCATATAGTATGTTGCGCGACAAATGCAGAAATAGATATCAAAAAGAGTTTCTGCATTTGTTTTGTAACATAGTGTTAATCCTTGAGTAGCGCAAAGCGTCTGAAAAGTCCGATATGAACCTATTAAACCTGATTAGCATTAACGGTATAAAAGAATATTTGTTATGATGATGAATTATAACCTCAATAGAACACTTTGCATATATTTATTTCTTGCTATTTCATTCATTATTTGCCTTAAAGCTAAAGCGGACATGATAAAGATTAAAAATGGCGGTCAAGTAGAGGGAATAATTTTAGAAGAAGATAGCGGTAAATTAATTGTCGAAATAAAATATGGCAAAATCACATTGATGGAAGCTGACATAGAGCATATTAAAAGGGCTAGCCAACAGGAGAATAATCAATTAAGACAAAGTTGGGAGAATGAAAAAAAGCAAACATATAGCAAAAGTAAAATCCGGGATAAAAACCCTGCTAAAACACATAAGAATGAAGCGCGTTTCAGAACATCAGAGGTAAAAATCTCCACAAAATCATCTGTTGTGCAAAAAAAAGCAGTCAAGGACCCTAAGAAATGGTATGATAGGCCAAAATTAATCAGATGTAGGGATAATGTGCATTCTTATGCAGCTTTTCTACCACATGATTACGAAACTAGAGGAAAGTGCCCAGTGCTTTTCGTTTTTGATCCGGGCGGTGATGGTGCTACGGCCGTAAGGAGATTCGTATTCGCGGCAAGAGATTATGGGTGGATTGTAATAGGGTCCATGGATGCTAGAAATGGTCCTTGGAAAAATATATTAAGTGCTCAAAAAGCTATGTTAAAGGATGTAAAGACCAGATATAATGTTGATCAAACACAATATTATGCAACTGGTTTTTCAGGAGGGTCCCGCATGTCCTATGCTATAGCCTATGATAATCCATCAAACTTTAAAGGCATTATAGGTTGCGGAGCAGGTTATTGCAGTGTGTTAGTTGATGGCCGCCGGATATCAAAGAATGTGGCGGTATATCATTGCGTAGGTCAGTCAGATAATGCGGCCAGGGAAGAAATTGATAGAGCTTACGCTACACTGAAGAAGAAAGGCGTATCTACGTACATGAATGTATTTTCGGGTGGACATGGCTGGCCCCCTGAGCATGTTTTAAAGCAAGCCATTAAATGGCTTAACTCCGTCTGAAAAGTATCTGACAAAAAATAACTTTACACTTTTAACGTCGTTAAAAGTGTAAAGTTATTTTATTTTCTCGCGGGGGCGGTTTGCTGGGTTTTTGTTTGACAAGATTAGCCGGATTATGGTATAAAGATATCCACTGTATAATCCGGACGATTAAATTCATTCTAACTTAAGGAGGCAAATATGGGGTTGTGGGTGGGCAAGGGAAGGAAGGCCCGCAGGTGTTATGGTTTTGACGAGGTGGCGCTTGTTCCGGGCAGCCTGACTATAAATCCCAACGAGGTCGATACTAAAATACGATTGTGCGGTATCGATGTAAAGGTGCCTATTCTCGCCGCGGCCATGGACGGTGTCGTTGACGTGAGATTCGCTATAGCTATGGGAAAATTGGGCGGCCTGGCCGTGCTTAATCTTGAAGGCGTGCAGACGCGCTACGATAATCCCGACGAGGTGTTGGATAAAATAGCGAAGGCGTCCCCGCAGAAGGCCACCGAGCTTGTCCAGGAGCTGTATGTCAAACCCATCAAGGAAAAATTAATCTCAAAAAGGATAAGGCAGATAAAAAAAGCGGGTGTCCCGGCCATAGTAAGCGCTATTCCTCAAAGGGCGGAGAGGTTCGGCAGGATAGCCGAGGAGGCCGGATGTGACATATTTGTGGTGCAGTCCACGGTTACCACGCCCACGCACGTTTCTTCCGAGTACAAAGTCCTTAATTTTAAAAAATTCCGCAAAAAGATAAAGATCCCCGTGATAATAGGCAATTGCGTGACGTATGATACCGCGTTGGACCTTATGGGGACCGGAGCCGACGGGCTGCTTGTGGGGATAGGCCCCGGCGCCGCCTGCACCACTAGGGGCGTTTTGGGCATAGGAGTTCCCCAGATTACCGCGACCTCCGACTGCGCGTCCGCGAGGGATTTTTATTACAAAAAGACACGAAAATATGTCCCGATAATAACCGACGGCGGGATGTCCACGGGCGGCGATATATGCAAGGCGTTTGCTTCCGGAGCCGATGCCGTAATGATAGGCTCTTCCTTTGCCCGCGCGAAAGAGGCCCCGGGCCGCGGTTATCATTGGGGGATGGCGACTCCGCACCCCAACCTTCCCCGCGGCACACGCATCAGGGTCGGCACTACAGGCACACTCAAAGAAATAGTATTCGGACCCGCGAAGCTCGACGATGGCACGCAGAACCTTATGGGGGCCCTGCAGACCTCCATGGGCAGCGTGGGCGCCAAAGACATAAAGGCGATGCAGAAAACAGAACTCATTATCGCCCCGTCGGTCCAGACAGAGGGAAAGGTGTTTCAGGTCGCCCAGCGCGTCGGGATGGGGAAATAGCCGGGCGGCACGCGGACCCGCAGGTCAAGTCCGCCGGATTTTCCGGGCACCTTCCAATCTAGCGTTCCAATCTAGCGTATAGAAATGAAAAAACACTCCGATTTTGTCCATCTTCACGTTCATACCCAATACAGCCTTTTGGATGGGGCCTGCCTTATCCCGAAACTTCTCAAAGCCGCCGTAGCGGCGAAGATGCCCGCCATTGCGATAACCGACCACGGCAATATGTTCGGGGCCGTAGAATTTTACCAGCAGGCCTTCTCGCTCGGCATAAAGCCCATCATCGGTTCCGAGGTCTACGTGGCGCCCGACAGCCGCTTCGAAAAATCCGCGCACGGCATACAGGAGGCGTCCTTCCACCTTCTTCTCCTTGCGAAAAATCAGGAGGGATACAAAAATCTGATGAAGCTGACGAGCGCCGGCTATCTCGAGGGGTTTTATTACCGGCCGAGGATAGACAAAGACATCTTAAAGGAGCATGCAAAGGGCCTAATATGCCTTTCCGCGTGCCTTAAGGGCGAGATACCGCATCTTATAAAAAGCGGCCGGACCGAACAGGCCAGAAGTACCGCGTTATTTTTCAAGGAACTTTTCGGGAAGGATTTTTACCTTGAGCTTCAGAGCAATCTTATTCCGGAGCAGAAAAACGTAAACGCGCGCCTGATTGAATTTTCGCGCGAGCTGGGCATACCGCTTGTCGCCACTAACGACGTCCATTATATCCGCAAGGAAGACGCGCGCGCGCACGAGGCCCTGCTCGCCCTGCAGACGCAGACGACCCTTGATGACCCGAACAGGATGAGGATGCAGACAGACGAATTTTACCTCAAGAGCGCCGCTGATATGGCCCGTGCGTTTCAGACGTTGTGCCCGGAGGCCATAAAAAACACAATGGAGATAGCGGAAAAATGCAACCTGGAATTCGATTTTAGCAAGACCCACCTGCCGCGCTACAAGGTGCCGGAGGGGAGAAACAGGGAGGAATATTTAAAGGAACTCGTATTTGAGGGATTGAGTAAAAGATATCCGGAGATAACCGGTAAAATAAAAGACAGGGTCAGTCATGAATTGACCATAATACAGAAAAGCGGATACACAAGCTATTTTCTGATAGCGTGGGATTTTGTCCATTACGCCAAGGAAAAAAACATACCCGTAGGCCCCGGACGCGGCAGCGCCGCCGGAAGCGTGGTGAGTTACGCGCTCGGCATAACCGATATAGACCCCCTCAAATACGACCTTCTCTTCGAGAGATTTCTTAATCCGGAAAGAGTGAGCATGCCCGATATAGACATAGATTTCTGTTACGAGAGGAGAAGCGAGGTAATAGATTACGTGGTAAGCAAATACAGCGAGGAGAATGTCGCCCAGATAATCACCTTCGGCACTATGATGGCCAAAGGGGTCATAAGGGACATCGGCAGGGTAATGGGCATGGCTTACGGCGATGTCGACAAGATAGCCAAGATGGTGCCGAACGATCTTAACATCACCTTGAGCCAGGCGCTGAAGTCGTCTCCGGAATTAAATAATCTTTACAAAACAGACCCGCGTATCACGGAATTGATAGATATATCTATGGTCCTGGAGGGTTTAAGCCGCCACGCCTCCACTCACGCCGCGGGTGTGGTTATATCGGAAAAACCGCTGACGGAGTTTATACCGCTTTTCAAGATGGGGGACGGTCAGATAACGACCGGCTACCCCATGACTTCTCTTGAGAAGATAGGCCTTCTTAAGATGGATTTTCTCGGATTAAGGACGCTTACCGTTATAGACGAGGCGCTCAAGATAATAAAGAGGACGACAGGGCTCGATATAGAGATAGACAAACTTCCGATGGACGATAAAAAGACCTACGATTTATTGTCCGCGGCCGAATCGATAGGCGTGTTTCAGCTTGAGAGTTCCGGAATGCGCGACCTACTTAAAAAATTTAAACCCGAGAAATTCGAAGACCTCATAGCCATACTGGCGTTGTTCAGGCCGGGCCCGATGGGAAGCGGGATGCTCGACGATTTTATATCAAGGAAGCACGGAAAGGTGCGGATAAAATACGACCACCCCAATCTTGAGCCGATACTGAAGGATACCTACGGAATAATCGTTTTTCAGGAACAGGTTATGATGATCGCCTCGAGCATCGCGGGTTTTTCGCTTGCGCAAGCCGATTCTCTGAGGCGGGCAATGAGCAAAAAGACCCCGGAGGTCATGTCCGCCGCGCGAAAGCATTTTATAGACGGATGCGCGAAAAAAGGAATAAACGTCAGGATTGCCGACAAGATATTTAATCATATAGAGTTTTTCGCCGGATACGGCTTTAATAAGTCGCATTCGGCGGCCTATGCGATGATTTCCTACAGGACGGCGCATCTTAAGGCGAATTATCCGGTGGAGTTTATGACGGCGCTTCTGACATCGGAAAAAGATAATACCGACAAGATAGCGCTTTATATAGACGAGGCCGGACGCATGGGTATAAAGATACTGCCGCCGGGCGTGAATGATAGTTTCTCAAAATTTACAGTCGTGCAGGACAAGGAAGGCGAAAGCGCGCACGGACAGTCCATAAGGTTCGGGCTCTCCGCGGTTAAAAACGTGGGCCAGGGCGCGATAGATTCTATTATTAACGTCCGTAAGAGGGAGGGCAGCTTCAAATCACTTTACCATTTTTGCGAACATGTGGATTCGCGGCTGGTCAACAGGAAGGTAATAGAGAGCCTTATAAAGTGCGGGGCGCTGGATTCTTTCGGATTGTTTCGTTCCCAGCTTATGGCGATTCTTGACAGGGCTATCGAGGTCGCCGGCGGCATACAAAAAGACAGGATGAACGGCCAGCTTTCGTTTTTTGACGCCTTCGAGGAGCAGGACCATTTCAAAAAGAGTTTTCAGGAGACCCCGGACATAAAGGAATGGCCGGAAAGCCAGCTGCTGACATTCGAGAAACAGATGCTCGGATTTTACATAACCAAGCACCCGCTTGCCCGTTTTGAGAAGATGCTGCGGCTTTACGGCACCGCCGATACCTCCGGACTCAGCGGCTTCAGAGACGGCGATATCGTGTTGATAGGCGGCATCTTCAACAAGGTCAAACTGACCACGACAAAGAAAACCGGGGAGAGAATGGCGATAGCGCGGCTTGAGGACTTAAACGGCATAACCGAGGTCCTTGTTTTTCCTAAGGCCTATACGGCCATAGGAATACATATAAAGGCGGACAATATGATCCTTTTGAAGGCGCGCGTGAGTTTACGCGATGAGGAACCCAAGCTTATCGCCGAGGACGCGATACCCCTTGAGGATGTCCAGGAAAAGATGACGAAGGCCATAACGATAAATCTCGCTACGACGGGACTAAGTAAAAAAACGCTTGAGGAATTAAAGCTGGTCCTTTCCAATCATAGAGGCACCATCCCTATCTACGTGTATTTCAAAACCCCCCAAAAAAAGAATGTTACCCTCGCAATGGGAAGTAGTTTCAAGGTGAGGCCCTCTCTCGAGCTTATAGACGAGCTGGAGGATACGCTGGGCGCGGGCGCGATCTCGGTTAATTCCGCGTAGGCAGGAATACAAAAAAGGGGACAGGGCATCAAAAAAGGGGACAGGCTACTTTTTCTAGCTTTGTGCTATATGAAAAAGTAGCCTGTCCCCTTTTTTAGATATATGAAAAAGTAGCCTGTCCCCTTTTTTAGCGTGGAGCGGAACAGCCCCCACTAAAAACGTAAATGCTATTGACAAACATAATCTCTTGTGCTATATTAACTTACGATTATGATAAACAGGAATTTAGAGTTAAAAATAAAGCAGCTTAAAGAATTTATGCAGCTGTGGATAAAATTCCACGATATGTATAAAGAATCGGTCAGCCGCTCCGCCATATCGCCCGAAGAAGAAAAGACCTTTCTTGAGACAAAATCTCTTATAGCGAGAAAATATCAGGCCTTGAAAAACCGCCTGGACATGGAATCCTCTTCCGACGACAGGACGTTTGACGTGATTTCGCGGGTCCTGTCGTTAAAAGGCGTGGCCGCCATATCGGACCTCGGGATAAGCAAAATAGAGAACGACTGGCATAATTCCTACATACACCTCAATAAACTTCTCGGGGAGCTCGAAGGAGAGAAAGAAAACCTGAGGAGGGTGAGCCCGCTGGGGCTTTTTATAAGGAGGGCTTCTCAAAATCCGTACATCAGGGTCGTCCTGCTTATAGTTATAATCTTTTCGGTGTTTTTCGCGGTCAATCTCAGGGAACAGGCCTCTCTTAAGAGAGCGGAAAAAGAATCGAAAATAGAATTTGCGCCGGGCCCTTAAGGCGGCGGATAAAAAAAATATTTTGCTACGGGGCGGGAGGTAAAGATGACAAAAAAAGATATTATCGTGAAGGTAGCGGACGAGACAGGCGTAAAACAGGTAGATGTCAAAAAAATCGTCCAGAAGACACTGGATTATATTACGGCCGGCCTGGCAAAGGGCGAGACCGTTGAACTTAGGAACTTCGGTATATTTAAGGTGAAATCACGCAAGGGGCGGATAGGCAGAAATCCCCGGACAGGCGAGACCGTATCTATACCCGAGAAGAAGGTCGTGGTCTTCAAGGCGGGCCTTGTAATGAAGGAAAAGGTTAAGTAGACAGGCAAGAAAACCCCATCTACGAGGCGGTAATGCGGACGGGAAGCATATGACTTGCCCTCTCTATTGATAAGAGAGGGTATTTTTTATTGACTTTTACCCTTTATATGATAATATAACCTCATATTATAGAGATAAAGACCGTTCCCGCCTCGTAAGCGGAAACGGTTCAGGCGCGTTTAAGGAAAGAGCTATTATGAAGATTCATTCATTGAAGGGCATGCGCGATATACTTCCGCGGGAGGCGCGTATGTGGCAGCTTCTCGAGAGGGCCTCCAGGGATGTCTTTGAGGGATTCGGCTACGAGGAAATAAGGACGCCCATACTCGAAGAGGCCGCCCTTTTTCAAAAGGGCGTCGGGGAAGGCACGGATATAGTCAACAAGGAGATGTATACCCTCACCGACAAGGGCGGGAGATCTCTCGCCCTGCGTCCGGAAGGCACGGCCCCGATAGTAAGGTCTTATATAGAAAACCGCCTCGGCGCGGATGATCTAGCGAAATTGTATTATTTGGGACCGATGTTCCGCAGTGAAAGACCGCAGAAGGGCAGAAGCAGGCAGTTTCATCAGATAGGTGTAGAGGCGATCGGCTCTTTCAGCGCGTACCTTGATGTCGAGATAATCGTTATGATGCGCGCCTTGTTCAAGAGGCTTACGCTTGATGAGTTCAAAATAAAGTTGTGTACTTTGGGATGTGATAAAGATAAGGCGAAGCTGGCAAAGGAGCTGCGCGCTTTTCTTGAGCCCGAAAAAAACAGGCTGTGCGATGATTGCAAGATACGCCTTAAGAAGAATGTCCTGCGGACGCTTGACTGCAAAGTCGAATCCTGCCGCGTCGTTCTTAGAAATTCCCCGAAGGCGAAGGATTTCTTGTGCCCTTCCTGCACCGAGCATTACGATAAGCTCAAGGCCATGCTCTCGTCTTTAAAGATAGATTTTAAGGAAGACCCCAATATGGTCAGGGGGCTCGATTATTATACACGCACTGTTTTTGAGGTTACGCACCCTTCCCTGGGGGCGCAGGACGCCGTCGCGGCCGGCGGGAGATATGACAATCTCGTCGGGGATTTCGGCGGCGCCAGGGTAGGGGCTGCGGGATTTGCCATCGGGGCCGAAAGGCTTATCATGGCGCTTTCGGCGGAGAAGAATATAGGCCTGCAGGACAAGATGCTCGATCTGTACGCCGCGACCGCGGGTCCTGCCGCGCGCGACGAGGCGTTTAAAAGCGTAATCGCCTTGCGCCGCCAAGGCATCTATTGCGAAATGAACATGCGGGACAAATCGTTAAAGGCGCAGATGAGAGAGGCCAACAGGAAAAAGGCGGCGTTCACGGCCATTTTCGGGGAAGAGGAGCTTGGGCGGGGAGAGGTCGTTTTGCGGAGCATGAAGACATCCGAACAGAGAAACGTGAAACTGAGCGATCTGGCGAAGGAAGTCAGAAAGGGGCTTTAGTCGGTATGTTTAAAAGGACGCACAACTGCGGCGAGCTTACCGAAAAGGATATAGGCAAAAGCGTATGTCTGGCCGGGTGGGTTGACACCTGGAGAGACCACGGCGGGCTATTGTTTATAGACCTGCGCGACAGGGAAGGCGTGACGCAAACGGTTTTTAATCCCGACAAGGACAAGGGGCTTCATTCCGAATCGAAAAAACTGCGCACCGAATATGTGATAGCCGTAAAGGGGCGGGTGGAGGCCAGGCCCAAGGATATGGAAAACCGCAAATTAAAGACCGGCGGCATAGAGGTGGCGGTTGAGGAAATGGAGCTGCTCAATACCTCGGCCACGTCGCCCTTCGAGATATCCGACGAAGTAAAGATATCGGATGAGATAAAGCTCGCCTACAGGTATCTTGACCTGAGGCGTCCGGCAATGCAGAAAAACCTGCGGATGCGGCACAATACGGCAAAGGCAATAAGGGACTTTTTACACCGTAAGGGTTTTCTTGACGTGGACACTCCGATATTGACTAAGAGCACGCCCGAGGGCGCGCGAGATTATCTTGTCCCCAGCAGGATGAGCCCGGGCATGTTTTACGCGCTTCCGCAGTCGCCCCAGCTTTTTAAGCAGATACTTATGGTCTCCGGATGCGATAGATATTTTCAGATAGCGAAGTGTTTTAGGGACGAGGACCTGAGGGCCGACAGGCAGCCGGAGTTTACGCAGCTTGACATAGAGATGTCTTTTGTGGATGAGGACGATATATTCGATATCAGCGAGCGGCTTATGAGGCATGTCTTCAAGGAGGTCCTCGGCGCTCAGATAAAGACGCCTTTTCCGCGGCTTACATATAAAGAAGCGATGTCATCATACGGTACCGACAAGCCGGACACGCGTTTTGGCGTCGAGATAAAAGACATGAGCGATATTTTCAGGGGCACGGAGTTCAAGGTATTCAGCGCCGCGCTCTCGGCAGGCGGCGTCGTGCTCGGCGTAAAGGGCAAGGGCCTCGCGAAGATCTCAAGAAAGGACATAGATAACCTGACCGCCTTTGCCATGGAATGCGGGGCCAAGGGCCTGGCCTATTTTAAATTCACCGACAAGGGCGCGGAGTCGCCCATAACGAAGTTTTTCGAGAAATCCTCAATAGAGGCGCTCGCCAAGAGGCTGGATTGCGGCAAAGGCGACGCGGCGTTTTTAATCGCGGACACCGGCGTAAAAAAGGCGCAGGAGGCGATGGGGCTTTTGAGGCCCCGTATAGCGGAGGCCGCCGGGATAAAGCCGTCCGAAGGATTTAATTTTTTGTGGGTTACCGACTTCCCTCTTTTTAAATACAACGAGGATGAAAAGCGCTGGGAAAGCGAACACCATCCTTTTACCTCCTGCAGGGAAAAGGATTTGGCCTTTCTGGAGAAAGAACCGCAGAGGGCGCGCGCCAGGGCCTATGACCTTGTGGTAAACGGCATTGAGCTGGGCAGCGGGTCGATCAGGATACACAGGCGCGAATTACAGGAGAGGTTTTTCAGGATAATAGGCATCTCCGGCGAAGAGGCGGACAGGAGATTCGGGTTTTTACTGAAGGCCCTGGCTTACGGCGCCCCTCCCCACGGAGGGATAGCGTTCGGCCTGGACAGATGGCTTACTCTTTATACGGGCAGTGAGAGCATAAGGGACGTGATCGCTTTTCCAAAGACCCAGAAGGCGGTATGCCCGATGACGGGCGCGCCCTCGGGGATAGGCGAGAAACAATTGAAAGAATTAAATATCAAATTAACGAGGTAAACCCTTTACCCTATCGGACGGAGGTAGTTATGAGGAGATTGTGCGTATCGGCGGTTTGTTTATTTTTCGCCCTCGCGCTGGCTGGCTGCGCCGGCGTAAAGACATACACGTATCAGGAAGAAAGGCCGGATCAGGGCCTTAGAGAAGGCAACAGGGGATATTTGAAGGGCGATGCCCCGGAACCGGACCCGGCAAGAAAAGACACAAGGACGATGCTCGGTATAGACGTGGAATTACCTCCGTCAAAGGAATACAAGACCCGCCAGGAGACATTAGACGAAGGGCTCGAGCGTAAGCGGGAGAGGGCCGCCGCCGAAAGGGCGGTCGCGCCGCGCGAGACCCCGATACAGCCGAAGCCGGAGGCGCCCGCGGAGCCGCGCCCGGCGGATAGAGAGAGGATAAATATGGACGAAGCGGAGGACATCGAGTACGCCGTTCAGTCAGGCGATACGCTTGAGAAGATAGCGGAAAAGTTTTTAGGCGCGGCCTACAGGTGGCCCGAGATTTACGAGGCGAACAGAGGTATCCTTAAGGCCCCCTCCAAGATTTATCCCGGCCAGGTGATTATTATACCGAAGGAGCTTCTTGAGGCGCCGGTCGGGGAAATACCGACAGACGCCGAATACAAATAGCCGCGCGGCATAAGCCGGCTTATAACGGAAGGCCAATGACTAAAAAAGAGATCACGCTTGCCTCCAACGAAGAGGCAAGGATATTGTGCGGCCCCCATGACGAGAACCTGAAACTCATAGAAGCGGAGCTCGAGGTCTCGATTTACGGCAGGGGGCACAATATTATTATAGAAGGCGCAAAGGATAAGATCGAAAACGCCCTCAAGGTAATAGAAGAGCTTCTCATAACTATACGCAAGGGTGGCCATATCAAGAGGCATGAGGTTGCTTACGCCGCCAAGTCCGTAAAGAGCGACAAGATAGAAGACATCCATAGCATTTACCTGGATAAGATAGAGGTCTCCTCTAAAAAGCAGTATGTGACGCCGAAGAGCAAGGGCCAGAAGGAATACGTGGACGCGATAAGGAAAAACGACATTGTTTTCGGTGTCGGGCCCGCGGGAACGGGAAAGAC
>Ga0272441_10011201_pt1 | contig 13359 bp, 12 predicted proteins | sample SSMProp6N_FD_193582 | JGI IMG/M metagenome (GOLD analysis project Ga0272441, IMG submission 193582) | Marine sediment archaeal communities from Little Sippewissett salt marsh, Falmouth, MA, United States - SSM-Prop-6N | ecosystem: Environmental > Aquatic > Marine > Wetlands > Sediment ... | reverse complement strand
CATTGGCAAAATGCTATAGACTTTTCTAATGGTAAATGTGGAGAACCAGTTTTTGCAGCAGCAGCAGGAGTTGTCCAAAAAACAGGATATACAAACAGGGGTGGTAATTATGTGAAGATCTCACATTTAAAGGGAGTTATTACCTATTATGGACATTTATCAAAAGATATAGTTTATCCCGGGCAAAAAGTTTTTCAAGGACAAGTTATCGGTTATATAGGGCACACTGGGCACACTATCCCAGCTGATTATCGAGGATGTCATGTCCATTTCTCAGTCATCTTTGCTGAAAATCCATTTGCTGTATATGGAAGAGGAACTTGTTTGGGTAATTAAAAAACCCGCTAAATAGCGGGTAAAAATATGAATGGACAGAGATTATTTCTCGGTCTTTTTTGTTTTCTTAGTAGTTTTTGTAGTTTTTGTTTTCTTTACTTTTTCTTTTTTAACTGCTTTTTTAACAGCTTTCTTTTTAGCTTTTGGCTTTTTTTCTGCTTTTTTTTCTTCTTCTATCTCATCTGCTTGGCTTAAACTTCTTACATCAATCTTCCAACCAGTTAATTTGGCAGCTAATCTTACATTTTGACCATTTTTACCTATGGCTAAGGATAATTGATCGTCAGGTACTAAAGCAATGGCCTTACTCTTGGGCATGATTTTTACTTCGGCAATTTTTGCAGGAGATAAGGAGTTTGTAATATATTGTTCAGGTTTTTCTGACCATTCAATAATATCAATTTTTTCTCCTCCTAATTCATTTATTACTGCTAAGATTCTGGTCCCTCTTTGTCCTACCATGGAACCAATTGGATCAATCCCGTCTTCTGTAGCTGTTACAGCCATTTTAGTTCGAGAACCAGGCTCTCTAGCGATTGATTTAATTACCACTTGTTTAGCAGAAACTTCAGGTGCTTCTAATTCAAATAGTTTTGAGATTAATTTTGGATAAATTCTAGATAAATAAATTACAGGTCCCTTAGCACTTTCTTCTACTTTTAGAATATAAGCTTTGAGTCTTTGTCCGGGTCGATAAAACTCCTTGGGTATTTGTTCTGTTTTTGGTAAAACACCAGATGTTTTTCCAATGTCTAAATAAATTGATTCAGGTTCTATTCTTTGAATAATTCCAGATATAATTTCTCCTTCTTTTGATTTGTATTCTTTCAAAACCTCTTCTCTCTCAGCTTCTTTAATTTTTTGAAGGATCACTTGTTTTGCTGTTTGAGTTGCAATTCTGCCAAAGTTTTCTCTTTGCTCTAAAGGAATTTCTAATTCATCATTAAGTTTTATTTTAGAATCAATTTCTTTGGCTTCTTCAATCATAATATGTCTTTCCGGGTTGAAATGAATTTTTATTTCTTCTGTGCTATTTTCATCAAAAACAGGTTTGCCTTTTTCCTTAAGATCTTCTATTTCTTGTTCAGACAAGATCATATCTTGACTAACTACTTGTTTAACTTGCCAAAACTTAACATCACCCGTTTTTGAATTGAGCTTAGCTATTATCTTTTGTCTCTTTTTCCCGTATTCTTTTTTATAGGCAGAGGCAATTGCTTCCGCAATTATTTTAATTACCCTTTCTTGGGGTATTCCTCTCTCTTCAGCAATTTCCATTATTGCTGAGGTAAGTATTTTTAAATCCATATTGTTAAAAATAATGTCCGTTGCGAACCACGGACTTTGTTAATAATATCAGAATATTAAGGCACTGTCAATAATTATTTTTTACAAAAAATAATTTTCTATGGAGAATTTAAATTGTTCGACAAAAATTTCTTTAAATGCCCTTAAGTTGTTCTGTTCAAAAAAAATAATCAAAGCTTTTTTATAGTCAGCTTCATCAATACTACGAAAAGAAAGAGGACAGGCATTATTAGCTAAAAGTAAAGCGTTGCTAAGTAAACGAGCGGTTCTTTTATTACCATCTTCAAAAGGTTGAATATATGATAAAACAGCAATAGCAAACAATGCTTTATCAAATACATTCTGCATATTATTTAAGGTTTTTACCATTTTTTCCATTGCTTCTCTAATTTGATGCTGGTTATCTAATGGCATATATCTAGTGCCAATAATTCCTACAGGCTTTTTACGTATTCCTTTCTCTACATTTAAGTCATTGACAATTAAATTATGAATACTCTCAATTTTGCTAATATTTAATTTTTTAAAATTACTCCTTTGGTCTGATATATAATCAAGAGCTTTTTTATGATTTAAAATCATAATAGCTTCTTCTTTTTTATGCCCGCTAGCCTCTCTGTTTTCTTTAATTAAAATTTCCGTGTCTATCAGAGAATAAGTATTACCTTCAATCTTAGATGATTTCCAGCTTAACTCAATAGTAAGTCGCTCAAACTCCTTTTTCACAATATTTTCTGACAAACTCTTGACTCTTTTTTGATATTTTGAATTTAGAAGATTCAACTGCTGAGATTCTATTGGATCTAAAATTTTTTTTATGCTTTCAAAAATTTCAAAATTAAAATTACTAAACTTAATATTTCTTTGATCAGCTTCTTTTTGAAAATATTTATCAATATTAATATATCGCAAGAAACTTTGTTTTGTTTTTTCCTCATAAAAAACACCTCTTCCTTTTCCTTTTTTGGAAATTAAATCATTTTTCAAAAGAAAATTAAGATCACGAATCAAAGTAATTCGAGAAATATTATTTAATGTCTCTTTAATCTCTTGATTGCTTGCAGTACCAAGTTCTCTTATTCTTTCCAATATTTTATTTTGTCTACTTGTCAATTTAAGCATAATTTAATTGTATCATGTATTATGTTCTAATTGTATCATAAAGTAACAAAAAATGATACAATTTTGAATTGAGTTATCTAAGGTACAGATAAAAGATATAATAGTGGACCTGGGGGGAATCGAACTCCCGTCTCTGCAATGCGAATGCAGTATAATGCCACTATACTACAGGCCCAGAAAGTCGGAGGGCCGGGAGTTGAACCCGGATTACAGCGTCCCGAACGCTATGTACTGCCATTATACTACTCTCCGGTTTTATGTTACCCAGTATTTTTTCTTGGTCATTTGGTCTCTTTTGGTTTCAATCTTTTTTATTTCTTGCTTTGCTTGTTTTACTAATTTCTCAAAATCTTTTTCTTCTAATTTGTTTAATTTTTTAACTTCTTTCTCTAAATCTTGTTTTTTATTCTTTTTGGGATCATCCAAAACACTGCTTAACAATATATTTAAAATATTGCCAATTTTAGGCCCCGGTGAAATCTTTAGAATTTTTATTATATCATTCCCCTTAATTTTTAACATTTTAACTGAAATTGGATCTTGAGAAACTTTTTCCATAACATATCTTAAGTGTCTTAATTTATATGGTTCTGCTTTTGGGACGCCAGAGCCAATTCGGTCACACATTCTTAGCTCTAATAATTCATTTATGTTTTCTTTTCCAGCCTCTCTAATTAATTTTCTGACAGAAGCTTCTCCAACTTCTCCCACATTGTAATAAAAAAGATGATATCTAACTAAAGTTACGATCTTCTCAATATCTTTTTTAGCCAATCTTAATCTTTGCAATATCTCTTTTGTCATCTTTGCTCCTAATATTTCGTGATTGTAAAAAGTAGAATTTAATCCGTCTCCTTGTTTAGTTTTAGGCTTTCCAATGTCATGCAAAAGAGCAGACATCCGAACATATTTGGAAAAACCTTTTTGACAAGCATATTTTAAACTAAGCACATTATGTTGATAAATTTGATAGATATGATGTTTGTTTTGACCAACTCCAAATCCTTGTTCAAGCTCAGGAATTATATATTTTAAAAGCCCTACTCTTCTCAATTCTTCTATTCCTTCTGCTCCTCTCTCTGACATTATAATTTTCATTAGTTCGTCTCTTATTCTTTCTTTAGAAATAAAATTCAAAAGCTTAGCTTTTTTTTGAATTGCTTTTTTTGTTTTTTCCTCTATTTTCCAAGCTTTGTTTGGTCCTAGGGTAATTGCAAATCTAATAGCCCTCATAAGTCTTAAAGCATCTTCAGAAAATCTTTCTTCTGGTTTTCCTACTGCTCTGATTATTTCTTTTTCCAAATCTTTTTGTCCTTTAAAAGGATCTATAATTTTAGAATTTAATCCCATGGCCATAGCATTGACTGTAAAATCTCTTCTAGATAAATCTTGTTCAATAGTTTTGGCCCATTTTATTTTATCAGGATGTCTCTTATCAGTATATTTTTCTTCTGTTCTAAAAGGAGTTATTTCAATTCCTTTTTCTTTTGGAGTAGATAACACAGTTACAGTCCCAAAATTATTATTATAAAAATTATTAGGAAAAATCTTTATTGTTTCTTCGGGCTTAGCATTAGTCGTGATATCCCAATCCTGCGGCTCAACATTACGCAAAGTATCTCTCACACATCCTCCAACAATATATGCTTGAAAACCATTTTTTTCTAACTTCTCCAGAACAAATTGTACTTGTTTAGGTAATTTCATGTTTTTTTATTATGCCTCAAAAATTGATTTTTTTCAATTTTTCTATTGCTTTATTTAAAAATACGAACTTTTTTATTATAATTAAATAACCTAAATTATTGGTTCAATTTTTAAAATATGCGTCTCAAAGATAAATTTTACGCAATTAAATTGCGAAAACAAGGGAGAACCTATCGAGAAATTAGAGAAAAAATACCTTGTTTGCCTAAGAGTACTTTATCGGGGTGGTTTAAATATATTGAATTAACTCCTGTTCAAGAAAAAAGAATTATGAGAAGGGCTGATCAAAAAAAAGTAAAAGCGAGATATCTTTCTGCAAAAACTCACAGAGAAAATAGGATAAAAAAAATGAATGAAACCATTCAAGAAGCAAAAAAGGAAGCATCAAAATTAATTAGTGATCCTCTTTTTTTCTTAGGGATAATTCTGTATTGGTGTGAAGGCACACAAAAAACAGGAAGTTTTAGTTTTATAAATTCAGATCCTGTTATCATTAAAATCATGGTAAAATGGTTAAATAATATTTGCAAAATACCTAAAAAACAGTTAAGGTTTAGACTGTATATACATAAAATATACGCGCATGAAAAATGTGAAAAATTTTGGAGTAAAGAATTGAAAATACCTTTGTCCCAGATTAAAATTACATATAAGCCGACTCCTCATAAGATTAAAAGAAACCCAGAGTATAAAGGATGTTTAAAGATTGATGCTGGTGGAGTAGAACTGTTTAGAAAATTTTTAGGTTGGAAACAAGGAACTTTAGAATATTTAAAATTAATATAAATTGCCCCCGTGGTGAAACTGGATATCGCCTCGGCCTTCGGAGCCGATGTTGGGGGTTCGAATCCCTCCGGGGGCACTGGTGAGAGAAAATTAATAATTGAAGGGTTTCCTCATTTTATTAATTAACGAAAAATATTTAAATTAGCTTTAATATACTACACAATACCCCCTAAAAAGGTTGTTAAATAAATAATTTTATGTTATTTTAAAAAAATGAAAAAAACAATTGTTTTTTTACTTTTAGTTATTTTTATAGGAAATTTTCTATTTCCTTTTTTAGCTTCAGCAGGAGAATATCAAACAGAAAATGGTTCAGTTCGTTACGAAGGACTTGTTCCTTGTGGTAAATCTGAGGCAGGACCTAACGAAGACGCAGGAGTAACAGCTCCTTGTGAGCTTTGTCATCTTTTTGTAATGTTAGATGGAATAATAGATTTTGTTTTACTTGATATTTTACCTTGGATAGTAATTCTGATGATTCTTATAGCAGGAATAATGTTTTATTTTGCAGGAGGCAATCCTAATTTATTACTGCAAGCTAAAAAACTTATATGGTCTGTGGTTATAGGTTTAACCATTATTCTTTGCGCATATTTAATTGTAGGAACTATTCTCACTGTTTTAGGAGTTCAAACTTGGACCACGTTAGATAAATGGGCAGGAGAAGGTTCTTTTCAAGTAATTTGTCCTATAGAGGGAGATGGAGCAAATAATAGTAATAATAATGGGACCAATAATGGGACCAATAATGGAACTGTAGACGAAGATGAAGATGAAAGTGAAAATACATATGAAACAACATATTCTGATTCAAATACTTCAGGTGATTTAGTAACAAAAATCAAATATTGTGAAAAGGTGAATGAGATAGCTACAGGAGGAGAATGTCTTCCAGTAGAGACGGATAAAACAATTATTACCAACAAAGGAATCACCAATGATGGCAAGGGCTATACTTGTACTTTTAGGGGAGACGTAAAAACAACTAGTGCAGGCATAGATACTTTTTATTCCCCAGAGGTTGTGATAAGTGTTGTTTGTATTAGCGAATAGAAAATAAGCTTTTCAAGATAGAGATAAATATATATTGTGCTCTTCAAAACAGAGCCCCCATAGCTCAATTGGAAGAGCAGTTGCCTCTTAAGCAATTGGTTACAGGTTCGAGTCCTGTTGGGGGCACAAGTGTTTTATTAAATAAAAAATAAAAGCTATGTTAAAAGCAGATAAAAAAACAAAAATAATAAAAGAAGCTAAAGTTCATGAAACTGATACTGGTTCAGCCGGAGTTCAGATTTCTATTTTGAGTGAAGAGATAAAAGAATTACTCTCTCATCTTAAAAAACATCCTAAAGACTTTCATTCCAGAAGGGGGCTTTTAAAAATGGTTGTTAAAAGAAAAAGATTATTGAATTATCTGGAAAGAACAGATAAAAGAAAATACAATTCTATTTTAAAGAAAATAGGATTGAAAAAATAATATGTATATCAAACCAAAAGAGCAAAGAGTAGAAGTATTGATTGATGTCCAGAATCTTTATTATTCAGCAAGAAACCTTCATCAAGCCAAGGTTAATTTTAAAGAGATTTTAAAAAAATCAATTGCGGGCAGAAAATTTATAAGAGCATTTGCTTATGTGGTCAGAACTAAAACAGGAGAGGAGAAATCTTTTTTTGAAGCTCTTACAAAATTAGGGATAGAAACCAAAATCAGAGATTTACAAGAATTTTATGGAGGAGGCAAAAAAGCTGATTGGGATGTGGGAATAGTAATTGATGCCATTAGAACTTCTCCAGGAGTAGACGTAGTAATACTTTGTTCTGGGGATGGTGATTTTATCCCCTTAGTTGAATATTTAAAAAATCAAGGCAAAAGAGTGGAAGTTATGGCTTTTGGGAGAACAACTTCTTCAAAATTAAAGGAAACAGCTGATGAATTTTTAGATATTGAGAAGAGTCTTAAAACCTTTTTACTTAAGAAAAAATAAAATGAATAAATTTAAAATAGAAATAGCAGGCAGAAATCTTGAAGTTGAAACAGGCGGATTAGCTGAAAGATCTTCAGGAAATGTCTTAATAAAATATGGAGATACATCAATTTTTAGTGTTTCTCAGTTAGGAGAAGAAAGAGAAGGACTAGATTTCTTTCCTTTAACTTGTCGTTATGAAGAAAGATATTATGCTGCGGGCAGGATTCGGGGTTCTCGTTTTTTAAAAAGAGAAGGTCGTCCTTCAGACAGATCAGTTTTAACTTCTAGAATAATTGATAGAGCTATTAGACCAAGATTCTCAAAAGATATTCATCGGGAAATTCAAATAGTTGATATTTGTTTTTCTTATGATAAGAAAAATGATCCGGCAATCTTAGGATTAATAGGGTCTTCTTTGAGTTTGTTAATTTCAGAAATCCCCTGGCAGGGACCTGTTTCTGCCGTAAGAATAGGAGAGAAAGATAATAACTTTATTTTAAATCCAACTACAGAAGAGAGAGAACAAGGAAAAATAGATTTACTACTTTCCGGGATTGAAAAAGATGGAGATATTATTATAAATATGATTGAAGCAGTGGGAAATGAAATTGATGAAGACTTGGTTTGTAAGGCTTTTGATTTTGCAAAGCCATGTCTTAAAAAAATAATTGATTTTCAAAAAGAAATTGCTCAGAAGATTGGCAAAGAAAAAGTTGTATTTCCAGTTGCAGAACATGATTCTAATATTGAGAAGGAAGTTAAAGAATTTTTAACTGATAAATTAGAAAAAGCAATTTATCAAAAAGATAGCCAAAAAAGACAAGAAGATCTTTCAAACTTAGAAAAATCTTTGATTGAAATAATAGAAGAAAAATATATTGAGGACGAAGAAAAAGAAAAAAAGATTAAAGATGCTTTATATTTTTTTGATAAAGAATATGGAAATACATTAAAAGAAAATATTTTAAAAAATGACAAAAGACCAGATGGAAGAAAAATAGATGAAGTAAGAGAAATTAATACCAGAGTTAATGTGTTACCAAGGGTTCATGGTTCAGGATTCTTTTCTCGTGGACTTACCAAAGCTTTGTCAGTAACGACATTGGGTGCTCCAGGAGACAAGCAAATTTTAGATGAAATGGAAATTGTTGGTAAAAAAAGATTCATACATTATTATAACTTTCCTCCTTATTGTTCGGGAGAAGTAAAGCCAATGAGAGGACCTGGTAGAAGAGAAATAGGACATGGAGCTTTAGCTGAAAAAGCTATAATCCCTTTACTCCCTAAGCTTGAGGATTTTCCTTATACAATTTTAACTGTGACTGAAATTCTTTGTTCAAATGGTTCAAGTAGTATGGCTTCTGTGTCTGGTACATCTTTGTCTCTAATGGACGCAGGCGTTCCTTTGAAAAGTCCTGCTGCGGGGATTGCCATGGGGATAATAGAAGGAGAGGATGGAGAATATAAAATTCTTACTGATATTCAAGGAGCCGAAGATGGACACGGAGGTATGGACTTTAAGGTAGCTGGGACTAAAAATGGAATTACAGCTATACAATTAGATGTGAAAATAGATGGGATTAGTGATAAAATGTTAAAAGAAATATTAGAAAAAGCTAAGAAAGCAAGATTAGAAATATTAGAGAAAACGAACAAAACTTTAGCTGAACCAAGAAAAGAATTATCTGAATTAGCTCCAAGAATATATACATTAAAGATTAATCCTGATAAAATAGGTAGTGTTATTGGCCCGGGAGGAAAAATAATAAACGAGATAATTGACACTTGTGGTGTAGATATTGATATTGAAGATTCAGGAGAAGTTTTTATAACTAAAAAAGAAGGAGGAGATGCTGAAAAAGCCGTTAAATGGGTAGAAGATATTACTAGAGAAGCTAAAGTAGGAGAAATTTTTCAAGGTAAAGTAAAAAAGATTTTAGATTTTGGAGCCTTTGTTGAAATATTGCCAGGACAGGAAGGACTAGTACATATCTCCAAATTTACTTCAGCCAGAGTGGAAAAAGTAACAGACCTTGTAAATGTAGGAGACATTATTCCTGTTAAAGTAACAGGAATTGATAATACGGGAAGAATTGATTTATCAGCAAAAGATGCGGGGTTTAAACCAAATTTAAAAAAATAAAAAATTTAAATTAAACCTATGGAGGAAAAATTAAAAGAAGAAACCATTATTCCTAAAAGGGAAAAATCAGTTTCAGAAATCCTTAGTCAAGGAATAATTTTAACCATGAGAGAAGATATGGCTTCCTTTAGAGAAAAAGGAGACTTGTCTTTAATGGAGAAGAAAAGAACAGAGGAACAAAGACTCATAAATATGATTAAAGCCAAAGCTAGTGAAGCAGCTATGATAGAACAGGAGAAGAAAAGGAAAAAGAGAGAGGAAATGGAAAAGAGAGAAAAAGAATTAGAAAAAGAACGTAAAGAGATAGAAAGTATTAGGACAAAAGCAAAGGAAAAAGAAATGGAGATAATACTTAGAAGACAGAGAGAATTAGCTGAAGAAAAAGAAAAAGAAAGATTAAGAGAAGAGGAAGAGCAAAGGAAAAAAATGGAAATGTCAAAATTGGAGGAAGAAAAAATAATAAAGGATATTAAAAAAAGAGCTCTAGAAGAAGAACAAGAAAGAGAAAAAAGAACAGTGGATAGAAAGAAATTAGAGCAGAAGTTAAAAAGAGACAAAATAGAAGTAGAAATAAAATTAAAAGAGATTTTAGCAAGCAGAGCTCCCTTAGAAGAGAAGAAAGCAAAGCTTGATGACAATCAGAATATGCTGAAAGATATTCTTAAAGATATTTTAAAGGACGAAGCAGGGCTGGAAGATAGAAAAAGATTGATAGAACAAAAAGAAGAAAAAACAACTGATCCAGCTGAAAAACACAAGGCAGAAAAAGAAAGATGGAATATAGAGAAAAAAATAAAAGAAGTTGAACAGCAAAAATGGAAACAGTTAGAAGATGTTGAAAAAATAAAGAAACAAATTAAAGAAATTGATTCTAAGTTAGAGTTTTCCATAAAAGAAGAAAATAGGTTAAAAGAAATACAGGAGAAAACAGCTGACCTTCAAGAAAAAATAAAACTGGAGAAAGAAAAGGAAAAAATTAAAAAAGAGATTGAAGTATATCATCTTCAATTAGCTCCTTTAATTTCTGAAAAAGCAGAGATTGAGACTAAAAATAAAAAAGACGAAAAAGAATTACAGGATATTTTAATTGAAGAGGTAGAGATAGAAAGAAAAGTAAAAGTATTTAAAGAAAGAAAACAAAAAGCAGGAAGTTTGGAAGAAGAAAAAGAAATAAGACAAAAAATATGGGACATAGAACAAAAAAGACACACGGTTGAAAAAGATAGATGGGAAAAACAAAAAGAGGTTAATAAAAATTTAGAAAAGATAAAAGAAATAGACTCAGAATATAGAAAAATCCTTGCCGAGAAAGAAAAGCTAGAAGCAACAATATTAGAAATAGATAGTTTATTAAAGAATACAGAGGTTCCCTCTATTATTACAGAACAACCCGAAGAAAAAGAAAAAATAGAAGATAATTATGTTAAGGAGACAATAGAAAGAAAACAAGAACCAAAATCTAAAGAAGAAATTGAATCTGAAAAAGAAAAAGATGTAATCCTTGAGATTAAACAAAGACTTATAGCAGAAGAAAAAGCCAGGAAAGAGAGAGAGGCCCAAGAACAAGGAGAAAAAGAAGTTGAAGAAAAAACAGAAGTAGAAGAAGAACAGGATAAAATAGAAAAAAGAAGAGCAGAAGCAGATAAACAAAAAAAATTAGAAGAGGAGAGACAAAGAACTTTAGCTAAAGAGAAAATATTAAGAGGACTAGGTAAAATATCTCCAGACGAAGAAAAAGAGAGAAAGAAATTCTTGGACAGGATTAAAAGTAAACAAGAAGAAGCAGCAAAACAAGAAATACCCCAAGGGCAAAATGTTTTTACTTTAGAAAAACCAGGTGGTGAAATTATATATCGTCCCCTTCCGAAAACACAATCTTCTCAAGAAAAAATTTTAATGAGAATATTGATTTTTCTTTTGTTAATTTCTGTTGTTATAGCTCTTTATCTTTTAAAATCTAAATATCTCTAAAAACATGAAAGAAATATTTTTAGAAAAAATTAAAAACAAACTAGAAAAGCAAAAAATAAAAATAGAAGAACAATTAGAAAGTTTTGCTAAAAAAGACAAGAAATTGAAAGGAGATTGGGACACCTTATATCCTCGGCTTAATAATAATAGCTTGGAAGATGAAGCCAATGAGGTTGAGGAATATGGCAATCTTTTGCCTATAGAAAATACTCTAGAGATAGAATTAGAAAAAATAAATAAAGCTTTGGAAAAAATAAAAGATAAGAAATATGGTCTGTGTGAGGAATGTGGAAAACCTATTTCTTTAGCTCGCTTAGAAATATATCCCCAAGCAGATTATTGCAAAAAGTGTCAAAAATAAAAATTAACTTAAAATTATGACTAACCTTTATAAAGATATTTCTTCAGGAGACAATTTACCAGACGAAATTAATGTAATTGTTGAAGTTCCCAAAAATTCTTCTAACAAATACGAATATAATGAAAAAAAAGGAAATTTTGAACTAGACAGAATTATACATTCTCCTATTTTTTTTCCTTTTGAATATGGTTTTATTCCCCAAACATTATCAGAGGATGGTGATCCTTTAGATATAGTTCTTTTATCTACATACCCTACTTTTCCAGGGTGTATGGTTAAAGCAAGACCAATAGGAGTTCTTCTAATGGAAGACGAAAAAGGGGTTGATAATAAAATTATTGCAGTTCCTTTAGAAAAGTTAGACCCTCATTTTAAAGGAGTTGAAGATGTAGAAAGTATTAACGAACATTTAAAAAAAGAAATTGAAGTTTTCTTTCAGGATTATAAAAAATTAGAGAAAGATAAATTTGTTAAAATTGTAGGATGGGAAAAGGTTGATAAAGCAAAGGAGATAATTATGAAAGCATCAGGAAAATATGAAGACTGAGATCAAGAAATTACCAAAATCAGAGATAGAAATTTTATTTGAAATTCCCTGGGAGGAATTTAGTCCATATGTAGAAAAATCCTATTCTATTTTGGGGAAGGATGTTGCTATAAAGGGATTTAGAAAAGGGAATGTTCCAAATGATATTTTAGAAAAAGAGATTGGCCAAGGTAAAATATTAGAGCAAGCAGCAGACTTGATAGTAAAAGACAAATATCCCCAGGCTATATATAGAGAAAAACTAGAGCCAATATCTAGGCCAGAAGTTAATATAACCAAACTAGCAAAGGGAAATCCATTTGAATTTAAGGTTAAAGTTTCTGTTTTACCAGATATTGTTTTGCCAGACTATCAAACAATTGTTTCTAAAATAGAGAAGAAAGAAGTTTCTGTTACTGACAAAGATGTTGAAGATGCTTTAAAATGGGTTCAGCAGTCAAGAGCAGCTTTTACTCCTTTAGAGAGAGAAGCTAAACAAGATGATTTTATAGAGATAGAGTATCAAAGTCCTCAAATTGAAAGTAATAAACTATTTAAAGATAAATTTATATTAGGAAAAGCTAAGCTTGCTCCTGGGTTTGAGAAAAACCTTGAGGGGATGAAAAAAGACGAAGAAAAAGAATTCAGCGTCCTGTTTCCAAAAGAACATAATAATAAAGTTTTAGCCGGCAAAGAAATATCTTTTAAGGTTAAGATGAAATCAATTCAGAAAATGGAGTTGCCGGAGTTGAATGATGAATTTGCAAAAAAACTTGGTGAATTTAAGGATTTAGAAACACTAAAAAATAATATAAAAGATAATCTTAAGAAAGAGAAAGAGTTAGAACAAAGACAAAAAACAAGGAATGAAATTTTAGAAAAGATAGGACAAGAATTAAAATGTGAAATTCCAGAAATTTTGGTTGAAAACCAAAAAAATGAACTTTTAGAAGATTTAAAACAAAGGGTAGATCAAGGACTTAAAATTCCTTTTGAAGAATATTTAATCCAGATTAAAAAAACAGAAAAAGAAGCAAAAGATTCTTTTGCAGATTCTGCTGAAAAAAGAGTTAAAAACTTTTTAGTGTTAAGAGAAGTAGGTAAAAAAGAGTAAATTAAAGTTTCTAAGGAA
>Ga0272441_10011199_pt1 | contig 13360 bp, 11 predicted proteins | sample SSMProp6N_FD_193582 | JGI IMG/M metagenome (GOLD analysis project Ga0272441, IMG submission 193582) | Marine sediment archaeal communities from Little Sippewissett salt marsh, Falmouth, MA, United States - SSM-Prop-6N | ecosystem: Environmental > Aquatic > Marine > Wetlands > Sediment ... | reverse complement strand
CCGGTATCGATCAGTTCAAGGGGAACCCCGTCAAGAATGTCCGTGGTATAGCCTCCCTCTATCCCGAAGTGATCCAGATAACAACGTTGAAGAGCGCCAACATCAAGTCCGTTAAAGAACTGGCGGGTAAACGGGTCGTCCCCGGCGACAGGGGAAGCGGAACGGCAGTGGATGCGGAGAATATACTGAAATCGGCGGGTATGAGCTTTGACGATTTCGGTGAGCTCGACTGGCTCAGTTTTTCAGGTATTTCACAGCGTATGAAAGACGGCCAGGCCGATGCCGGCTTCATTACCGCCGGTATCCCCACGTCATCCGTCATGGAACTGACCTCTCAGACAGACATCGACATCATTGACATTGATGACGCACTCATCAAGAAAATCACCGACACCTGGCCCTTCTATGCAAAGGTCACGATCCCTGCCGGCACCTACCGGGGACAGGACGCGGCTGTCAATACGGTCGCCGTCATGGCCCAGTGGGTCGTCGATTCGGCGATTCCTGAAGAGATTGTCTATCAGCTTACCGTGGCCCTCTGGGAAAAGGGTAAACACGTCCTGAGAAAATCGGGCGATAAGGCCGCCGAGGCCCCCAGTGCCGCGGCAATCATGGGGAAGGTCCATGCCAAGGGCAAGGACGTGACGCTCGATACAGCCCTCGACGGTATGGCCATTCCGCTTCATCCCGGTGCGGCCAAGTACTACAAGGAAAAAGGGTTGATGAAATAACCAGCGCTGTCACGACTCGCATCTAGTCTAAGGAGATTGGGCACCGCTATTGCCGGTGCCCAATTTTTATTATGCATAGAATCGTCATTGCCGTCACCGCGCTCGTCTGCGTTATACTGTTGCTGCTCTTATTCGTTCCTTTGCATGTGTTGCAGATCAAGGCCCTGCGGGGAGACACCGTTCTGTATGTTGAACGGGCACAGCCCGGGTTCCAATTTTCCCTCGGTTTCATGCATTCGGTGGAGCATTGCCCCGTATGGGATCACCTGAAGGTCGATGACGACTATCGTATGGTTACCTACGCCACGGAGTTCTGGTCGAGTCGAACGGGGTTGCCCTATGCCGCCTTCGGCGATGAGACATTTCGTGTTGAGGGGGATCACTTCATCATAGAAAACATGCACCGTGTCATTCCTGCCATCAATCAGTGGGTTGATGCCCGATATGACAACACCATCCGGTTCGGAGACGGCCGTGAGATAAAGCTGGCCTCTCTGGCGGGGGATGCGCTCCTGGGGATAACGATAGAACCTGTGTGCCTGGGGTATTATATCTATCACATGGCACTACATTGAGAGCGATAGAGGAGAACAGCAATGGAACGGGAAGATACAGAACTCTTCACGGCAGACGTCTCGGAAAACATAGAAGAGATATCGAAATATGATCCTGAGTTTCGATTTCGCACGCTGTCGGGGATCACGATGAAGCTTGCCTTTGCCATGACGCAGGTGCTTTCCATCTTTCACATCTACACGGCCGGGTTCGGCGTTTTTCAGGAGTGGCGACATCGGGCCTTTCATCTGGCCTTTGTCCTTCCCCTCGTATATTTCCTCTATTCCATCAGAAAACCGGATACGGGGGAGACAAAGCATTGTGTCTATGACGTCCTCTATGGGCTCATCGGATCTTCCTTAACGACGGCCATGTTCCGTGAAATCTTCGAACTCTCGACAGCGGGCTCCCTTTTCCTCGCACTGGTCACCTTTGCATTCATCCTCTACTTCAAACGCCGCCAGTTTCTGGAAGGGAAATTCATTGTATACTGCGACTTTGTCATCTTCACGGCCATGATAGGCGGTTTCTTCTTCGCAGTATTCAAGGCATACCATTCCATCGACTTCACGGAGGTCTTCAATGCCCCCAACATGTCACTCCTCTTCTGGAGCATTCTTCTCTTTGCCACCTTCCTCTGTCTCCTTCTGCTCTTCATCGCCCACTGGGTCAGGGCCCTGAAGGCAATTATTTCTACGGGATCCTTCAATTACGAAAGCGATGACATCCCCTATTTCGATCTCTTTCTGGTCCTCCTGGCATCGGCCTTTTCGGTCTTCATATTTCTTGAGTTCAACAGCCTCGTATACCGTGCGGGGATGCCCCTCAAGCTCGATCTGGTGATCGGCGCCTTCGCCTTTCTCCTCATCCTGGAAGGGGCTCGGAGGAGTATCGGTCCTCCGCTCCCCATCATCGCCTTTCTGGTCCTGATCAACTGTTATCTGGGACCATACTTTCTGGAGATCCCGGGCCTCAGCTTCTTCGCCCATCGCGGCTATTCCATAGAGCGGATCATCGAGCACATGTTCCTGGGAACGGAAGGTATCTATGGTATTCCCCTGGGGGTCGTGGCCACCTTTGTCTTCCACTTCGTCCTCTTCGGGATATTCATCTCCAAGACCGGTCTGGGGCAGCTCTTCATGGACCTCGCCATGGCGCTGGCCGGCTGGTCTGCCGGAGGACCGGCCAAGGTATCCGTCATCAGCAGCGGTTTCATGGGCTCCATCAGCGGGAGTTCCATTGCCAACACGGTGACGACGGGGGCCTTTACCATTCCCCTCATGCGCAGGGTGGGATACCGTCCCCAGTTCGCCGGTGCCGTCGAGGCGGCATCTTCCACGGGGGGACAGCTGATGCCCCCCATCATGGGAGCCGCTGCCTTCATCATGGCGGAATTCCTGGGAATCCCCTATATCAAGATCGCCGCCGCCGCCGTTGTCCCCGCCGTGCTCCACTTCTTCGCCATTGCCACGATGGTCCATTTTGAGGCAAAGAAGAGCGGCCTCGTGGGGCTTCCCCGGGAGACGCTGCCCAAGACGACGAAGATACTGAAGGAAAAGTGGCCCCTCGTCGCCCCGCTGATTATCATCGTCTGGCTCCTCATCGCGGGAAGCAGCCCCTTTCTGGCGGCCTTCTGGGGCATCTTCTTTTCCGTCGCCATCGGTCAGGTCCATGACAGGACCACACCCTTCCTGATAACCATTGTCCTTGCGGCACCTGCCGTCCTGCTGCGGTACAATCCATTCAGTCCCTTCACCCTGGGAACGGCTGTATGGATCGCCTTCTTTATCCTGGGATTCGCCTATACACTGAAGAAGACGGATATCAGAAACTGGCTTATCTGCCTCAGCTCGGGCATCGTCCTGGTGCTGCTCCATCTCTTCGGTGTCAATTATTTCCTCTCGGCATTCTGGACACTGGCGGTGATCATAGGGATCGGTGTCTTTTACAAGGACAGCAAGATGAGAATCCCCGACATCATGGAGACCCTGGAGCTGGGAACGAAAAACGCCCTCGCCATCGGCGCCGCCTGTGCCTGTATCGGATTCATCGTGGGTGCGACGACGCTCACCGGTCTGGGACTCAAGTTTGCGGCGGCAATCATCGAACTGGCACGGGGTGTTGCCGGCCTGGTCATGTCACTCGATGTCCTGCATCTGTTGAGCGGTGACGTCACGGCACTCTTCTTCACCCTGCTCTTTACCGCCATTGCCTGCTTCATCCTGGGCATGGGTATCCCCACGACGGCACAGTACATCATCGCGTCGATGATAGCGGCACCGGCACTCCTCCAGTGGGGCATCCACCCACTGGTGTCTCACATGTTCGTCCTCTTCTATGCCGTCCTCGCCGATGTGACGCCACCCGTTGCACTGGCGGCCTACGCGGCATCGGGCATCTCGGGGGCCGATCCCTTTCGAACGGGATTTACCGCCTTCGGCCTGGCCTCGGCAGGGTTTATTGTGCCCTTTGTCATCGTATCGGCACCCATCATTCTGTGGCTGCCCACACTTCTCGACGCGAATGCCGCCTTCGATTTTGTCTTCTTCGGCCGCGTCGTTGTAACGCTCTTTCTGGGCGTCATTGCCCTTGGTGCCACCGTCATTGGATACCTCAGGACCCTGTCCAGTCCGGTGGAACGGATCACGACGGGGATAGCAGCCCTCTGCCTGCTCTACCCCGAACTGTATACCGATGTGGTGGGATTCCTTCTCCTCCTGTCCGTCTATCTCTTTCAGCGACTGAAGTCCAGGACGACATAACTGGTGCACTGCCGGGAATGTATACTCCGAGATGTGTGACTGCAGGGGCCACCGTCGGGCAGTAACCCTCATTGCAAAAGGGGGGGGATATGTCTTATAATGACGACACTGCGGCATGGAGCTCCATGCCACAATCCACGGGGGGTTGATGTGTCACAGGGATGTATCACCCTCTCGTCAATCCTCTACAGGGGTATACCGCCATGGTAACTAAATCATTCAACGATCTCGTCAGGATCTGTCCGTCCTGCAAGGCAGAGATCTATGCCGGATCAAAGGTCTGTCCCAACTGCGGCACCCGACAGCTCCGAAGCGGAGCAAGACGGGGGAAGAGCCGGATCACGGCGGCCATCCTGGCCCTCCTGCTCGGGGGAATCGGTGCCCACAAGTTTTACCTGGGGAAAACTTTTCAGGGGATCCTCTATCTGCTCTTTTCATGGACACTCATCCCCGGGATTATCGCCCTCTGTGAATTCGTCATGTTCATCGCCATGTCCGATGAACGATTCGACGAAAAATATGGCGGGCAGGACAGTAGTGCTGCCCCATCTGCCGGTGGCGGCTTTACCGGGACGATGTAGAGGCAGACATGTTCCTGTTGAAAAAGATAGTGGCCCCCTTCCTCTTTCCCCTCCCCCTGAGTCTTCTGTGCTCCCTTGCCGGGCTGTGGCTCCTCTGTTTCACCACCCGGAAAAGAACGGGCAAGGTCCTGGTGGCACTGGGGGTATTGATCGTTGCGCTGTCGAGCTTTGCTCCCCTATCGAGCGAACTCATTTCCCCCCTTGAGCATCGATACGGGACATATTCGCCCACCCTGTCGCAGACGGTATCCGATCCCGTTGCCTATGTGGTCGTCCTGGGCGGGGGGCATGTCACCGATCCCTCACTGCCGGTGACGAGCCGGTTAAGCAGTGCATCCCTCATTCGTCTCGTCGAGGGGATCCGGGTACACCGGAAAAACCCGGGAAGCAAGATGATTGTCTCGGGCGGGGCGGTATTCGATCCCCGTCCCGAGGCCCACAGCCTTGCCGATGCGGCACAGGTCCTTGGCATGGAGCGTGACGACATCATCATGGAGGCAGACTCGAAGGACACGAAGGATCAGGCCCGCTTCATACAAGCACTCGTTGGAAAGAATCGATTTGTCCTCGTCACATGCGCATCGCACATGCCCCGTGCCATGGCCCTCTTCAGGAAAGCGGGGATGGACCCCATTCCGGCACCGGCGGGACAGTCACCGAAAAAGAGGGGGCAATTGAGCCCGGGCCACTGTTTCCCCAATGCCGGTTCATTGCAGAAATCGGAACGGGCCGTCTATGAATATCTGGGGCTACTATGGGCGAAACTGCGGGGACAGACATAAAAACTGTGAAGGATTCCCGGCCATTATCTCATAACCTCGCCCAGGTCCTCCATCCTGCAATCGAGGATCGGTAAATCGTGTCGTTCGAAGGCGGCCGTGTATTTGAGCCCGCTCCCCGTCACGAGCATGACGACGGTATCGGCGGGACCGATTACACCCTGGTGTGCCAGCTGCTTCGCCGCCGCCAGGGGTACCGCCGAGGCGGGCTGCCCGAAGATCCCGTCGGCAGCAAGGAGTCGCTGTGCCTCGATGATGGCATCGTCGTCAACGGCGGCGGCAATCCAGTCATGTTCCCGCAGTTTTCTCAGGATCTCGTTCCCGCTGGGGGGAAGGGGATTCTCGATGGCATGGGCTATCGTCCGGGGGTGTTCCACCCGTGATACGGTCAGCTCCCCCCTGCTGTGGGCGTGATAAATGGCCGCACAGCCCCGCGCCTGGGCACAGACGATGCGCGGCATGCGATCGATGAGTCCGCACAGATGAAACTCTTCAAACCCCTTGATGATCCCCCGCAGGTTGCCCCCCGAACTGGTAGGTACCACCACGTAATCGGGGACGGAAAAATTACATTGTTCGCAGATCTCAAAGGCGATGGATTTGGATCCCTCGACCCTGAAGGGGACATCGGAATTGATGAAATAGATGTCGCGTTCCATCCCTATCCTGAGGCTTTCATGGTAGAGATTGCCGTAATCTCCCTCCACGCGGATCAGTGTGGCCCCATATATGGCAACGGGGTTGAGCTTTTCCGGCGGAAGGTCGGCACTGACCAGGACATATGTCTCCAGACCCGCCTTCGCCCCATAGGCGGCCATGGATGCGGCCATGTTGCCCGACGAAACGGTCCCGATCTTTGTATATCCCATCGTGAGGGCATGCTGGACAGCCGTCGCTGTCCCCCGGTCCTTGAAGGACCAGGTGGGATTTGCCGTCTCATTTTTCAGGTAGACCGCCTTCAGCCCCAGGGTGGCCGCACACCGGGGTGACGATACCAGGGGGGTGCAACCTTCGTGGAGAGAGGCATCCCGCCTGATGGTCCTGAAGGGATAGAAGTCGCTGTACCGTTCCAGCATGGTCTGGGCCAGGGCATTCCCTTCGGTGATGGCGCCCCTGGTGACCTTTCTGACCTCGAGGGGCTCATTGCAGCTATCGCAGCGCGGATAGACAGCGGTCAGGGGAAAACGTTTGTTACACTGTGTGCAGATCAGATCTGTGTCCTTCATGGTCGCAATCCTTTTCGTTGTATGTAGTGTCCTTATCTCTCGGTTCTAAACAGTCTCTCTACGACGGCGCCACTCATGACGGAGGGAGTACGCCGATAGCCAGTGCCGGTTCTCCCGATTTCGCCTGGATGTACAAGAGGTCGTCTTCGAGGTGACATATGCGGAGCCGTACCCTGTCCGTACCCTCCGCCCGCACAAACCCCCGTGCCAGGAGACCTTCCAGGTGTATCCGGTAGAGCCCCACGGGCCGGGCGGACATATCACCGCTCCCCTTCCATGCAAGATGGAGATAGAGCGGATCTTCGGTACGGGGAACGGCCTCGTGATAATAGGGATAGATGTCATCATTGCCGACCCAGTGGCGCGTCCGGGGAACCAGTGATTTCTGCCCGACGCGGCATACCAGGTGTCTGAACTGTTGCAGCGGGTATCCTTCGGTAACCATGATGCCCTCCTGAACCCTGCACATTGGCACTTATTCTCTTGTCTGCTGCCTCGTATTACCTTCCATCTCCTGTGCCAGGTGTTTCATGATCTGGCGGTAGACGCCCTCCAGGACCCCGGGGGGAAGAAAATAGTCGGGGTCCGATGCGAGCGTCACCGCAACCATTCGCCTGGCCGCCCTGTCCACATCTCCCGTGCGCCGGTACACCGATTCCATCAGTGTGCGGAACCGCCCGGCCTCAGTGATGGCATCGGCTATGAATGTGTGCGCCTCCTCCCCCGTCACGTATCCATAATGATCGGCGCAGAGATAGTCGACGTCCAGTGACCCGAGTTTTTCGAGACTCTCCTGAAAGAGTGTATAGTTGGAGTTACCCGACGTGATCAGCATGGTCTCCTTATAGGGGATGCCCCCGGCATCGGAGGCGAAGAGTACCCGGGTCTCGGGGATATAGGCCGAAATGGAGCATGACGAATGACCGGGAGTCTCCAGTATGGAGAGCCGCTGACCGCCGAGATCGATGGTATCTCCCTCTGCAACCACTTCGCCTGTCACATCGTCCCGCCAGTCGAGGTCATAGGAGGCACAGACATCCTCGTATCCCATACGCAGTGCCGTCAGTCTGCTGGACCTGTTGACGGTATCGATGACCGACTGTCTCCGGAGCAACTCCCAGGCACGGTGCGAGGCGTAGACCGTGAGGTCGGGATAGCGCCGCCTGAAAAAGGGTACGATGCCGATATGGTCAAAGTGTGCATGGAGGATCAGCAGTTTGTCGATGGGTCTCTCATCGATGGCGAACTCCTCGAACTGACTGAGGATGCGGGGCACCAGGTAGCTGATCCCCCCGCTGATTATCATGGAGCTCTCCGATCCCTCCAGGAGATAGACCCCCGATTCCTCACATCCCAGATACCACAGGTTGTCCCGGACCTTTCCCGGTTTACGAATCCTCACGCCACCTTCTCCCGTCACGCCCCCATAGTGATGCATCGATGGTCCTCACCCACGCCCGGCGGGGACCACTGCCATTGACAAACTATAGTAAAGGGGCACGCTCTGTCAATCTGAATTCGGTAACCCATGGTGCTCACCGGCAGGGCCGACGGGTACCACAGCTGACCTCCGATGGTCCTCCCGGCTGATCAGGACGGGTCCTCCTCGATGGTAAATTTCCACCGGCAGAACATATCGGGAGGATGGGGATCGGGGGGCGCAAAGAGACACTCGACACGGATACGCTCGTCAATGGCCCGGGCGAAGTTCGTGAATTCGGCCCGGTGCATCTCCTTGCATGCATATTCGCCCAGTCCCCGCTTGAGTCTCGCCTCCTGCGTGGGACAGGAGGGGACGGAGATCAGCACCGCATCGTCCCCTTCCTCGATCTCATATCCCACCAGGACACACCAGGGAAAGAGTCGCTGGACCCTGACAAATCCGGCAAGTCCCCCGTCGTCGATGGCGAAACGCCGGGCGAGGTCCCCTGCGGCCATGCCGGCCACCCGTCCCCAGACCTGTTCATTGATGGCCTCCGCCGTTTCCTGGCCGAAGCGTTCGGCCACATAGATAAACCAGAAGGCGTCGACGACACGGTAGTGCCAGAGCAGAAATGCGAGATACTTCCGCAGATCGGATGCCTTCATTGCATCGAAAATCTTCATATCCATGACCATTGTCCCTCCCCCGGTTCGTTCGCTCCATCATAGTCAATTGTGTCCGAAAGGTCACTCGCTTTTTTCGTTCTCTACCGGTGATGGTCTCGCGAGACCTGCAACGGCAGGATATTGAAGCGCCCCGCAACAAGTTGCGGGGAATCTCCGACTGCTAAGGAAATTGTTTGTTTTATATTCGCTCGCATACCCCGCCGCAAGCAGCGCGGTATGCATTCGCTGTCCAGTTCGAGGCCATCGTGCAATAAAAGGGTTGCAACTACGGCATGCCTCTGCTAAGCATGACACAATATTATTGTTTTTGGTATCGGCACTCCCCTCGGCGGGCATGGGCCGGCAATACCCCTGTGGAACCATGAAAGATATCCTTACTGTCAGCGAGCTGACGGCACACATCAAGACGCTCCTGGAGGCCAGCTTTGATACCCTCTGGGTTGCCGGTGAGATTTCCAACCTCCGACGTCCCGCATCGGGGCATGTCTATTGTACCCTCAAAGACAAAGAGAGTCAGATCAGGGCCGTCATATTCAGGCATGCCCTGCAGCGCATCGGCTTCGATCTGGAGGACGGCATGGAGATCGTCTGCCGGGGCAAGATCAATGTCTACCAGGTGCGGGGCGAGTATCAGCTGATTATTGACGCAGCCGAGCCGAGGGGGTATGGCGCCCTCCAGCTGGCCTTTGAACAGCTCAAGAAGAAGCTCGATGAAGAGGGGCTCTTCGATCCCGCAGGGAAAAGGGAGATACCCTTTCTCCCCCGGAGAATCGGTATCGTGACATCATCGACGGGAGCGGCGATCAGGGATATCCTGCAAATCACGGGCAGGAGATTTCCCTCCATCGATATCCTGATTGCCCCGGTGAGGGTGCAGGGCGTCGAGGCGCCACCGGAGATATGTGAGGCCATCGAGGGTCTCCAGGGACAGCCAGACATCGACGTCATTATCGTGACCCGGGGAGGGGGATCTCTGGAGGACCTCTTTCCCTTCAATAACGAAGGGGTGGCACGGGCCATCCATGCATCGTCAATCCCCGTCATATCGGCCGTCGGTCATGAGATAGATTTCACCATCGCCGATTTTGTGGCGGACCTGCGGGCGCCGACACCGTCGGCGGCCGCCGAACTGGTGGTTCCCAACAGGAGAGATCTTCGTGAACGGATCGAGCATCTCCATGCGAGGACCCTGCGTAACCAGCGAAACCGGGGGGGTCTCCTCTCTGAACGGCTGGTCTCACTGCAGACGAGGCTCAAGGACCCGAGGAGGCAGGCTGCCGACCTGCGCCTGCGTCTCGACGATATGCACCGTCTGCTCACGGAGGGCATGACGCGCGGCCTCGACAACCGGCGGGATGGTCTCGACACGACCTCAAAACTGCTGATGCTCATGCATCCCAACAAGAAGACGGCGGAACACAGGCGTGACGTGACGCGCCTGCAGGAGTCACTGACGATGCAGACAGGTCGTATCCTGGGTGAACTGAGGCATGGGGTGACACACGCCACGACCATGCTGAACAATCTGAACCCCCTGTCGGTGCTCGAACGGGGGTATGCCATCGTGAGGCGGGTCCCCGATAATACCCTGGTGCGTGACGTAGAGGCACTGACCGCGGGGAGCGAGGTCAGTGTCAGGGTGTCGTCGGGCGGTTTCATGGCAGAGGTGACCAAGATTACCGAGGAGTGATATCATGGCGGAGAAGACTTTTGAAAAGGCACTGGAACGGCTGGAAGCGATCGTTCACAAGATGGAAGAGGGGAATATGACCCTCGACGAATCACTGAAGGCCTTTGAAGAGGGCATGCATCTCTCCCGCTTCTGTTCGAAGAAGCTGGATGATGCCGAGAGAAAAGTGGAAATGCTCATCAAGACCGACGGCGAGCCGGCGGTCATGGACTTTGTACAAGAGGACGAATGAATGAGTACACACATGGTTTCACTGAAGGCGTATCTCACTGAGCGGAAGGATATGGTCGACGAGGCCCTGGACCGGTTTCTGCCGGGAGAGGACCGATTTCCTCCCCTCATTTTCAGGGCCATGCGGCACAGTGTCTTCGCCGGGGGAAAGCGGCTGCGTCCTATTCTCTGCATGGCGGCGGCAGACACCGTGGGGGGGGACATACCATCGGCACTCCCCGTGGCATGTGCCATCGAGATGATCCATACCTATTCCCTGATCCATGACGACCTGCCGGCAATGGACGATGATGACCTGCGCCGTGGCATGCCCACCAGCCACAAGGTCTTTGGCGAGGGTATTGCCGTACTGGCGGGAGACGCACTCCTCACCGAGGCCTTTCATCTCATGTCGTGCCGGGAGCACCGGGGCGCAGTACAGGCAGAGTCACTGCTTGCAGTGATCAGCGAGATCGCCGTCGCATCGGGGTTCGATGGGATGGTGGGGGGGCAGGTCATCGATCTCGAATCGGAAGGGAAGGCAGGCGACATGGAAACGCTGAACTATATCCACACCCACAAGACAGAGGCACTGCTCACCGTTTCCATACGGGCCGGCGCCCTCCTGTCGGAGGCATCGACGGCCGACCTGGCGGCCCTCACCGCCTATGGCCGGGGGATCGGACTTGCTTTTCAGATAACCGATGATATCTTAGACATTGAGGGAGACAGCGAGACACTGGGGAAGGACACGGGCAGCGACGCGGCCCACGGCAAGATGACCTTTCCCGCACTGCTCGGTCTGGAGACGTCGAGACGGACGGCACAAGAATCGATAGACGAGGCACTTGCGGCGATTGCTCACTTTGATCACCGGGCCGATCCCCTGAGGATGATTGCCACATTCATCATTGAAAGAAAATCATAACGGGTAATTGGATAGAGATTGTCATGGACACAGAGGGTACCATACTTGCACATATAGACAGCCCCGAGGACCTGCGGAAACTTCCCGTCGAAGATCTCCCGGTCCTGGCCGGGGAGATTCGGCAACACATGATAGAAACGGTGGCGCAGAACGGCGGCCACCTCGCTCCGTCCCTCGGGACGGTGGAACTGACACTGGCGCTGCACTATGTCTTCGATACACCCGGTGACAGGCTGGTCTGGGATGTGGGACACCAGGCCTATGCCCACAAGATCATCACTGGGAGGAGAGACAGGTTCCACACCCTCAGGCAGAAGGGGGGGATCAGCGGCTTCCCGCGCCGGTCAGAGAGTGAGTATGACGTCTTTGGTGTGGGACACAGCAGCACATCGATCTCGGCGGCCGCCGGCATTGCCGGTGCGAGATGCCTGAAAAAGGAACGATACAAGGTCATCGCCGTCATCGGTGACGGGTCCATGACGGCGGGCATGGCCTACGAGGGACTGAACTGGTCGGGTGACCAGGAAAAGGACCTGATCATCGTCCTGAATGACAACGAGATGTCCATCTCGCCCAATGTGGGCGCCATGTCGTCCTATCTGAACCGGATCATGACGGGGCAGCAGGTGACGAAGCTGCGGTCGAGTATATTGAGTTTCTTCAAGACCATCCCCGGCGTGGGTGAACAGATGGCAAAATTTACCCGCCATGCCGAGGAGTCACTGAAGGCATTTTTCACACCGGGTGCACTCTTTGAGGAGCTGGGCTTTCAGTATGTCGGTCCCCTTGAGGGGCACAAGCTGAATCAGCTGATCAAGAACTTCAGGAACGTGAAGGGCCTCGAACGGCCCGTGCTGGTGCATGTCATTACGAAGAAGGGGAAGGGATACCCCTTTGCGGAAGAGGAGCCGTCACGGTTTCACGGCATCGGACCCTTCGATATTGCAACGGGGCAACCCCGCGCCCAGAGCGGCGGCCCCCGGGCCTACACGGAGGTATTCGGCAGGACCATCGTGGATCTCGCCCGGGACGATGAACGGATCGTCGCCATCACGGCATCGATGTGCACCGGAACGGGACTGGACCGCTTCGCAGAGGAATTCCCCCAGCGGTTTTACGACGTCGGTATCGCCGAACAGCACGGCGTCACCTTCGCCGCCGGCCTGGCCACGGAGGGCTTCATCCCCGTCGTGGCCATCTATTCCACCTTTCTCCAGCGGGCCTATGATCAAGTGGTACAGGATGTCTGTCTGCAGAACCTCCCCGTCATCTTTGCGCTGGACCGCGGCGGCATAGTCGGTGACGACGGTCCCACCCATCACGGGCTCTTCGATTACTCCTTTCTGCGGGCCATTCCCAACATCATCATGATGGCCCCCAAAGACGAAAACGAACTCCAGCATATGCTGAAGACCGCCGTCGACTGCGGTTCCCCCGTTTCGATCCGCTACCCCCGGGGCAAGGGCGTGGGCGTTCCCGTCGACGACAGGGCGAAACCACTCGAAATCGGGAAGGGGGAAATCCTGCGGGTGGGCACCGATGTGGCAATCGTGGCAATCGGCTCTACCGTCTATCCCTCGCTGGAGGCTGCCGGCACCCTGGAACAGGAGGGGATAGAGGCAACGGTGGTCAACGCCCGCTTCGTCAAACCGCTGGATGCCAAGCTCATCTGCGATACCGCATCGGCCATGCAGAAGATGATCATCGTCGAGGAAAACTCCCTCATGGGAGGATTTGGAAGCGCAGTCCTTGAATTGCTGCAGGAGCGGGGCCTGTCAGGCGTGACCGT
>Ga0272441_10011198_pt1 | contig 13361 bp, 12 predicted proteins | sample SSMProp6N_FD_193582 | JGI IMG/M metagenome (GOLD analysis project Ga0272441, IMG submission 193582) | Marine sediment archaeal communities from Little Sippewissett salt marsh, Falmouth, MA, United States - SSM-Prop-6N | ecosystem: Environmental > Aquatic > Marine > Wetlands > Sediment ... | reverse complement strand
TTTTGCTTTTTTGACGGATATTCCTACAAATGCATTAATGATTCCGGTACTTATCTCGATTTTCAGGAAAAAGATGTTATTATAGAAGGAATTCATACGTTTAAAGGTCCTTTCTGGACTGAAGAAATAAAGAACAACCCTGATTTCAGCCATTTTTACAGTGCCTTAACCGCAGGAAAAAAGGAAGGATCAACTGTAGTAATTCCTTTTCCCGCTGGAGATACAATAGCAGGTTTCACAATCGTCGAACTTGAATCAACAAAGAAAATTTATGATCAATATGACTTCGAATTTTTCACTTCCATAGGAGAAATCACAGCCTCAGCCTTAGCGAGAATTATTGCATGTTCCAGGATTGAAAATAATCTGCGGACAAAAGAGACTATGCTGAAAGAAATCCACCATAGAATAAAAAATAATCTGCAGATTATTTCGAGTCTCCTTAATCTTCAGCAGACTGGTTTCCAGGAAGAAAGAATGATCGAGGAGTTTACAACAGTACAAAAACGCATAAGGACGATTGCCCAGGTTCATGAATATCTTTATTCCTCAAGTAACATGGCTGAAATAAACCTGAAATGGTATACGGAAAATCTTATAAAAACGATGTATAAAGAACTTTATGAAGAAAAGGGAATCAAGATCCATCAGGACATTGAACCAATTACCATTAACCAGGCCACCGTTATCCCTTTAGGTCTTTCCATCAATGAAATTCTGTCCAATACATATAAATACGCCTTTCAGGAAAAAGAATCAGGAACGCTTTCTATCCGAATATTTAAACAGAATAACGATTCAATCGGATGCAGAATTAAAGATAACGGCATAGGATTCTCACAAAACCCGGGAGCAAACAGCCCCGGCATCGGTCATAAAGTGATTGATGCTCTAATCAATCACCAGCTCAACGGTTCCTGGGAAGTGATGAATAACAACGGCACAGAACATATCATAACTTTTCCTCTAATACTATCATGAGGACAGGGCTTCTTTTCCTTTACGGAATTTTCTTTCTATAAAATAGAGAAGAAGAAGACTCACAATCCCGATTCCGGCAAGGAAAAATGAAAAGCTCCACACATCCCGAACTGAATACTTTTCAATAAACTTACCCATTACTGCAGGACCCAGGATATGACCGCTTCCCAGAAGCACGGGAAGAATAGAATTAAAACGTCCCCTGTGGGATATGGGGGTATGATTTGCGATATAGACATCCGTATTGGTAGCCCCGATTATCTCTCCGATTGTCCATATAAAGGTGGATACAAAAAAGAGATACTGACTCTCGATAAAAAAAATTATCCCGAACCCCACGGCATAGAGCAGGCCGGATATTGTTACATTAAGAATAGGGGCAATCTTCTTTGTTAATGCTATGGCAAAAGTTGTGAAAAAAATCACCACGACAGCATTAAAGGTCATAATCGATCCGAAAAGTAAAGGCCCCCTGTCTCCCAAAATATCAATAAGCTGAATAGGAAGACTGAAGGTTGACTGGGCATATACAAAATTGAAAGCGGTTACGATTATTACAAAAATAAGCAGAAACGGCTTGCCGATAAGGACCTTTAATAAACTTCCCTCTTGCGCCCTTTCTTCAGTGTCCAGGGAGAACCCGGCCTCTATGGCTTCTTTACTCGGTTTGGATTCGGGCACAAGGAAAATAACCAGCATCACTGAAAGAAATGAAGTTAATGCATCCCCAATGAATATCATAGGAATATGGTTTTTATAGAGGAATCCCGCAATCATCGGCCCTGCGGCAAATCCGATATTATGCCCCAAATATAAAAACGAAAATGCCGCTTTCCTTGTCTGGGGTGTACTTAAGTCAGTGGCCATGGCCTGATTAGCAGGATGAGCTGCTCCGATAAAAAAATCAGCGATTATAATGAACCAGGGAATAAGGAGACTATCTCCCAAAAATGCACAGGGAATAAAAGCTGCGGCACTGAGGCTCTGGCCCAGAACCATCACTTTTTTCCTTCCGATCACATCCGATAGTTTCCCTCCGATAAAAGAGCCCGGAATAAAGCTCAGCCCTGAGAGGAGAATATACATTCCGGCTCTTCCTGTAGAGATACCGAGTTTATCAGTTAGAAACATTGTAAGAAAAGGATAGACAAAACTTCCAATCGCATTTACAATCCGCGCGAAAAAGAGAATATAAATGCTCCGGTCGAGGCCTTTATAAATAGAAAAAGTGTTCAACAGTTTTTTCATAACCTTTTAATATTCTCTCTAATAAAGAAAAATCACCCTATCTCAGGTTAAGGAAAAGGTCAAGATATGCAGTTTCATGTATATTCAATTAATTATTCATATACCCAGGCAAAAACAGGCTGAAGAAAATAGTAATAAACCACAACTGCAGAGTAAAACCCTGCGAGATAGTAAAGGGCATCCATATTTCCCTGGGCAAAAAGTACATGCTGACGCATAACACAGCCTCCGGCAAAAACCGAAAGCAGGCCTAAAATAAATCCTCCGGCCAAAGTTACGAAAAAAAATGCTGAGCGGAAAAGAGAAGGCGCACCAATAATAAGATTATCTGATTGGAAATCAGAATTTAGAAGCTGCGCCTGGTATTCCGGAATAACAGGGCCGATCTTCCCTAGAGCTGTAAATAAAGAGGAAAAAAGCCATACTGTAAGGAGGAAGGAAAAAAGCCCGTTCAGCAGTTCTGTGTCTCTTACAAAAAGAAAATCCCGAAAACCGGCAATAAAACACATACGCGACCGCTGAGCGAGATAACCGGTTATAAGCCCGCTAAAGGTAATAACGACTGTAAGCAGCACCGCGCTCACGCTCTCTTCCTTTGTATTACTGTTCCCGTCCAAATTCCCGCAAACATAGCTGCAACAGCGGCAATTGCATAAACATCCCCGTACCCGGCTCTCAGCAGCAGGCGGGTTGGACATCCGAAAATCAGGATCCCTATTATCATAATGCAGAAGCCGATAAAAAAGAAAAGCCAGGGTTTTTGCGCTTTAAGAATTTTCCTTTCTTTTTTTATCACTGCCGCGAAGAATGCTCCTGCAATAACTGCGGGGGATGTAAAGGTAAAAACCTTTGCGCCTATTCCAGAAACCATAAAAGAACTACCGGCTGCAGTATTAAGAATCCTGTTTATAAAATCCCTGGTATGACAAGTAAGGCAGAACACATATGCCTGGGGAGGATAGAATCGAAACAGGGCTTCTATACCGACAAAAAGAACACCGGCAACTAATCCAAAGACCCATGGTTTACAATATTTTCTCACAACTCACCCGGTTTGGAGAGGATAATGATGAAAAGCTTCATACTTTACTTGCTTTTCCAGTAATAGTATTTCTATTCCCTGCATCTTTGTATAATCAAATCGAAGAGCCACACCACAGTTTGGACTTATAGCTCTTGGTCCCGGAATAAGAGCGACAGTATAATCATTCTCTTTTAATATCCTTTCCGCCCGAAGAGCATTATGAGATCCGAAAAAGGTAATCACACCTTCCAAAGGTAATAAATCTTTTTTTTTCTTCTTCTTTCCGAACATGAATGCTTTCTCCTGCTCTTTATAAAGAACGGGCGATTCTTTTCAGAGTTTTAGCTGTGTAAAGAATATCCTTTTCCCTGGTAAAGCTTCCCCAGCTCAGACGGACAGTACCCTCAGGAAATGTGCCGATGGTCCGGTGAGCTGCCGGGGCACAATGAAGACCTATTCTGGTTAGTATTCCGTATTCCCTGTCAAGACACTCCCCTATTTCAGAAGGGGATATCCCCGGAATACGGATAGAAAGTACTCCCGTCTGAAAACGTTTATCCAAAGGGCCGAAACATTGTATACTGCTGTTTTCTGTCAGTATATCCAGAAACAGATCAAGAAGTCTCCCTTCGTATTCCCAAACTTGATCCACACCTCTTTCCAAAAGGAATCTGATTCCCTCCCCCAGCCCCGCGATGCCAATTACATTAAGGGTCCCGCTCTCCAGCTTGTCAGGAAGAAAATCAGGCTGTATTTCCCGGTCAGAAAGGCTCCCGGTTCCTCCCCGGGTAAGGGGAACGATATTTTCATTATCCCTAACATAAAGCACCCCTGTTCCCTGAGGTCCGAGAAGCCCCTTGTGCCCGGCTGCAGCGACAAAATCAGCAGAAAGCTCTGAGAAATTCAGAGGGATTACTCCCGCTGTCTGTGCAGCATCCACAAGGAAACGGACCCCTGCTTTTCTGCATATTGTTCCTATTGATTCAATTTCATTCACAGCACCCGTCACATTAGAGCCGTGAGTGCAGATAACGAGCCGGGTATTCTTCCTTACAGCCTTTTCTAGTAGACGTTGGTCGACACGTCCTGTCTTGGACGCCGGTATAATTTCAACTTCACACCCCTGCTCTTTGAGAAACGAGAGGGGCCTGAGAACAGAATTATGCTCCATACTTGTTGTAATTATGTGATCACCTTTTCTGCATGTTCCCATAATCACTGTGTTGAGAGCTTCAGTCGCATTTTTTGTAAAAAGAATATGGGAAGGGTCTGCAAGATGAAAAAGTTCTGCTGCCAGTTCCCGGGTCTCAAGGATCATCCTTCCGGCTTCTATTGAACGGCGGTGTCCTGATCTTCCCGGGTTGCCGCCGCATGAATCAAAATAGTATGCCATTTTTTTTAGAACTTTTTTCGGCTTCGGCCAGCTTGTAGCAGCATTATCAAAATACCGCACCTTCATAATATCCGCCCTTTCCGCAAATCCATAATTTTCTTAATGTCAGCGAACCAGGAACTGTAAAAAAAACTATCAGCTTTTTTTCTTCCTTCTAATACGATTTTGTAAACATCTCCCGTCCGTATTACCAGCAGTTCCTTTCTCCAGGAAAAAATTGTACATGCTCCAAGCATGTGGCCTTGAGCTGTAATTGTATACACATCATCATAAGAATCCGGAAGACGGGAAAGAAGATAGGCATGTTTTTTACCATCACCGGGATCACAAAGTTCAGCGGAAATATTATTAAGCCTTAGATTATATCCGCCTTTTCCAATTTCCCATATACATCTTTTTATAAAATCCTCTTTCTCCGTAAAGCCTGCAAAATTTCCGGTTTCAGGAGATATTTCATCTCTGTGGGAGATCCTTCCATCGTTTCCTTCCTTATTCCACTTGAACTCAATTACTGAATTCCAAACTGAATCATAATCCCCCTTATCAAGGGATATATAAAAATCGCGCACTGCTGTTTCAGCCGGCTCAAGATTTAAGGCAAGACCTTCCGGAACGGTAGAAATATATGCTAAATCTGCAGAAAAAACAGTATGCCCTGTGGTTAGACGCAGAATTGCCCCTGCTGTTATAATCACAATAATAAAAAGAAAAATGGATAAAGATTTAATGCCTCTTTTTAAGCTCATCAATTGCAACTGCTAAAATAATAATACTCCCGGTTATAACAAGCTGCCACATTGTATCAACATTCAGCATCCCGAGGCCGTTCTGGATTATGCCCATGATAGTCACACCGATAAAAGCCCCAAGAAGAGATCCCGTACCGCCTTCAAGGCTGATTCCTCCAAGGACTATCGCGGCGACTACCTGGAATTCAAATCCCTGTCCTGCGCCGTGCTGGGCGGACCCCAGCCTGGAGGCGAGAATAATCGCACTGACAGATGCTAAAGTCGAACAAATCACAAAGGCGCTGAATTTCATCTTTTGGGTGTTTATTCCTATTAGTGATGAAACCTCGGCATTTCCTCCTACCGCATAAAGCCTGCGCCCGTATGTTGTGTTCCTCATAATATACATAAAAGCAAAAAGAATAATAAACATAAGGATTGCGGAATACGGAAGGATATTCCCCAGTTTCATATTTCCTATTGCAAAGAAAAAATCACCCTTGATTTCATCTACAATCGGTACTTTCCCAGTAATGAGATATACAATCCCCCGGAGTGCATAGTACATGCCGAGGGATGCAATAAGGGAATTTATTTTAAGTTTTGTAACAAGATACCCGTTTACCACCCCGATACCTGCCCCTACAAGTATCGCGCCAACAGCTCCCAGGAGGAAACTGCCAGTTGAATTCATTATTACAAGAAGGGGCAGAGCGGCAAAAGCCTGAAGAGAGCCTATAGAGATATCGACTTCTCCGCTTATTACAAGAAGTGAAAGTCCGACTGCAGAAATAAGAGGCAGCGCTATCTGGCCGAGAATATTCGTAAGATTTTTAACTGTAAAAAAATAATCCGAGGCGATGCTGAAAAAAACAAACAGCACTGCAAGAACAATAAGGAGTCCGAGTTCATTGAATCCCTTGATTTTTGTCAAAGTGGTCTTCTTTTCACTATTTACTACTGTCTGCATCTATCTATCCTCTTCTATTTCATTGCAAATTGCGGAGATGTTTCAATTGCTGCTTCCAATATTTTTTCCTGCGTCGCATCGTCCCGCTGGAATTCCCGGGTGATCCTGCCGTCATTCATAACAATAATATGATCGCTTACTCCAAGAAGCTCAGGCATTTCTGAAGTCATAACCAATACCGCAACACCATTTTTTGCAAGATCATCGATGAGTTTATGAATCTCAGCTTTCGCGCCTACATCAATACCTCTGGTTGGTTCATCAAGGATAATTACCTTCAGCGTTTTCATGAGCCATCTTGCAAGCAGAACTTTCTGCTGATTCCCGCCGCTTAAATACATAATTTTCTGTTTAAGAGAGGGGGTTTTTATGCTTATTTTATCCACAAATTCCTGAGCTTTCTTCTCCTCATCTCCCCTTCTTATAAAACCGAAGGAAGTAAAATCATTTAGGGAAGGGAGGGTCATATTCTGTGCAACAGACATCTGCAAAACCAGGCCTTCCTCTTTTCTATCTTCAGTAAGGAGGCCCATCCCCCCTTCTGTAGCACTGGCTGTGGAATTGGGTTTAATTCTTTTTCCTTCTACAAATACTGTACCTTTCGTAACAGGATCAAGTCCGAATACAGCTTTTGCTAATTCGGTCCTGCCTGCTCCCAGCAGACCGAATACTCCAATTACCTCCCCGGCCCTCAATTCAAAGGAAACATCTTTCAGTTTTTTTTCTGTACAGAGATTTTCCACTTTTAAGATAACTTCTCCTTTTCCTTCATGAGTTTTGGGGAACAAAGTTGTAATTTCACGGCCGACCATATCTTTTACTATCTCGTTTGTATTTGTTTCATCGATCCTGCGGTTTGCGATAAATTTTCCATCCCGGAAAACTGTGACACAGTCACATACCTCAAAAACTTCTTCGAGTTTATGACTGACATAGAGCACCGCAATACCCATTTCTTTTAGTTTTCGTATTACTGCAAAAAGTGCCTCTATCTCTTTTGGGCTTAAGGCGGAGGTTGGTTCATCCATAATAACGACCCTTGCCTCGTGAGAAAGAGCCCGGGCAATCTCTACCATCTGCTGCTGAGAAACTGTTAACCGGTTTACAGGGGTTTTAGGATTTATGTCCAGAGAAATTGACTTAAGGATTTCTGAAGTTTTGGAATTCATAACCTGCCAGTCAATACCCTTATGTTTTGTAAGAGGAAATGATTCAAGAAAAACATTTTCAGCCACTGAAAGATTTGGTATGAGGGAAAGCTCCTGGAATACAACTTTAATACCCTTCTGCAGGGAATCATGTGCTGATGCAAATTCAACAGATTTTCCTTCAAAAAGTATTTCCCCTTCATCCCGCTGATATATCCCGGAAAGTATTTTTATAAGAGTAGATTTTCCTGCTCCGTTCTCCCCGCATAATGCATGAACTTCTCCGCCTTTCATAGATAGATGAACATTTTCCAGAGCTTTTACCCCGGGGAACTCTTTACTTATATTCTTAACTTCTAAAACGATTGAACCGCTGTTTGCCATAATAATCCTCGTTAGGTGGTAATTATCTTTTCCCGCACTGCTTTCCGTTTGTTATCAATGTATACAGCTAGAATAATTACAATTCCGGCTATAACAATCTGCCAATCCTGATTCATTCTAAGGATAATAATTCCATTATTAATCACACGCAGGATAAGTACGCCGATCAGAGTACCGACCAGTGTTCCCTCTCCGCCGCCGAGGCTTGTTCCTCCGAGGATAACTCCCGCAATTACTGTAAGCTCAAACCCGGTGCCGGAGTTCGGCTGTCCGGAATTCATCCTGGAGACAAGAATAATACCGGCAATCGCGGCAAACATAGAATTTAAAACAAATGTTCCGATTTTCAATCTGTCAACATTTATTCCGGAAATCTGGGCTGCTACAGGATTGCCGCCGGTAGCATAAAGACGCCGGCCTATAAGACTCCGGTTAATAATAAAAAGAAAGGCAACATAAAGGACAGCCATAAGGAGGATCGGGATCGGTAAAAACCCCACATATCCATTGCCGAACATATAAAATGAATTGAGCTGATGATAATTCTGTACTGCCGCAAGAGAATATAAATATACTCCTCCGCGAAGAATCATCATCATCGCAATTGTTCCGATAAGAGAATTGACTTTCAGTTTCGTTCTAACAATTCCGTTTACAAAACCGACTATTGCCCCTAAACCTAAACCGGCAATAAATCCGAGAAAAAAATTACCGGTTTTGTTTGTAATATCCATGGTAACAACACCGACAAATGCAACAAGGGACCCGATAGAGAGGTCGACCTCTCCTGTAATAAGCAGCATTGTCATGCCGATACCTGCAATAATAGCCATGGAGCTGTCACGAAGAATATTTAGAAGATTTGTGGCACTGTAAAATTTCGGAGCCCCTATTGAAATTACCAGTGAAATCAAAATCAGTATGGCAACAAGCATTATCTCATTGAATAAAATGAGCTTTGTACCGAGTTTTGTTTTTTCCAACCTGCTCTCCTTGAAGAAATGTAGAATACTCCCCGCCGGTATCAGCGGGGAGCCGTTATACTATGTATAAAAATTACGCTTAATATTTCGAACACGCATCTTCAGTCGGGATTGCCGTAACAGTATCCCAATTGATTGTCCGGGTTTCCCCTTCCAGCGTGTAGTACTGAGTATAATTGTCAGCATTCACAGCAGCAGTAGCTGTAACATAATGCTCAGGTACATCTTCACCTTTATACAGTTTTACAGCCATGTCAATACACTCAAAACCCACATTTTCCGGGAACATACAGGCCTCAACAGAATAGGCTCCGCCTTCTTTAAGAGCATAAATAAAAGCATTTCCTTCTCCGCCGGTTCCGCATACAATCAGATTGTCTTCATCAAGACCTGCCGCCCGGTATGCCTGAAGAGCACCGAGGGCTGAATCGTCATTACAGCCATAAATTACATTGATATTCGGGTCTGCTGTTAAAGCATCAGTTGAGACCTGAAGAGCCTGGTCTTTTAATCCCTGGCCGTCAAGCCGGTGGATAATTTCTGCATCCGGATATACTGATTTAAAACCGTCATAGAAACCGTCTACGCGAAGGATACAGGGCCGCAGCATGGGAAGATCAATGGCAAGGATTCTTGCTGTTCCGCTGAATCTCTCTTTAAACTGTTTTGCAGTCTCAACACCGCCCTTATACCCGCAGTCATAATCACAGATCGCAACAAGAGTAGTCATCCCTTCAACAGGACTTGCTTCGATGACCACAGGGATTCCTTCAGCTTCAGCTTTTCTCAGAATAGGCTCAGCACCTTTCTGATCAACCGGTGTAATGATAAGTACATCTACACCCTTTGCCATAAGGTCTTCTGCAGCGGAAACCTCTTTTGCCATATCCAGATTGGCATCAATGATTTCCAGCTCGATCCCCAGTTGTCCAGCTCTATCACGCATTCCTTTCATGACATTCTGGTACCATTCATGCATTGCATAATTCGTAACATAGCCAACACGCTTGGGCATGTCACCTTTTGCTCCACCTTCCTGTTTTCCTCCGGCAAAAACAACTGCCGCACTGGTTAGAACCAGAAGAACAGCAACAGCCAGGGAAAGAAGTTTTTTCGTTTTCATACAAACTCCTTTAATTTTTTTATCCCGCTCAACGAACGGGTTCCTCATGCCGCACCGGAATCTATTTTCCGGAAACAGCAGATTCCCTAAATAAATTCATACACTCCTCTTATAAGGAGATAGGGTAATTACCATATTTTCTTGCAGCTTCAATGTAGGCATAAACATTTTCATTAGGCACATCATCATGAATGCTGTGGTCAGTCGCCAAAATATAACCCCCTCCAGGACCTGCTATTTTTATACACTCAATCGCTTCACGTTCTACGTCCTCCGGGGTGCCATTAACCATAGTGGTTTTATTGTTAATGTTTCCAACAGGGCACAGCCGCCCCTTATAGGTATTTTTCACCTTTTTTAGGTCCATACTCGCCGCCCGTTCCACAGGGTGATAACCGCTTATACCCGTGTTTACAAGATCATCAAGAACATCCCACAGATTTCCGTCATTATGCATAAGCACAGGTAATCCGAATCTTTTCAAACCTTGTACGATCTTTTGAAATGGCGGGATAAAAAACTCACGGAGATGTGCAGGAGACATTAACAGAGCGTTTGTACCCCCCCAGTCATCTGCTAAAATAAAAGCGTCAATTTTCCCTGCATCAAAGGCAAGCTGAGCAACCTTCATGCACCATTCAACGTAAGCTTCATTGACTTCATGAATAAGGGCGGGGTCGTCGTATACCATGAGGGACAGATTCGCTAAATCAAAGAAATACCAGTATGCCATGGTAAAAGGACCTAAAAGTCCGACCAGGATGCCTATCTCATTTTCATTCGCTTTAATTGCATCCTTAAGCATATTCAGCCTGTGAGGCGCATTCGGCAATGGGAGCTTATATCCTTCCCAGTCTTTTCTGCTCTTCAGGGCTACATCAATCTGAACCATAACAGGCCAGCCGTTTTTTACATAAGTTACACCCCATTCATCCATATACTGCTCGCCCTCTGCATGGGGTTCATCCTCAAAACCGCAGTATCCATTCACCGGAATAAACACACCATCCAGCCCGATTGCGGATGCCAATTTGACCTGGGTTGCACCGTCATATAATTCAGTTTTGTATCCAAATTTCTCCTGCATGAAACGAAGGCTGAAAAGGAAATCATATACCGGAACCCTGTCCGGAATACCGGAATTTAACGCTGTTACAAGTCTTTCCCTTGATTTCATGGCATACCTCCTTTAACCCGGCATTAAAACCGGAATTCCATGAATGTTTCATACATAGCCTTAATATTATCCAGGGGCGTATCCCGGCCGATCTCTCCGCAGGCAATAACTCCCCCCTTTTCTGAACCAAGAGCGTGAAATACTGTTTTTATATGTTTCCGTACGTCATCCGGAGTACCAAAGAGAGTCACATTCTGGCGATCTAAATCGGTACGGAAGCAGATATGCCCGTTAAACCTCTTTTTCAGTTCGGTCAGGTCCATGATATTCACCTGGGCATTAATTACCTTTACACCGATATCAAGAAGGTCAGGAATAATATCAATAATATACCCGTCAGAATGAAAATGTACGTCAACTCCTGCACCGTTTACCTTATCAAACATTTTTTTATAGACAGGTTTGAAAAAATCCCTCCACAGTTCCGGAGATATAAAAAGGCTTTTCTGGGAGCCCCAGTCATCAGCAAAATGGAGCCCGTCGTAATGAAATGCAAGCCATTGATCAAGATTCTTCATGTGAAATTCAAGAAGATCATCTCTTAGACGATATATCTCCTTTGACTGCATAGCCAGATCGAGCAGCACTTTGCTGAATCCCCGAAGCTGCTGCATCTGCTCAAAAAAGGTAATCCAGCCGCCCCGGGCATAATACCGTTGATCAGGTCCGTCCATATGTCCGCTGTAAAGACGTTTTGCAGCTGGCTTTATAGTGAAGTCAGGCCATGTATAATTTTCATAAGCACTCCAGTCATCGAAGGGCACAATTTTCGGAACACCGTATTCCCCATCAGCGGAATTTGACCAGAGAGTGCCGAAAGCATCATAGGAATCCCCTCCCTTGTAATAAGGCGGGTATTCATCAGGGGTCAGATCAGGAAGGAAATCCCATCCGAAATCCTCATGGATGTCATTGAGTACTTCCGTAAGTTTTTCTCTATAATAGATCTGCGCTGAAGGCAGTATCGCATGAGATATAGGAGGCCGGTCCGGATAATCGAAATTGATCGCCCGTATAACCCTTTCCCTACTTTCCATTCACATTCTCCCTGCATGACTCTCTGATAATAAGCCGAGGTTTTAATAGGAAATTCTGGGGGATATTAGAAGACTTCCCTTCTATGCGGTTTACCAGCATATAAGCTGCGACTTCGCCCATGGAGAATTTAGGCTGATGCACCGTAGTAAGAGGAACTTTCACAAGCCCTGCTATATTGATATCGTCATATCCCAAAAGAGATACTCTTTCCGGTATTTCAATATTATTTTCCAAAAAACTTTCCATTATACCAAAGGCAACTGCGTCGTTTACTGCAATTACCGCTGACGGAAGAGCATCAGCTCCATGTTCCGCAATGAAATGGTTCATTGCGTGATACGCATCCTTCTGGGTGTTGATATCATCAAAAATAATCTGTTCGTTTAAATCGATATTTTTTTCATCCAGAGCCTTACAAAATCCCCGGAACCTTTCACGGGTTCCCTGAAGTTTCATATACCGTGTACAGAGAAATCTTCTGTGATTTAAACCTACCAGATACTTAGTGCCGATATATCCTCCTTCAAAGTTGTCTGTATCAACCCAGTTGAGTGTATCATCGTCATTATGGTTATTCATGATGAAGAAAGGCACATGTCTGCTCTTCAGATAAGCGATAGAATCGGAGTATTCCTGAATCGGGGTCAGAAGAACACCGTCTACCTTATTCTGTACTAAAACCCGTATAAGCCGGAGTTCTTCATCCTCATTGTAATCAGAACTTGTCAGGATCATTGTGTAACCGGCTTTTTTCAGTACAGTTTCAACACCTTTGGCAACTTCCGTAAAAAAGCTGTTGACAATATCTTCTACAAGGACGCCGATAGTCCTGGTTCTTCGTGTGGAAAGACTGCGCGCTATATTGCTCGGTTCAAATCCGATTTCATCTGCTATTTCAAGCACCTTCTGCTTTGTTGCCGAGCTGATCCTCGATGAATCATTCAGCGCCCGGGATACTGTTGATTTCGCTACTCCGGCAATTTTTGCGACATCATCTATAGTAGGATGCTTTTTCATAACTGAACTCAATATCTTCCGTGAAGTTCTACCAGTTCTCTTACCCGTTTAACTCTTCTTGTTAATCCGTCCGGAGGGACCTGATCCGCCACTCCTAAAACATACCGTGGCTCCTGCTTCATTACTGCTAATACATCAATAACAAAC
>Ga0272441_10011197_pt1 | contig 13361 bp, 12 predicted proteins | sample SSMProp6N_FD_193582 | JGI IMG/M metagenome (GOLD analysis project Ga0272441, IMG submission 193582) | Marine sediment archaeal communities from Little Sippewissett salt marsh, Falmouth, MA, United States - SSM-Prop-6N | ecosystem: Environmental > Aquatic > Marine > Wetlands > Sediment ... | reverse complement strand
GATCAGCAGCTTGTCGTTCCAGTAGCCGGTGCACATAGTCCAGGACGTTTCGTCGTCACGAAGCAGCAGGTCCGCCACTTCCGCGATCATGTCCGGGTTATCGACCTGCCCCAGCGCGGTGATTATTGCGGGGCCTCTGACGAAGGCGTTGCACAGGGCGTCGGCCAACATCTGGTAATACACCCTCGGCACCTTTCCTCGCTGGATGATGCCGAGCATCCGCTTGTTGGCGAAGGGATAGAGGAACTCGATGGCCTCGATATCGAACCGGCACGCCTCACGGCCGAGGTCCTGGGTATCGGAGCGAATGCCGTAGAGCAGGGCGGTGGCCAGCGGGGTATCCGGGGTAATTCCCGCTTCGATCAGATACTCGACGAGAATCGTCGAAGTCGCGCCGTATCCGCTCCGGACGTCGGTGAATGCCGCCGTTCGGGTCTGGCGGCGAATCGGGTGATGGTCCATCACGATATGGGGCGTAACGGTCTCGGGCAGCGAGTTGTTCCCCGTGCCCGGTTGCGTATCCACCATCGCGACCAGATCGTACTTCTCATAATCGATCTCGTCGCAGGGCCGCAGGTTCAGACCCAGGTACTTGACGAGGGCGCGGTTCTCCCCCCGTCCGACCGTGCCGCCGTAGGCAAGGGAGCACTGGAGATTGGCCAGACTCTTGGCCAGCCGGCGCAATGCCACGGCGGCCGCCAGACTGTCGGGGTCTGGCGTGTCCTGCATCACGACGAGCAGATACGCCTTGCCCGTGAATAGCTCCGTCAGCTTCTGAAGCTTCGAACCGGTCTTTTCGGCAGCCTTCATGTGCGAATATCAGCCATCCAATCTTCTGCGTCAGAATCGCGGAATCACCACCCGGTGGTAACCGTCTCCGTCGCCTACGTCGCATCGCGTATCTTAATCCCGCGCCGCGGGAAAACGTTATTGTATCGACCGACATCCGTGAAAGATAGCCCTTTGTCCCTATTTGCCCTTCCGAAAAGGCCGCAGCAGACGTAGGAATGAGAGCTGGTGCCACCGGCTCTGGACGGGAAAAACGCCGCTCTCGACGAAACCCACCTCCTCCATGGAGTAGAATGCACGCGGGTTGAACGCCTTGACAAGTGCCACAACATCAGCGACCTCGCGCCGGCGCACGATGGTGAAAATGATCTGCACGGGGCCGCTGGAGCCCCGGCCGTTCACGGTGGTTACGCCATACTGACGATCGCGAAGCTGCTGAATCAGCTCGCCGGCGTCCCGCTGCGTTACGACCCGAACGAGCACGACACCCAGCGATAGCCTCTCGGCGATCCAGAGTCCGATGTAATTGCCCGCGGCAAACCCACCGGCATAGGCCAGGTAAGACACGGGATTGGCCAGATTCTGCATGACCTGCCCAATGACCAGAATCCAGATCAGTACCTCGAAGAAGCCCGCCAGAGGCGCCAGGAACTTGAAGCCCCTTGATACGAAGATCAGGCGCACCGTGCCCAGGCTGACGTCCATAATCCTCGCCAAGAAGATGAGGATGGGCAAGATGACCCAGGCATAGATTGGCGAGTTAGAAAACGTAATAGCAATCATATCTTAGACCAAGACCACCTCAAATGATGAACGGCACTGCCATGTTGCAGCGCCTCGGGTCGAATGTGGCAAGGGCTTGGCCGGCACGAGGCGATCCGATGCGTGCTGATTGCAGAAAAGCGACCATACCCGTCCCGCCCATATCCTACGCCTTTGGCTCGGTCGCCACATGGAGCGGCGCGGCCTGCCCCGCCTTATCCTGACCCATGTAGAGGGTCATGTGCGGGAACGGAATCTCAATGTCCTTTTCGTCGAATCGCTTCTTGAGCCGGCGATTGAACTCACGGGCCGTGCTCCATTGCTTGATCGGCCTGGTCTTGGTCCGGGCCTTGATGACCACCGCCGAGTCACCGAACTGATCGAGTCCGAGAATCTCGATGGGTTCGAGAATATCCGGCCCGAACGCAGGATCGCCACGAAGCTCCTCATCCACCTCTCTGATCACCTGAATGACCTCGTCCACGTCCTCGCGGTACGCGACACCGATATCGAATACGTAGCGGGAGTACTCCTTCGTCATATTCGTGACCACGTCGATCTTTCCGTTCCGTACGTAGTGGACGTTGCCCGCCAGGTCGCGCAGGACGGTCATCCGGAGATTCAACTTCTCGACCAGCCCGCCCTTGTCGGCGATCTGGACGACGTCGCCCACGCGGATCTGATCATCCAGCAGAATGAAGAATCCGCTGATAATGTCCTGGACGAGATGCTGGGCACCAAAGCCCACGGCCAGTCCGACCACACCGGCGGCCGCCAGAATCGGACCGATCTGGATGTTCAACTCGGTGAGGATCATGAGTGCCGCCACGGCGATCACCGTGATGCTCAGCAGGTAGGCAATGACGCCACTGAGCGTGTCCGCACGCTTCTTGTACTCCTCGTCCATCTTCCTGCGACGGCCGATCACCGCAAAAATACGTCCGGCGACAGTACTCGACAGCTTGATTCCAACAAACATGAGGGCGAGAATGATTACGACCTTGGGTCCGCTCTTGACGACCCAATCCACCGTACTCTCAATGTACTTCTGGAAATCGATGTCCATCTCACATTCTCCTTTCTGCAAACGCCATTGCCGTTAGAGATTGGGAATCGAACAGACCTGGAACGGTAGGGCATCCTGGCAAGCACCTACCCCGACCTCGGACTATGACTTGGCCGGCTTCTTCCGCCAGAACTGCGTCGTGGCCAGAACGCCGGTGAGGAGACCGAGGACAAACGTCAGGATCAGCAACAGCGCCCGGGACATCGTGACGGTGAGGAAGAGGATCTGAGTCTCTACAACCTCGCTGTTCTGCAAAAAAATGATCACAGCGAGAATCAAGGTGACGACGGCGGCAATCAGTTTGGCCTTCTTCATCGATGCACTCCTTCACAAGGCGCAGGCATAGTCATTTCGCGCGTGGATTCTACCCAATACACAAGCAAAGACGAAGCGAAAAAAGACGTCGAGCGGGTGCGGCCGGTAGGGGGTGGCGGGTATGGTTCCGCGGGATGCGTGTGGGGGATGAACAAGTCTACGATCATGCGTATCAGCGGCCCATGTGCAGGCCCGTGCATGCCGCTCCCGACAGCCTCTTCCGATATGGCCGGTCCCCGTTTGTCATTCCCAGGAAGTGCCTGCCCTGAGCGTAGCGGAATGGGCGGGAATCCATTTCGCCGAATACTTCGCCACCCGAGGTATCTGGATTCCTGCCTACGCAGGAATGACAGAGTCTCTCTGCGAATTCTGTTCCGTTCCTGAGACCAGCACACGCTCTCGTTGCCTTTCCCGGAAGACCTGCCGCCGCATTCCGGCCACACCCTGTCGAGTAGTGTGCCGGGAGCGTTTATGGCCCCTTGGCGGGCTGGGTTTGAGGCTTCTCGAATTCTGCACGGAGCCTGGGCAGAGCGTCGGGGTAGTTGTTCTGGATGAACTCGACCAGTTTCTCACGGACGTGGCAGCGGAGATCCCACGCGATGCTGGCGTCCGCCGCACTCATCAGGGCTCGAAGCTCGATCGTCCACTCGGACGTATTCGTCACCTGGAGCACGTTGACTTTGCGGTCCCAGAGCTCCGTGCTCTCGATGATTCGCGTCAGCTCGTCCCGGACGGCAGCCACCGGAACCGTGTAGTCCACGTGCAGAAAGACGGTGCCGAGGACATCCGCGGTAACCCGGGTCCAGTTCTGGAAAGGATGCTCGATGAAGTAGGTAATGGGCACCACGAGACGCCGCAGGTCCCAGATCCGGACCACGACGTACATGAGGGTGATTTCCTCGATGCGACCCCACTCGCCCTCGACGATCACAACGTCGTCGATCCGCATCGGCTGGGTGAACGCAATCTGCAGCCCGGCGATGAGGTTCCCGAGCGTTTTCTGCGCCGCCAGGCCGAGGACAATGCCGGCGATGCCGGCGGAGGCGAGAATGGCCGTGCCAAGCTGGCGGACCCGCGGAAAGGTCATCAGGATCGCCGCCACCATGACCGTAATAATGACCGCAACGGCAATCCGCCGCAGGACGTTGATCTGCGTATGGACCTTCCGCGCGACCAGATTGTCCCGCGTGTCAACCGTGAAACGAAGCAAAACGATATCGCTCAGCACGTGGGCGATCCGAATCAGCAGCCAGGCAACGAGCGCGATCACGACGATACTGAAGACGTGCTTGACGAACTCCTCCACGGTGGGAGGCAAACCGAACGGCTCGGTGGCCATCCGGACCGCGAGTGCAACGATCACCCATCGCATCGGCCCGCGCAGATGCTTGAGCAGAAGATCATCGGCTGCCAGGGCGCTTCGCTTGACCAGAACCGCCAGTGCCCTCACGAGCACGTAATGCAGCACGAGAGCCGCACAGACAGCGGCTGCCATAACGATGACGAACTCGCCCAATAACCGCCAGTCGCTCAAGAACTCCCACATGCGTCTATCCTCCTTTGCATGTCGTCGTCACGTTGCCATCCCTTCGCAGCGTGGTACCGCGTCTCCATGCTATCACTACCCGAAAGATGTGCAAGGGCTATCCGAAGATCGGCACATCCCGTCGCATCCGGGCCGTTCCGGCCACAGCGACAGTGAGTGATCGGGCGGAAGGATCTGCCCCGAATTCGCCGCATGATGAAGGCCGAAAGGCAGGTAGTGGTTCACTCTCGTTCGACCCATTCGGATACCCTCATTCCGCACGAATGACACATTAAGACCTGCGAGAACACGGGAAATCCTGCCGGGACTCAAGGCTATTCCCCATTGTATCGACCCTCCAATCTGGCGGACATTGGTACAGATGGCGAGGAGACAAATTCCATGGATGGGGGCAGTTTAAGGTTGACAACACGTCATATAGGGGGACATATTCGGGGACTGTTGGGATGGGCAAGCATGAAAGCACTGGCCCTGTTCCGAATCGGATTGGAGATCTGCACTGGGAAGAGACCAAGGGGAAGAGGTATGAGAACCGCGCCGAAGACGAAGGAACGTCCAGGTGATTATGCTGGCCAGTATGTTGCTTTCGATCCGTCAGCGAACAATACGATTGTTGCCCACGGCGCGAAAAGCAATCGCGTTGCCGCAAAGGCCCGTCGCGCTGGTGTTGAGGTGCCAGTGATAGTCTATGTCCCAGAGAAGGACACAGCATCCCTTTATTAGATGCCGATCCGTGATTATCCATTCATTACCGTAGACCCCCGCGCCACGAATCCGCATGAGGTGGTGCAATTGGGTGGGCCATATGCCAGGCCGTACCTCTGGGTACGAATTAGAAATCCAGCTACCCATGATGCAATGATCGTCTCGGCTGCCGTTGACACGGGTGCTGATGCCCTCGCGGTTCCAGATACGGATGCGAAGACCCTTGGGCACCATTTAGAGGCTACGCCCCCAAGAAACATAAGAACGGCTAAAGGGCTCACGAAAGCATATCCTCATACTGCTGCGATAGAAGTGTTGGGCGCCCTTCCCACTGGCCATGCGGATGAATCGAGGGCCCTCCATTCCATTCCCGAGACAACGATATGGTTCACTGTTGGTCAGAAAGCGCACCTGATTGGTCAGGGATCATTCCTGTCCCTGTGTGTTCTTAAGATCAACTACCCCGAAAAGACGTTCTCTATATGCCTTTCCGATCACTCATAGTCTTGGCATAATGGCCACATGGCCGACAAGAAGATAAAACAGGCTCATCCGGTTTTTGCGTACGTTGCCGGCTCGCGAACGCAGGCACGTGGAGGCCTCCCAGGCAATGCTCCCGAGACACCCGTCCCTGCCGGCAAGGATGGCCGGGAGATCGTCTCGGCGAGGTCTGTAGCCGACAGAGACACGGCCGAAGCGGCCGTGTCGGGGAAGTTTTCCGCTCATGTCATTGCGAGCCCGTTCGGGTTCGCTCAGGGTAGACTCCGCGCGGCGATCTTCTCCTGGGGCCTCCAGCATAATAGCAGGCGAACCTTGCGCGGTCATCGTAGTCCGACCGCACGAACTTCGTGATCGGCGTGTTCGGGATGTGGCCTGTTTCGAGTTCCGCGTTTACGCGGTCTCAAGCCGCCTGAAGGCGGAACTCCGAGCGGTGTCCTCGACCTTATGCCCGCCGGATCAGGATGGCCGCGGTCACAGGTATGCGTCCGCATACCCACGTGCTGGTGGCCTCAAGGCGATAAACTCCCGGCCGAAGGCTGGAATCCTTGTCCGGGAAGAAGTACGCGAAAACCGGAGGAGCCAAATTTTTTGTGTTGGTCCGCCCAACCCGGTTATATCGGCCGCATTATCCTTGCCTCATGGCAAGTGGCGAAACCACGAACACGCAATTGCCCTGCACTGCTTCGTCTATAACTTCTGTCGGAAAGACATGAGCTTGGGGGCGACCCCAGCCGTTGCAGCCGGGATTTTCAGTAGGCCCTAGCCAATCGAAATGCTGGTTGCTCTGCCGGTAGCCAGAGAAGAACACCAGGACTATTGCGGGCAAAAGGCGCAGCGTCCGGAAAGCTGACTTACAGCCCCTGGTTGGGCTCGGGCGCAGGCACAGGGATCTCCTGAACGTCCGCCGTGACGTCCACCATGGCGTCCTTCTGCAATTGCTCGATCAAGGCCTGCTGCTCTTCGACGAGGGCCGTCAGGTCGGCCACCTGTTTCTCCAGGCCAGCCGTCACAGCCGCCTGACCGCTGTCCCGTGCGGTCAACTGGGTAATCGCCTCCTGAGCCTGCTGCGCGAAGGAGAGGGCCTGATCCCGCTCGTGGATGAACTGGTCCACCTGCGACTGAAGCTCCTCACGGCTCTGTTTGACCGCATTGAGCTCGGCCTTGAGCGTGGATATCTCTTCCAACGCCTTGGTCATCCGCAACTCGAGCTTGGCCACCGTCGCTCGGGCCTCCCGTACTTCCTCTTCCTGCTTGGGGTCCGTGCAGCCGCTGACGGCCAGAGACCCCACCGCAAACACCAGTAAAGCGGCTGTCGGAGCCTTGCATATTGCCCTGGTCATGTGCGCTCTCCTGCAAGGACTGATTCGGAGATCCCTCTCCGCCGTCCATGCGTCCAATCGTGCCGGAGATACCTGCGGTACACCCAGTCCACGACCACCTTGACCGCGCCTTCGCAGACTTCGAGTGGCTCCCATCGGCTTATCCATCCCACGTCCCGTCGATGGGGAGCTCTCCAAGCATGTTATCGTCCACAACGGCGGTGCTTCAATAGTGTGGAAAGCCGAGAGCCTCAGAAAAAAAACTCATCCGCGAGCGGAAGCGGACTCTCAGAGGATTGCTCCCTCTTCCAGAGCAACCTCACTCGCCTGGAGAACCTCGGAATCGGTAGCTCAGTATCTTGTAGATCAGCTTCGCCGCCAGGAATTCGGGGGCCCAGTTCGTCTCGACCGGGCACATTTCAACGACGTCGAAGCCGACCACCGTCCGCCGACGGCACACCTTCCCCATCAGGGCCAAAACGTCGTACCAGAGCAGGCCGCCCGGCTCGGGGGTCCCGGTCGACGGCATGATCGACGGGTCGAAAACGTCCAGATCGATTGTGACGTACACCTGCTCCGTCAGCCTGGCCACGACCTCATCGATCCAGCCGGAGCGGTCGTGGATATCCTCCGCGAAGAAGACCCGATCCTCATCGAGTGCGGATTTCTCCGAGATATCCATGCTCCGAATCCCCACCTGGACAATCGGACAACGTTCCCGGACGCGGGCCATCACGCAGGCGTGGTTGTATGTCGATCCTTCGTATTCGTCCCGCAAATCGCAATGCGCGTCAAGCTGCAAGACGCTCATGCCCGGATAACGCTGTGCGTGGGCCTGAACCGCCCCGATACTGACCGAATGCTCGCCTCCTATGACCACGGCCAGCCTGCCGTCCGCCAGGTGTTCCCGGACCTTTTGCCGAACGGCATCAACCATGTCGGCCGGCGAACGATCCGTGGAAACCGCCTCCTCCGTGAAAATGCCGTTCAGATAGACCTGTGAATCCGTCTCAATGTCGTACAACTCCAGGTTCGCGGAGGCTCGAAGGATCGCTTCCGGGCCTTTGTCCGCGCCCTTCACCCACGTGCTCGTACCATCGTAGGGAACGGGAAGCAAAGCGATTCTGGAAGTGTCTCGCCCGCTGTATTCGGGCGGCACTGCCCCAAAGTTCGTCGTTTCCACCATCGTCGGGGTAGACTCCTCTACGGCAGTGACGCCGGACTTCCATTCGCGTCAATCGAACAGAAACATGGCAATCGCGACCGTCGTGGTCCACAGCTCCCTCTTGCCACGGGCCGTCTGCGTGATGTTCGAGGTCCGAATAATCAGACCGCTCGACCGGTACACCTGCTCTTTCTCCGACCAGGCCTTGTTCGGATCCACCTCCAGGCCCAGGGTCGTTCCCAGCATCCCGGCGGCGAGGTCTTCCGCCAGATCGGCCGCCTCCTGTTGGTTCATCCCGTGCCCGTGGACCTCACTGAGATACCCCCACTTCGACACATCCTTGGGAACCGCGATCCCCACAGAAGAGCCGACGAGGCGACCGTTCTCATTCGTATCCGCTCGCGCCATGACGCAGTAGCAGACCTCGCCCGGTGTCAGTTGACCCAGTCCCTTGTCCCGGCTGATGATCTTGCAGCGAGGCGGCAGGATGGAAGAGACCTGCACCAGGTTCTGCTGGGCGACACCGGCTTTGCGCAGAGCTTCCTCGAACGATTTGAGCTGATACTTGTGCCGGCCAACACCCTTCGTCAGAAAGGCCTTCGTGGGAACCAGGTTCTGCATGATCACCTCCCGAAATCTGCGTTGCGCTGTCCGTACATCGGCCCTGCGCCATTCCAGCTTGCGGATTATATAGGCCGACCGTTCGTTGGCAACAAAAAATATTCAGAACGCAAGGTATCGTCGTGCCTTGGCGAGCCGGGCGCCCGCCTTTCCGATCTCCTCGAACTGTACGATCCGGTGCTCTCGCCGCAGTCGCAGGATCCGCCCGACCGTCACCGGGCCCAGACCCGGGACACGCAGCAGGTCCAGGCGGGATGCCCGATTCACGTTCAGCGGAAAGAATTCCGGGTGATCCTGCGCCCATGCCTCCTTGGGATCGATCTCGCGCGACAGAAAGCCCCGTTCATCGAACAGGATGTCGGTTTCCTTGAAGCCGTACTTGCGCATCAGGAAATCGACCTGGTAAAGGCGATGCTCCCGCATGAACGCATCGTCCGACGCCTTCGGCCCGGCCGGCCCCGACGACAGAGCCGGATCGCCCAAGCGTTGCTGGTAGGCACTGAAGTAGACCCGATGCATGTGAAGCCTGTCATAGAGCCCCCACATGTACTTGACGATCTCCGCGTCGGATTCGCCGGCGGGCCCCACGATGAACTGCGTCGTCTGCTTGACCCTCTCGAACCGCGAACCGCGCGCCGTCAGATGGCTGATGCGCTTGATCGGCTCGATGATGTCACGCACGTAGTCCTTTCTGCCCGAAAGCTTCGCGAGGTTTTTCTCACCCGGCGTTTCAATGTTGAGCGACACGGCGCTCGCCAGGGAAACGGCCTCCTCAATCGCGGCGTTGTCCGCACCGGGGATGATCTTCAGATGTATATAACCCTTGAAGCCGTGCCGCTGCCGCAGAAGCCGGGCCGTCGTGTTGAGTTGGTCCATCGTCGCATCGGGCGAGCCGATGACGCCGGAGCTCAGAAACAAACCGAAGACCTTCCGCCGACCGTAGTAGTCGAGAAAGACGCGAGCCGTCTCTTCCGGGCTCAGTGTGCAGCGGCGGATGTCCTGCTGCTCCCTGAGCGGGCAATACCTGCAGTCGTTGGCGCACACGTTCGAGATCAGCGTCTTGAAGAGCACGCTCCGGCCGCCGTTCGGCAGCGTCACCGGGTAGATCCACCGCCCGTCCCCGCCGCGCCGCCGCCGGTCGTCGGCCTGTGTTCCACACGCGCAGGCCAGGTCGTACCGGGCATCATCGCTGAGGATCTCCAGCTTCCGACCCGTATCCGGCTTGGAGACGATTCCTACCATGTCATAAGCATACCCTCAGCCTCCCGTTCTTGTCATGCCCGGGATCAAACAAATGCAGGAGTGAAGCGGACTTTCCTCTTGAGCCCCGGGGGAACTTGTTATATCGTTATATCAATACTGACAGCATCGGAGTGCTGATTCCATGAACCAGATAGATCGTGACGCCAGATTGCCCCTGTATTACCAGCTCTACGAGATCCTCCATGAGAAGATCTTGATGAAGGACTGGAAACCGGGGGATCGCCTGCCGACGGAGGCGGAACTCGTGGAATTGCACGGGGTCAGCCGCATCACCGTGCGGAAAGTCCTGGATATGCTCGTGAAGGAGGGCCTGATCTACCGACAGGCGGGTCGGGGCACGTTTGTGGCTCATGTCACGCTTGAGCACGGGCTCTCGCACATCATCAGCTTCACGGAAGACATGAAAAGGCGAGGCTTCACGGTGAGCACCCGCGTGCTGTTCTCCGGGCTGATCCCCGCCCCGGACTACATGGCCGAGAAGCTGAATATCCGGGTCGGCGAGGAGTTGGCCCGACTCGAACGGCTTCGCCTGGCCGACGGCGAGCCCATGTGTATCGAGAACTCCCATTTCGTGCACAAGTACTGCCGAGGCATCCTGGACCACGATTTCTCGGAACGCTCCCTCCGGGAGATCAAGATCCAGGAATATGGAATCCGATGGATTCGCGCCAGGCAGACGATTCGGGCGGTCAGCGCCCCGCCGGAAGTCGCCGATCTGCTGAACATCCCGAAAAACAGCCCGATGCTCGTCTTCGAGCGAGTCTCCTTCTCCCAGGACAACATCCCGGTCGAGTTCCTCCAGGCATGCTACCGGGCCGACCGGTATACCCTCTACAATGAATTGCAGGGGGGAACGGGGTGATCGAGGTCAAAGGCCGACAAGTCCATCCGGGAGCCCGGTCGAAGTGGCCGGACCCCGTACCCGTTACGACTCGTGAATTGCCGGTGTGCTTCGCACGCCATTCCATTCATCTATCAGGAGGTCAGTCATGATCGGCAAATCGCCAAATGAAAAAAAGTCACGATGCGTGCGTTTGAGCGTACGAGTGTTCCCGATGGCCGTTGTGGTGGCGGCTGTCTTGTGCACGCCTGCCTTCGCCAAGGTCACCTGGATTCACAAGAGCAGCACGACGGCGGATCTGCCAGTGCCCTGTGAGGGTCAGCAGCAGACGTGTTGCGTCGTGTTCGACATCGATAAGGACGGCGTCGATGACTTCATCGTCGGCGAACGGACCAAGACGCCCTCCGTCGTCTGGTACAAATACAACGGCCAGGGCTGGAACCGGTACGTCATCGACGACACGCACCTGAGGCCCGAGGCGGGCGGGGACGCCCACGACATCGACGGCGATGGAGACATGGACCTCGTCCTCGGCCAGGACGCCAGCGGCAACACGATGTGGTGGTGGGAGAACCCCTGCCCCAATTTCGGGAAGCCCTGGACCCGGCGAATCATCAAAAACTCCGGTCCCAACAAACACCACGACCAGAGCTTCGGCGACTATGACGGCGACGGCCGGACCGAACTGCTGACCTGGAACCAGCGGGCGAAACAACTCCTGCTCTACGAAATCCCCAGGAATCCGAAGGCCACCCAGCCGTGGACGCCGGCGACGATCTATCAGTGGTCGTCGGGCCGGGAACGCGAGGGCTTCCCGTCCATCCCGGTGGACATCGATCTCGACGGCAAGATCGACATCGTTGGCGGCGGGCGATGGTTCAAGCATCTCGACGGCACGAAATTCCAGGAGCACCCCGTCGATGAGGAGATGACCTTCACGCAATGCGCCGCCGGCCAGCTCGTCAAGGGCGGACGGCCCGAGATCGTCTTCTCGCCCGGCGACATGGACGGCGAAGCGAAATGGTACCAGTGGGACGGTAACAAATGGGTCGCTCATACCCTCCGTCACGTGATTCACGGGCACACCTGCGAGATCAGGGACGTCGATCAGGACGGGAATCTGGATATCATGATCGGTGAGATGGGCAAACCCGGCGCGGGCGACGAGGCCAACGTCTACATCTGGTACGGCGACGGCAAGGGCCACTTCCAGGAGACCGTCGCCTGGCACGGCCAGGGCATCCACGAAGGCCGGTTCGGCGACTTCAACGGCGACGGCAAGCTCGACATTCTGCTCAAGCCCTACAACCACAACAGCCCTCGCATCGACATCCTGCTCAACGGCGGAACCCGCAAGGTCTCTCTCGACAACTGGAAGCGGCATCACGTGGCCGACCTGCCGAAGCGGGCCATGTTCGTCCAGGCCGGCGACATCGACGGCGACGGTCACATGGACCTCGTCGCCGGTGGCTGGTGGTGGGAAAACCCGGGCAACCTGGACGGCGCCTGGAAGCAGCACACCATCGGCGAGCCTCTGCGAAACATGGCCGTCGTGTACGATTTCGACGGGGATGCGGATCTGGACGTCCTCGGGACCGAAGGCGTCGGCAGCGAGAGCAATCACAGCTTCGTCTGGGCACAAAACGACGGGTCCGGCAAGTTCAGAATCCGCAAGAACGTCAACTACACCGGAACGGGCGATTTCCTGCAGGGTTGCGCCCTCGCCGACCTTGGCGGCACGTTGAAGGTGGCTCTTTCCTGGCATCGCAACGGCGGCGGCATCAACGTTCTCAACGTGCCGGCCGACCCGGCCGCCAAACCGTGGACCACGACGCTACTGAGCACGACCGTCAGCAGTCCGCCGCAGGGGGAGGACCTGGACTTCGGTGATATCGACCGTGACAAGGACCTCGACCTCCTGCTCGGCGAAAAGTGGCTGCGCAACGACGGCGGCGACTGGCCCACCTTCGTTCTCGGCAAGGTGACGGAGGGCGAGCCCGACCGGGTAGACCTGGCGGATGTCAATGGCGACGGCCGGCTCGACGCGGTAGTCAGCCTGGAAAATGGCACGGACGTGCTGTGGTTTGAGGCCCCGGCGGACCCGACCGGTTCCTGGAAACGCCATACGGTCGGCAAGGTGGCCGGCCAGGGCTTCAGCATGGACACCGCCGATCTGGACATGGACGGCGATCCCGACATCGTCATTGGCGAACATCGCGGCAAAGAGGTCAATCGCGTGGTGATCTTTGAGAACAAGGGCAAGGGCGCCTCGTGGTCCATGCGCGTGATCGACAGTGGGCCCAAGAGCCAGATCGACCATCACGACGGCAGCCAGACCGTCGATCTCGACGGCGACGGCGACCTCGACATCATCTCCATCGGCTGGTACAACCCCAAGGTCTGGATCTTCGAGAACCGCTGAGAGGTCAAACGGAGGAAAACGGAACCGCCATCCGCCCCACTCGTGT
>Ga0272441_10011196_pt1 | contig 13361 bp, 11 predicted proteins | sample SSMProp6N_FD_193582 | JGI IMG/M metagenome (GOLD analysis project Ga0272441, IMG submission 193582) | Marine sediment archaeal communities from Little Sippewissett salt marsh, Falmouth, MA, United States - SSM-Prop-6N | ecosystem: Environmental > Aquatic > Marine > Wetlands > Sediment ... | reverse complement strand
GGAACGTCCTGTCTGATCCTGGAAGCCAGCTTCCCGAAAGCTCGATCCTTGGTTTGGGAGTTCGTTATCACAAACTCCTTTCCTCGGGGGTGGGGTTCGAATCCTCCACAAAGAGAAGAGCACCCTCGGATGAGGGTGCTCTTCTCTTTGGTTGGGAGTAGTAGACAGGTTTAGAACTCGCGCGGCGTCTCTGATAGGTGGCGTTCCCCTCGAAAGGCCACTCTGACTGCTGATTCGGGTCCTTTCGACTGGAGCCTGGAAGACTGAAGGCAGAATAGATTCGCTGGTCACTGCGTGTTGATGCACGCCCGCGCGGCTGGCCTCCTGCTCTTGATGTGCCGTTTGTATCAGGCTTCCAGTGTTGCCGAGCGATCTGAAACGCAGGCGCAGGAGCCGGCAGCCCTGGCATTTCCTTTGGACGCAACCCAGCGCAGAATGTCAGTTCGGGAAGGCAGTTGCTGCCGCTTTAACGGGACTGGAAGCATGACTGAAGGTCAGTGCAAGTACAAGAGGTCGCGCTTCTCGTGAGACGCGCTCAGGCCGTGGGCGTGCTCAAAACGGTTCCACCAGTCGAACGGTGTTGAAGAGCGCTGTGGAGCCTGGTCAACGCTGCAACCTTCTCCGCGGCCCTTCGTCATTCGCCCATTGACACCGGGCAGGGCGATGACTACGCTGGATCCGTGAAACGTATGAAGCTAGCGCTGAGAATCGCTCTCTTGGCGGCAACTCCCGTTGCTGCCCTAGGGGTGTTTGCGCTTGTATACAATGTGCTAGGTCTCCCGAAACCAGATGAACTGGTGGTGATCGCGAGAGAGTACTTGAAAGCTTACGGCCCTGTAGTCGTCCTGGTTGCTGCGGTTGGAGAAGGCATACTAGCCATCAACTGGTACTTCCCCGGATCGATTGTGGCTATCCTCAGCGTAAGCTTGGCTCACGGAGACCCAGCAAGAGCGAGTGCATACGTGGCCCTCATTTGCCTGGGGTTCTACATGGCAGCCTTCTGGAACTACATGCTTGGGAGGAAGCTCTGGTACCGGTATTTCCTGTTCCTCGGCCTTGATCCCCCCTTGAGGAGAGCGCAGTTATGGTTCGACCGCCGAAGAGTGAAAGCTTTGTATCTCAGTAACTTTCATCCCAATGTCGGGGCTCTCATCGCCACAACGTGTGGCATTCGCCACTACTCACTCGGGTGGTTCGCAATCCACTCTGCCGCCGCTATTGTCCTGTGGAATGCCCTATGGGGAGTGGCAGCGTACTATGTTGGCTCTTCACTGCAGAGTCTGATGGATCTACGATTCGCGCTCCCGATACTGCTGGTCGTCGGCGGGCTGATTGGGTGGCGTGAGTGGAGGAAGCACAAGAAGGGACAAGACACGTCCTGAAGGAGGAGCGGAATGACAGATAGAATAACGACGTTGGAAGAAGAGGCAGCGTTGCGAGTCTCCCAATCGCCCCTTGAAGAATTTGCCGAGGTTGCCAAGACCACTAGAGAAGCCTTCATCACGGAGCTGGACTCGCTGCCTCCACCTTTGGATAGTGTCGCAAAACGCTCATACATAGAGCGAGTACGACAAGGGAATGGGAGAGCTGTTCTCGGCGAATACGCTCCGTGGCTGATCGCAGATCTGTGCGGTCTGGGACAGAGCGCAGTCTCACCGGAGTTCCTCCTTGCGTGGCTCGACATTTACTCATACATCGTGTTCATCGACGCTGCGATCGACGAAGCGTCTCTAGCTGATCGGAGCTTCTTGCTGATAGCCTCGGGGTTACTTCTAGAGCGAGGGATTGCCCGTCTTGGAAGGCTATCGCTACTTGGAGATGAGATGCTGACTGCCGCAGACACGTATCTCACGGAGACTGCAGTGGCCGCTGTCAAGGAGCTTGCGGAGCACCGGTCGAGAGTCCAGGACTACAGCGACGCTGCGATAGGACAGCTCGGCAGCAAGGTCGCAGCACTCAAGCTGTGTGCGCGGTACGTTGTCCTGCAGGATCCGGAAGCAAGACTGGGGGATCTTCCTGTTTCCACAGTTGATCAGTTCTGCACAGGGATACAGCTGCTGGATGACATCACTGACTGGGAAGAAGACTGGAAGGCCGGCAACAACACTCTGCCGTTGACGCTGACTAGGCAACGCCTTGCGGCTCGCGGCACGCTCCGAGCCTTGAAGAACACGGGGCTATCACGGGATGAGTTGCTAGTTGGCCTACTCGTCACCGAGGCCCTCGAGGAATCTCTCGGAGTTGCGATAGGCCATCTGGAAGACTCGATGAACACGATTGGGAGGATCGGAACAGACGGTTCGGCCACCGGACGATTCCTGAGAATGCTGCTCGGCAACTGCAGATGGTGCGTTTCTGCGCTCCGAAGCTGCAGAGAATCTGTATCAGCTGTGCCATCGGAAGCCTCACACGATTACCTCGCATCACTGTCGAGTAGTCCGCAGGGACGGCGAGCTGCCGCGCTAGTTGCGACGGTCCTCCCAGTTGTTGCACAGAGCTCCTAGGTGGTCAGCATGGGTATCTCATTGAAGGCAATCTGGGGCCGACTTACATCTCCCAACGCCGTACCGGGGATCGCAACTGCTCTGACGGGTGCCTTCGCTCCGCTTGCTGCCTGGAACGCGCTCTGGACACTTAGCGCTCGCGTGAGCGCCGTCAAGACAGTGTTGGATGACGCGTTCGCACGAGCCGTTATCAACCAGTTCTTCCAGTTCACTGCTGTCTTCTCGTCTTGCCTGATCTCCCTTGTTACGGCGATCGTGTTCCTCGCGTCTCGACGGTTGGCGGGAGGATGGTTCAAGAGGTTCATCATCTTCTCTCTAGTGGCTTGTGCAGTTATCTTCGTAGTTCTCTTCGCATCGGGAGGTGCAGCATGGTTCCCGCTCATTGTCGAAGAGGGCCCGTTCACGATACCAAGCCTGGCGAAGCTCATGCCGCCAGTCGGCCATCCATTCACTTGGATCAGGGTCTTCCTGATCGCGGTTGGAGGGATACTCTCTGTTAGCGCATCTCGCTACCTGGAATAGTGCACTGCCCATACACACGATCGACTGACGAACCCGTACGTTGCAGCTTGTATGTGTCTGCTGCGGGAGTGTTTGACACCTAGGGAGCCCTACCGTGCAAGTAATCTACTCTCTTCTGCTGGTGGCTTACGCTCTCGGGGTAGTGTTTCTCACGCGCTGGTTTCACTCAGCAATGGTCCGCAAGGGAATGTCATCGAACACAGCACTCTACTATGTCCGAAAGATGGTGCACATCCTCGCAGGCGGTGCTGTCGGAGTGCTGGTCCCCATCGCATGTCGGGATGAGCGCTTCGTAAATCGCTACCGCTATCGGCTTCTCAATGTCGCACCTCTTTGCTCCCGAGCTTCTCCATGACTATTGGTCCAGCTCTAGGCGAACCGCGCTGAATCAGTCCATACCGTCCACCCAACATTCAGGAATCCAACTCAGGACTCGACGAAGTCAACTCCACCATACTGCGCGTCCTTGATCTCCAGAGCGACTCCCCCACAAACGACGAAGCGGCAAGACCTCCAGCTCATGTCTTCTTCCCGTTTGTACCTGTCGGTACTCCGGTACAGCTCTCCAAACCAAGCCAGTCCCATGCCTCGAGGCTCCAACCATCGGTCAAGCAGGTCGGGGCTCCCGAGCAGCGCAACGCCTGTGCTGAGAGGGAGCTGCCTTCTCCGGCCTTGATCGTACGGCTCTATCCACTCAATCAGGCGAATGGAGCCGCCCTCAAACGTGACCGGTTCCGGTCCGTTGCAGGCCAACCCAAGCTCGGAAACAACGTCCGGAAGCAGAGATGCAATCGACAAGTCACTGTGCCCGCGGAACCTGTTGAACGAGACCCCAATGACGGGCGATACACCATCGGTCGGGAAGGATGCGGAGCTCGGGAACACAGTCGGCAACTCGAGTCTGTAGGCATTCTGGGTGCTTGCCATCGGCAAGGGCGACAAGAGAGGAAGGACCTCGTCCGGCTTCCCGAGAAGTGCGTCCGCCACGGCGAACGCCGCAATCCTAGAGTAGGTACGGCGACTTGGCACACGATACTGATCCAGCAATCGCTGATGAGAATCCTGATACAAGACAAGGTGTTCTGCCTCGAAATGCACCATCAGATCTGCTAGTTCTTCGACGCCATCGAACTCAAGGAACGACTCGTCAGAATGCGAGCGAGAGAGCCAGTCCAATCTGGGAGGCCGTCTGGCGACATGTCTTGTCACCATAGATGGATCGTACTGCCTGAAGAAACACGACACGTCCCGTATTGCGTCGTCTGAAACCTCCCCCGCGGCAATCGCTTCCACTAGAACCCTGTTTGTGGCATCGAGAATGGCCTGGGAGTACGGATCCATCAGCTCAATGGGATCGAAGTTCGTGTTGATGTTGTGTCGCCGGTGTGCTCTCTGTGCAATCTCGCGACCGCTAGATGGGTCCCATCCCACGGTGGAGAGCTCCATCAACACTCGTTCGACAATGTCGTCAATCCCTGCGACTTCGTGCAGCTTGTAGAGGAGCCCTGTGAGATGCGATGAGGGGACGAAGCGGCAGACATTGCTACTGGGCATGCTGATGGGTCTTGACACGATGATGCTCGGAGGCCGGTTGATCCTCCTAGTCACCTCGAGCTCCTCTTCCGTCAGAAGATTCGTGCGGTGCGTTCCCTCCAGCAGCAGCTCCTTGATCGACTGGCGAAGATTGAAATGCTTCTCCGCCAACCACTTCATGAGCGTCGGCTTCTGTCTCGCGAGGCCCCCTGGGTCCCTCACTGTGCACGCCGCGATAAGGACAACGGCGTGCTCTCTTGCGCCTACTGATAGGCCGTCACAATACGCAGCCACGCTATCGATGACGCTTGGCTCTTCTCCAGCTAGCCAGTAGAGCGAGCTAAGGGCTTGTTTCCTAATGTGCACTTCAGGGTACTGAAAAAGCCTGGCGATGTACTCGACGGCCGCCACTCGGCTCGAGCGTCCCTCAGCGTGTGGATCGAGGGTGGGCGACTTCTTCGCGAAAGCTGGAAGCCCTCTTGCGAGCCGATCGGCATAGGCAGCGAAGAGCTCGTACGATTGGTCATGGGACGGACTGTCCGTGAAGAAACCAGCGAACTCGAACAGCAGATCCAGCTTTCGGATAATCTCGCGCGGATACCGGTAGTAGAGCTGCCGGAAGCCCTCTAGCAGGAGATCCCGTGCTCGGCTAGGATTAACAGAGAAGTAGAATCGGAAGAACTCGGATTTCCATTCTTCACCTACAAGGAAGGCCAAACCGCGGTTGGCCTTCCAAGAGTCATCGAGGAGATCGGCAGCTCTGTCAGGGCGAAGCTTGGAATGCCTGTGCGCAAGCCCAAGCAGCGCCTTCGATAGCTGCCGACCGTCGAGGTCTTGCCTTGCTTCCTGCTCGCATCTGTCCAAGTCGTTGAGCGAGCATTCCGCAACACGTCCAAGGATGTTCTGGAGTCTGGCCTCAGCCTCGTCTTGGCCACCTCCGTAGGTCCCTGAGCTGTGCTTCTCGTCAAGTATGCTGACATCCAGAAGAGAACCGGAAGCGCCTAGAAGCTGCGAGTGTCCTGTTTCAAGCTCTAGGAATAGACGGCACTGGTTGAGAATCTCGTCAGAGAGAGCATCCTCTCCTGATGCAACAGCCGCTTGGTGGATCGTCCGCAGTGCCCGGTACGTGTGCTGCCTAAACGAGCCCAGATCGTCCGATCTGTCCATGGTAAGAGCTACAGCCCATGCAAACCGGAGAGGCATCTCTTCACGTTCAACAAGATCGCTAAGGATGGAACTAAGGGCTCTCTCGCGCGCGATATGGTCATCCTCCACGTCAAGCAGTTGGAAGGCCCACTCCGGCGCGACGAGTGCCGCGACACGAATCAACTCCTCGATGGCCGTTGCTGCCGGTGCACCGCCTGTCGAAGCCTCGAGCTGGTGTGACCTCTCGAGCAGGTGCAAGAGCCGCCGAGGAGTCTCCGTGGGGTTCGCTTCGTGGGCTCGCCGGAGAGCACCAATGATGCTGTGAAACTGATAGTCCTTGTGAGAGCTGGGACCACAAGCCAAGTCGTAGACGTCACGCCACACTCGGCGAGCCTCGCCTTGAAACCCACACCTTCCCCACCCACGCATGCACTTCAGCAGCTCCTGCGTCAGCAGCGTCTTGTCTTCCTCGAGTCGGGCCAGTTCCTCAGCCCTCCCCAGAAGACCTTTGGCTAGCGATTTGGCTGCTCCCGCAATCAGGTCGCAAAGAAGGCCCGCCACTTCGACGTGCGTGTCGACACTCCTGTAGCCCCCTCTGTCCCTGTCGAGCTTCAGCCAGAAGTCAACGAACGAATCAAGCGCTTTCGTGCCAAGATTCTTGGCTGCGAACTCGAACACATCACTGTAGATCCGCCAAATCGATTGCCGGATGTATCCTCCTTGAAACCTAACCGAGCCGTTGAGCTCCGCGGGGGGGAGGTTCAGCTTTGTCAGGACGTTTCGCAGTGCAGCTGCTTTTGTACCTTCCGCCAGAGATGTCCGCCGTGAGGCTGCCCACAACTCTGCAAGGCTGAGGAGCGCTCCGTACACGTCTCTCTCAGGGTTTGCTAGAGCATCAACGGCGACACGGAAGCGGTCCCTCGAACTAGAATCAAGGGCAAGACTCGCCCGCAGTGAGTTGTACAACCCGAAGACCTCCGTCCGCACTCCGCTTCCCAGATCCTTGACTAATGGCGCGGAGAGGTCCGGATCATGAATCCGCGCTTCTTCGTTCAAATCTTGAAGCCTTCCAGCGTCAACAAGGTTGACAACGAATCGCGCGACCACGCTGTCCGGAAGGGTTGATGAGTCTACAGCCCTGAGCTGCGTGATGCCTTCGTCCACCTCGCCAGCTTCGAGTAGCAGGCAAGCTGCTTCCGCTTTGGCCAGGGCAGCTGAGCACGGATACGACAAGACAGAGGCGGCCACAGATAGGAGTTTCTCCCATTCGCGGAACTCGGCAAGCTTCTCAACCGCTGCATTCATCACCCGCTGGTTTGTCCTTAGGATCTCAGCATCCGAGGAGAGCTCAATGCGATCCTCGTGATGCGTTGGCTTCCCCCACTGTATGCTTCTGATCTGATCCGCCACTTGATCCCAGGGCCAGTAGAGGGCGCAGGCTTGGAAGAACACGCACGTATCATCCTCAGAACTCGGTTTCGGCAGCTGGTCCAATGCCGCGAGGAAGATTTCACGAGGCAGGAGGTGACCAGTTCTCCCGCGAAACTCCAGTACGAAGTGAAAGAACTCGTCCGCCTCCGCCCGCACACTGCGACCGTCCCAGACATGGCGGAGCGCCTCAGACCGAAGGCCTGAGGCAAGAAGGACACGCGCAATACTGCAGTCACAAAGTTCGAGGTTTTGGCGGATGAGGCTTGTTCCCTGGAGCATGAGCCCGATCCGGGTGAACTCAAGGAGTTCATGCCTCCCTATCGCTGCTCGCCATGCTAGGTCGAGATTGCTGTCGGTTTCGCTCAGCGGGCGGAAGTGGTCCCATCGAACTCGGAGCCACTCCTCGTTGCAGTCATCCAAGATCTCGCGGAAGTGACCCAGAGCAAGAAGGTGTCTGTAGCGATTGCGGAAGGCCTCATCGGAAACCGGATTCAGGGCGTAGTACTCCGCAATCGCTCCGTTCAGTCTGGCTAGCAGCCTCGGCTCTCGTGCCAGGATTCCCTCTCTCAGGCTGTTGTGGAAGATGGCCACGCCCTTGGCATCGGAGAACTTCAGGAGATGTGCGACTCTCTTGAGTGCTACGTCTACCTCGATGTGGTCAGTCCGGACATCGAGGATACCAAGCAGCTGCACAAGTGCATCTGCAGTGGTGTATTCATTGCGACAAGCAAGGATCCTGAGAACCCACATCGACAGTGGCTGATCATCCAGTCCCGCCAAGAGCCAATCGTGGTATTCTCTGATGGTCCTATCAGCAAGTGCGGGCAGTTCCCCAATCAGTTCGCCCCATGCCTCGCGGGCTGTCACAGACAGCTGGTTGCAGACATAGTGGATGTAGAGAGGTACCCCTTCGGACTTCTGGTAGAGAAGCTGCAAGGACCTGCGATCAAGCGCCAGGCCCTGCTTCTTCGCGAAGTCGCGGCACTGGGACAGCGACATCTCGTGGAGGAGAATGTGCCTCTTACTGCAGCTGCGGATTCGATCCCGAAGCCCCACAGGTAGAACCTCGATGCTCTGACTACTCAGAACCATGAAGACGTTGCTCGGGAGGGAACCATCAAGGATCTCCAAGAGGGGCGCATCCAGCTGCGCTGCTTTGCCATACACATGGTCAAGCCCGTCAATCACAAGCAGAGCCCTCTTGTGGCTGGCTGAAACGGCAAGGAGCATCTCCCTCAGCTTCTTGACCGAAGCTGGCGAATACGGTGCCGGGAAGCCGAGATCCGGGAAGGCACGCTGCAGTCCAACACAGAGGGATTGAACCAATGAGTCTCGCTCAAGGCGGACACTGCCAAACGTTGGTTCGTCTGGGACATAGCAGTAGTACCCTACGGTCATATCCGGGACACGGCGGCGGTACACCGTGAGAGCAGTAGACTTGCCAATCCCAGGAGGACCCTCAACCAGGATCGGCCCACCAGGTAGACTATGTAGTGCGTCATCCAATGCGCGGAAGAGATCTTCGGTTTCCACGAATTCCCGCTCATCGACCGGGTAGGAGTGCTCAAGAGGATCGAGGAACCGATCTAGAACACCGAGTTTCTCCAACACCACCTCGCGTGTGACTGTCTCCCCAGAGATCGACCACTCAACAACTGCCGTCACGAGAGTTTCGTAGTAGTCCGCTCCTACGCCCAGCTCGCTGAGCGTCAGTCTGACTTCTCGTTGGACTTCAGATCGTGTCGGCTGACTCAGCCGGAAAGTCAAACAGGACAGAAGGGAGACGAACTCCTCTTCCGCAAGCCCGGAGGCCTCCGCAAGCGTGCCAAGCGTCGCCGAATACTCCGGGAAGGCGTCCTGAATGCGGCAGTTGTCCGCGAGCCCTTCTTCTTGCAGAGGGTCGAGAACATCCGCTATGAATGACGTCAAACCGTTCGGAAGGCCTGCGCTTGGGCTTTTCCGATTGCTGAGCTTTCGGGTGGACAGCAGCACAATCGTGGAGCGGCTCCGATCTGAGAGGCTCATGAACCCCTTGGCAAGCTTGGCCAGCAAACACAGCCCATCTTCCTCACTGGCGACGAGTGAGTGAATAGTCAAACGAGTATTGTCGTCAGCCTTCCACTTGACCTGTATGAACTCGTCTCTGTCAGCGTAGTGAAGGATCACGTCGTCTATGTGCTTCGCATGCTCGGGGTTGTCCAGCTCCAGAGATACAAGGCGGCCTGCTGGCTTAAGTAGATCAAGTGCGCATAAGGCCGCAACGTTGTTCTGATAGTAGATGGCCTCCTGCAAAGCGGCCCCTCCACCCATTGGTTCCTCCTTTCTAGGAGGCTATCACGCAATACCATCGCCGGTCAATCGCCAGCGGCAATCACTGCCGGAGGAATCTGATAACGAACGCTGTCAACCGGCACCAAGAGCTTGATCGCTCGCTCGGCGCTTCAAGGCTTCTCCCAACGGATCGAGACAGAGTTCTGCGCGGCGTTCGCCTGCTCAAGCCTCCGTCTACGCCCTTCGGTGCCCTCCTTGAGATCCCCTCTCTCGCTGAACGACTCGCAGTTGCCCGGTTGTACGCGCCCTCCCCAAAGGGCCGAAACCAACAACCGAGGTGCAGATCATGGAAACGGGGAGCCACAGAGTCGAGGTGTACATCGACGGGTCGATGGTGTTCACGACGCGAGAGCCTGGAGAATCCTTCGCGGGCCAGCCGATCTGCGAAGCTGCGGAAGCCTTTCGGCATTTCCGATCCATTCAGGGGATGCCACAAGAGGTCTTCGCCGTGATGAGTCTCAACGGTGCGAACAAGCCAATCAAGACACGGTGGGTAACGGTCGGCCTTCTGGACTGCAACCAGGTTCATCCGCGAGAGGTGTTCGCCGATCCCCTGATGGATCGAGCTGCTGCGATCATCGTGGCGCACAACCACCCATCTGGAACCCTAGAGCCAAGTTCGGAGGACCTGGCCCTCACGAGACGACTCCAGAAGGCAGGCGAGCTTCTTGGGATCAAGGTTCTCGACCACCTGATTCTTGGACCTGACGGGTACGCGTCAATGCGACAGCTGGGGCACATCTAGGCCACGAGGCACGACGCGGAAAGCGAAGCGCCTTTGGAGCCTGCTACAGCTACCTCAGGTTGACACTCCCTCCACTAATGGTCAATCGAGAAATGACCGTGGATTCAGCGTGTCGGACTCGTCGGTGTCTCCATCTAGATTTCTACCCGCGCGGCGGATAGGGTTCGTTACCGTATGTCCACTCTCGCTGGATCACGCCATCCTTGCCGTGCACAACAACCTGGGATGGCTCGTTACCCTGAGCCAAGGTTCGCGCCGACTCAATCGCACCAGCTTTCGTGTCGTGTACACTCGACGCCCGCTGTCCGCCTGCTCCCGTGACCGCCCAGCGGCCATCACGCGGAACGATGTGGTATTGCTTCCTCATTCTTCTCCACCTCCTTCTGCCATTGTATTCGTGGCAGCTATCCGCTACAATACGCATCGTGATATGTCAAGTTGTTCGATATACGACACACGTCACCTGGACAAGGAGGGAGGACGAAGCATGAACGGAGGTACTGCGCAGCTGGTGACGCTAGGCTCGCGAATCCGGCGTCACAGGGAGGTGACAGGTCTATCTCAGAAGGCACTAGGAGACATGGTCGGACTAAGCAGATCAAGCATCGCACAGATCGAGGCGGGGAAGCGGAAAGTTGATGTGTTGCTGCTGCGAGAACTGGCACGGCAACTTGGAGTCGATGCAATGCAGCTTCTCGGAGAAGAGGAGGAGGCAGGTGATTCTGACTCTGCTGATACCGCGATTGCTCAAGAGGTCTTTGATGGAGGGCAGGTTGGCAACGAATCGCTAGCTGACTTCCTTGCCACTCTGAGGAACTACCGGCAGCTCCTTGCGAGTACAGAAAGGCCAAGGCCCGCGCTTCCGGAGCCATCCGATGGCATTTCCACAAGGACTCCGAAGTATCGCATCGCTGCAGAGGCGATCCGGGTACGAGAAGCCATGGGCCTGGGGGATTCCCCGTGCGGCGACTCACTCAGGGCATTGATTGAAGGTTCCGGTGTGCCAGTCTTCACGTTAGACCTCGACCCGGAAGACGTATCCGGACTGTATGTCAACTACCCCGGAGTCGGTCCTGTGCTCATGGTCAATGGAAGGCAGCTTCGCTGGAGACAGAACTTCACTCTGGCACATGAGTTTGGGCATGTCTGGCTCCACAGAAGCGAACGCGCCATTGCCAGCCGCATCTTCAGTCCCCCGGAGGCGACTCGCGAGATTGAGGGACAGGCCAATGCGTTCGCTGCCGAGTTCTTGATGCCTGAGAAGACAATCAAAAGAGCTCTGGCGTCTCTCGTCGACAGTGAGCAGATCACCGCAGAAGACGTCGTTCACCTTCAGCGAATGATGGGTGTGAGCTACAAGGCAATGCTCATTCGACTGAAAGCTCTTCGCCTGATCGCCCGCAAGCGATTCGAGGAGCTGGCAGCCGAGAGACCGGTCAGTGTGGCGTTCAGACTGGGGTACGAGGTTCACCCGACCGAAGTCGGCGATGAATTCGAGATCCCACTTGAGGAGCGGTTCGCTCGGGAGTACCTCTTGCTAGTAATCGAGGCGTGGAATAGCGGTGGATTGGGCGAGGCACGGGCCGCTGAAATGCTGCGAACGGACATCTTGTCGTTGAACGAGTTCATGAACCGGCAGGCCGAGGAAGCGGCGCTTCAACAATCTGAGGTTGTGCCAGAGAGTATCGGGGGGTGAGAGTTGAATGGATTCGGGTGGTGAAGAATTCGAGGTTCGGTATGTGCTCGACAACCGTCCTTTGATCAACTTCGTATTGACTGGACACGGTGACCTTCTTCAGTGCATCTGTGACAACCGAACGTGTACCACCAGCTCGGTGCGCGCTCAGTTTGAGAAGTCGGCGAAGCATCTCTGCTCAGCACTGAGCAGATCACGCAGAAGTGACTGCGACTGCACCCAAGCGATGCTGGTAGCATGCGGATCATGGTCTCAGCATTTCGAACCAGGTGCTATCGAAGTCGTCAGCATCCCCGCGACTCAGGCAAACCTCACGCTGACCCTGGAGCGCAAGTACCCCGATGCTATCGATCCGGGTGAGTCGGACGTGTTGGCGCTGTGTCTCCAACGGTCCTGGATCGCTGTGCTGGACGATCTTCCTGCACGCCAGGTGGCCCTGGATCTAGGTGTGTCTACCATCGGAACAGTGGAACTGCTAATCCGGGCAGTGGATCGCGAGGTACTCACCTTGCTGGAAGCGGAAGAGATGCTTGAATGCATGCGTCAGACACCTTGGGGGAGAGCGCCGACCTACTCACTATCCGATGTACGTAGCGGTATCCAGGCGATCTGGCCGGAATGATCACCGGCTGTGTCAGGCGCCTGCTGAGCTACTCGACTTGTTCTGCACGTCCCAAGATGTACCGCTCGAAGGCCCGTGATGTCTCCAACGTCGTACGGAGCTTCTCCTCGAGGGGGACGTCGAGGCCAATCTCCAAATACGACGCGGAGCGCAGAGCACTCATGCGAAGGATCCGAGGATCCTTCGGGCTCAGCTCCAGGTCGTCGAGTACCGGCTCGATGTCGATGATCTTCTTGAACTTGCCGGACTGCTCTTACTGGTAGTCAGCATCTTGTCCCGATTCGAGCTTTGAGATGAGCGCGTCATCCCAACAGGTGTAGTTCTCACCATCGATTCTCACACTCGCATAGGGCGTTCCGTTCTTGGCCTTCCTCCTGGCCACGTCTTCGATTCTTCCTTTGTCTTGGTTCATGTGGAGGTATTGGCGCGAAGGGATATGAGCGTATGTACTCGGTCTGCAGTACCAGGCCCGCACGGAGAGCCGGGTGTGGTTCGGAGAGGAGGATGGCTGCTCTGCGAACGCTACGCGTTCGAAGAGCAGCTTGCGAGTTTCGTGCGGCGAAACTCGTAGAACGACTCCGGTCTCGATGTCAGCACCTTGTGAGTTTGCCTTCGGCAAACTCTGTTCCTTGGATTGGGGGTTCGAATCCTCCACAAAGAGAAGAGCACCCTCACACGAGGGTGCTCTTCACTCTGGTTGGGAGCGGTGGCAACTTGGCGCCTCCTGACCGTCTTCGATGGGGCGCCTGGAGTTCCGGTGCCTAGAGAATCCACGCACCGGAACGTCCTGTCTGATCCTGGAAGCCAGCTTCCCGAAAGCTCGATCCTTGG
>Ga0272441_10011195_pt1 | contig 13362 bp, 14 predicted proteins | sample SSMProp6N_FD_193582 | JGI IMG/M metagenome (GOLD analysis project Ga0272441, IMG submission 193582) | Marine sediment archaeal communities from Little Sippewissett salt marsh, Falmouth, MA, United States - SSM-Prop-6N | ecosystem: Environmental > Aquatic > Marine > Wetlands > Sediment ... | reverse complement strand
GGTTCGTACCTCTCCCTTTGTAAAGGGAGGCCGGGAGGGATTTAACCCCGGACAAAATCCCCCTTAATTCCCCTTCGCAAAGGGTAAACGGAGAGCGGGCATCAGCCGGCAAAACTTGAAGTTTCATGCGCGCGGCTTATGATCTTCCTGTATGATGCTGAAAGGTGACGGGGCGTTCCATGTCTTTCTCCGTGGCGACGGTGACGAAATTATCCTTATGAATCCGATGAGCAACAGGAGATTTTCCATAGGAAACAGCATGCATTGGTGTGTGGCGATTTGCGACATATTTCTCCGTCGTCTTGCTGTTGGGAACTCCGTAGCATTGACGCGGCCTCTCTGTCGAGGACGTAAAAGAGGACGCCGTTTTCCAGTTTGATGTGGGATGCGGGAAGGCCGTAATCCTTTTTCTCTATGATTTTCTGGATTGTAAGCGCCTTGTGTTTCCCCGTGACGAGAAAGATGACGCGACGGGCGCTGTTGATGACGTTCAGCGTGAGGGTGATCCTCTGATGGGGGACCCGTCCGGTGACAACGGGAATTGCGAGGCGGCCCGCCTCGCATTGCGGATCGAATCCGGTGAAGAGTGATGCCGTATGGCCGTCGTCGCTGATTCCGAGCATGATGAGGTCGAAACGGGGAATGGTATCATGGTCACCAAAAAAGATCTGGAGCTCTCTTTCATACAGTTTCGATGCCTCATCCATCGTGATCTCCTCGGTGGGGATGAAATGGATGTTTTCCGGTGGGATTGCGATGCGGTCGATCAGGCACTGTTTGATTAAACGGGAGTTATTCTCGTCGTCGTTCCATGGGACGAATCGTTCATCGACCTGGAATATGTGTGTCTTTTCCCAGGGAAGGTCTTTCGTCTGAGAAAGGCCGTTGAAGAACCCGACAGGGGTCTTGCCGCCGGAGAGGGCAACGGCAAAGCGGCCTCTCTGCTCGATGGCGATCCGCGCCTTCTGGGTCCATACGTCGATAATAAAGTCGTAGGCCTTTTCTTTGCTGTCGAATATACGGATGTTTCGAGCCTCACCCATAGGACACCTCCTGTATGCACCGCAGTGGAAATTTGTCTGTTATGCCATACACCACGACCGTCCGTCGCGGGGTATAAAGTCGTCGGATTCAGGAGATCCATGGCTTTCCGTTCCCTGAACGGGAAAGGAGAGCGGAGGAGGGACGGCGTCTCATTGTGCGATGACCGGGTTCACAACAGGCCACATTTCTTCGATACCGTCCCGGCAGTCAAAAAGGACGGATCGTGCCGGAAAGTGAACCCTGTTAGAACGCACGATGTACGTTGTCCTTTGACCGGGAGTGCTCCCGCAAACCCCGTCTTGCAGACGGGGTCAAGGGGCACAATATAATTAAACAATTCCTTACCGGGAAGCCCCGCCCTGTGGGCGAGGAGCTTCACTGATAATGTCATGTCGAGAGCGGTCTCAAATTGCATAGAATTAGCATGAGACTCTTTTGGGAACATCCTGTATCATCGCATCTTTTCAAAGGCGATACGCGCTTTTTTCAGATTCCTGGTTGCAATGTGATCTGTTTCGGGATTCAGCTTGATTGCCTTTTCGAAGCATAGTATTGACTGATCGAATTTTTCCTCATCGAAATATATACAGCCTAAATTATTATAGGCCTGCGATTCGGTTCCGCCATTTTTAAATGATTCCAATGCTTCTTCGAATTGCCCTTTTTTTGCGAGTACCATGCCGAGGTTGTTATACACTCGTGCGGTGGAATAGTTTTTACGTATGGCAGAGCGAAAGGCTTCAGCAGCGCGGTCATAAGCACCTGACAGGGCGTAAGACACGCCGAGATTGTTATATAATGCCCCTTCGGCCTGCCTGCGAGCAATTGCTGCAAGGAAGTACGAAGCTGCGGAGACGTATTTCCCCCGGTAGTTATTGATAATACCCATGAAGTTGTGCGATTCCCAGAGGTCCTGATCCAGTTTGAGGGCCTCCTGTAAATATTCTTCCGCCCTGTCATGATCATTCATATGAAAGAACGCACGGCCTATTCCTTCGCAGGCGCGTGCATGCCCGGGGTCTTTCTTACGCAATTGCTCAAAGGTTTCAATGGCATCTTCATATCGGCCGCCTGCCAAAAGCACCAGTCCTTTTTTATAAAGTATCCGCAAATTCTCTGGGTCTTCCGCAAGACATTTTTCATACTGCATGAACGCTCTGTATAACTTGCCGCGGCCGAACGATATGTCTCCCGCTTTTTCCATCTCTCCAGTTGTCAGGGGCGTAGCGACAATTTCCGGAACCTCGGTTTCGACAGAGGCCGTTCGGGTGGATGCATGCGCGGCCCCGGGAACGTTGATTTCCTGTATCTTCTGAAGGGCCTGGCCCGGTTTTGTGCATGCCGGCAGCATGAAGCTGAAAAGTCCGAGGGCGATGAATAGGAGGCAGTATTCTTTGCGCCTGCACCATTTTGGCTTTGAAGTATTTTTCATCATATTCACGGCCTGTCAGCGTAAAAACAATACCTGGTATATGCGGATACCGGCCGGTCCCAGGATAACGATGAAGAGCGATGGAAAGATAAAGAAGATGACCGGGAATGAGAGTTTGACCGCCATCTTTGCAGCCGTCTCTTCCGCCTTTTGGAGGCGTTGCGACCTGCAACCGTCGGAACAGGTTCTCAGTGCCGTTCCGATACTGGTGCCGAACCGTTCCGTCTGGATGAGAAGCGTGGACAGCGTGCGTATTTCTTCGATATCCGCCCGCAATGCCAGATTCCTGAGGGCAGTCTGGCGGGAACTTCCCATTCTCATCTCAAGATTCAAAAGCTTGAATTCATCGCTTACGACTCTGTTGCTTAATTTCATTTCCTCGCCCACCCTGTTGATAGCCGCATTAAGCCCCATGCCGGCTTCTACACAGACCACGAGAAGATCCAGAGCATCGGGAATCCCTTTAAACAACTCATTTTTTCGTCGTATCGTATGAATACGCAACCATATATCGGGAAGATAAAAACCTATGAGCGCGAGATAGATCACGGTGGCTATCGTGAACATGGCATTGAGGGGAGGAAGGATGGTTAATCGTGTCACAAAGAAACACAGGGGCAGAAGTGCCATGATGAGAACCTTTACTCCCCAGAATATGAAGGGAGATTTTGAACTTCGGAAGCCTGCCCGTAAAAATCTGAGCTTCATGTTGCCGTACGTTTCGGATTCTTCATCCAGGATATGGGAGCCTACGGTGGACAGTATGTTCAGAAACCTGGAATGTTTTGTGCTTCCATTGTGGTTGTTTGCCTCGTCGTCTAAAACAAGCTCTTCCTTTCCGTAGCCCTTCCGAATCTTGGCAAGCATCTCATGCCGAGCGGCATTGTTCCGTATATATCTTATTATGCTGACAAAAAACAAAAAAATCACTATAAAGGCAAGCGTGGAAATTAAAAACGGTATGTGTCCCTCATGGATCATCTCTTTTTCCTTCCCGATAATTATATTCGATGGCTTAAGTCCAATTCCGCCGCAGCGCTTTTGCATGTCCCCGTTTTCACGGGAGCAGGCTTTGCGGCGTACCCTCTGTACGCCTCATTCCTTATGATATGCGGGCCGGGCCTTTGAAGTTTTTTACGGCGCCATCTAATATCTGCTTTTTGCGAGTGCGTCATATTTTGATGTTTACAATTTTTCTGATCAGAAATATGCCGATGACCATCATGACCGCCGAGACCGAGAGCATGATCTTGCCCACAGGTTCGATAAAGAGCGTGTCAATGTAGTCCGGATTTACAAATCGAAAGGCCGCGGCGATGACAAAGGGAAGTGCCACGAGGATTATGCCGGATAATCTACCTTCTGCCGAGAGTGTCCGGATTTTCCCGCGCAGCTTGAATCGTTCACGGATGAGGTGCGCTATATTTTCAATTATTTCAGCAAGATTACCCCCTGTTTCCCGTTGCAGAATTACCGAAACGGCAAAATATTTCAGATCGGGTGCGTCAACACGGTCGGCGAGGGATCTCATGGCATTCTCCACACTCATGCCGAAATTTATCTCTTCAAGGGTTTCGTGAAATTCCGTACCGAGAGGAGCATCGAATTCCTCCGCCACGATGCTGATGCCCATTGTAAAAGCCTGCCCCGCTTTCATCGACCGCGCAATCAGATCGAGTGCGTCGGGCAGTTGTTCCGTAAACTTATTCATTCTTCTCTTCTTCTTGAACCGAAGGTAGATAAGGGGGAGCAGTGCGGACAGGAATCCGGCCATAAGGGCAATTATGGTATTTTTGCTCATAATGGCACTGGTAAGAAATCCGATCTGTGCCAGGATCACCATTAATAATATAAAGAAACCGGGAGGGTATTGCGAATCTGCCTGTCCTATCAGGCGTTCAAAGGGTCTTACCCCCGGAACATGATAGAGAAATCGGTTGAAGGGGGGAATCTCGCTCAAGAGCCTTTTCTTTACAATATCAGGTATTTCATCGTGGTATCTGCTGAGTGAAAGCAGCCGGAGTCTCTTTCGCGCCTTGCCTCGATCGGGGTTTCCGATGATATTGTAAGCGTACAGGGACATCTCTATTACAAATACAAGTGTCACAAAAAGTACGATGCCGACGATGATAATATTCATGTCCTTCTCCTGTTGAATCAGATAATCGGTGATCGTGAGGGATCAAATACATCCAGCGGGACCTCAACACCCTTTATGGCAAATATGTCGAGAAACTTCGGTCTCATACCATGAACGATGAACTGTCCTTTGACAGTGCCTTTTTCGTCCAGCCCCTTCTGCCGGAATGAGAATATTTCCTGCGTTGAAATAACGTTTCCCTCCATTCCCGTGATTTCTTCCAGGCTGATCAATTTCCTTGAGCCGTCGGCGAGACGGGCAAGATGGATAATGATATTGATTGCCGAGCTGATATATCTTCTGATAAAGTCACTGGGAATTTCGAGACCGGCCATGGAGACCATGCTTTCGAGGCGCAGCAGGGCATCACGGGGGGAGTTCGCGTGAATTGTCGTCAGAGACCCTTCGTGACCTGTGTTCATGGCCTGAAGCATGTCGAAGGCTTCCTCTCCGCGGACTTCCCCGACAATGATTCGATCAGGACGCATCCTCAGGCTGTTTATCACGAGATCCCGCTGCGTGACCCGTCCCCGTCCCTCAATATTCGAGGGGCGGGTCTCAAGCCTCACGACATGGTCCTGCTTCAGTTGGAGCTCGGCGGTATCTTCAATCGTGATGGTCCGTTCCTGCTCCGGAATAAACCGGGATAAGACATTCAGGAGAGTCGTCTTGCCTGATCCGGTACCTCCCGAAATCAATACATTCAGTCGCGATTTCACGATTCCCTTGATGACCCTGCCGATTTCCGGCGTTAACGTGCGAAATTCGAGCAGGTCTTCAAGTTCAAGGGGATCAACGGCAAATCGCCTGATAGAGAGTATCGGTCCCTGGATGGCGAGCGGGGGAATGATGACATTGACACGGGAACCGTCTTCAAGCCTCGCATCCACCATCGGAGAGGATTCGTCAATTCTCCTTCCGATGGTGGACACGATCTTGTGAATAATATTCATGAGATGGTCGTCGTCCTTGAATCTTGACTCGGTCAGCTCGAGTTTTCCCCTTCGTTCCACATAGATCTGTTTATAGGTGTTAACAAGGATATCCGATATTGTCGGGTCCTTGAGAAAGGGTTCCAGCGGTCCGAGTCCCAGTACTTCATCCTGGATTTCCGTGAAGAGCCGATCTCTTTCACTCAGGTTCAGGGGAATGACATCGTCTTTTTCCTGCAGTATCCTTTCCACGAGCGTTCGTATCTGGGCTTTGATCGCATTGACGGGGAGGGTTTCCACAAGGGAAAGGTCCATGAGATCGAGGAGGCGGTCGTGGATGATGGTCTTGAGATCGAAATATTCATCGGGTACATGACGCCGTTCGTTCTTTTTTACGATTGTATCTGTTTCCGGTTTGAGGTTCATTGGTATCACCAGCCACGGTTCATCAGTCAATTCCCCGGTGTATCTATTGTTGACAGGTCAGGTTAACGGCCTTTAAAGAGCCGCCAGCCCTTTTTCCCCTGCCGGGTTTCATCTTTCCCGTACACAAGGAGACCGGCCAGTTCCTTCAGATTTTTCGCTACCGCCGTTTTGGGTGCTATTCTTGAAAGCGCTTTTCCCTGATTTATCGCAGAGATCGTCGTTTTATAGTCATTCGGGATTGTCCAGAATATCTTGTTGCTTCTGAGGTTTCCTTCGGCATCGTCAATTGAAATATTCGAGCCTTTCATATACCGGTTTGCAACTATCTTGACGCGCTCCTTTGAAGGGTATCCCACGTATTCCAGTGACTCCAGTATCTTGGAGGTGGTGAACAGATAAGGGAGGCTCAGTGCTGAAATAAGGAGTACCGTATCGGAGATTTCAAGTATCCTTAATGATGAGTCGTCCAGGGAGTGCCCTCCGTCGATGATGATAAAATCAAACATCCTCTGCATGAATCGCAGAATATGCTCGATGACGTCGGGCGTTGATGCTTCACTGCTTTTCAGCAGAGCGGGTGAGGGCAGAATGTATATCCCGGAGGGGTGCTTTGCAAGCGCGTTCATCAGAAAGGAGACATCGAGGCGGTCAATGTTCTTGACCAGTTCATTCCAGTCAAAGGTGGGCTTGAATGACAGAAAAAGGGGGATTTCCCCGAAGATTTTGTTCATGTCTATCAGTGCCACGGAATTCAATCGGTCAATTTCGGACATGTTGACCGACAGATTGACGGCGATTGTTGTGGTGCCGATTCCTCCCTTGCTTCCCAGGACTGTTATAATACGGCCCTCTCTGGATGCTTCTCTATGGCTCAGCTCGGTTACCCTGGTTTTGAACAGTTGAAGCGCCTGTCGTACTTCCTCATCCTTAAGAGGTTGCGGAAAGAATTCCCGGATGCCGGTTTTCATTGCCTGGCGGAGGATTGCGGGGTCGTCGGTTTCGGCCGTCAGGAAGACGTCACCCACTTCACCGGCATTTAACAGTGACCGGATGAGAAGAAAGTCTTTTTCGGTTTCCTTTCCCAGTTCAAAGATGAGAAGGTCTGAACGCTTGCCGTTTCTGTTCTGCTGAATTTCCATGCCTTCTATGGACCCGATGGCGGTTTCAAAGTTTTTTTGCACGTTCCGTTTTCTTGTCTTCAGCCTGACAAGTATGGTTCTTTCTTTTTTCAACATGACTTCGGCCTCATTCCTGATAGTCTCTCTTCCATATCCAACGGTAAACCCTTCTATTCGACGAGAACGGGGATCTTTGCCAGAATTCCGAAGTTTTCGCCGCCGCTTACCCCTGCCGGAATATGGGGTGTGCAGTCGGGCAGAAAGTATATTGACGGTGCATCGTAGGGGGCCGGATTTCCGTTGACGTCCTGCAGGTTGAAAAAGCTGACGAAACTGTTCCAGCGCGCCGATCCGTCGGGATTGTCGTTATCCCACAGGAGAGGACCACACTCCATATGCGTGGGGGCGTTTTTGTAATGAGGGTCGGTCTTGTCGCAGATCCAGACGATATCGATTGTCACCGCACCCCTGGCTTCCTCGCAGGTCCCGACGTTGTTGCCGTCGCAGTCGATGACCGGCAGTGTAAGCTGCCACGCCTTTGTTTTTCCCTCGCTCTTTGATTCCCAGCACTTGACCAGCCTCGCAAAGGCAGAAGATATCTGTCCCCCCTGGGTGGCCATGTCCTCGCCGAGTATGATCGGCAGGTCATTGGCGCCGCCGCCTTCGCAGCCGTAATCAACGAGCGCTTTCACCTCCCGGGCATTCGTTCCGCCGGTGCAGGGGTTTACCTGATTGAAGCTTGTCCAGCCACCCGTGTTGTGGTCGGGATTATTCGGGTCCTGGCCGCTGTTTATCATCCGCCCCATGTTGCATGAATAGACGCCGTCAATGAGGATGCTCTGCTTGCATATCGCGATGGGCTGGTCAACGTCATGCGGAAGCAGCGTCCCCGCGAAGCCGAGATAGGCCACGGCATCGGCGGAGAGTTCGAAGCTTGCATGGCCGAAAATCCGGGCGAAAAAAGACGCCACCGGTGTAGCCTGCCTTCGCGATACGACCCGTACGGCATTGATGAAATCAACGTCGGCATCGAGTTCCTCGGTGGTGACATCCCATAAATCAACGGGCGCGGTAGATGCATTGGGATAAAATCCCCGGGAAAGCGTGGTGAGACCGAAACTCCAGTGGCCCCGCTGAATATCGCCGTCGTTTCCTCCAGCCCAGTTCACATCCACGGGAACCTTTTCGCTTTTATTTGCCACGGCGACGTTGTAGGCGGTCAGGTTCGCGCCCGTGTTTACCTCGGTTCCCCCGTCGTTATACAGGTCCTGTGCCCCTGCAAGGGCTGCAGCGTCGGCGGCGTTCTGGAGTTCGTTCCTTGCAACAAAGAGATGCCCCAGGTCAATGGAGAGCGCGATGAAGGCAAGGAGGGCAAACAATACCAGTGCAACGATAATGAGAGTCGTCCCCCGTGAGTTTTTTCTGTAACGATGCATACCGTTCCCTATGTCCATGGTTTTTCTCCATTACGTCATTCCATCCTCATGACGGTCTCCGCCTCGAGCGTTATTCCTCCCGCGAGTTCAGAAACAAAGCCGGGAAGGGCAAGAAAATCATAATCGTACTGTACCGTAACCGTCAGAATATCTCCCGATGAATCACCTGTTCTCGATATCAACATGGATACATCGTTTATCTCGCCAAAGGTGATCAGATAATTTTTGCAGTATGTTTCAACGCAGGCAGTTATCTCACCATCCTGGGGGTGGTTTGTATCGTTTACCGGATCGAAATCGTACACGATCCCAAGCCTCGCCCCCTCACGACTTGCATTGGTGATCATTGCCTTGTCGTAAAAGAGCACGCTGAATTCAATAACTCCCAGAAGAAGGAGAATGAGAAGGGGAAGAACAAGGGCAAACTCTACAGCCGCGGCTCCTTCCCGGTTTTTTTTCATATTACTTGCCGTTACGAACATGGTGCTTTCGCCTCCGATATCAAAATCAGGGAGCAGTTACTTTGATATCAGTTGCAGAACCGTAATGGTGTACTGACATACAGGATACCGCAGCGCGGCCATTGCCGTTGCCTTGTGTGCGTGTTGCTTACTGTGTTGCAGCGGCCTTTTTGAGCTTTCCTCTATATTGTTCGACAACTGCCTTGGCCGATGATCCGTCGAGTCCGGTAACCGGAGCCGAGGCCGTTCCCCCATGGGAATTCATAATCTGATTGCTCCTTGCGGCCTCGAAAGAACTGCCCCAGCTTCTGTCCAGCTTTGACTGCTTCCATATCTGACAGCCGGAAAAAAGAAAGATGACTGTCACCAGTACCATGACGATTATTATGTGTCTTTTCAGCATCGGCTCCTCCTTACATGCATGGACAGTATTTTCTTATATACGTGCCCGGTGGTTCTATTCCGATATCGGCTCGGCGTGTCCGAAGTCTCCCTTGAATGTGCCTTTCCAGAAGGGGAGCTTTCGACTTCGTCCTTCCAGCAGGCCTTCCAGGTAGAATTCCATTGAGTTGGGCTCAATGAAGTTGTCCGTCGGTAACTCTATTTTTTCGGCATCGTAGGGCTCTACGAGATGGGGTGTAATGACGATTATCAGTTCGGTCTCGTCCTTTATGAAGGACTCGCTCCGGAAGAGGGCGCCCAGAACCGGAATATCTCCCAGAAAAGGAAACTTTGATATATTTTCTCGGACGTTGTCACTGAGAAGGCCGGCTATGGCAAAACTCTGGCCGTCAGCGAGTTCAACCCTGGTGGACGCCTTCCTTGTGGTCAGGCCGGGTACGACATAGCCGCCGTATTGAAAGGCCGCGGTAAAGTCGAGCTCTGAAACTTCGGGAGAGACGTCAATTCCTATTTTATCCTTGCTGAGAACAGTGGGCGTAAAAATGAGTTTGACGCCGAACTCCTTGTAATCGATGGTTATATCACCGTCGCCCTGCGGAACCGGTATGGGATACTCGCCACCAACAAGGAATTTGGCTTCCCTGCCGCTCAGGGCGATGAGGGTCGGCTCCGCCAGAACTTTTATCAGCCCGTCTTCTCTCAGAGCGTCAATAAGGCCGGTCCACGTCGCGCCGTCTTTGCGGAAGCGAAAGAAGGCATTCACCGTCGGCGAAACAATAAAAGCGAGGGGCCCCTGGGAATAGAGATCCGGGTCGATGATTGACGGGCCTGAGTAAAGATTTGCAGTGGATGGTGTGACAAGCTGACTGAGACCGCCGAGGGTGCTGACGCCGAATTCACCCGCTCTGGTGTAATTAAAGTTTATCCCGAGTCGTTTTCCTATCTGCTTCGACATTTCGGCTACCCGCACTTCCAGCATGACCTGATGGACACCGCCCACTTCGAGCAGGTTCTGTACCTTTCCGTCCGGGGCATATGCGTTTGCAAGTGCAAGTGCCCGTGTGAGGCTGGATGCGCTGGAAACCATTCCGGAAAGAGTTATCGAGTCCTGCGTCTGTATGACTTTGATATTCTCTTCACCGGGGAGTACCACCGAGAGCTTTTCCTTCAAGTTTGCCATATCGTATGAGACATCGAGGTTGTATACGACGGGACCGTCCTTTTCTTTCCACACGATCAGGTTTGTCGTTCCTGCCGACCTGCCGGCTATGCATATCTCCCGGCGCGATATGACGACAGCGATGGCGATGTCCGCATTCGGTTCCGATATGCGCTTGATCGGCTGTTCGCTTTTCAGAATAATTGATTTTCCCACGGTGAGATGAAGTGATCGTGTCCCGACCACTTTGTTCAGTGCCGCCCAGGATTGAACGGACAATAGTATGATGATGGCTACAACAAGGGGTGATACAAATCGCACTTTCCTGTTTTTTTGTAATAATGGCATTGCAATACCCCCTTCATGTATTATGAACCCACTCTTTTTCGAATTACCTTGCCATCCCGTATTATTTCTACTGTATGATACCGGATGCCACCCCTCTTTCTTGCCGCATGCTTCTTATAGGAGGAGAGTGTCTGTGAGGCGGTTGCGCCGCTGGTCATGACCGTTTCGGTATCCGTTACGTTTCGAAGGGCAAACTGAAGTCTTCCCCCCGTTGCTGCGAGAGAAAGCTTTTCTGCGTCATCGGGCGTTACTTCCAGTGTGTACACGTCGACGGGAGACGGCTCGCCCTTGTCCTTCTCCTCGATCTGGGTGCCCGTGGCGAGGATAAGGATGTTTTCGAGTACCGTTTTGGTTATTTCCTTTTTGTTGATCGGGTCGTTCATTGTGACCAGGACATCCACACGGTTTCCCGGCCTGATGAACCCTGATATCCCGATGACCTTGTCGCCTTTGACCGCGATTGCGCGTTTCCCTTTCGGTACGATGGCGCTGACGCCCCCGGAATCGATCGTCTCAGGTGCCAGTCGGGATTCAAGAATGGGTTCGTTCTCTTTCAGAGGTGTCACCAGGACCCTTCCCTCGAGAGAACCGCACTCAGAACAATATCCTGCCGGGAGGCTCTCCCTGAGATAGGGTGTCGTTTTCATCATTTCGTGTTTCAGCTTCGTTCCCCAGGGGAGGCTCACGGCTGCCACGGCGACCGGAACCGCTTCGGCTTCGATTGTGACCACCTCCGTGGGTGCAGTCTGCATCTTGACCCAGCGATACAGGAAGAGGCTCCCTGCAAAGGCAATGAGCAGGGCCAGAACAATCGGTGTGACTGCTTTTAATTTACCCATAATGTTCCTCCTTTAGGTTGGTATGGACCCCCTGACTATGCCCATGACAATATACAACACTGTCCCGCAGGCGATCGCGATTCCGTAATGGAGGCTCTGCTTTTTTTTGCTGTCGGACTCGGGAACGGGTATATGTTGTGTCTTTGTCAAGACAGTCGTGAGCACAATTCCCCATCTTCGAATGATCGCCTTGACGGTGTTGTCTTGTATAAGAACGATAATTGCGTATATTCCTCCGACGATTCCCGTTAAAATGGCAGCCATTAAAACGCCCCCGGGGCCGAGCGCGGCACCGACGGCGCCCATGAGCTTTACATCTCCGGCACCCATGCCGCCCATCAGGTAAGGAATGATAAGCATTGCTATTCCCAGCATCATGCCTCCCGCGCTGAAGAAAAATCCCTGCAGCCCCGTGGTTGCAACATGGTAGCTTACCGCTATGGCAATAGCCGGAAAGGTCAGCAGGTTAGGGATTTTCTTTGTCCGAACATCGGTTACACATGCCGTGCCGAGAACGGCGGCAAGAAATATAATTACATAATACGATACCATGAAAACGGCGGCCCCTCCCTACAGCTTTCAACAGACGATACCGGCCATGGTTACCCGTAAACGTTTCACAGGCGCGAAGGCGCATATATTCTCTCACTGGGAAAGGATAGGATGCGCCTTCGCTTGCCCATTAATGCCGACATGAAATATTACGCAGGTTTAACCAGTGCAGCGTCGATGGCCTCGAAGATCGCGACCACTTTGTCGCCGATGCCCCACACTATCAGCGCAATTGCTACGGCTATGGCGGCAGCAATGAGACCATACTCGATTGCCACGATGCCATCCTCTTCCCTGAGAAAACGGATAAACTCTTTCATCTTGCACCTACCTCCTTTAGCTGTTTTAACAACACTATCGGCCTGTATGGCCACCCCTCACTCCTTGCGGATGAAGGAAACACCTCCTCCCTGTCGTACAATGGATGTATCGGACTGATATGCGTCTGGGTAATCTTTTGAACGGGAGAGTGAAATACTGTTCAGGTTTTGCCTTCTTCAACCGGAGAAAACAATAAAAGAAGCGCTATGTATTGAGCGGTCATCCTCCTTACACATCTTGAGGAGAATATACCTGAATGAGCAATTATCAATCTAAAATTTAAAGGATCCGGTGCACAAGTTATTCCATCGTGTATGGTGCGGAAGAATATCCCACATACGAGCACTGAATTTGTGGTACCGATCCGAAGAAACGATCTTGTGTTTCGTCATGGTGATAATTCAAATGACGCATTCCCTTCCGAATACAAGCATATATTAAGCAATTCATGTGCCATGCCGGCCTTCTCCTGAAGAACAATATCTAAGATATTAATATCAAAATAGATGTCACGTTGTACAACCGGCCGGATGGCTGTTGCCGAAGTCAATATCTGCAATATTTATTGTAAAGGAAAGCGACGCATCCGGTTATGTGCAGGTTTATTTGTGAACAATCCGAATAATTAATCTTGAAATACAATTAGTTATCAACGTCCAGTTTATCGGGTGCACACTGTAAAGTATTGTGACAGTGAAAATGATCCAGACAATTGTTGATAAGAGAAATATTCGTAATATTAAAAATTTTTG
>Ga0272441_10011194_pt1 | contig 13363 bp, 12 predicted proteins | sample SSMProp6N_FD_193582 | JGI IMG/M metagenome (GOLD analysis project Ga0272441, IMG submission 193582) | Marine sediment archaeal communities from Little Sippewissett salt marsh, Falmouth, MA, United States - SSM-Prop-6N | ecosystem: Environmental > Aquatic > Marine > Wetlands > Sediment ... | reverse complement strand
TGATGAGGGTTCAGGCAATGTAGCTGGCGATTCATCCGGAAATGGAAATGACGGGGAAATTATGGGCGATCCCCAGTGGGCTGCAGGCAAGTTTGGGAAAGCGCTGGAATTTAATGGCGATGATTTTGTCTCTGTCCCCGATTCTGACAGCCTGGATATGACCGATCAGGTAACCGTCATGCTCTGGTTTAGATCAGATAAAGAAATGCTGGACATGTGGGCTGATAGACAGGTATTGGTGGGAAAACACTATACAGAATACGAAATAGGCTTCTACATGGAAGGGCAGGTCCACGCATATACCAGTGACGGCGCCGGTGGCTACGATGAAGGGATCATGGTTTCCATAAGTGAAAAGCTTGGCGAAGCTGAATGGACAGTTGGTGACTGGTACCACATAGCCTGGACGCTTGATGGACAGCACGAAGTCGCCTATGTAAATGGGATAAATATAGGGGAATTTGACAAACCGAACCCGAATACTGCACCAGGAGATAATCCTCTGGAGATTGGTGAAAGAGTAGGTGGTTCGCAACCAGTGACTGGCGCTATAGATGAGGTTGTAGTTCTCAATGTAGCGCTTGGGGAAGCTGATATTAAGAATATCATGGATAATGGGATAGACGGTGCACTCGGCGGAGGTGCTGCTGTTTCCCCTGCGAGCAAACTCACTACAGCCTGGGGTGATGTCAAAACCCGTTAGTAATAAACAGGTTCCGGAAACGATCGGGATTTCTGACAATACGGCTACAATAGATAATTCCCGGTAGGGGTGGATTTGAGATCTGCCCCTACATCAGAGAACCGGTAAATGTCCCGCAAAACCTGGTTCGCTGAAGGCCCTACCTTTTTGCTTAACGTTCGGGATTTCATACCCTTTGCTAATGCCTAATATTGATACTTGGATTTGATAGTTTGACTGAAGGAGGAGACAACAAGAAATGAAAGCTGTAGTGACAAGAATAACTCTGATATGCCTGAGTTTAGTTCTAATCAGCCTGTTCTTTGCAGATTCGAGCTATGCCAAAATAGATCCGGCAAACGTAGCCGGTTTATGGCTGTTTGATGAAGGTGAAGGCGATGAAGTCGAAGACTCATCCGGAAACGGGAATCACGGATCAATCCTGGGAAGCAAGGGCAAATGGGTTGACGGCAAGTTTGGATCAGCGTTGGAACTTGATGGCAGCAATCATGTTTCTGTTCCCGATTCTGACAGCCTGGATATGAGTGACCAGATAACCGTTATGTTCTGGTTTTACTCAGAGAAAAAAATGGCGGACATGTGGGTTGATAGACAGGTAATAGTTGGGAAAAGCCATCTGGAATATGACATCGGAATTTACATGGATGGCCAGATCCACACATACACCAGTGACGGCGCTGGCAGTTACGACGAGGGGATTATGGCCTCGATGGCTGGAATGCTCCCCGACAAGGAGCGTGAGTGGGAGCTTGGTAAATGGTATCACATAGCCTGGACGCTGGATGTTCAGAGCGAAGCCGCTTATGTAAACGGGATCAAAATAGGAGACCATACTAAAGCAAACCCAGAGACCACCCCGGGGGCTAATCCCTTGGAGATAGGACACAGGGTAGGAGGTTCATTACCGTTGGTCGGCGCAGTTGATGAGGTTATAGTGCTCAACACAGTGCTGGAAGAAGAAGACATCCTGTTTGCCGCGGAACAAGGTCTGGAAAAGGCTCTCGGTATAACCGCCGTCTCTCTTGTGGACAGACTCACCACAACCTGGGGTTTCATCAAAGAGCAGTGATGCAATAACTATATTCTAAACTCGCACCCATCTCTATTCTCTGAGATGGGTTTTATTTTGCTGAAGAGGCTTTTGCTTAGCCATTAACCATGCGTCTCGACGGGAGTCTCGCCCTCCCATGTTGAACGCTGTTCACGTATTGGGACATGCTGCCAGCATTTTCTAATATGGCTTTTCCGCTCGAAAAACCACTTAATAAATCGGGACAAGTTCCAGAACCAAAAATTTCCTTTGACATGAGGGTGATAAACGTGATAGGATATTATCAAAGCAAGATTGCCCAATCCTGGTTACTTTTAGAATTTGTGTGATTAAGTGAAAGCTCAGTTCTCTATCAACTTTCAACAGAAAATAGTTCTTCCGAGACATGGGGAGGTGATAGGTAGAAGATAGGATATTTATACATATGGACGACTCATGCCCAATATTGGGGTACAGATTCCTGATCTCAGATAGAAAGAGGGGGTACTAAAGGATGAAGATCGTAGCAGCAAAAAAAGTTGTACTATGGATGAGTTTAGTAATGGTCGGCTTGCTCTTTGCAGGCTTGAGTTATGCCGCGATAGATCCGGCAATTATAGCTGGCATGTGGGTATTTGACGAAGGTTCAGGCGCCGTAGCCGGAGATTCATCCGGAAATGGAAATGATGGGGAATTGGTGGGCGATCCTCAATGGGTTGCAGGCAAGTTCGGATCAGCCCTGGAGTTTGATGGAGATGGTGATTATGTCACTATCCCCGATTCTGATAGCCTGGATATGGCGGATCAAATAACCATTGCGTGCTGGTTCAAAACAGATAAAGCCATGCTTGTATTCGATGATAGACAAGCGTTACTGGGAAAGCACTATCTTGAGTATGAGTTGGGTGTGTATTCCGGCGGGGCAATCCATACATATACCAATGATGGTAGCGGCGGCTATGATGAAGGCATTAATGCTTCCATCGCTGAAGAGCTTACCGAAGATGAATGGGTGACTGGTAAATGGTATCACGTAGCCTGGGTGCTGAATGGGATGCACGAAACTGTCTTTGTTAATGGGATAAATATAGGGGAATTCGATAAAGGGCATCCGGATACTCTACCGGGAGATCATCCCCTGGAGATTGGTGAAAGAGTAGGCGGTTCATTACCATTCACCGGTGCTATTGACGAGGTTATAGTACTTAATGCAGCGATCAAAGAAGCGGATGTCCAGGATCTTATGTTCCGAGGGATCCTGGCTACTGCCGTTTCTCCTGCGCGTAAACTTGCTACAGCCTGGGGTGATGTTAAGACCAGATAGTGATAGACCAGGATCATTCATTTTTCCGTTTTAAGGTGTTAGCTCTGTGCCACTGGCAGCTTGTCTGCCAGTGCATATTCAGCAACGACAGAGCACTGGCAGACAAGCTGCCAGTGGCACAAATAATACTCTCAGGAAAACTGAATGGCCCTAATATCGTTATCTAAACTTGACATCTTTGGCCGGAAGAGGAGGCGCAAGAGATGAAAACTGCAAAGACAAGAGTAAGTCTTATATGGCTAAGTTTAATGTTGATCAGTCTGTTCCTTGCACATTCGAGCTACGCCATAATAGATCTCAAAAATGTAGCCGGTGTATGGCTGTTCGATGAAAACGACGGCGATGAAGTCGAAGACTCATCTGGAAACGGAAATCATGGGGCGCTCATGGGTAGGCCCGAATGGATTGATGGTAAGTTTGGGTCAGCGCTGGAGTTTAATGGCACCAATTATGTTTCTATCCCCGATTCTGAGAGTCTGGGTATGACTGAAGAAGTAACTGTTATGTTCTATTTCTGGACAGACAAAAAAATGGCCGTATTCGACGATAGACAGGCAATAGTGGGAAAACACTATCTTGAATACGAGGTTGGCATTTACCCGGCTGGAGCTATTCATACATATACCAATGATGGTACTGGTGGTGGTTACGACGAAGGGATCAATACTTCTATAACTGGAAAGCTTGAGGACAAAGATGCTGATTGGATCCCCGAAAAATGGTATCATATGGCCTGGACACTGAATGGACAGCAGGAAACTGTTTATGTTAATGGGATAAATGTAGGGACGTTTACTAAGCCGAACGCTGGTACCAAAGCACAAACCCATCCCTTGGAAATCGCTAGAAGAGTGGGGGGATCGTTACCATTCGTCGGCGCTGTTGACGAGGTTATAATACTTAATATAGCGCTCGAGCAAGAGGACGTCGAACTTGCTGCTGAGAAAGGTTTGGAAGTTGCGCTTGGTATAACCGCCGTTTCCCCTGTAGGCAGACTTGCCAAGACCTGGGCTGCCATTAAAGAACAGTGATGCAAGGCCATATTCTGAACTCGTACCCATCTCTATTTCCTGAGATGGGTTTTCTTTTGCTGACGAAGTTTGTTAGTAGGCGAGGGAATCCGGATGTTGCGGAGAAAACATCATCCGGACTTGCCCAACAGAGGTATAGCGTGGAAACTAGAGCACTGACAACTTAGTTGATAACAATACCATTTCCGCGGCGGCATTCTGGCGGGACGGAGCCCGCCTCTACGGTTTCTTGTATGTAGCAGGGATTAAGTTGTCAGTGTTCTAGTCTTGTATCTGAGAGGAGAATGATAATGATTATGGTAGTATTCTTTGTGGCGCTTTTGCTGACAGGCAGCTTGCTGGCTATTGGGGCATCGGAAGCGGAAGCGGCTGAAGAGGTGGAGCGTTGGGGGATTTTTGAGCTATCGCTTGAAGGGCCTTCAAACGGCAACCCATTTCTTGACGTTGAGGTAAACGCACAGTTCACATGCAACAGCCGGGTTATTGAAGCCAATGGGTTTTACGACGGCGACGGTATATATCGTGTCCGTCTAATGCCGGATACGCTGGGCGTTTGGAGATACGTCACGAAAAGCAACAAAAGCGAGCTGGATGGCAAGGTTGGTCAATTTACCTGTGTGGGACCATCGCCGGGGAATCATGGGCAGGTAGAGGTGAGGAATACCTATTACCTGGCCTACGCCGACGGAACGCCATATTTCCAGATCGGAACCACTTGCTACGCCTGGGCGCATCAGGGTGACGACATGGAAGAGCAGACCCTGGAAACTCTCAAGAACGCGCCTTTTAACAAAATGCGTATGTGCGTTTTCCCAAAGAGCTATGCTTACAATAAGAATGAGCCGCAGTACTATCCATTTGAAGGAACTCCATTGACGGATTGGAACTATACTCGCTTTAATCCCGAATTCTTCCAGCACTTTGAGAAGCGGGTGGGCGACCTGCGTGATCTGGGAATCGAGGCGGATCTTATCCTCTTCCATCCATATGATCGCTGGGATTTTGCCAAGATGGATGCTGAAACCGACGACCGCTATCTGCGCTATTTGGCAGCACGATTGTCAGCCTATCGCAATGTGTGGTGGTCTATGGCAAATGAATTCGATCTTATGAAAGAGAAAACTGACGATGACTGGGATCGTTTCTTCAAAATCGTGAAAGACAATGATCCATACAACCATCTTCGCGGCATTCACAACTGCCGTCGATGGTATGACCACACAAAGCCCTGGGTAACTCACGCCAGTCTCCAAACCTCTAATTTCCAAGGCGGATTGGGCTGGAGGGAGCAATATAAGAAACCGATCCTATACGACGAATGTAGGTATGAAGGCAACATTCCGCAGGGATGGGGTAATATCTCCGCCAAGAAAATGGTCAGCAATTTCTGGTGGGGAACTATTACCGGTTGTTATGTGGGCCACGGCGAGACTTATAAGCATCCTGAGGACATCCTCTGGTGGTCTAAAGGCGGTGTGCTGCATGGTGAAAGTCCGACCCGGATCGCTTTTCTGGTAAAAATAATGGAGCAAGCTCCCCCGTTCGAGGATATGACGCCTACCGAGCTTTCGCCGGGGAATTATGTCCTTTCAAAAGCCGGAGAACACTATCTTATCTACTTCACGGATCAGGGAGAGGTAAGCCTGGATCTTCCGGGCGATAAACCATATAAACTCGACCATATTGATACTTGGAACATGGACGTCATTTCTCTGGGAACTGCTTCGCCTGGTGAGTTCAGCTTTGCCGCGCCCGAAGGGGATTATCTTATTCGCCTGTCCGTCTATGCTGCGGGTGAGAAGATGCGGCCGGAGGCAAAAGCATCTGCCAGTCCAGCAGCGGGTATCGCGCCACTTAAGGTACAGTTCTCCGCACCCAACGAGCTTCAATGTCAATGGGATTTTGGGGATGGAAATCACTCATCCGAGGCGAATCCGTCGCATATTTACAAAAAAACCGGAATTTACACAGCAATGCTTACAGTCACCGACGAAGCCGGACTGTCAGCCAGCACATATCTCTCCATCGGCGTAGATCGTATGGCAGGATCACCCATTGTCCGTGTCGGGTTCAAAGATGGTGATACCCCAAAAACAACGCTTCATGGGGATATTGCACAGAATGACGACGGCTCATACGAATTGAAGGATGGAGAGCCATGGGGATGGATCTCAGTGGACGATGAACCTATCGAGGATCTGGAGGGGCTGCGATCCCTTGCCATAATGGGATGGCTGAATCCCTCCAGTATGAAAACTGGAAGCGGAGGAAATCGTATAGCGTCTAATCTGAGGGGTGATCGCTCAGGGTTCGATCTGGTTCATCTCAAAGATGGAAGCCTGAAGCTTGCCATAAATGAATGGCCTGACCGGGTTCGCTCCGGTAGTTCCGCGGGAAAGATCGCTATAGATAAATGGACTTTCTTCGCCGTTACTTACGACGGAACCCAGACGGAAGATAACGTCAAATGGTACTTCGGCGATGCCGATACTCCGGCTGAACTTGATCAGACGACGAGTTACCCTCGCCGCCAGACCGGGAAAGGAAGCGGCAAACTCTCCATTGGCAACTACAATGAGACCATGCACCGTCATGGGCTGGATCGCCAGTTTCGGGGCAAGCTGCGCGGCATAGAGATTTTCGGAAGCCGGGTCGGGGCCAATGGGGTTCTCTCGTTGGATACCATCCGGAAGCATCAGAGCGAAGAGTAGAGTGTCTGGCAGCGGTCAGTCGGATTCGGAAGTTTAGTTTGACAGATATGGGAGAATTGTTTATAATGTTCAGGTGAACTGAATTCGTGTAACCAACGGTTATCGCCAGTCTCGGAGTTTTACAAAAGGGTAAGGAATTGAAAATGAAAACAGCAAGTCCGCTCATAATTGGCATTTTACTCTTTGGCATGTTGATAGCATCCGGCGTTGGTGCCTTTGAAAGAGGCGAAGATCGCATAACCAACGGCGGTTTTGAGACGGGCAGCCCTGGAACGGCACCGGACGAATGGGAAATAGAAAAAGGGGGCTGAGGGTGCCAGACAAGCGAGTATCGCTTGGAAACAGATAGTTCAGTTGCTTACTCAGGAGATCAGAGCTTGAGAGTCGTTGGTATTGTTGCTACGGGAACGGCAGCACACAGTGTCGTTCGCCACACTATCGTACCGGCGGAGAATGGCCGGGTGTTTACTGTAGCTTTCTGGGCTAAAGTAGATGAGCGGGAAGGGCAAAGCCGACAGGTAAGGGTAAATGCTCGGATGGGATACGAATACTGGCCCGGATTTTATAATAATTCCATCATGCTTGACAGCACCGATTGGAAGGAATACACCGACACTTTTGTTGTGCCGCTGGGTGTATCCAGTGACATTTGGGTTGGCCTGGCCGTGGCTGAATCGGATGTGGATTTCTGGATTGATGACTTCAGGTTCTTCGAAGGATATCCGGCTGATGAGATCAAAGAAGAACCCACGGAACCTGACATTGTCAAAGGTGATGTAAACGAAGATGGAAAACTCAGTTCCAGCGATGCCATCCTGGCCCTGCGTATTATCTCGGGACTCATGATACCTACTGATGGCCAGAGGTTGGCAGCGGACGTGAACGACGACGGCGAGATCGGGTCGAATGACGCGATCCTCATACTGCGCATTGTTGCCGGCCTGGCCGTGCCGATATAGAGGTAATGTGAAGGAATAGAAAATGAGAGGGTTAAGTTTATCATTGCCTGTGTTTCTTTTGCTGTGCATCTGCACTGTCCATGCGGCAGATGACTGGGACAGAGGCGAGAATCTTATAAGCAACAGTGACTTTGAGGCCGGTAACGTGGGCGAAGAGCCGGATCAGTGGCAACTGGGACACGGTGGCTGAGGCTGCGAAGCAAGCGAGTATCGCTTGGAAATAGACGATTCGGTAGCCCATACAGGTGATAAGAGCCTCAAGGTTGTTGGGATTGCGGCTACAGGAGTACCATATAATGCCAGGATCCATCAAGGCGGCATATCGGTGCAGGACGATCAGATATTTAGCGTAACTTTCTGGGCAAAGGTAGATGCAACAGAGGGAGGAAGTCGGGAGGTAGAGGTAAACGCAAGAATGGACATAGAGCCTTGGAGCGGCTTCCATTGGGATACCATTATCCTGGACAGCACTGATTGGAAGGAATATTCCCATACCTTTGCCGTAAAGACAGATGAACCCGGGGAGATGTGGATTGGCCTTTCCATCGCTGATTCGGACGTGGATTTCTGGATTGACGACGTTGGGCTTTTCCACGGCGGCCCGCCTGATGAGATTGAGCGAATAGAGATGGCTGTAAGACCTGCGGATAAACTCCCTACGTCTTGGGGTAGTATCAAGAGTCACTTCCCGTAGCGTCACCCTCTGTGGTGACATTTTGGCGGGACAGAGCCCGCCTCTACGGTTTCTTGTAGATGGCAGTTGTCAGTGCTCTAGTTTAAAAAACACTTGAAATAGTGGGTCTGAAGATGCTATAATTATTTTCACGCTCTAAAAAGAGTTTGTTGTTGGCAAAATAGTAATTCTTCAGCTAACCATCCAGTGGTAGCGATCATTGTGTGTTAATTTTAGCGATTGATGCACTAAAATATTCTGGCTTTAGTAATATGATTGAGGTTAGAAATCTTACCAAACGATATGGCGCTACAATAGCGGTAAACAATATATCTTTCGATGCAGGAGCCGGCGAAGTCCTCGGTCTGCTTGGGCCCAACGGCGCAGGCAAGACCACCACTATGAGGATTCTGACCTGCTATATGCCCGCCGATGAGGGTACAGCCACGATTGCGGATTTCGACATTCACGAACAATCTGTGGAAGTTCGGAAGCGGATAGGATACCTGCCCGAAAGCGCTCCTCTTTACACAGATATGGGAGTCGTTGACTATCTGAACTTCGTAGCTGAAGTGCGCGCTATTCCAAGAACCGATAGAAGCAGTCGGGTCAAAGAAATGATAGACACCTGCGGTCTGGAGAAGGTTGTAAAGAAAGACATCGGTGAGCTTTCCAGAGGCTATCGTCAACGCGTGGGATTAGCTCAGGCTTTAATCCACGACCCGGATATACTAATCCTTGATGAGCCTACAGCCGGTCTTGATCCCAATCAGATTGTGGAAATACGCGGCCTGATCAAAAAACTGGGCGCTGAGAAGACAGTTGTTCTAAGCACTCATATTCTCCCTGAGGTTGAGTCAACCTGCGACCGGGCAGTAATAATCAACGAGGGAATAATTGTCGCCAGCGGTACTACAGATGAACTTGCCAGCATGGGCAAGGGAGGAGAGGTTGTATACACCCAGATCAGGGGCCCGCAGTGGTATATCGAAGCGGAACTGGGCAGAATGGCACAAATAGTGAGTTTCAGGAAGATTGGCGAACCTGACCGGGAGCTTCATAGATACGAGATCAAATTCAACAACGGTGAAAATATTACGGAAGATTTGTTCCGCGTAGCAGTAGATAACAACTGGAGTCTCGCGGAACTGAGAAGAGAAACAGAAAGCCTGGAGGATGTGTTTAGACATCTAACCACTTCAGATTCCCAGGTCCATACGAATCACGAAGACACAGACAAAAATGGAACCATAGATCCCACTAATGGATCAACAGACCAATAGATTTTTTCATCAACAATGCGAAACTTTTACGCCATCTTCAAAAAAGAATTTAAGAGCTACTTCAACCTGCCTATAGCATATATCTTTATCACCGTATTCCTCGTCCTATCCGGTTGGCTGTTCCTGCGAGTGTTTTTCATCGCCGGCCAGGCAAGTATGAGGAATTTCTTCGGTTTCATGCCCTGGATGTTCCTTTTCTTCGTCCCTGCCATCACCATGCGTTTGTGGGCTGAGGAGAAAAAGCTGGGCACTATGGAGATACTCATGACAATGCCGGTCAGGGATCACGAAGTAGTGTTAGGCAAGTTTTGCGCCAGTTTTGCCTTTCTTATTCTGACAGTCGCGTTATCCTTTCCGCTTGCTATCACAGTCTTAGCGCTAGGAGACCCGGACGGCGGCCCCATTATCGGAAGCTATCTTGGGGTGCTTCTCATGGGCGGAGCGTATCTGGCTATAGGTCTGTTTATCTCCAGCCTGACTGAAAATCAGATAATAGCGTTTATCGTTTCCATTGTCGTGATATTTGGACTCATTCTAATTGGTGAGGATATAGTTCTCTTCTCAGTACCCGAATTCTTTGTGCCTATATTCAGTTATCTTAGCCTCGGAGGGCACTTCGATAGTATTGGCAGAGGTGTTATTGATTCCAGGGACTTGATCTACTATTTCTCTGTGATCGGGTTTTTCCTCTACCTCAATGTCCGTAAGCTCGAAACGGGAAAGTGGAAGTAAGTTCCCCTCGCAAATGGGGATAGGGAGATTTAGATTGCTATCCAGGAGAGTTAAATACAGCAGCAGTTCTGTAATAGTTGTTCTGATTGTTCTGGGTATCCTTGTGGTCGTAAATTTCATGTCCACACGGCATTTTGTCCGCGCTGACCTCACTGAGGGCAAGGATTTCACCATCTCGGACGCTACCAAAGGGATGTTGGACGGACTCAATGATATAGTCAACATCAATCTGTATTTCTCCAAAAAGCTGCCTCCTTATTTGACCAATCTACAGCAGCAGGTGAAGGATATACTGGATGAATACAAGGCATATGCACATGGCAATCTGGCGATGGAGTTCATCGATCCTGCGTCAGATCCCGCATTAGAGCAAAAAATGCGCTTCATAGGCATCCCTCAGGCTCAGCTTAACATTATAGAAAAAGATAAGGCTGAGGTAGTCAATGTCTACTTCGGCATAGCGATCATGTACGAAGACAGGAGCGAAGTTATACCTATAATCCAGAACGTTATGACTTTGGAATACGATCTCACTTCTGCTATAATCAAGGTAAAGCGTTCAGAAACTAAAACTGTAGGTTTTCTCACCGGCCATGGCGAATACAGCGCAGAGGACTACGAAGTTGTGAGAACGGCTCTTGGAAAGCAATACAGCGCTGTTGACGTGGATGTCTCCGGGGGTAAGAAGGTTCCTGGAGAGATTAATACTCTTATCGTGGCTGGCCCTAAAGAGAAAATACCGGAAAGGGACAAATACGAGATCGACCAGTTTCTCATGCGCGGCGGTAGAATCGTCTTCCTCATTGATCCTGTTGATATTAGCACTCAGGGACTTATGGCTAATGAGATCAACCCTAATCTGAACGACATGCTGGAAAATTACGGCGTAAAGCTCAGCCAGCGTTTGATTCTCGACAGAGCCAGCAACGCAAATGCTCCCTTTAGCAGCGGATACGTCCGATACAGCCTGCCCTACCCCTTCTGGCCCAGGATTACCAAAGGCCAGTTCGCCAAAGAAAACCCGATGGTCAATCAGCTTGAAGGACTGGTATTACCGTGGGCAGGGCCTGTGGAACTGGTATCATCCAAGGTTCAAACAGAGGATTCCGGGAACACAAATGGGCTTCGGGGGATCGAGTTGTTCAGAACTACCCAGTATTCCTGGCCCAAGGGGAAGCCTTTTGAACTCAGCCCGCAGCAGCGGTTTGTCCCTACTGGTGAATTGAAGAGCTACCCCCTGGCGGTGGCTGTGTCGGGTAAATTCAAAAGCTTCTATGCCGGTAAACCTATCCCTGAACCGGAAAAATCCGAGGAAGATACCCCGGAAGCTGAACCATCAGGGAGTTCCAGTGAAGCGGAGACTGTTTCAGAAAGCCCGGAAACCCAGATCGTCGTGGTTGGGAACGCCAGATTTGCATCAAGTGCCTTTCTTGCCCAATTCAGAATCAACCAACTCTTTTTTGAGAACGCCGTTGATTGGCTGACGCTTGGAGAAGAGCTGATTAGCATCCGATCCAGATTCGTGACCGACAGGCCGCTGAAGGAAATATCGGAGAATGCCAAGCTTTTCGTCAGGATCATAAATATCTGCGGCGCATCCGTTCTGGTCATCGCCTTCGGGCTGATCCGGTTCATCTTTAAGCGCAGAGCGAAGAAAGTTTTTGAAACATACAGTGCTTATGGTGGCACAGGATAGCTGAAAATCATAGACCAATTGACTAATCGACTAATAATTGGCTAATCCAAAATGAAAAAGAAAAACATATTCATATTGTTGGCTGTTTTTGCCGGGCTTGTGATTATTGCAATTATCATAGAGGGGCCTATCGGCAAGCGAGGCCAGAAGAAGGCTGCTGAAGAATCCATCCTCTTTCCCGGATTCGAGCCTGATCAGGTGTCTTCTATAGAGATTAAGACCAAAAGCAAGCAAGTTAGGCTGAATAAAGACAATGATCTGTGGGTTGTTGCCACGTCCGACAATTATCCAGCAGATCCGGAAGCCATGAAATCTATGCTGGATAGGGTCAAAAACCTTAAATCGACCCACACCGCGTCCAGATCTGCGGAAAAACAATCCCAGTTCGAGGTAGACGAAGGCAGCGGCACTGAAGTCAAAATGATGAGAGCTGACGGCAAGCCTCTGGCGCATTTCTTCGTCGGCAAGATGGGAGTTGACTTCATGTCCACATATGTCCGTAAAGCTTCTCAGGACAGGATACTTCTGGTTGGGGAGTATCTTAAAGCCACGTTCGACAAAGGCGCGCGTGGGTGGCGGGACAGGAAGATATTCAGCTTCGATACCTCTCAGGTTCAGAGATTGACCTTAATTTCTCAGGAGAAAGGGAAGACCTCTATAGAAGCTCAAGAGGATGGTAACTGGCAGATAGTGGAGCCGGAGGTCGCACCTGCCAAAAAGGATGAAGTGAACGGCATTATCCGCGATATTTCCAGGCTGTCTGCTGACGACTTCGCTGAAAAGAAAGAGCCGGGAGATAGCGAGGAAGAACCGGCCGCCAGCCCGTTAAGTGAGTATAAACTGGACGAACCGCAATCCAGGATTATGGTCGATCTAAAGGACGGAACCGCCAGAATCCTGCTCATTGGAGATGCGTCCGGCAGCAATTATTACGTTAAAAGAGAGGGAAAAGACACCGTTTTCAAGCTTCACAAAAGCAAAGTTGATTCCTTTTTCAAGGATTTGGAAGAACTGAAAGCTGAAATCCAGCAAGAGGAAAAACCAGAGGGGGCCGAACAGGAAACGGAAGAGGCCAAACCTGATGGAGAGAGCAGGTCCCAAGAAATGCCTTGAGAAAAGCATCGGGTGCGCTCGAGTTCACCTGGATCGCCGTGATACTGGAGTAACCTTAAGATACTTTTATGTGTCTTAAGGGCTATGGTATCACGGTTTTTTTTGTTT
>Ga0272441_10011191_pt1 | contig 13365 bp, 14 predicted proteins | sample SSMProp6N_FD_193582 | JGI IMG/M metagenome (GOLD analysis project Ga0272441, IMG submission 193582) | Marine sediment archaeal communities from Little Sippewissett salt marsh, Falmouth, MA, United States - SSM-Prop-6N | ecosystem: Environmental > Aquatic > Marine > Wetlands > Sediment ... | reverse complement strand
TTCCTCCTATTGAACGTTCCGGCTCATATGAGCGCTATTCGAAACTGGAAAGTACTTCCCTGATCTCCTGCAGCTTTGCATCCAGCAGTTCCTGCTCACGGGCCTCGACTACGAGCCGGAGGTACGGTTCGGTATTCGACGGGCGGACGTTGAACCACCACTCGGGATATTCGATCCGGTAGCCGTCGAAATCGAGGAGAACCGAAGGTGCTGCTGCATCGGTGAAGTGGCGTTTGAGTGCTTCCATGGCGGCTTCCTTCTCCTCTATCCTGAAGTTGATCTCTCCGGAGTTGGCGTAGGTCCTGATTTCGTCGATCAGGGAACTGAAGGTACGGCCGCTCTTTTTCCACTCGATGGCGACCCGCAGGACGAGCAGGGCCGCGAAGATACCGGAGTCGCAGTTGTAGAAGTCACGGAAGTAGTAGTGACCGGCGAGCTCACCGCCGAAAATTGCATTGAGCTCACGCATCTTCAGCTTGGCGAAGGCGTGGCCGACTTTCCAGGTGTGGGGTGTGCCGCCGAGTTTTTCGATGTATTCAGAGACCGAACGTGATGTGCGGATGTCCTGCAGCACGTTGCCCTTCTCTTCAGCCAGAAAATAGCGCCCGAGAACTCCGATGATGAGGTCCGGTGGAATGAATCTGCCGTTCTCGTCAACGAACATAACTCTGTCGGCATCTCCGTCGAAGATGATTCCGAGATCGCTGCGGTTCTTATTGACCGCTGCCTTCAGGTCCGCCACGTTCTCCTCCTCCAGCGGATTGGGAGCGTGGTTCGGAAAAGTACCATCCAGGGTATCGAAGAGGTAGTGCGGCCGTTCACCGAGCAGGTCCCTGATCAGGAGTGCCGCCATTCCGTTTGAACAGTCGATGCAGAGATCGATTGCATCGAGGTTATCGGGTACGTACTGTTGAAGGAAACGCCGGTACTCGCTTTTTACATCGATTTGTTCGGTGCCTCCGCGCTTCGCTGCCGCTTGTATGGAGTTTTCGGCGATCATTTTTTCAAGATCCGAGAGTCCGGAGTAGTATCCAACCGGAAGTGCTCCCGTTCGGGAAACCTTCAGGCCGTTGTACTCCTTCGGATTGTGACTGGCAGTGATCTGCACCGAGGCGTCGAAGTTGAAGCGGGCCGTTCCGAAATAGACCATCGGCGTAGTGGCGAGGCCCATGTCGAATACATCCGCACCGGCGTCATGTATACCTTCGCAGAGCGCCTGGAATATCTCCTCCGTGCTCTCGCGGACATCCCTGCCAACCAGGACCCGGTCGGTTTCCAGCAGGGCGGGAAGAAAAAAACCGATCCGGTACACGTCCTCCCGGTTAAAATCGCGGTTGTATACACCGCGAATGTCATATGCCTTGAATGCCTTCATACATGCTCCTTGAGATACTGTTCCAGTCCGCGGCGGTCATATATTTCGCAGAACCATGTACTGCCGTCATCGAAAAGTATCATGTGAATGGTACGGCCGAACAAGCGCTGCAGCAGGTCCAGTTCCGGCAGGTCCGCGGGAAGCCGTCTGCCCCTGAGAACCTGTCCGGCATACCGCTCGGTAGTGAGGGTTATCGTACGAATAGAGTTGACGGGAGCGCTTATCCTGTACTTTTTGTACTCACTGCGGCGGCGAATGAAGAGAGAATAGACGGTTCTCTCGGGCTCGAAATCCTCGAAAACTATCCGATCTCCGGCAATGTAGAGGAGTCCTCCAATCGTTCCCGAACGGCTTCCCCCTGTCACCATCAGAAATGCATAGGTCTTCCAGGAAACCGGCGCTCCGTTTTCTCTCTCCAGCTTGCTCAACAGTTCCTGTGAATCAGATGTCATACTACCTAAATATATCGTATTTCATAATCTATAGGAATAGCTCTTTTAAGCAGCGCGCTGACCCCGCAGTAGCGTTCCTGGGAGAGCTGTACCGCCTTTTCAACTTTCTTCGGGTCGAGACCGTCGGATTCCTTGAATTCGTAAATGATCTTCATGGCATTGTAGGTCTTCGGGTGGTCTTCGGTGGAGTCGGCATCCACTTCGATGTTGAAATAGGTAAAAGGCTGCTGCATCTTTCTCAGGATCGAAACCACATCCATTCCCGTGCAGCCCGCCAGGGAAGCCAGAACCAGGGGCTTCGGTCTCGGGCCTTCATCGTTGCCGCCGACAGTCGGGACGGCATCCATGATGAGCCTGTGGCCGGAAATCTCCGATTCGAAGGCCATGCCTTTTTTCCATGTACAGTTGATCTTTTGCTGAGCCATACGTTATCCTCCTCGTACTCGCAGTCTACACTCAAAATATAAAAAATTCTGAATATTAAAGCAAAGAGAAGTTGAGATTATGATTCACATCAGAGAATCTGCCGGACCTGAGGTATCTCCTGCAGCTGCTGATAGAGGGTGGCGAGCTGTTCACTGTTCTGAATGTAGACCGTGGTCGTGTAGCTGATGTACCTTTTCTGCCGGCTCTCTTTTGATCTCCAGTCCCGCGGCGCAAGGAGGAGACCGTGGAATACCTCCTCGATTCTGCCGCGAAGGGCTTTCTGAGAAGAACTATCGTCCTGCGATTCCGTAATAATTTTCATAACGGTGCGGGCCGGGTAGGCGGGTTTTTGATTGTCCATTATTGTATCCATAGCAATCCTTGCTAAAAAATACTATATTTGTGCCGGAATGAACACACAGCAGCTGAAAAAAGATTTCGGAAAACTGCTAAAAAGCAATCACCAGGCCGTCAGAAGGATGTTCGATACCGGCATTACGGACTGCTTCCGGGTTTACAACTGGAATATTGCCTCGATCCCCTGGTACATAGATTTTTACGGAAGTTTTCTCCACATAGTATCCTTCGCCGACAATCACAATCCGGATCTGCTCGAGATCGAACCGGAACTGCTGGAGACAGCTTCAGGTATGCTCTACGTACCTGAGGAGCGCACCTTCTTCAAGCACCGCTTCATTCAGGGAAAGGAGACACAGCAGGAGAAGCTTGCCGAAGAGGCCCGCATACTGACGGTCCGGGAAAACGGACTGACATTCAAGGTGAACCTCTCCGATTACATGGATACGGGGCTCTTTCTCGATCACCGGCTGAGCCGCAGGATGGTGCGTGAAACATCGGCCGGACTGCGGGTACTCAACCTCTTCGGGTATACCGGTGCGTTTACGGTATACGCCGCGGCGGGAGGGGCTGCGGCGACTACTACAGTCGATCTTTCGAAGTCATATCTGAACTGGGCCCGCGAAAACATGGAGCTGAACGGTCTTGAGGGACCGATGCACCGCTTTGAATCGGCTGACGCCCGTGACTTCCTCGCCGCCGCGGCGGAGCGTAAGGAGAAATTCGACCTGATCGTTCTCGATCCGCCCACCTTCTCCAACAGCCGTAAGATGGACGGCACCTTCGATATTCAGCGGGACTACGTCTGGTTCATCGGGACCGCCCTCAGGCTGCTTACCGGAAGCGGCGTCCTCTTTTTCTCAAACAACTACCACAGGTTCCACTTCGATCCCGGCAGGATCAGGAAGGCGGATATACGCGAGACGAGCCGGGAGACCGTTCCTCCGGACTTTTCCGGGAAAAAACGGCCCCACCGGAGCTGGGTGATCCGACCGGCGAACTGATAGGTGCGTCGGTCGGCGATAGGACCTCAATCGTTGGACTTTTTCCGGATCTTGGCCCAGGAATCCTTCATCGAGACCGTACGATTGAAGACCAGTTGACCGCCGGTTGAATATTTGCAGTCCAGACAGTAGTAGCCCTTGCGCAGGAACTGGAAGACCTGTCCTGGTTCGGCATCTTTCAGGGACGGCTCAAGCATGGCGTTTTCTACTATATCGAGGCTGTCGGGATTAATATCATCCAGAAAGTTGCCGGTACGGTATCCCGGGTTCTCGGTGGAGAACAGGTGCGAGTAATTGTGGATCCGGGCTTCTATGGAATGTTCCGCCGAAACCCAGTGACTGGTCCCTTTGACCTTCCGGCCGTCCTCAGTCCATCCTCCGCGGCTGTCGGGATCGTAGGTGCAGTGCACTTCGGTAATTTCGCCGGTGGAAGGATCCTTCACTACATCTACACAGGTAACGTAATATGCGTGCTTGAGCCTGATTTCACGTCCGGGAGCGAGGCGGAAGAATTTTTTGGGAGGATCCTCCATGAAATCTTCGCGCTCTATGTAGAGGTGCTTCGAGAAGGGGACCTTTCGGGTGCCGGCTTCCGGATCTTCCGGGTTGTTTTCTGCATCCAGCCACTCGACCTGGCCGTCGGGATAGTTATCTATCACGAGCTTCAGCGGATCGATGACCGCCATGACCCGCCTGGCCCGTTTATTGAGATCCTCCCGGAGGCAGTGCTCGAGGAGGGCTATATCGATGGTGCTGGTTGCCTTGGCCACACCGATACGTTCGGCGAAGTCACGGATGGACTCCGGGGTGTATCCCCGCCGCCGCAAACCGGAAACGGTCGGCATCCGGGGATCGTCCCATCCGTCTACGTATCCATCCCTGACGAGCTGGAGGAGCTTCCGCTTGCTCATAACCGTGTAGTTGAGGTTGAGCCGGGCGAATTCGTACTGGTGCGGCTGGTGTTCGATTTCCGTCTCCTGAATGACCCAGTCATAAAGGGGCCGGTGATCTTCGAACTCGAGTGTACAGATGGAGTGGGTGATATTTTCCAGGGCATCGGAGAGAGGATGGGTGAAGTCGTACATCGGATAGATGGTCCATGTCTCGCCGGTCCGGTGATGTTCGACCTTCTTGATCCGGTAAAGGGTCGGGTCCCGCATGTTGAGATTGCCGGAGGACATGTCGATCTTCGCTCGCAGTACATATTCACCTTCCGAGAATTCGCCGTTCCGCATCCGCTCGAACAGATCGAGATTTTCTTCGATTGAACGCGACCGGTCGGGGCTTTCCCGTCCCGGTTCGGTGAGGGTACCCCGGTAGGAGCGGATCTCCTCGGGACTCAGGCTGTCGACATACGCCTTTCCCCGTTTGATGAGGTGCACGGCGAAATCGTACAGCTGGTCGAAATAGTCCGAAGCGTAGTATTCATGTTCACCCCAGTCGAATCCCAGCCAGCGGACGTCGTGCTTGATGGATTCTATATATTCCAATTCTTCTTTTTCCGGGTTGGTGTCGTCAAACCGCAAATGACAACGTCCGCCGTATTTCTGGGCCAGACCGAAGTTGAGACATATGGATTTGGCATGACCGATGTGAAGATATCCGTTCGGTTCAGGCGGAAAACGGGTTATGACCTGTCCGTTATGGGTATTTTTTTTCAGATCTTCTTCAATTACCCTCTCAATGAAGTTGAGAGAAATGCTTTTATCATTGCTGTCAGTGTCGTTTGTTCCCATGTGTACTTCCCCTTCTGTTTCTGGTCCTGTGATAGGATAAGAGATGAGCCGGATTTGATCAATATCCCCGGGTTTCAGGCCATTCTACCGGCGCTTCACGGCAGGGCTGGAGTGAATGCCGATATACTTGTGATTCACCTTGAACAACAGTCCGGGTTTGTAGAAAGTCACCCGGTTCCGCCCCTCTGATTTGGACGTGTAGAGTGCATTGTCCGCCTGATCAATGATGGTCTTCGGGGGTTCGAGGCGTGACGGATCGATGTAGCTCACACCGACGCTCACGGTGATGCTGAGAGAGTGCCCGAGATAGGTGATCTCCATGTTTTCGATGTCCTGTCGTACGCGCTCGGCTACATGGTATGAGGCCTGCAGAGTGCTTTCGGGGAGCATGATGACGAATTCCTCGCCGCCGAACCGTGCAATTACATCTTCCCTGCGAAGACTCTTCTCGAGGGTCCGGGCGAGTTCGAAGAGCACCTTGTCTCCTGCAAGGTGTCCGTACCGGTCGTTCAGCTGCTTGAAAAAATCGATGTCGATCAGCATAACCGCCATGCTCTTGTTGTAGCGCTTGACTTTGGCCAGTTCTTCCGTGAGCCGTTTCATGAAAAAAGAGTGATTGTACAGCTGGGTCTTGAAGTCGGTCACGCTGCTGTGGTAGTGAATTGCGTTCTGAAGACTTATCGAGACGAACCGCATCAGCCGGTCGATATATACGATTTCGTCATCGGTGTATTCACCCTCGACGATCTTTTTCCCGATAATGATCAGGCCGTAGAGATCGGAGGGACCGTTTACCGGAATAATGATCTCCGGATCGAGTGGCTTCAGCTGTTCGGACAGATGAGCTTTGTTGACCGAGTATTCGAACAGGGTGTAGCTGATGGGTCCCGGATACTGATTGAAAAAGCTGTTGTACGGTTCGAGAGCGCTGACAGGGGCCGGAGAATCGATCCGCTTCAGGTTGTGATAGCAGATCGTGTTCGGACTATCATCCTGCCCGTGGGCCTTGAAGGAGAACTGCAGATAACTCGGCACGAACCGTTCGACCAGGTTCGCGATGATGTAATCGATCAGCTGATCGAAGTTTTCCTGATTGAAAATCTCAATGGCATCCGACAGGAGTTCCTCGAGATCGTGCACTTTGCGCTTGTAGTAGGTGATGCTTTCGATTATCCCAAGTGAATTGAGCAGATCATAGTTCCTGAGTGCTTCGGGGGTGTGGAGTAAATCATCTATCTGTTTCATTTCAGTGTACATAGTAAAATACCGTATTCCGTCCTTGTTCACAAGTATTTTCTGGTGTCAGGATTTGGAATTCCCGTAAACGATGGCGTGCAGGTCCGGGAGATGGGGGGAAAACCGGCGTACGAGGGCATAGCCGGCAAGGTCGAACACTTTTTTATTACACCGGTCCAGGACGACCGAGTCGGAGGTGGCTACGATCACTGCCGGAGTCTCGATGAGATAGCCGTCTACGCCGACCGGGTCTACGATCTCTACTGCGGCGTTTATTTCCGGCATCTGCTCCAGTAATTGACGGGGATCACGCATCAGCTCCGGATACAGTGTCCTGCATGATGAATCGATGCAAAGCACCGTCCGGGAGACTCCAAGGGATTGGAGCGCATCAGCAATTATCCGAAGCGCCCCGAGGAAAAACCCCCGGTTCCCGAAGCTGGAAAAATTCTCTCCGTCATCCCGCAGGAAGCGGTCCGTGGCGATGAAAACATTCCGTCCGTAGAGATAGTTCACGATCAGGAGGAGCGTATTGAGCAGGTCAGCTGCGAGGGTCTGCCCCTTCGATTCCTCCGGAGACAGGCTTTGTCCGATCCGCCGGCGGTTCACCGGGTCGGGGAAGATACCCCGATAGAGGGCGGTTCGCTGGTACCTGTTCAGACCGTAATGGTCGGCAACCAGCAGCCGGCTCCGTTTCTCCGGATATCCCCGGTTGAGAAGCCAGAAATATTCATGAACAGCAGTCGTGAAGCTGCTGCCCTCCAGAATCCCGTGCATGCATTCCCCGTGCATTGTCAGTTGGTTTCAATTACCGATAAATCGTCTGTATTCTATCAGATTTTCGGGCTTCTGTTTATCAATCGCCGAGGTCAGGGCGAGTATTTCATAGGTGAGCCGATAGTACCTGCTGTTTCCGGATTCCTTCCGGGGGAGCCTGGTACAGATCCCATGGAGGGTCTGTTCCGCTTCAGGGTAGCGTCCGTACAGAATCATTTCATGAACTGCGGCGAGTTCCGCCGGGACGGCTTGCGCGATGGAGGGATCCGCGAGCTCAGACCCGCGGTTCCCGAGATGGATCACACCGCAGAGGTTCGAAAGAGGGGCGCTCTTTTCCAGGAAAGCGCCCTCACCGCGCAGGGGACGCTGATCGAAGGGTGATAAAAGTGCATTGGATATCCACGCGATACAGGCCCCGGTGTCCGAACATCTTCTGATCAGGACGATCAGGTCCCCCTTCTCGAAATAGCCGCGGAGGATTATCCGGGCGGATGCGTCTTCACCCAAGACGGCCCCCATGCAGGCCCCGATAATCCTGTATTTGTCCTGCAGTGACAGATCAGCGGTGAGCTCGAGCTTCTCAATCATATAAAGGCACACATCCCGAACAAGTAAATAGTTTTGCTTCTTCGAGAGCACAGCGGTACCTTCGGACGGCCGGTCCGAACTCCCGGATACTTCCACGATCAGCTTGTTTTCCTGATTTGCGGCTGTACGGGTTACTGCTGCACAGCCGGCTGCAATCAGAAGAATACAGACTGCCGCTGAAATGATCGTTCCTTTTTCGTGCATACTTAGACTCCTTGCAGTGGTTCTGTCATTAATCAGGAGTCAATAATGCGCTGTGCTTCAAAGGACGGAATCTTTTACGGGACTTCCCGACTGGTAGTGCATGGGCACTCGCACCTTAATCTCGGTCCCTTTTCCCGGTGCGGTGGATATCTGGAACTCACCATGCAGCAAACGGGTCCTCTCCTCTATGCTGGTGAGTCCAATATGGGGTTCCTGCGAAACGGTACTGGAGTTAAGATGCGAGGGGTTGAAACCACGGCCGTTGTCACGGATCCGTAAAATGATGTGAGGAGAAGAAGCGATAAGCCGAACAGTGGCATGAGTTGCCGCGGAGTGTTTTCGAATATTCCGGAGAGCTTCCTGTGCGATCCGGTATATATTGATCTGTGTCGTGTAGTCGAGACGCAGCCTGTCGAGTCCGATCGGTCTGAACTGTACATGAATACTGGTCTGGGCAGCCATTTCATTGCACATTACCCTGATGGCCCCCACCAGACCGAGGTGGTCCAGATTGTAAGGTCGAATAGAACCTGAAATACGACGGGTGGATTGAATGATTTCCTGCATATCAGCGCTGATTCTCTGTAAATCATTCAGAACAACCGGCTGACCGTTTTTATCTCCGTCGATGATGTTCTCGAGCCGAATCTTCAGGGATGCCATATCCTGTATAATGTCGTCATGCAGATTGTATGCAATCTGTTTTTTCTCCTCCTCCTGTACCCTCAGGAGGGACTGGGTGAGATTGCGTATTCGGTCGGAAGCTTCATTTTTCTGGCGGATGAAATAGAAATGCAGGTTCAATCCGAAAAAGAAGAGAAGCATGAAGATTATAATCAGGTTGTTCAGGATCTGAAGCTTGCGCAGCTGATTGCGGCTGAGAGTGTAAACCTCCCGGTCCAGAGTCAGAAGGTCCTGTTCAAAACTGTTCACCAGCGGAGATGTGAGGAACTCATGAACAGATGCCGGGTCGTTTTCATATGCAATCCCAGAAATGATCTGCTGCAGCCCCCTGTCCAGATAGGGCCATTTCACATATATCGCGGAGAAGTTGTCCCTGACGCGCGGATCGAGGACTCTCACTGTTGTAAACTCATCAGAGGCGAAGACTTCATTCATCGAGGTCTTAAAAGTCGAAAACTTGATAACCAGGCGATAAAGGTCGCTTTTCTCGAAAGACTTGCTGTACAGTTCATTTTTCAATGCCATCCAGCTGATGTAAAAGTGTGAAATGTTCCTCTGGTTGTCCGAAATATCAGTCTGCTGCCGCGAAGTGTAGAAAAACAGTACGATCGTTGCACACAGCAGGATGAGAAGAATAACAGCACCGGTGATGGAATGGGAATGTGGGATTCGCTTCGCCTTTTTCATCGTGTGCCGGGCATGAGGCCTACTCTTCGATTTTCATGATTTTTTCAACTCTTCTCGAATGCCTTCCGCCCTCGAATTCCGTATTCAGGTATGCATCCAGCATTTCTTCCACAGGTTCGCAGTACTCAATCCGTCCGCCGAAGGCGATAAAATTGGCATCGTTGTGCCGTTTGCCCATAGCGGCTGCATAGCTGTTCTGCGGCAGAGCGCAGCGGATTCCCTGATACTTGTTGGCACTCATGGAGACTCCTATGCCGGTCCCGCAGCAGACGATGCCGCATGTGTATGGTTTGGAGCGGAACTCTTCCACCGCGTCTTTTACAATGTCCGGATAGTCGATTGACTGCTCCGAAAACACTCCCATGTCAGTTATCTCATCGCCTCTTTTGCGAATATGTTCGACCAGTCTGTTCTTCAGCTCCAAAGCGCCGTGATCGGCGGCAATCACTATTTTATGCTTCACTCTTTTCTCCTCGAGGATTAGATGCAATGTACTCATGTCCAGTATATCCATCTGCGTTAAAAACGACAATATTCGCCGAATTGCCGGTTGATATAATTCATTCCCTTGCATATAGTATTTCCATGAACAAAATTGATGAAATCCGCAGTGATTTGATAAAGGCCCAGAGAAACGAAATAACCGAACATACTATCTATCTGAAGCTGGCGGAGCGGCAGAAGGACCGCCGCAACAGGGTAACTCTGCAGAAGATCGGCAAGGAAGAGTATACCCATTACGAGTTCTGGAAAAAATATACCAATCGCGATGCCAAACCGAACAAAATGAAGATCTGGTTCTACCTCATGGTCTCCCGTCTGTTCGGCCTCACCTTCGGCGTCAAGCTCATGGAACTCGGAGAAGAACAGGCCCAGATCAACTACCAGAAGATCGAAGAGATCATTCCCGAAGCCCGTAAGATAATAATCGACGAAGATTCCCACGAGACGGCGCTTATCCAGATCATCGAAGAGGAACGGCTCTCCTATGTCGGTTCGATCGTGCTGGGGCTGAACGATGCTCTGGTTGAACTCACCGGTACCCTGGCCGGTCTTTCATTTGCTCTGCAGAATACAAGACTCATAGCAATGGTAGGCCTGATTACCGGTATTGCCGCCTCCCTCTCGATGGCGGCTTCCGAGTATCTGTCAAAAAAATCAGAAGGGGAACATGAAAAGGCTCTTCTCTCTTCCGTCTATACGGGAATTGCCTACATCGGAACGGTGGTACTGCTTGTACTGCCATTCTTCCTGATGGTCAGATATCAGCTTGCGCTTCCAGCTACTATTGGTATCGGTCTGATGATTATTCTTGTGTTCAACTTCTATATAGCAGTGGCCAAGGATTACTCTTTTACCAGACGGTTCCTCGAGATGGCCGGAATCAGCGTTGGCGTAGCCCTGTTTTCATTTATTATTGGTATTCTTATCCGCAGTGTATTCGGGATTGACGTGTAGGCGGAACATCACTGCTTTTTCCGTATTTTTTCCTGCAGTTCGGTAGTCAAAGTCTCGAGGGAGGCGGCATAGTTCAGTGTTTTTCTCTCCATGGAGGCGAAGTGCCGGGCCAGGATGTAGGAATGCAGCAGAATGAAAATCCACAATGCATAGTGCAGGAGATATCCGTTCCCCACGAGCAGATTGTAATGCAGGATATCATGTATGCTTGCGAGAACGAGAACTGAAAATCCCACTGCATACACGAGTGCTTCCGCCCGGTGTCTGAACATCGCAAGTCCGAGTCCTCCGAGGATCAGAGCGAATTCCCAGACCAGGTAAATCTCGAAGACCAGGAAAAAATTGGCGTGCTGCCGCACAGGCATAATGAATGCGGAGAGGACGAGAAATCCGATTACAATGTTGGTCACTGGAAGAAACGGCCGCCATGATTCGCCGGGGAACTTGAGAATGTGATATCGGTAGTAGAAGTAGGCGGCAGCGTAGACCGAAACAAACTCCATCGCGGTACTGAACTCGAAACCCATCCATGGGACGGCCCACTGCATGAACCGCGCACCGGTGAGTATTCCCCGCAAAGCTATCATGATGCAGAACAGTGCGAAGAAAAGCGACTGCTGATCTCTTCGGCGGGATGAGTAAATTCCGAGATGATAGAGTGCCATCATGAGAATGCTGCCGAACAGGAACAGGTCGGTGGCGACTTCCCTGTAGTAAATACTGAAGATCTGATCGGGGGTTCCGATCAGGGGCGCTTTCCAGATTCCCCCCTTTGTTGCCTGGTAATTGCTGACATGCATCAGCAGGTTGAGTTCTGATTGATTTACCTTCGCGGACCAGATTCTCGGTATGACTTTGGCGCTTGATGTCTGACGCGCGGTACCGACCATGCCCGTGCTGATTGCCCGTTCGCTGTCGATATAAAGAGTGTATGCCGAAGATATTTCCTGGATGTAGAGGCCATACCGCTGAAGGTCCTGCGGGAGGAGAACTTGGAGCACGAATGTTCCGTAGGATTCGGCGGGGTGGGAAGGAATCTGCAGATTCCAGAATCCGGGGACTGAGATGTACTCCTGCTCCTGAATCAAAACATCGTTGAACTGAATGAACTCCTTCGGTGAGAGCAGCACCGAGTGGAGAAATATCCACTCTCCCCTTAATGGAAGGGGCCCGTCTTCCTCAAAGTTCCAGCTGCGGGCATCTATAACACCTCTCTCTGCGGTAATATCCGAATCAGCAGCGAAGCTCTGCGGCAGCAGCATGATCTTCCAGATGGACAACAGAACGATGAAAATGAGAATCCCGAGAGTGATGCGCCTGAAGGTACTATTCATTATAACTTTTCTCAGAGGGAATCTTACCGCAATTATCCGTAAAAAAAAAGTAGGAATAAACGGAAAAAAGCCGGGAGAGGCTTTGAATTTCATTTAAAACCTAGTATTTTACTAAAGTAATCGCTTGATGTTTTGGAGAGATGTATGGCGCTGATGACAATCCGCAACCTGACTTCATCCGTGTACGATAACAACGAAGAGCAGGAAAAACAGATCCTTAAAGGAGTAGATCTCGATATCGAACCGGGCACGGTCCATGTGTTGATGGGAACGAATGGTTCCGGCAAATCCACCCTTGCCCATGTTCTCATGGGACACCCGATGCACAGGGTTACCGGAGGATCGGTCTCCTTCGACGGGAAGGAACTTCTGGAAATGGCGGCCGACGAGCGGGCGAGGGAGGGACTGTTTCTGGCCTTCCAGTATCCTACTGTCATCCCGGGCCTGCCGGTGGCGGCTTTTCTGAAGAAGTCTGCCGAAGCATATCGGGGAGTGCAGCTGAGCGTACGGGAGTTTCAAAAAGAGCTGCGCGGACTGATGAAGGAGCTGAAAATCCCGTCCTCCTTCCTCGGCCGTTTCCTCAACGAGGGTTTTTCCGGAGGCGAGAAAAAACGATTGGAAGTGCTGCAGCTCATGCTCCTCAAGCCGAAGCTTGTAATTCTCGACGAGACTGACTCGGGTCTCGATGTGGATGCGCTCAAGCAGCTATTCGGCAGTATTGGAGGGTACATCGGCGGGACCGGAACCGTCCCGGCGGATTCCGGGTCAGGGGCCGGCAATGGTTCCGATTCGAGTACCGGCCCGGGTTCCGGCTCCAGGAAGCCTGAAAGGTCGCTCTTAATCATAACCCACTATGAGAGGGTCCTCGATTACATACATCCCGATCACGTGCACGTCATGAGTGAGGGAAGGATTGTCAGGAGCGGAGGAGTCGAGCTCGGACATTCGATCAATACAGAGGGCTTCGAGGCAGCTGTGCGCTGATTCGGGAGGCAGGAATGAAGCACGAGCAGCGGGAACATCTCCTGCGCATTAACAACGACTATG
>Ga0272441_10011190_pt1 | contig 13366 bp, 6 predicted proteins | sample SSMProp6N_FD_193582 | JGI IMG/M metagenome (GOLD analysis project Ga0272441, IMG submission 193582) | Marine sediment archaeal communities from Little Sippewissett salt marsh, Falmouth, MA, United States - SSM-Prop-6N | ecosystem: Environmental > Aquatic > Marine > Wetlands > Sediment ... | reverse complement strand
CGTAGAAAAACGTGATCGGGAAGGCGGCCTCGCGTCGCGTCCGGCTACGCCGCCCGCGACGCGAGGCCGGTCGAAAGTGTAAACCATGTGCTGGCACAACCTGTAACCCATGTCGTGGCCCTTGACATTGCGTGGCCATGCTTGCAGTTGGACAGTCTGCATGCTCACGCCGCTCGACAAGCTCGCGGCCTCCGCTTCGCTCCGGCAAGCGTGAGCATGGCACCCACGCTGAACACTTACCCCGCGCTCGGGGGTCTACATGATTTCGGTGAGCAGGCCGCCGGTGGCCACGTTGCCGCCGACCGGCGGGGTGACGTAGGCGACGCACCCGTGCGGATGCGGCAGTCGGCCCTTGGGGTCGATGCCGAGCAGCTTGTAGATGCTGCCCGAGAGGTCCCACGGGTAGACGGGCCGCTTGACGACTTTTTCGCCGAGTCGGTCGGTGACGCCGACGACCTGGCCGCCCTTGAATCCGCCGCCCGCGACGACGACGGAGAACGCGTCACAGAAGTGCTGCCGCCCGCCGTTCCACGGCGGTTCCTTGGAGATCTTCGGCGTGCGGCCGAACTCGCCGCCCCAGACGACGATGGTCGTCTCCAGCAGCCCGCGCTGGTGCAGGTCCTCCAGCAGCGCGGAGAAGCCCTTGTCGAGGTCCGGCAGCATCTTGTCCATCCTCTCGAAGTGCTGCTTGTGGGTGTCCCATCCGCCCCAGTTGACGGTGACGAACGGGACGCCGGCCGCGACGAGCCGCCGGGCCAGCAGGCACGACTGCCCGAACGTCGTGCGGCCGTAGCGGTCGCGCAGGTCGTCGCTTTCGGCCGACAGGTCGAACGCCTCCTTGGCCTCGCCGAGGATGAGGTCGTAGGCCTTGCGCTGGTTGGCGTCCATCTCCCTGAGGGCCGCGTCGAGCTCGGCGCGACCGGCGAGCGCGTCGAGCGACTCCAGCAGCGCGCGCCGCTCCTTGAGCCGCTCGGTGGTCATGCCGGACGCCGGGACGATGCCGTCGACGCGGAAGTCCCGCGCGCCGGGATTGCCTCCGGTGGCGAACGGGCTGCAGCGGGCGTCGAGGAACCCCGCGGAATTGAACCGGCCCGGCGGGCGGGTGATGGCGATGTACGGCGGCAGCGCGCCCTGGTAGCCGCCCTCGTAGGCCTTCTTCAGCGCCACGACCGCGCCCATGGACGGGTAGACCAGTTCCCCGGAGGGCAGGGTGCCCGTGAGCATGATGTAGGAGGCCGTCTCGTGGGCCCGGGTGAAGTGCGTCATGCCGCGGAGGATGGCGAACTTGTCGGCCTGTTGGGCCAGCAGCGGCAGCGTCTGGCAGAGCTGGATGCCCGGGACGTTCGTGGGGATGGCCCTCTTGTAGGGGCCCGTGTAGTCGTCGCCCGCGCCGGGCTTCGGGTCGAACGTGTCGGTGTGGGGCGGCCCGCCGCCCATCCAAAGCTGGATGACGGCCTTGGCCGTGGCCTTGTCCGCGGCCCCGGCCGGTTGGGCGAAGGTGGCCAGCTTCAGCCAGTCGCCCATCGCCAGGCCGGCCGCGCCCAGCGCGCCCAGGCGAAGGAACTCGCGCCGCGGCATGCCGCACAGCGCGCCAGGCGACTCGTGACGACTCGCGTTCGGCATGGCTTCACCTCTTGCTCACAAGCACACTTTGGCCCCGACTTCCGTCGGGGCTCCAACGTGTGGCACCCCGTACCACTTTCGCCGTCGCGCCGCTGCGACAGGGCGCGCTCAGTGATTGAACAGGAACTCCTTCGTGTTGAGGACGGCCCAGACGACGTCCTCGACGGCCTGCTTCCGGGCGGCCTTGTCGCGGGCGATGTAAGCCGCGGCGGCGCGCCGCTCCTCGTCGGTCGGCGGGCGCGACAGCGCCGCCAGGTAAACCTCCTCGATGATCGCGTCGTCGCTGCCGGCCTCGCGAAGCAGCCGGCGCAGGCGCGGGCTCCGCGCGATCCGGTTGCCGACGTGCGAGGAGTTCGCCATGTGCAGCGCCTGCCGCATCGACGTCTGCCACGAGCGGTCGCCCTCGTGGGCCGAGTCGCGCGGCGGGCGGCCGAACAGCTCCAGGAACGGCGTCGTGATCGTCCCGTCGTCCACCTGCGCCGCCCGGAAATCGTCGGGCAGGTAGGTGTACGGCTCGGGGACCCGGCTCGAGAACTCCTCGGACGTCTCGGTCACCTGGCCAATCGCGTCCAGAAGCTGCTCGGCGCCCAGACGCCGCGCGGGGTACCGCGCAAAGTGCGCCACGTCCCTGGCGTTCCACCGGTTCGGCTCGGACGACTGCTGGTACGTCCGCGAGGCGAGGATCAGCCGGTAGACGTGTTTCAGGTCGTACCCGTGCTCGACGAGTTCCTTCTCCAGGTGCGCCAGCAGCTCGGGGTTCGTCGGCGGGTTCGTCGGGCGGATGTCGTCGGGCTCGTGGACGATGCCGCGCCCGAAGAGCCAGTACCACACGCGGTTGACGACGGCCCGGGCGAACCACGGGTTGTCGGGCGCCGTGAGCCACGCGGCCAGGGCCTCGCGGGGGTCCCGGCCGTCGGCGACGGGGATCGGCTGGCCGCCCAGGGGCGTTGGCACGAGGACGTCCCCGGTCGACGGGTCGCGCGCGGCCGCCTCGGGATCGACGTAGACGATCTCTTCCTTCCACTCCTGGGTGCCCTTGATCTTGACCTGGGCGAAGAACGCCGCCATGCCGAGGTTGTCGCGGAGCGTCCAGTTCTCGGTCGGGTGGGCGTGGCACCGGGCGCATTCGAGCCGCGCGCCCATGAACACCAGCGCGGTGGCCTCGGCGTAGCCCTGGGCGTCGCGTTTGCGGAGCGCCCGGTAGTAGTTGGCCGGCGGGCTGCGGAAGTTGCTCCCGCTCGAGACGAGAAGCTCCCGCACGAACTGGTCGTACGGCTTCTCTGCGGCGATGCTGTCGCGGACCCATCGGGCGTAGGCCTGGACGGCGTTGGGCCAGAGGTTGCTGGGATACTCGCTCTTGATGCGCAGGAGGTCGCCCCACTTGTGTGCCCAGAAGTCGGCGAACTCCGGGCGGTCGAGCAGCCGGTCGACCAGGCGCGCCCGCTTCGCCGGGTCGGCGTCGGCCAGGAACGCCCGCGCCTCGTCGGGCGTCGGCAGGATGCCGACCACGTCGAGGAACGCGCGCCGGAGGAACTCGGCGTCCGAGCACGTCGGCGACGGCGGGATGCCCAGCTCGCGGAGCCTCGCGACGACCAGCTCGTCGATCCGGTTGTTGGCCGGGTACTCCGGGAACGGGTCGGGCGCCGTCTGCGGGACCGCCACGCGCACCACGGCAGCGCGACGCAGCGCCGCCACCGTGAGAAATGCCTCGCCGCAGCCGCGGGCCGTCACCCGGCCCGAGTCGGTCACCTCGGCCACGCCGGGGTCCGACGACGCGTACCGCGCGCCGGCGGTCATGTCGCTGCGGGTGCCGTCGGAGTACACGGCGTGCGCGCGCAGCTGGCGGCTTTCGCCCGTGCGGAGCGTGACGACCGCGGGCTCGACCTCGACGGCGACCGGCCGCGCCGCCGCGGCGTCGGCCCATCTCGCGCCGCCGGTGATCCACGACAGCAGCAGCGCGTGCTCGGGTGAGCCGGACTGGACGGCAGCCCCGCCCGCGTGGGGCGACGCCCCGGTCACCTTCAGCAGCAGCAGGCTCTTGCGAGGCTCGACCGTGTTGACGCGCCGCCCGGGGGCCGCGCGGGTGAGCGCCGCGTAGTCCTGCTCCGGGTACGCGCCGAAGAGCGACAGCCGGAGGTTACCTTTGCCGGCGGCGGCCCCGTGACATGCCGACGTGCTGCATCCCAGGCGGTCCACGAGCGGCATGACGTCCGCGGCGAAGAAGACCGCCTTGCCCTTGCCCGCCGCGGCCGGGGTGGGTGTGCCGCGCGTGGCGCCGGCCGTTGCGGCGGCGGGCGCCTCGCCCGGGCGCTGGGCCACGGCAGCCTGCCTCGCGCCGCCCGCGGCGGCGACGGCCAGCGCCGAGACGGCGACGGCTGCGATCACCAGGAACCTGACAGGCGCGTCCCTCATGGCCACTCACCTCGGACCCCGCCCGGACGGCCGGCGGCGCCCAGCCATTGAACACTCGGGCGTGAAGGCCGGCCCGGCGAAAACGCCCCGCACGACCGGCCGGGCATGGCGCCGCCATTATACCTTCGCGGCGGCGCCGACCGGTCCTGGCGTCGGATCGTGCTTATGTCACTTGCTTCCGAGCGGGTGCCACGGTTTGGCCCCGGTCCCGAAGCCGATCATTGGCATCGGGGATCCCGGGTCGCGTCGGCCGCGACTGGGGCTGTATCGGGGCAAGCCGTGCCGCCGATCGGGCCTACAGTCGCACTGCTTGCCCTTCGGGTCAAGCAGTGGCCCCCGCCTGCGATGACAACAACAACGACGCACGGCGGGACGGGCCCGCCGTGGCACAAACGGCAACGGCATTCCCGGCAGCGCCGGAGCGGGGGATGCCGTTCACGTCGCCCCCCGGCGCCCGGCGGGTCACTTCACGGGGACCAGGCGGATCTCGTCGAGGTTCATGCCGCCGCCGCCCAGGCTGGTGATCCTGAGGACGTTGCGGCCCTCGGCCAGCTCGATGGGCACCGGCAGCGACGCGTCGCGGCAGACGCGCCAGCCGTCGGTCCGGTCGAGCAGGAAGTTCTCCAGGCCGTCGACGGCGCGGCCGTTGACGCTGAGGCTCCGCGGCGAGTTGGCCAGCGTCGCGTAGCGGAGCACCACCTCATACCGGCCGGGCCGCGCGCCCTCGACCGCCCATTCGAGCCAGTGGCCGGCGGCGTTCCAGTACTTGAAGAGGCCCCGGCGCGGGCTCGGGACCACCTCGACCGCGCCGCCGCCCTGGCCGGTGAACGCCCCGGCGGAGATGACGATGTCGGGCTGTCCGGCGCGGCTGAGGCGGATCTCGTCGAGGTTGATTCCTTGGCCGCCGAGGCTCGTCAGCCGCAGGACGTTGCGACCCGCCGCCAGGGGCACCGGTGCCGGCAGACGGACAAGCTTCCAGTTCACCCAGCCGCCGGTCGCCGCCAGCGTGACCGATTCCAGGCCCTTGACGACCTTGCCGCCGGCGGCCACCTGCCGCGGTGCGGCGAACTGCGTCGTGTATCGTAGCGCGAGCCCGTAGTCGCCGGCGGCGGGGGCTTCGACGGCGTACTCCAGCCAGTGACCCTCGGCGTTCCAGTACTTCACGAAGTCGGTGGTGGCCAGGGTGCCGGGGTCGAAGAGGGTGACCTTCCCGCCGCCCTCGGCCGAGAAGCCGGTGGCCGCGATGATGAGGGGCTCGGCGTCCGGGATGCGGGTGAAGTCGGCCAGCGGGACTTTGGGCTCGGCCGCGGGGCCGGTGACGATGGGCGGCCGCTTGTCGAGCGCGCCCGGCGGATAGCGGGCCTCGAACGGGCCGATGTCGATGGCCGCGCCGTACGTCCGCGGGTTGCCGGCGAAGTCCACGTCGAAGTCGAAGTCGGGGAACGTCTCGCGGGGGTAGTACTTGCTGACGTCGGTGCCCATGTCCACGGCAGGCCCGGCGGGCTTCGGGCGGAAGTCCCAGGCCGCCGGGTCGGCGACGACGGCGGCGAGGTCCGCGACGGTGAACTCACCCTCGTTCAGGTGTTTGCGGACGCCGACGTAGAGGTTGTGCGACAGCGTGTTGCCGGGCTTCAGGGGGTACCCTTCGACGCCGGTGATGATGTTGTTTTTGACGACGAAGGCCTCGGCCGACCGGTCGTTGACGTAAAACGCGGCGTCGTCGAGACCGATGAAGTTGTTCAGGAAGTAGTAGTGCCGCGTGGGGCTGCCGGGCCAGATGCCCACGGTGGCTCCGCTTGGGGCGGTGAAGACGTTGTTGATGACGTAGATGCGCTCGGCGCTCTGGAGCGTGATGCCGATGTTCGACCGGTGCACCTCGTTGCGGGCGACGAGGATGTCGCGGCAGCCCAGGTAGATGGTCAGGGGGTTGCTGTGGACGCCGCGGCAGTCGGTCACCGTGTTGCCGACGATCTGGCCGTGCTGGATGTCGTAGAACCTGAGCGGCGAGCGGCCCACCATGCGGACGCGGTTGTCGCGATAGACGACGTTGCGGCCGATTCTCGTGCCGACGGCGTTGCTCCGCGGGCAGTCGTGGATGTGGTTGCCCGAGACCATGTGGTCATTGGCCCTCACGAAGTAGACGGCGCTGCCGGCGCCGACGGTCCGGATGCGGGTGATCTCGTTGTCGCGGATGGTCACGCCCTCGACGTTCTGGCCGTGGATCGCCTGGCGGAAGTTCTGGATTCTGAGGCCCCGGAGGGTGACGTGTTTGATGCCGCGGCGTCCGAACTCGATGCCGACGCCCCGCACCGTGAAGGTCATGCGGCAGCGGGCGGGGTCCTTGTCGTCCCACGGCCACACGGCGACGGCGTGGCCCCCGCCGGCCCCCGGCTTCTCGACGAATACGTATTCGCCCGGCCGGTCGAGCACGGCGGCGCTCAGGCAGTTGACAATCGCGTAGCGGCGCCTCGGCTGGCGGTACGCCTTCCGGAAGGTCACGGTGTTCGACGCGGCGTCCCAAGCGGTGATGGGCAGGTACTCGACCATGTTGTGCTCCGTGGTCACGTAGAGGTACGCCCCGACGAGCAGCCTGCCGCCGATCTCCGCCAGCCGCGCGTCCGCCAGCGTCGTGCTCGTCGGCGCCGGGTCCACCACAAGATAGCTCCGCTCGTCACCGCTGTAGAAGGGGTCCTCGGGGTTCGGATGCTGCGCGGGGAACAGCATCCGGTCGTCCTGGACGAGGCCGGCGCTCAGGGCGGTCAGGCCCTTCGCGCCGCCGGGGATCGTCGCGGTGTAGATCTTCCGCCAGTTCGGGTTGCCGCCGCACTCCTCGGGCGACGCGCAGCGCCGCCACCCGGTGATCGGCTCGCCGCCGTCGAGCACGGCCGGGCCGCGGCCGAAGTCGCCGGCGCTGTTGCCGTCGTAAGTGACGGGCTTGCCCAGCTCGCCGGACCAGGGAATCTCCAGGTTGCCGCGATAGATGACGCCGCCCTTGAAAACGATCGTGTCGCCCGGGGCGAACGTGGTCTGCGCGGCCGTGCCCTCGGCCGCGGGGTCGCCCGGACAGTGCTTGAAGGCCGCCTGCGGCGAGGTTCCCGCGGCGGCGTCGCTCCCGGCGTCGAAGTCCACGTAGTACGTCGCCGCTTCCACAGCCGGTGCCGCGAGCCCCACGGCCGCCGACACGCACAACCCGATGAGCAGTCGTATAACGCAAGCGTGCATGGGTGCATTCCTCCTGTTGCAGGGATGATGTCGCGTCTGTGTACGTGTTCAGCGTGGACCGTCTGAACTCCCATTCCGGGGGTGCCACGGCCACGCTTGCGTGGCCATGCTGGCCGTCGAGAGGCCCACATGCTCACGTCCCGATCCACAGCATCGGGATGAGCATGGCACCCACGCTGAACACGTGCGGGTCTGTTGCCCGGCCTACCTGACCTAACACCGGCCGGGCCGGGCGGTCTCGCACGGAGCGCGCCGTGACTGTTGCGGCACACAGGCGGACAGGCCGCTCAGGCGGAACCGCGCAGCGCGGCCGAGAGCTTCTCGAAGAAGGCGCTCCAGGCGGCGTTCTCGGCGCGGCCGTCCAGGCCCAGGCGGGCGACGACCATGGCCCACTCGGGGATGACGAAGCACTTGTTGTTGTTGAACCCCGAGGCGGCGAAGGTCCCAGGCGGCGCAGCCGGCCACCTGCGCCGGCCGTCGGGCCCCAGGCCGTTGACCCACCAGTTGTAGCCGTAGACGCCGCGACCGTCGAGCCACGTCGCGGGCCCCGCGAGCGGCAGGCCGACAGGCACCTGCGCGATGGTGGCCGCCTCGACCCACGATGCGCTGATGAGCCGGCGGCCGTTCCACGTGCCGCGCTGGAGGAACAGGTGTCCCAGGCGGGCCAGGTCGAGCGCGGAGATCATCACGTGCCCGTGGTGGTTGCCGGACCCGGTGCCGACCGCCCCGGCCCTGGCGGGGTCGCCCCAGTTCCACCGGGCGGAGTCCATGCCGATGGCCTCGGCGACGCGCCGGCGGAAGAGGTCCTTGAGCGGCTCGCCGGCGAGGCGTGCCAGCACGTTGCCGAACTGGTTCATCGCCGAGTCCCAGTAAGCGTAGCTGGAGCCCGGCGGGGCAAACAGGGGCGCCGCGCTCGGCACCAGCGGTGTCCGGCTCGGTCCGTGGGCGTAGTCGCCCTGCGGCTCGTCGCCCTGGGCGCGGTAGCCGCTGGTCATCGTCGCGAAGTGGCGCAGCGTCACGGACGGGTAGGTCTCGGCCAGCGCGGGGACGACCTCTGCGGCCCGCGTGTCGAGCGTGCACGTGCCGTCGTCCACCAGGAGGCCCAGCACGGTGGAGGTGAACGCTTTGGTGACGGACCAGACGCCTTGCACGTGGTCGGCCTCGGGCCCCTTCCAGATGAGGCGTCCGTTGCGGACGACGACCGCGCGCTTGGCGCCGTCGCGGCCGACGTGCTCGGCGAGGCAGTCCATCGCCGACTCGAGCGCCGCCGGGTCGACGCCCTGCGACTCGGGCGAGACTTCCTCCCATCGCGTGCCGGGGAACGCCGCCTCCTGCGCCGCCGTCGCCGAGAGGGCCAGCGCGAGCGCACACACCAGGCACACCAGAAGCGGCAGTTCGATCACGGGGGTCTCCTCGGGGCCGGCGCGTCCGCCGGCAATGACTCTCGGCCCACGACCGTGACGGGTCCGTTGATCTGCGCCACCGGGGCGCCCGGGCCATAAGATTACAGAGGAATGCCCCGTTCTGCAACTGGCCTGCTCCGCGTGTCATCCTGATGGGGGCAGCGCCTGCGGCGCTCGTCGCGGCCCGCGCGCTGGTTGGGTGGCATGGCCACGCTTGACGCAGTTCCCGAGCCCCGTCGAGGGGCGTGGCCATGGTTCTGTGAGATCCCATTACAGGAGACTCGTGTCATCCCGCGTAGTCGCCGACCGCGCGTTGATGGCGTCGATGGGCCGATGGGTGTGGCTCTCGCAGCCTGGGGGCTCCTGAAGGGTCAACTCCTCCGGTGGCGGCGGCGCGCGGCCAGGGTCGCAAGGCCCGCAGCCAGCAGGATCACGGTCGCAGGTTCGGGCATGATCTGGAGGCCGTAGAACCCGCCCACCCGGACACCGTGATCGTACGGGTCGTTGGTGGCGAATCCCTTGTGCGGAGCGAAGTTGATGGGCGTCTCCGACACGAGAAACCCCGGCAGACTGGAGGACCGGCCTGTGGCGTCCATCAAGAGCCAGTCGTCGAACTCGAAGTCCTCTCGGGCGTCGCGCACGCCCGCAGCGCACCAGGCGCCCAGGTCCACGCCGACGTACAGGTCGTTATAGGGGCACTCCAGATACGGAACCAGAATTGGCTCCCGGCCGACGCGATCCCAGACGGCCTCCATCAGGGCCTCGACGTCGACCCGCTGCCCGTCGGTGATGATGAACGCCAGCGTGGCATAGGTGATTTTGACGTCGTCGTGCGCGGGAATCTGCACCCTGAACGACACCGACGGCGAGCCGTTCACCGTCGCAGGAAGCGGGTAGTACACCTCGTCGCCGTACAGGTACGGGTAGCCGCCCGGACTCTCGTCCCCGGCGCCGTTCGCCGTCGCAATGGGAATCGCAACGGCCGTGGCCACGATGCTCGCCGTGACGAACGGCATCGTGAGCCAGTAGTCCTCAGGGCCCGTCTGGGCCCGGGCCGAGGACGCAGCCAGGCCGACCACGCACACGACGACCCCGACGTACTGCCACCGCTCTCGCAGAAGCATGGACGTCCCTCCTGAAGGCGTCAGTGCCGCGCGCCGGACGCCGAGAGATCGCTTCACGTCCCGCTGACAGGTCATCGGGTGCAAATGCCGGGCCAAACGGGTCAGAGGGCGGCAGGTCGGGCCTTAAGCGGTGGTCCGGGCAGGCCTTGCGTCGTGCGCGCGGCCCGGGCGAGGGCGGGCTCTGTGTTGCTCCGGGGCAACGTGTGTGGCGTTCCGGCAACGCCCGCCCGCTTGGCAGGCACGGCGATTTTGCCCCTTGCAACGCGCGGGGCACTGTGGTACAAGACGCGGTCTGCTCACCGGGGGCCACGGGGCGAAGGGGATCTGTGCACCTGCGGAGGCGGCTCCTGGTTTCCCCGGGCGAGCGCGGTCTGCCGGCTGCATCGGGCCGGTCCGCGCCACATCACGGCGTAGAGTGACGCCCGGCCCGCCAGGGTCCGCGGCGCGAATCGGAGGCGCAGGGGCGCCGACCACACACGTATTTCGGAGGAGAGCAACAGATGGCACGACTGCCGGACTTCGACCTGAAGCGCGGCGCCTACCTGGAACGCGGGTGGGTCATTGCGAACCACAAGCTGGTCTCGTTCCACGCCGCGTTCATCTCGTCGGTGCTGAGCCTTCCCGAGCACGTGCAAGGGAAATACGAGACGCTCCAGTTCATGTTCCTGAGCTGGGAGACGATCGTCTCGGTCGTGATGCTCTACATCTCGTGGCACGTGTCGATCGCGATCCACGAGATGGGTCACTACCTGACGGCCGTGAAGCTGACGGCGCTGAACAGGGCGTCGCAGGAATCCGCTGACGCCATCCTCGCCAAGGGCGGCGGCGCCAAGTTCATGTGGTACGTCCGGATGTTCCTCACGATTCCGTGGGGCAAGTTCGAGGGCGTGAAGAAAGAGGCCGGCAACTACGCGCCCGACGCGCCGTACAACCTGGCGGTGGCGGCCTCGGCCCCGCGCGTCAGCGCCTATCTGGCCATGGTCGCCCTGCCGATCGCGGGCCTCTGCCTGGCGGCGGGGCTCATCTGGCAGAACGAGGCGGCCATCTACGTCGGCCGCTTCTTCCTGGCGCCCGGCGTCGTGGGCCTGCTGGACCGGTTCCTGGCCGACCGCGGCAAGCTGAAAGAGTTCGTCCGTCGCGAGCGCCTGGCCGCCGAGAAGGCCGCCGCGGGTGCCGCAGCCGCAGGCGAGGGTTGGCTCGCCAAGGTCGGCGAGATCCGCCAGACGATGCTCACGACGCGCAGCCAGACGGTCGAGCTGAGCGACGGCACCAGCGTCAGCGCCCCGTGGCAGTTCCGCAACTGTGCCATGGGCGGACGCCACACCGAGAAGGAATACCCCGAGAGCAACATCAGCATGCAGGAAAGCATGTTCATGCCGCTGTCGCCGAAGACCTACGAGGACGCCCAGGAGATGACCGTCAGCCTCCAGTACCGGCTCAAGGAGATCATCGAGTCTGCCCCGGGGGCCAAGGTCATGGGCATCGGCCTCGAAGGCGGCCTGGCCCCCTACGTCGACAAGGAGCCTCAGGACCGCGTCCCCGAACAGCGCATGTGGCGGCTGATGAAGCAGGCGATCCTCGACTGCGGCTACACGCCGGGCGTCGACGTGGCCATCGCGCTGGACCCGGCCGCGTCGGAGCTGGAGAACGCCTACCGCGAGGAAACCGGCCAGGAGGATTCGGTCGGCATGTACCGCTTCTGGCGCGATAAGAGCAAGCTCGACATGAGCCGCGACGAAGTCCTCGAACTCTACCGCGCGGCGATGGAGACCGACGAGGTGCCGATCCTGTCGCTCGAGGACGCCTTCGGCGAGAGGGACCACGTCGGGTGGCAACTGCTGATGAAGGGCGACGCGTCCAAGGGCGTCGAGGGCCTCGGCGACAAGATCTTCGTCATCGGCGACGACCTCGTCACCACCAAGGACTCGACCATCGAACAGTGCGCCCGAAACGGCGAGATCAATGCCACGCTCATCAAGGCCAACCAGATCGGCACCCTCTCCGAGACGGTCCTCGCGATGCTCACCAGCCTGGCCTACGGGGCTGAGCTGGTGGTCAGCCACCGGTCGAAGTCGCCGAACGACCCGTTCGAGGCCGAAATCGCCACGGCCATGAACGCCCTCGGCATGAAGGCCGGCGGCGGAGCCAACACCGAGCGGCTCCAGAAGTACGGCCGCGTCATGGAAATCCTCGCCCTGGCCCAGGCCGGCCGGCGCGAAGTCACCCAGGAGGAACGCCAACAGGTCGAGGCCGACCTCAAGGAACTCATCGCCACGCTCACCGGCAACCAGGACGCCGGGCTGGTGCCGAACGCCGCCGAGATGGACCTCACGAGCCTGATGCTGCGGATGCTCGCCATCGAGACCGTCAGCGGCACCGAAGAGGCCACCAACGCCGGCATCCCGTCGGCGGCCGCCACCCTGTTCCTGGGCAAGACGGGCATCATCCGCTTCAAGGGCTCCACGCCGCTCGGCACCTCCGCCGGCGTGGACGAGGCCATCCACTACGTCGACAGCATCATCACGCCCGGCGAACTCACCCGCAAGCACGCGGACCTGTTCACCGACGCCGGCGACGGCACGCTGCGGTTCCGCAAGGGCCTCGAGCCGTCCGCGGTCAAGGCCAAGAACGACCCCGAACTCGCGGCGCTCTGGCACAAGGCCGAGCGCTACGACGGCAAGGGTTGCATGGACGCCGTCATGCACATCGAGACGGTGCTGGCCGAGGCCTTCACGGGCAAGCGCCTGAAAGAACTCGGGACCCTGCTGGAACTGGACCGCGAGCTGCTGGCCCTGGAGCGGCGCGAAGCCATCGCCGCCGGCCGCCTGGCCGACAGCGCGTCCCGCGAGGACCAGATCAAGGCCATGCAGCGCAAGGGCGTCCTGGGCATGAACGCCATCCTGTCGGTGTCGCTGGCCCTGGGCCGTGCCGTGGCCGCGCGAGACGGCAGGGAACTGTGGCAGCTCATCCGCGACATGGCGGCCGACGCCATGGCGAAGTTCATTGCGGCCAACGGCGGCGGCGAGACGGACGGCCTCAAGAAGATGCAGTTCGATGAACTCAAGACCAAGTTCCGCGAGACCGCGGCCGAGGTCATCAAGGGCGACCGCCCCGTGTTCGAGCTCCTGCGCGAGCAGTTGCCCGTCTACGACGTCCAGCAACAGTAAGGGCAGACGCAGTCATAGGTAGGGCGGCTGCTTGCAGCCGCCGAGTCCTTGGCAACACTCATCGGGACAGGCGCTCCGCCGCGGGCGCCTGTCCCGCGTTGTTTGTGGGTCTCCCCGGCGTGTGGGGTGCCATGCTTCTGCTTGTCGTAGCGCAGCGACGACCCCGGCTTGCCGGGGCAGAAGCATGGCACCCGGCTATGGGCCATGCTGAAGCCGACAGACCCACTGGCATCTTGGCTCATATTCGTGTAGCGTGTAGTCTGAATGGTCGCCAAGTGACAGCTGGGGCCTAGCCCGCATATTTCACGCTACGGGCAGGTGACGGTGGGAGGGGGTTGGGTGGAGTTGAAGTAGATGGCTCGGAGAGCTTTGGGGCGCAGTCGGCGCAGAGTACCCCCTTTCCCCCACGGCCGCG